>OOIH01000001.1_pt1 | contig 189379 bp, 199 predicted proteins | sample 1691801 | NCBI WGS metagenome assembly OOIH01 (sample SAMEA1061690, study PRJEB22710) | metagenome
AATTCTGAGTGAATATGAGATACGTCATAATCGCCCAGAATTGTTCTATAATGTAGATAACTACTTATTCTGCTGTTCTGGTTTGTTACAGTAAACCCTACGGTTCGGGGGCTTTGCCGTGGGAGAAAAGTGTGGTAAAATTAGGGCATTGAGGGCGACCTATTGTTGTAAACAGTAGGCTAAGCCCTCTTTTTGTTGCTAAATGACAGGAGCCGCCCTTTCGGGCGGCTCGAGGCTGGGTTAGATTTTGCGCATGGTAATCTCGTCGAAGTTGGGTTCGTAGGTCGGGGCGACGATGCGGTCGGGGTCGGCGGTGCAGAGGAGCTGCTCAAGAGCGCAGATGGCCTGCCAGGCACACCATTTGTCCTCCGGGCCGGTGGCGCCGCTGACGGCGACATAGACACGGAGCCAGGGCTGTTCGCCCTCGGCCAGCTGGTCGTCGGCGATGATGCCATGTTCATCCTCGGGAGGATAGAGATCGAAGCACACAGCTCCGCGTCCGCTGACGCGACCGTCGGTCTCGCACTCTTTCGGCATGTCGTCGGAGTAGCGGCCGTAGCCGTGGACCATGGCGTAGGCGCATCCCTCCAGCTTCAGCATGGCGTAGCCGGCACAGGCGACTTCGCGGCGCTCGGGGTCGCCGCGCCAACCAGCGGAGCGGGTTTTCGGGCCGCCGGGGACGACGCTGTAGATCAGGTCGACGTCGACGTTCGGGTCGTTATCGACGCTGCCGACATTGTATCCGCCGAGCCAGCGGGCGATGGACGGGGATTTGCCGATATAGCGGAGGGCGATAGCACCCTCGTCGAAGTCGGCGATTTGGCTGGCGGCGTAGCGGATGGTCTGGATGATGGTGTCGTTGAACTCTTGGAAATCAAACTGCATGCGAGGCATAATTGATGCCTCCTTTCTAAGATGTAGGGCGATTCGACTAAATGATAGACGTTTTAGCAAAAACTAACCAATTAGAAAAGAACGCCCCCGTATCCTTCTATTGTAGCACAGATAATGATTTTTGTCAAGAGAGGGGTGGATTTTGGGAGGGTGGAGTGGTAAAATTAAGTTAAAATAAATGGAGGAAAACGATGAAAGATACAAAGAAAACGGTAGCGCTGGTGATTGCGGTGGTGGCGATTGTGCTGCTCGGGGTGCTAGGGGTGGTGGCGCTGAACGAGGGGAATTCGGAGCAGAAAGTCGACGATACGGCGAAGGAAGAGGCGCCGAAGGGTAAGTGTGAGATTGACGAGTGTATGGCGCTGCTCACGCCGGAGATGACCGTCGCGGAGGCGAATGAGGTGATTGGTTTCGAGGGCGAGAAGGATGAGACGGGGGAGAAATATACCTGGCAGCTGACGTCGAAATCGAAGATCGCAATCGAATATAAGGAGAAGCTCGGGACAATTACGGCGAGCTACAATAAAGATGAGATTAAGGATATTGCGGTGAAGATGTCGGTCGGGTATGAGTTGCAGAATTTGCTGCGGGACGGGACATCTTATACTTATAAGGAGACGGTCGAGAAGTTCGGCGGGGTCGAGGGGCATCTCGCGACGAAGGCACCGACGTTCGAGCGGTATATTTGGGTAAATAATGACGGGATTACTTTTGGCGCGACGTTTTCGGATAGCATCGACGGGAAGACTTCGATCATCTCGATTCGATAAGGTAGACACGAAAAAGCCACCTCTTTTCTGAGGCGGCTTTTTCGTAGGCTGTTATTGGAGCTTTTTGACCTGGAGAGCGTCAAGCTCGACAGGAGTTTCGCGGCCAAACATGGAAACCATGACTTTGATCTTCCCTTTTTGGGAGTCGATTTCGGCGACGGCGCCTTCGAAGCCCTTGAACGGACCGTCGATAATGGAGATGACTTCGCCCATTTCGTAGTTGATGTTGTATTTTGGATCTTCAACGCCCATGCGTTTCTTGATTTTTTGGATTTCTTTCTCGGAAACTGGGGTCGGCTGGGTGCCGTTGCCGATGAAGCCGGTCACGCCGGGGGTGTTGCGGACGATGTACCAGGTTTCGTCGGAGAGGCACATCTCGATCAGGACGTAGCCCTGGAAGATTTTGCGGTCGACGACTTTGCGCTTGCCGTTTTTGATTTTGATGCTTTTTTCTTTCGGGACGATGGCGTCGAAGATTTTGCCGTCGAGTTCGTGGGCGTCAATGCGTTCCTTGAGGCCGCTGGCGACCTTGTCTTCGTAGCCGCTGTAGGTGCTGATTGCGTACCACGCGCGGGTGTCATCATAACGGTTTACTGCCATAATTTTTCTCCTTTTGATTATTTAAGTGTGATTTTGCGCTAGATTAGACGCTCGGTTCGGGCGTTTGGCGCGTGGTTATTTGATAATAAGGCCGAAAAGCCAAGTGAAGAAGCTGTCCAAGAGGACGATGAAGACCATGAAAGCGATACAGTAGGCAAGGACGGCGCCGGTCATTTTCCAGGTGGCTTTGCGGTTTGGCCAGCGGACGCGGCGGATTTCGCGCCAAGAGTCGCGAATGTAGCGACCGAGGGCGACGAAGGGGCGCGCGAGAATAAAGACTTCTTTCAGAGGTTTTTCCTCGCTGGATTTTTTAGCCTTTTTCGCATTTTTGGCATTTTTGGCGGCGGATTTCGCGGCTTTTTGGTCGAGTTTGGCCGGTTTTTGGCTGGTTTTGGCTGGTTTTTGATCAGATTTTGCGGTTTCGACGGGGGCTTTGGCTTCTGCGGAAGGTTTGGCGGTGATTTTGGTGATGTGTTTGTTCTTTTCCTTGTTTTCCGAGCCAGCGGCACGCCCGAGGGCGGCTTTGGCGGCGGATTTGGTGGACTTGTGCGACATGGTTTCCTTTCTCTATCGTCTGGCGAGGCTTCTTAAGTAGAGCGGCGCGGGTTGTTGCGACTAGGCGTCGTAACGGCTTTGCGTTGGCTCTAACAAAAAAAGTCTGATACCAGACTTGTCAATAGTATTGTAGCATAGATTGTCAACATTAGCAATAGCTAATGTTGCTGGCGGGTGTCGTCTCGGGAGAAAAACCGCCGCTTCTTCGGGAAGCGACGGTTTCGCATTGCTGGGGTGGCTCGTCGGTGGAGTGCCCTTCTTGATTAGGGGTGGTATTGCTCGTGGTAGGCGCGGAAATTGGTCAGGATGTAGGCCAGGAAGAGGATGGCGAAAAGCCCTTCAATCTTCCAAAAGACGGCTTTGATGATTCCGGCCGCCGGGATGCAGAAGAAGCAGGTGAGATAGGTCGCCATATAGAAGAGGGAGCGGGCGCTGGAATTGAGGTGCGGACGCTGCGGAATGACGGCGGCGATTTCGGGGAGGTCGATGCTGTGGAGGGCGGTTCTGGCGAGATCCAGGGCGGCTTCGACTTTTAGCCGCTCGAAGAATTGCGGGAGAGTGAGGGGTTCAGGCCAAGCGTCGACGATGCCGAGGAAGATGTCGTTGACGCCCTCGATACAGCCAGCGATGACATTGTGTATGACGACGTAGCCGATGGGCGCGATGATGAGGAGGGAGATGAGTATGAGCGGGAAATTGGCGGGGTTCCGGACGTCGGCGATGAAGTCCAATAGGCGGAAAACCAGGCTGGAGGCGTAGACCGTGGCGAGGGTGAGGTTCATCCAGGCGACGATGCGTGCGATGCGGCTGCGGAGAGGCGGTCGGTCGGTGATGACGATGGTGCCGACGGGTGGATTGTTCAGAAACGGGTCGATCTGCGGGCGGTCTTCGCTGCTGTTGTTATTTTCGCTGTCGGGGGGGGGTATAACTGGGCTGGACTTGGTCGGTCCGGGGCGTTTCGGTGGTTTCGGCGACTGGGGCGGAGTGTTGGGCTGGGCGCTATGAAGCGTGCCGTTCAGCTTGAAGTCGCCGGCGCCGAAGGGGTTAGGCTGGTTCACGAAAATACCTCCTTGTTCTCTGTTGCTGTGCTCGCCTCTGTTTTGGTAAGTGATGATCTTTTGACAGGGGTGAAGCTAGCAATGCGATGGTAATGATGCGTGGCTCGGGCGAGATTTGAGCCAAAAAGATGCCCTATCTTTCTATTGTAGCACAGATGGGTGTTTTTGTCAAGATATGGTTATGGTTTTAGGGCTGGGGTTTGGAAGGGGCTGGCAATAAGCGGATTGAAATACGGGAGGTCGAGGACTTCTTCGACGGATTTGCCCATTTTTTGTTCGATTTTGGCTTTCAGCTTGTAGATTTCTTCGAGGCGGTGGGCGGTATGCTCGGAGGAGCCGTAGCGGATGATGACGTCGATGAGGCGACCTTCGAGCGGGAGGACTTTGTCGTTGCAATAGAGATCGCAGAGCGCGGCGAGGTCTTCGTAGAGGGTGTTCTCGTGGTTTTTGATGTAGTCTTGGAGAAACTCGTCGGCGGGGCGGAAGCCGGAAATCATTTCACATTCGCGGTTGGTGAAGGAGTGGGTGAGGCAGACGCTGCAGAATTCGTCGGCGTAGCCGTGATCCTTGAGATAGCGGTAGCCGGTGATGGGGTGGTCGAGGAAGGGGCCGAGGCCTTTGCCGATATCGTGGAGGTAGCCGAGGGCGCGGGCGTGATCGGGGTCGATGAGATTGGATGATTGATGGTTGGCGATTTGGTTCTCGCGGATGGCGGCGGCGAGTTTGCCGGCGCAGTCGCCAACGAGGACAGAGTGGTGAATCCAAGTGTCATGATGGCCATATTTGGCGGCTTCGCCACGGAGAGATTCGAGGAGGGCGAGAGCTTCTTGGCTGGTGAAGGATTTTTGGTTGGCTCGGGATGCTATGCGGGGTGTTTTATGGACGTTTTCGGCGGATTTCATGGCTTTATTGTAGCAAAAATGTTGGATTTTTGGAAGTTTGTGGTATAATGAGAGGAGCGAGAGCCTTTTGGCTTGCCGCGGCTAATCATTGGGGATTCGCCAAGTGGTAAGGCAGTGGGTTCTGGTCCCACCATTCGGGGGTTCGAATCCCTCATCCCCAGCCAGAGAAATAGCTCCACCTTCGGGTGGAGTTATTTCTCTGTGGTGGGTTAGATAGGTATTGGAGGGTAATTGGTTCGTTATCGAGCGAAGCGAGATTGACTTTCCCTCATCCCCAGCCAGAGCAGAAGTCCGAGCCGGAAGGTTCGGGATTTTGCTATGTCGGGTCGCATGGTCTTTTGTGAAAAGTATGTTATAATAGGAGTGTCTTAAGTTATTCAGAAGCAAGATAAAACCGGAGAGTTTTGTCTCAATATACCGTATATAGGGCATCGAGCCGGACAAGTATATTGTGACTTGCCTCTGAAGAACGACTTAAGACACCGTTTGCTCGGTGTCCTATTTCGTTTAAGGCAAGTACTAACTATAAAAAGGAGGCCTTATGCCAAAAATTATTAGTATTAACGGTGCGAAAGTGAAGCTCGGCGACGAAAGTGGAAAAGTGACAACGGTGCCGATTGCGGCGTTGACTTTTGCTGGCCCGAAGGTTGGTGATCAAGTTGAAGTATTTAAGGATGGTAGTGATGTGATTGTGAATAGGGCAAAGGCTCAGGGCGTCGCGATGCCGAAGGTGGGGGTTAACAAGAAAATCTTGGCGATTGGCGGCGGGGTGATCGCGGCAATAGCGGTGATTGTGGCAGCGATTTATTTCGTGCCGCGATGGTTGGATAAGGATTTGGGGACGGCGAGCTCGTATCCAGCATATTATGCGAATTTGAAGGAAGAAAAGGAAGCATTTTCGAGGGCGCTTCAGGCTTGCAATAAGGCGGCAGCTGCGAAGTTGAAGTCGAATGGGGTGACGACGGAATATGAGTGGGATGATTTGGACACTATTCGTAAGGGGATTGATTCAGATGATGACGTTAATTATATTTATCTGTGGGATGTTAATCCGACGGGTGGCGATACGGATTATAAATCTTACGGAAAGCGTGATTATGATTGCCGGACGAACATTGAGGGGACGAATGTGCTGAGCGTCAGTATTGTTTGGAACAGCAAGGACTAGCAAAGTTTGTTGGTGTCGCAATTCTGTTGATTACTTGTTAGGTTGACGAAGCCTAAAAGAAGGCTCCGGCCGGATGGCGGGAGCCTTTTGCTGGGGAGCGCGTGTGAGATGCTAAGGAAAATAGGGAGATTGACTGTGCTGGGTGGTCGGTTTAGTCTTCGACCTCATCTTCGTCTTCGCGGATGGTGATGAGGTAGTCGACGCCTTCGGCAGTCGGCGGGTCGCTGGTGACGGCGCGGTGGATGCGGTAGCTATCCTCGTGGCTGTAGACGAACTTGCCTTCGACGTAGACGGCGATGACGCTCTTGGCGCCGGCGTCATACATGGCCTTGACCTGGCGGTGCCGCTCGGAGTGAGCCGCGGAGATGTGGGCGGTCAGCATCGTGAGAACGTTGTGGCCGTCGGTGAAGGTTGCGCGGTAGGCGTTGTCGTGGTGGGTCGAAGTCTGGCTGACGTAGAGACGGACGGCATTGGTCTGCTCGGTGAGCTGATGGGCGATTTCCTCTTTGAAACTGCCTTCGGTGCCGACGACGAGGATGCCGAGGGGCTGGGGTATCTCCGTGGTGATTTTCTGGAAGATGCGCTCAGGGGTGCTTACCCGTCTAATCTCCCATGTACTTTTGATGGTGTTCTGGTCCATACAAAACCCTCCCGAAATGTAGATTTTGGGTACTATCTTTCTGTTGTAGCACAGATGGGTGGTTTTGTCAAGAAATAGGAAGAGAGGGAGCAGCGTATCTTGACAAAAATGGTAATGTGTGATACAATGGTAGTATAAGGGGTGATTGTGCCCTGGTATTTTTGGTATTGGGCCGAAAAATGGCGCAAGTTCTTTCAAAAACTGGATAATCAAGGAGGAGATGAAAAGACCGTGCCTGATACTGAAAATGACTGAAACTGACCGAAAACGGCTGATGAAAGGAAAAGGTGAATTATGAAAAATAAGTTCTTTGCGTTTCTGCTGTCAATGGTGCTCTGTTTGAGCGCGATGATGCCGGTGGTGTATGCGGCTGAGAATGATTCCGCAAATGGCTCCGAGACTGCTGAGTCGATGACCGAGGTTGAGACTTCGAGCGAAAACAACCCCGACTTACCCAAAGTTTATGACGGCGCGGCAATTGGCAGCAATTCTCGTCGGCAGTATACCGAGGAAACTCGGCCGGCAGATGCCTCTCCGCTCAATTCCGTGGTCGATAATCCTGACTACGGCAACGAGTTTAACTTTCTGACAATCACGAATGCGACGACCGGCGAGGCTTGGCGCGCAGGGACGATGGAACTGGTGGCCGGAGATCAATATCTGGTCGAGGTTTACTGTCGTCACGACGGCACAGATAGCTATCGCTGCCTACAGTACGGTAGTGTCATGCTGAATATTGACATGCCGTATGAGTTGGGCGCCGGAGAAATTCAGAATTTCGGAGCGCGCATTGTGACTGGCACGAGTATCAATATCTATGCGTCGATCCGTGTCGTTGCGCGTGAAGGCGTTTCGATACAGTATGTCGACGGAACGGCGAAAAGTACCGGATCTAATGGAGAGACGGTGGTTGACTACGAGGAGCTTTTTGGCGCGGGTGCTGATATGCTGCGGAACTCTCGTCGTTTGACTGTGGGCGAGTATCGTTTAGTGTCGTTCGTGATCCAGGTAGTGGCGGACGATTCTGTGCCGGCGGTTGATCAGAGTTTGGACTATATGTCGCTGCTAAGCGCGCCGGGAACGGGGTTTGAGGTCCCAGTGATTGATAATGGCAATGCTACTGATGGGGCGGTTGAGAGCGCTGAATCGACTGATGAGGCTGAGACGGAGCAGAGCGATAACTCCGTCTTAGTGCTGGTGGTTGCGGTGATTGCGTCCTTGGCGATCGGTTGCTGTGTCGGAGTTGCTGTGACGGCTAAGAAACGGAGAGGTTCTTGATTATCTGGCTGGCAAAGGGCGCCCCTCGGGGCGCCCTGCGTGCGTTAAAAGCCCTGCGCGTGGTTTGCGCAGGGCTTTGGCTACTCCGGAGGGGGATGGGTTTCTTGTTGTGCGGGGATTTTGAGCCGCGACTTATAGCGGAGACTTAGTCGAGGAGGGCTTTGACCATTGCGACCATGTCTGGCGCATCGGTGTCGTCGTTGACCTTATCGAGGAGCGGAATGCGCTTTAAGCCGTGCGCGCGGACGAGCCGAGCGGTCTCTTCGACGGCCTCTTTCAGGCTGCCAAAAACCGAATGTGCGGCGCCGAATTGGGTCTCCCAGCTCCAATAGAACAGCTGTTCAAGCATCAAGTTGTAATGCTTGTCCAGGAAGGAGTCGGGATGAACGTCGGCGTCGGCATACTTTTCCTCGAAAGTCGTCAGAGGGTCAGCCCAGAGGACGAGGAGCCCGCCGGAGAGGGCGCAGGTGACAGCTTCGACGAGCGTGCCGGCGTCCGGCTCGCGACCGCCGAAGGGTGTGACGTCAGCGAACGTGATGTCGCAGTGCGCAGCGAGGTAGAGATCCTTGCGGAGACAAACACGGGCTTGTTTTTCTTCCGGCCAGGCGACTAAATCGGTGTTCGTCGGCGTGATGACCTTGAATTCGGGGACGTCGGCGATTACGGCGTTCAGGGCGCGGACGCGGGCTTCAGATTCGTCCCAAGTTTCTCGGTGTCCATTCGAGAGGGTGCGCGGGAAAAGCCCGGGGCCTGCGGAGTAGCAGTTATAGTTTTTTGACAATGTACTCACCACCTTTCTGGGATGATTATAGCATAGTTTGTGGGATTTCTTGGTTAGATAAGGTCGGAGTTGAGATAGTAGTAATACTCGAGGAGTTCGTGGGAGTAGTTTTTGATGACAGGGAGATGGGAGGCGTCGCCGGTTTTGGTGAGTTTGGACTTGGTTGGTTGGGCGGTGACGCGGTTTGTGGCTTCGGCGGGCAGGTCTTGATTGTGGCGGCTGGGGACGATGAGCATGCGGGTAATACCGATTTGCTCGACGAAGGCGGGGTTGTGGCTGACCATGATGATTGTGCCGGGGTAATCTTTGAGGTTTTCGCCGATGATTTTCTGGGTGTCGGGGTCGAAGTGGTTGGTCGGCTCGTCGAGGATGATGAGGTTGGCGCGCTGGAGGAGGATTTTGCAGAGGGCGACGCGGGCTTTTTCGCCGGGGGAGAGGACGCTGACTTTTTTGTCGACGTCGTCGCCGTAGAAGAGGAAGTTTGAAAGGGCGGAGCGGAGTTCGGTGTCGGTGAAGTCGTAGCTCGCGACGTTTTCGAGGATGGTGCGGCGCTCGTCGAGGATTTCGAGTTCCTGGGCGTAATAGGCGATGGTCGTGTGTTTGCTGAAGATGACGGAGCCGGCGAGGGGATGGAGCTGGCCGACAATGAGTTTTAGGAGGGTGGATTTGCCGACGCCGTTTTCGCCGACGATGAGGAACTTTTCGCCGCGGTCGAGGGAGAAGGAGAGGCGGTCATAGAGGAGCGGGCCTCCACCGTAGGCGAAAGTGAGGTTTTGAACTTCGAGCGGAGTGCGGCCAGAGAGTTTCGCGGGGGCGATGTTGAGGGCGACTTTGGCGTATTCTCGTTCCCTGGTCTCGAGGGCTTCGAGCTTCTTCGCGAGGACTTTTTCGCGTTGGTGGCCCATGCCGATTAGGGCGGTGTTGCTGCGCTTCGCGGCGCGGGCGCGGGCGACGAATTCGGAGAGGCGTTTGATCTCACGTTCTTGCTCGGTGATGCGGGCGTCTTCGGCGGCTTTTTCGGCGGCGTATTCACGACGGAAATCGCTGTAGTTCCCTTTGTAGACTTTCATTTTATGGGTGGTTTTGTTGACGAAGAGGGTTTTATTCGTGACGGCGTCGAGGAATTCGATGTCGTGGGAGATGACGAGGACGGTGCCGGGGTAGTGGCGGAGGAAGTTCATGACGAAGGATTTGGTCTCGACGTCGAGGTGGTTGGTCGGCTCGTCGAGCAAGAGAAGGCCGGCGTTCTCGAAGAGGACGCGAGCGAAGGCGACTTTGGACTTCTGGCCACCAGAAAGTTCGCGCATTTTGCGATCGGAGAGCTCGCCGAGGTTCATTTTGTCGAGGATTTTGAGGAGTTCGTAGTCGAAATTGGCGAGGTCGTAGCTATCGATGAGATCTTGGAGCTTGGTGATGCGGTCGAGGATTTTTTCGCTGTCGGGGTATTTGGCGAGTTTTTCGTATTCTTGGTTCAGCTCGGCCTGGAGGTCGTCGACCGGGCGGCCGGAGGCGACGTAGTCCCAGACGGTGATGTCGGCGTGTTCGGGCGGGATGGTGATTTCTTGGGGGAGGTAGCCGAGGCGAAGGTTGTTGCCGAAATCGATTTCGCCGTCATCGAGCTGCTGCTGGCCGAGGATGATGCGGAAAAGAGTGGTTTTGCCGGCGCCGTTGACGCCGATGACGCCGACTTTGTCGCCGGCTTCGAAATGAAAATTACAGTCATCGTAGATGACTTTGGTGCCGTAAGCGAGATGAAGATGGGAGGCTTTCATGGTTTATAGTATAGCATTTTTTGTTTTGAGACACAAAATATGAGGGTTATTATTACCATTGTAGCACAGAATGGTAAAATTGTCAATAGTTAAAGCAAACAGAGGTAGATGGAGAGCCATTGGAGGACGGTGCCGGCGATGCAGAAGAAGTGGAAGACGCTGTGGACGTAGCGGTGTTTGGCGCCGACGCCGTACAGAATGGCGCCGAGAGTGTAGGCGAGACCGCCGAGGAGGAGTAGGAGGATGCCGGCAAAGCCCATGCGCTCGTAGAGGGGTTTGATGCCGATGAGAATGCTCCAGCCGTTCAGGAGGTGGCAGATGACTTCGGCGATTTGGAAGCGGTCGGTGTTGACGGCGGAGAGGGTGATGCCGACGATAGTGACGAGGGTAACGAAGGCGAAGAGCCACCAGCCGAGAGCGCCGCCGACGCCGAGGAGAGCGATAGGGGTGTAGGTGCCGAGGACGAGGAGAAAGACGTTGCAATGATCAATGACGCGGAGGACTTTTTTGCCGGTGAGGCGGCGGGAGAGGGCGTGGTAGACGCAAGAGATGGCGTAGAGGATGATCATGGTCGTGCCGAAGATGGAGACGGTGACGTATTCGAGGGCGGTGTCAGCTTTGACAATCATAAGGACGGTCGCGACGATGGCAAAAATGGCGGCGAGGCCGTGGCTGATGGAGTTCCAAAGCTCTTCGGCGAGGGTATATTTCGGGATACGGATAGACATAAAGATATTATAACAAAAAGTCCTCCTTATGGAGGACTTTTCTAGAACCGCTGGAGGGTTATTTCTTGCGGGAAGTTTTGGCAGCGGACTTCATTGATTTGGCGGAAGTGGCGGATTTGGCAGCGGATTTCGAAGTGGAAGACATGGCACGGGAAGCCTTCGAGGTAGCTTTCGTTGTGCTCATAGCTTTGGCGGTCTTGGCAGCGGATTTGGCGGATTTGGCAGTTTTTGCGGAGGACTTCATGGATTTGGACATGGATTTGCTGGCGGTAGCGGTCGCAGGAGCGGCGGTGAAGTTAAGGTAGCGGCGGAGGGAGAAGTAGGTCGCAAAGGAACCGGCGAAGATGAGGAGGACGGCGAGGACCATGCCTTGAGACAGTATGACGCTGGCAAAATATTGCTCGAAGATCGGGGCGACGAGGTCATTGACGATGCCGGTGTTCGGGACGTAGACGACTTCACCTAACGGTGGGGTGTAATCAAGAGGATCGTCGATGATGTCGGAGCCAGGGAGATTCGGTTCGACTGGGATGGTTGGGCCAGGGACGACTGGGATTTCTGGAGTCGGTTCCTCGTTCTTCTTGTAGCGGACAATGTATTCTTTGTCTTCGTTGCCGACGGTGTCTTTGATGACGTCGTAGTCAGGGGTGTGGTCGTCGATTTCTGGGGAGATGACTTCAAACTCGTCACCTTCGTAGAAATCTTGCTTGTAATCTTCGGCGGCTTTCGTGCCATCTTCGTAGATGTAGTGGATAGTGATGGTGTGGGTTTCGGGATCTGGTTCGACAGGAACTTCAGGGGTTTTGGAGTACTTGACGATGTAGGTCAGATCGTCGTCGCCCATGGTGCCGCTGACTTTGATGATGTCGGCGGTGAAGCCATCAATGATTGGGGACGGAACTTCAAATTCGTCGCCAGGTTTGAAGTCGCCGGTGTATGGCTCGTGGGCCTGGGATTCGTCGTCGGCGTAGATGTAGCTGATGTTGACTTTATGGGTGGTAGGTTTCTCAGCGCCGGTATAGGTGACGGTGTCGTAGTCGTAGGTGAAACCGGTGGTGCCGTTCATGCTGGTATAGTAGCTGACGAGGCTGGTCATGGTGCCGGAATTTTCGGAAGTTTCACCGAAGTAGCGGAAGTAGATAGTGTCGCCGGCTTGACCATAAGGGGCCATACGAATTGGCGTGACGAGGTTGAAACCTTCAGCGGTGTTGGCGGGAGGGGTGATTTCGAGCGGTTTCCAGGAATCGGGGTCTTCAGGGGTGAGAGTGTATTCGAGAGTAGAACTGTCGAGTGGGAGGTAGCCTTCTTGGGTGTTATCCTCGGTCTTTTCGTTGATGTAGGCAGCGAGACGTTCGAGGTCGAGAGCGTTTTCAGGGTCGCGGTTAGTGACGCTGGTGTTGAACTGGACGATGTTGCTGGTGCTGTTTTCGACTTTACCGACGACTTTGGCCTTGACGTCAGAATCGGCGGAAATTGGCCAGTTCATGTTCGTAATGGTGATGCGAGTGTTGGACTCGGAAGTGCTGCGCTCGGCGTAGAAGAAGTCGAGGTTGACGACGTCGCCGGTTTTCAGGCCAAGGTTGTAAGTGGTGGTTTTTGGAGAGCGGGGGCAGGCGTTTTCGACTTGATTATTATACATGTCGTAGCCGAGATTGCGGGGATCCATGACGTTCTGGACGCGGCAAGAAGGATCGGCAACGTTGTTAACGGTGGAAATGACATTGCCGTTTGCGTCAATGCGGAAGCTACCTTCGGTGTCCATGTGGAGACCGCCAAGATCGAGGACAAGCTGGCCGTTCAAGAAGACCCAAACATCGTCGTCGCCGCTAAACCAGAATTGTTCGCTGCCGTCGGCGGAGATTTTCATTGGAATCCGCATGTGGGCGGTGAAATGGAAGTTGTGGCCAGTCGTGGTGGCTTCGTCGTCTTTTGAAAAATCGACATCGTCTAGCGGGAAAGTTCCCTTGCTACCGTACTCGTAAGTGTTGTTGCCGGTGCGGTGGAAGGTGATTTCGCGTTCGATTTGCTTGGAAAGTTGTTTGCCGTTCGCGTCGTAAGTTTCGTGGAACCAACGGTAGAAATTGTCGGTTTTTTGGACTGGGTCGTGGCCGGTAACGTTGGCGGTAAAGACGTCATGAGCATAGTTCCAAGAATCGGTGCTGTTTGTGTAGGTCGGGACAGGGAGTCCATCGGAGCCGAGAGTCGGCTTCACGATGCCGGTGATAATTCCCTTCGCGTAGAGACGACATTGAGACCATTCGAACTGGCGTTCGGGGTCGGTACAATCGTCCTGACGTTGATCCCAATAGGTGATTGGAATGGTGATAGATTCTGGGTTGCCGAGGGAGGCAACGTTCCAGACGGCCGGAACGCCGTTTTCGTTAGCGATGTTTTCTAGGGACATCGCGCGCACAAGCGACGAAACTCCAATAATAGCGAGCACAAGGAAAGATGCACAAGCCATAATGCGAGCAACGGAACAAATGCGATGTTTCATCATTTTCTCTTTATATTTTTTAGTTGGCATTTGAGTTACCTTATATTAATAATATACTTATGTCTATTATAGGGCGAGTGCGGGAAATGGTCAAGGTTAAAAGTGGGTGGGGATTTGCATAGGTTTTGATTATTTGTGGTATAATTATACGTAGCAAGGAGGTGGTGAATTATGAGCTGACGGTCCGCGTCGCCGTTCCCGTTTCCTAGCAAATATTACAAATTAGGAGGTGTGTAACTTTGGATAAGTTACAGACAAAACTGCAGGAAGTTCTGCAGAGAGACCCGATCGAGCGTTCGATGTTGATGCGGACGCCGATGCGCGACCCGATGTGGGATGCGCAGATGTTTGTGGGGCTGACCATGTCCCAGGACAAGCAGACCCCGCCGGACCTGATTCCCTACGTGCGCCACGAGATCGAGGCCACCTGTGCGGCGGATGCCGGCGACGACGAGCGGCAGTTCGAGGCTTATATGAAGGGCCTGGACGAGATTTGGCCGGCGTTGGAAGCCAAGATGAAGGCGAGCTACGGCCTGGCCGAGTATATGCGGACTCTGGCTTGTCATTCCCTGTTCCTCTCCCGTTACTATGCTGAGCTGTATCACCCGATGTCGATGGACGCCCCCTACGGCTTTGCCCGGCGGATCGACGGCAAGTATATGCAGATTCCGCAGAGCGATGTGTCCTATCTGTTGTGCGCCCGCGAGCCCATTTTTGGTTCGACGCGGGTGCGGACGGCGGCACACCAGCTGGTGCAGGAAGAACTGGGCGAGGGCATCCTGAATGTGTCCCTGGGCGCAGCGATGCTGCCGGAGCAGATTCGGTTTGGCTGGCAGGAGCGCGGCATCAAGCAGCATGTCATCGCCTATGACAACGCGCCGGGCGTCCTGGAGTGCGTGCAGCAGGTTTATGCGGAGAAGCCGCTCAGCGAGTACGGCATTGATTACCGCGTGGACAACTTCTGGAACGCCTTCAAGGATCCGGATCTGATCGGCAAGGCCGATTTGGTTGGCATGGAGGGCGGCCTGTCCTACTACCGCGACCGGTCGGACGACCTGTTTGAAGGCATTGCTGGGCTTTTGCGGTCGGGCGGCCATTTCTGCGGCGAGGTGGAACTAAAGAATATCTACACCATCCGCTGCGGCGTTCTGGGCTGGAAGATGGAGCAGGAGATGCAGTTCGACGACGACGCCAAGTCGGCCATCAAGCGGATGGAGGAAGTGGCGGCGAAGGCTGGCCTGAAGATGGTGGAGGCGATCTCCGACACCAGAAGTATCCAGCCGGCGATGGTCTGGTTCCACCTCCAGAAACCCTAAAGTACCTTTATGGGGGCGGTCAGGCGAAAGCTTGACTGCCCCCGGTAGAACCCCGCTAGCTAGCGGGGTTTCAACTTTTTTGGGGTTGTGTTAAGATTTTGTTTTCTGTGATTAGTTTTGAGATTTGACTTGACCAGTTTGAAGCGCTCATGCTATACTTAAACTAGTTAAGTACAGCAAACTAAGGAGGTCAAGTGAGTTTAATATCAATATTGCTGTTTGCGGCTGCGATTTTGGCAGCTTTGACCGGTTTTGTGGCATTAGTAGGTGCTTCAAGAGCGGATCGTGGCAGACTGGCATGGTTTTTTGTGGCAACGATTGGGACGGCGATTTGGTCGCTGTCTATTTCTGGTTTTCTTGGTTTGTCGGAAGATGCGCATGTTGAATCGGCGACTTGGCTGATTTTTGGGATTTATTTGAGCGCTTTGGTGATGGCGCCGGCTCTTTTGGGCTATTCAGCTTGGAAATATAAGTTTGGGAAAGTAGCCACAGTTATATATATATTGTTGGCGGTAGTGCTAGGCGTCGCTTTGATTCATGACCCGAGTATTTTGATTGAGGAGATGACGCTGAGTCGGACTGGCAATTCAATTACGATTGTTCGTGGCTGGTTCTATTTGGCGTATTTGGCATATTTTTGCACTTGTTTGCCGGCATTTTTGGCGATTTTGTTTTATCGCATTCGGCACACGAAGAGCAAATATATTCGCACGGGTGATTATGTCCTGCTCGTCGGAATGTTGATTTCCTGCGGCTTTACTTCAATCTTTGATTTGATTATGCCGTTCTTTGGTCGTTATGACTTGATTTGGGTAGGGCCGTTCGGGACGACCGTGGTGATTGTGGCGTTCTTCTACGCTGTAATTCGATATCGTATTATTACGGTGTCGGCGAAATGGATGCGGGCGCTGTCGTATATTGTGGTGATGGCGATGAGTGTGATTGCTTATATGCTAATCTTCTACACGATCTTTACGGTCTTATTTAAGATTCCAAATCCTTCGACTTCGGTTTTGGTGCTTAACTTCTTGATGATTGTAATTGTCTTGCTTTTGATGCCGGTGATTAATGAGCTGATTGCGTCGATTCGATCGACAATCTCGGTCGGGCAGGTGGATATTGCGTATGTGATTAAGAAGCTCAATCATCTAGCGACGCGGAACGTGGATCTTCGGGATTTGGCGGGATTCTTGGCGGACCATCTGCACTTTGCGTATATCGGGTTTGTGATTAACGGGCGGCTTTATGGTTCGAAGTCGTTGGCAATGTCGTCGCAAGAACTTTCGAGTATCACGCATTTGCGCCAGACCTCGAATGGCGTGTGGCAGGTGCCGAACAAGACGGTACAGAAGACTTTTGATGAGCTGGGGCTTTATGCGGTGGCGGAGCTTCGGAATGCGAAAGGTAAGACTTTCGGGCAGTTGCTGGTCGGGAAACCGCTTGGGAAAGCCGTGTTTGAACGACGAGATTTATTGCAGCTGGAGATGATTATTAACTTGGTCGCGACGGTGATTGATTCGGAGAAACATTTGCGAGCATAAATTGTTTGTCTATATTGTTGCGAGTTTTGAAAGTTATAAGTTATTTAGCGAAATGAGTTTTGTGAGTTATATAAAAGTTAATGGAGAGGACGAGACGAGATGACAGCGGCGAGGTTGATGCGTCAGACGAAGATGATGATTTTGTTGTCGCTGAATGCGGTGGTGATATTGATTGTCGGCGTGATGATTTTCTCGGCGATCAACTTGAACGGGGGGCTGGAGTTCAAGGTGGTGGCGGAGCGTTCGGATGTGATTTCGGGCGGGCTGGAAGAGTTGGGCTTGGTTGCACCGGGTCTGGAAGAATTAGAGCCGCCTTCGATTGTGAATCCGGGGTCGGGCGGCAATGTGCCGAGCGGTGGGGCTTCGGGCGGGGCGAGTTCCTCGGGAGGCGGTTCGGTCAGTAGCGGTTTGATTAGCGGAGGCATGGCAGATGGGCAAGTTGGTTCGAGCGAACTTTGGAGCCAAGATGCGATTACGATTTACCAGACGGCGGATTTTGATATTTGCGTAAGCAGTAGTCTTTCGGGATTAGGCGAGATGTATTGGCAGACGAGTAATCCGGCAGTTATCAAAGGTTTCTCGTCGTCGGCGCGAACCTGGCTCGGGTATAGCGCGGAGACTTGTCGGTATCCGGTGATTGTGGGGACGGGGACGACGACGATTACGGCTGGTACTTACGATGGTCGGCGACATGATAGTATCACGGTGACGGTGATTGCTCCGCCGGTTGAACAGTGGAAGCGAGATGTTCTTGCGTTGGTGAATCAGGAGCGGGCGAAAAATGGTCTTTCGGCGCTTGCTTGGGGTTCGACTTGTGAGGGTGCGGCGAATACGCGTGCTCGGGAGATTATGACAAGTTATTCTCATACTCGGCCGGATGGAAGTTCTTGGTCTACGACGTGTCCGATCCCGACTAGCGGCGGAAAAAGTGGCGAGAACTTGAATGCGGGTAACGCGGCGGTTTCGCCGCAGACGGTCGTGGCGTCATGGATGGCGTCGCCGGATCACCGGAAAAATATTTTGGATCCGGATTTCAAGTACTTGTCGGTGGGGTTTGTGTTTGATCCGAATTCGGCGCATAAAACTTATTGGTCGCAGTATTTCACGACTTATTAGGTCTACGTCGGGGGAGGTTGGATTCAGTTTTTTGACTTTTCTGATATAATGAGAGGTAAATGAAGAGGAGTTGTTGATGAAACTGATGAACGTAGAGAAGTTTGTGCGTAGCCGAAAGGTGGCGTTGCTTGGTTCGGTGGATGAGAATGGGGCGCCGAATATTAAGGCGATGTTGGCGCCGCGGCAGATGATTGGGTTAAAAGAGTTTTACTTTTCGACCAATTTGTCGGCGCTTAGGACGCAGCAATATTTGAAGAATCCGAAGGCTTGTATTTATTTCTTTCGGAAAGGATTGATTAGCTATACTGGCGTGATGCTGCGCGGAACGATGGAAGTTGTGACGGAGCAAGAAGTGAAGAATCTGCTTTGGCGGAAGGGCGATACGCGATTTTATAAGTATGGCGTGACGGATCCGGATTATTGCGTCTTGAAGTTTACGGCGGAGAGCGGGCGCTATTATAAAGATTTTAAGACGGAAGAATTCGAGGTTAAATAGTTTCTCATCGGTGTTTAAGTGTGCATATGCGAGGCGGGGTTTACTGGCGGGGTTAGAGGCTGTTGTCGGAGCTCAAGATGGCATCTTCGATGCGCGTGCCGAGATTGGTGATGGCGGCTGCGGTACGGCCGGGGAGATTGCTAGTGAGGACTACGACGGTGTAGTGGCGGTTTTGCTCGGGAAATTCAATTATGGCGGCATCGGCGTAGGTCGACCAGAGATTGCTTTCTGGATTCCAGGCCCAGCCGACTTTGTCGTAGACTTTCGCCTGGTTTGAAAACCCGGAGGGGAGACCTTGGCGCCAGTTATATGTGGTGGTGGCGTCGATCTTGGTGGGCGGTTGGTCCAGCATGGAGTCGGCGATTTTTTGCCAGTTTTCTTCGGAGAGATCGGGGTGTTCGTAGTAGAGTTTCAAAAGTTCGGTCAGGTCGGCGGCGGTCGAGGAGAGGCCACCGTTAGTTGTGTTATTGAGGTTAATCTCGTCAATGAGGTTCGCGACGCGAGCGAAGGCTTGGCGGTCGGAGTGCATTTTATCGGCGCAGCCGTTGTATGATTCGCGAATCATGAGGTCAAGGCATTCGCCATAGGCGTAAGTATTGGCGCGGTAATCGCTGGTCGTGACGTATTTTTCGTCGGCCTTGGCGGCGCCGGCTTCGATTTGGCGGTAGCCGTCATAGACGAAGAAAAGTTTATAAATAGAGGCGACATTGAAAACTTGGTTAGGTTGGTGGCTGGCAGCAATACGATTATTATCAAGATCGTAGATCATAAGCCCGACATTAGCGGGGGTGGTTTTTAACCAGGCGTTGACGGTGGGCTGAAGATCGATGAAAACTGGGACTTTGGCGTCTGGCTGGTCGCTTGGTGACATGCTGGACTGGCTATTTGAAGTTTGTTGGTTGTCGTCGGGGGGTTGCGTTTCGCCGGGGTTTTGATTGTCTATGTCGGCGGACGGACGATGGTAGACTACGGCGAGGATAATTATAGTGACAATGGCAAGCAATGCTATGCCGGCGATAACGAACGGAAGCGGGCCTTTGGCTTTGGCGAAGGTAATAAGTTTAGCGCTTTGGCTGGAGATTTTAGTTTTGAGCTGGTCGAACTTTGACGAGTCTGGCTCGACGGTGGACTGCGACGAGCTGTCGGGCTCGGTTTTAAGGTCGAACTTTGACGAGTCGGGTGAGGAAGGCTTCTGCATCTTTATCTTCCATTAGTTTAGTTTGATAAGTTTGGTCGTAGACGGTCGGAACGAGGCGAGTTTGGACAAGTTTGCCGTCGAGGAAATAGTGAACGAGGATGATGCTGCGGGTGGTGCCGGGCCACCAGGACTGGTCGAAAAAGAGGTTGCCGAGGCCGTAGTAGATTGCTCCGTCTTTATATAACTCGAAAGTCTGGGGCTGGTGGGCGGAAGTTCCGACGACGATGTCGGCGCCGAGGTCGATGAGATTGCGGAAGAAACCGACTTGGTCGCCAGCGGAAGAGTTGGCGTAGTCGCAGGTCGTATCTTCGCTAGTATTGACGTAACTATTACATTCGAAGAATTGGACGTCGACGATGATAAAGTCTCCACGTTCCTTTGCGGTGGCGATGTCGGACTTGGCTTTCTCGTCGGTATAGAGATTGGCACCGGGGGTATTGTCGTTGGTATAGCCGCCGGTGGAATAGTTGTAGGCGAGCATAGTGATATTCGTTCCCTTGTCGGAGATTTCGAGCGGGATGGCGGATTCTGCGGCAGTTTTTCCGCCGCCGACAGTTTTGATGCCGAGACTGTTATAGAGGTCAATGGTGGCGATAGCGTCCTCGTCGCCACAGTCTTGGTTGTGGTTGCCGGTGAGTTCGATAATGTCGAAGCCGGAGCTGGTGATAACGTCGATCATGTTTGGTTTCGAGCAGATGTTGCGATCGTTCGCGGAAGTGGAGAAGGAAGACTCATTGCTGGTATGAGTGAGGTCGAAATGGCTGAGATACTCGCCGATATTGGCGGAGAAATAGTTAGCGTCTTTGACTTGGTCGAGTTTGCGATTCATGCCGCGGGAGAGCGCGGTGACGCCGGTTTGAGCGAAAGTGAGAATTTCGTCGCTGGTCGGGAAGGCTTGGATTTTGGCTTCGAGAGCGGTTTTAACTTTTTCGACGTCTTCAGCGTCACCGTCGAGGATATAATATTCAAAGAAGGCACCGGAATCGAGCGTGTCGAGATAGTAATTATCGTCAATGGCAAGGAGGCGCTGCTCGCTAGTTAAGTCCCAGATAGAAGTAAGGGTGATTTCGGCATTTTCTGAGCCATCGGATTTGTTGCTGATGAGAGATTTGGCTTCGGCGGTAGAAATGGAAGTTGTCATGTTGTAGAAGTCCGTAGTCGGGACGAGAATTTGGTAAAGGACGGAATTTGTCATGTCGGCTTCGCTGGTGAGTTTCGCGAGGGTGGTTTTTGTGGAGATGGTGAGGTCGGATTTTAGCTCGATGTCTTGGAGATTTTCGTTGATGAAGTTTTGGCCGACTTCGGTGACTGGGCTCAGCATATTGTCGTCATCGGAACCCGTGAGGTCTTCGGTGCTAGCGAAAAGGATTTTACCGGGTTCATGGAAGATGCCTTTTTTCGTCACGAGAAGAATGCCGAAAAGGACGGCGAGGGCGACTACGACGAAAGTGATAATAATGGCGATGAGCTGGGTTTTGAGGCTGGGGGTTTGGGGCGCGGTTGTCGCCTCGGCGGCAGTGTCTCTGTTTTCAGAAGATGCCGGTTCGATGTCGGGCGACTTAAGTGAATCTGGAGAGGGCGTAGTTTGGCTTACGTGTTTAGTTTCTTTAGTTTTGGTTTTGTTCGACGAAAAACTCGCCGTTTGCTTCTTCCCTTGCTCTGACATACTATAATTATAGCACAAGATTTTTAGATTTGGCCTCGCTGTAGTTATTTTGTGAAAAAGTCGGTGAAAATTGTATTTTGAAAGTTGTTATGGTAAAATTAAGTTAGGAAAAGTTAAAATAAAGATGTAAAAAGAAAATGATTTGGAATATTCTGTTGTTGGTGGTGGGGTTTGCGCTATTGATCAAGGGTGCGGATGTTTTTGTGGAGGGGGCGTCGAGCACGGCGCAGAACTTCCGGGTTTCGAAGATGTTGATTGGGCTGACAATTGTGGCGTTCGGAACGAGCGCGCCGGAGTTAGCGGTGTCGATTTCGGCGCTGGCGTCGGGGAGCACGGACATGGTGCTTGGCAACGTGATCGGTAGCTGTATTTTGAACATTCTTTTGATTCTGGGGATTGTGGCGGTGATTCGGCCGATTAAGATTACGGATAATACAGTGAAGAAAGAGCTGCCGCTTTGTATGTTGATCTCGACGTTGCTCGCGGTGCTGTTTCTGGATATTAGTCTGGGTGGCGGGACGGTCAACCAGATTACGCGATCAGACGGGATTGTGGTGTTGCTGTTCTTTATGGTGTTCTTGTATTATTTGATTACGTTGGCGCGACAGAAAAAGGAGAAAAAGTCTTCGGCAGAGAAGCCGAAATATAAACTTGGCAAATCGTTGGTATTCGTTTTGTTGGGGATGGCGGGGATTGTGGTAGGAAGCGAACTGGTTGTGAATAATGCATCGTCGATTGCGACGGCAATCGGGATGAGTGAGCGGTTGATTGCACTTACGATTATCGCGTTTGGGACTTCCCTGCCGGAGTTGGTGACGTCGGTGGTGGCGGCGCGGCGCGGCGAGACGGATCTCGCGGTTGGGAACGTGATTGGGAGCAATATTTTCAATATTTGTATTGTCTTGGGTTTGCCGGTGGCGATTTTCGGGACGATAACGCCGGCGAGCTTCCAGATGTTGGATATTGTGATGCTGGTAGCTTCGGCGGTGCTGCTGTTTATTTTCTCGGTGTCGACGCGGCGAATTAATCGAACTGAGGGGGTGATGATGTTGGCGCTGTTCGCGGCGTATTATGGGGTGATTCTGGCGGTCGGATAGGTTTTTCTGTTCGGCTTATTCGGCAAGGGTTGCTGTGATGATGAGGCGATGAGTGGCATCTTGATTAGGAAGAGGGTCGCCGGCGCAGGTCATGATGATAACTGTTTTCTCAGGAGCATCAGAGAGGAGTTCGTTCATGCTGATAGCGGACTTTTCGAGAATGATGCGGTCGGTGATAAGGTATCGTTCCTCGTCGTAAGTAAAGGATTGATTTATCTGGAGACGGCCGAGGTTTTTGAAAACCGTGGAGGAGTGGCCGATGATGAAAAGTTTGTTGTCGAAGGGCTGATAGATGCCAGCGATGGTGGCGGGGACGGTGAGTTGGCGGTCGATAAGTTCGACGCGGGCGACGGGGGTTTTGAGGTCGATACTAGGGACTTCAAGGACTGGGTAACTGGCGGCATCGGCGAGCGGAGCGGGTTGGAGGCCGATGAAAAGATAAATCGGAAGCATAATCATAAAGAAAGCCGCGGAGAGGATTTTGATGAGGCGCTTCGGCCAGTAAAAAGGGTTGAGGTAGCGATAATGCGTTACGAAAAATACCTTTAGAGTTTTCATACCTTCCATGCTTATACTTATTATAGCATGAGAAGTTTGGGTGTGTGGGGTAAAATGTTGTGAAAATAACTTTGAGTGGGTTGTAGACTGTTTCTTGGGGGCTGGTTTTACTTTTAGCTAAGTTCGATAACCTTTTTGCGAGATTTTTGAGCGGTTTTTGAGGAAGTTTTGACTGGCTTTTTGGTGGTCGGTTTTAGTTTTTTGGCAGGGTTCTTGGCAGTTGATTTCTTGGTGGCCTTTTGCTGGGATTTGCGAAGTTTTTGGATTTTGCGGTCGGCTTTTTTGGCGGCAGCGACGAGTTTGCGCTGTTCGCGAGTAAGTTTAGCTTTCTTTGTGGCGGATTTGGCGGAGGAGGTTGTTGCTTTTGTTGCGGTAACGGTTTTGGAGGTTGCAAGGGTCTTTGTGGGGGCTTGGGCGGTTGGTTTTACGCTGACTGGCGTGTTGCTGGCTGACGTTTCGTTAGGTTGGTCGAGTGGAGGGAGGAGGGAGATGCGGACGGTGGTGCCGAAGCCGACGCGGGAGGTGACATTAACGCGACCGCGGCTGAGAAGTGAACATAGGGGCTTTGAAAGGGTGGTGCCGGAGTCGGTGATAATGATGGCGTCGGACTCGACGGCGATGCTGACTTCTCCGCTAATGGAACGGTCGAGGGCGGAGCCGAGGTGTTTTTCAAGGTCGGCTTTGATGGCTTCGGGGTCGTCAACGGTTTTTGTGGTGTCGGAAAAATCGAGGTTTAAGGCGACGCGACCTTTCTCGGCGAGTGGAAGATATTTGTTGTAGACTTCACTAATAATTAAAGATAAGCGGTACATACTATATATTATATAGTATGTTTTCGAGAAAGTTGGGATTTTGTGGTAAGTTTCGGAGGTAAGTGGGGTAGTTAGAGATTGGTGCGGTTTTCGAGGGCAGCGGAGAGGGTGATTTGATCGGCGTAAGAAAGATCGACGCCGAGCGGCAGACCGCGGGCGAGACGGGTAACCTTGACGTCGGGATATTGCTCGTGGAGAGTTTTTTGGAGGAGGAGTGCAGTTGATTCCCCTTCGACGGAGGGGTTGGTGGCGATGATGATTTCCTTAACTTCGTCGGGTTCGACGCGGTTTAATAATTCTTTAATATGGAGCTGGTCGGGAGTGATACCGTCGATGGGGGAGATGGCGCCGCCGATGACGTGGTAAGTTCCATGGAATTGTTTGGTCTGCTCGATGGCGTAGATGTCGAGCGGTTCTTCGACGACGAGAATGGTCGATTTGTCGCGGTCGGGGTTGTTGTAAAATTCAGAAACTTCTTCGTCAGAGTCGATGAGGGCAAAAGTGATTGGGCAAGATTTCACGCCATCGTGGAGGCTGGCGAGGGTGACGGCGATGTCTTTGCTGATACGAGGGCTATTTTTGAACAAGAAATAGGCATAGCGCTCGGCGGTGCGGGCGCCGACGCCGGGCAAGTGACCGAGGGCTTCGATGGTATCAGATAACGCGCGGGGTAACATAGTATATATTATAGCATACCTCGGTGAGATAGATGAAGCGAGAGATGATTTTGCGGGGAGCTGTGAAAACAAAAAATGAGGTTTGCCGGATTGGTAAACCTCATTTTTGTTCTGGCCCTTAAGCGAATTAACGTTTCGAGAACTGTTCTTTCTTGCGGGCGGAGCGCAAGCCGTATTTCTTGCGTTCTTTTTCGCGAGGATCACGCTTCAAGAAGCCTGCCTTCTTCAAAACTGGGCGAAGGTCGGCCATCTCGGTCGTGAGGGCTTTCGACAAAGCTAATTTGATAGCGTCAACTTGGCCAGCCAAGCCACCACCGGAAACACGAATCGAAACATCGTATTCGTTCTGTTTGCCAGCGAGGGCAAGCGGGTCGGTGATTTCGGCGAGCATGCTCTTGTTGTTGGAGAGATACTCGATGGCTGGTTTGTCGTTGATGGTGATTTCGCCTTTGCCTTTGTAGAGGCGAACGCGAGCGGTAGCAGCCTTGCGGCGGCCCAAACCGTAAATGTAGGAATCTTTCGTAGCCATTACTTAATCTCCTTTGGGTTTTGTGCGGTGTGGGCGTGCTCGGCGCCATCGAAGACGCGGAGGCGAGCGAGACGATCAGCGGCCAGCTTGTTCTTTGGCATCATGCCTTTGACGGCGTGCTCAAGAACAACTTTTGGATCTTTCTCAATAACTTCCTCAAGTTTAAGCTCAGTCAAACCACCTGGGAATCCACTGTGGCGATAGTACATTTTGTCGACCATCTTGTTGCCAGTAACTTGGATTTGTTTTGCGTTGGTAACTACGACGTAGTCGCCGTTGTCGACGTGTGGGGTGTAAGTGACTTTGCTTTTGCCCATTAATTTGTCAGCGATAACGACAGCGAGTTTGCCGAGTGGCATGGTGCTGGCGTCAACCAAATACCAGTCGCGTTTGATTTCGGCAGGTTTTTGGCTGTAGGTTTTAGAAACACCTTTCATTATTTAGCCTCCTTCAGCTCGATATTATCGACGAAAGAGATAGTCGCCATTTCGGTATTGTCGCCGCGGCGGAAACCTGCACGCTCAATGCGGAGGTAGCCGGAATCGCGTTTGACTTGCGGGGCGATTACGTCCATCAAAAGGTCGGCAGTCTTGATGTCATCCAAGCGGGAGATCAAGATGCGGCGATTAGCCAAGCCGCCTTTTTTGGCGATGGTGATCAACTTCTCAGTCTCGCGGCGGATTTCTTTCGCCCGGGCGAGAGTCGTCGTGATTGATTGATTTTCGATAAGTGCGCGCATCAGCCCACGTTTCAGCGCACGTCGCTGGTCGGTTTCGCGACCGAACTTGCGACCCTTGTATCCATGACGATGCATTTAGAGTAACTCCGTTAATTTTTCTTTAACTTCGTCCAGGGCTTTGCTACCGAAACCTTTAAGATCTTTGAGATCGACTTCGGAGAGCGAGACCAAATCGCGGACGGTCTTGATGTCGTTGTTGATGAGCGCATTTGCGGTGCGAGCCGAGAGGCCGAGTTCTTCGATTGGCAGAGCCAGACCGGAATCATCAGCTTCGGTTTCGACGCCAGGAGCTGGAGCAGACTCGACAGTCGTGCTGCCGGCGAGGGCAGTGTATTGATTGACGAGAATAGCGGCAGCTTCTTCGAAGGCGGCTTGCGGGGTGATAGTACCGTCGGTGTCGATGGTCAAGGTGAGCTGTTGATAGTTCATATCCTGACCGACACGGGTATTTTCGACCTTGTAGCGCACGCGAAGAACCGGCGTAAAGACGGCATCAAGTGCAATCATATCGCTATGGATACGATCGTTGCTGGATTTTTCGATCGTGAGATAACCACGGCCAGTCTCAACAATGATGTTCATCTTGAGAACGTAGTTCGGGTCGTCGATGTGGCAAATGATTTGATCGGGGTTACCAACTTCGATGTCGGCTGGGAGTTTGATATCGCCAGCGGTGACCTTCCCTTCGGTCGTGTCTTTGCCTTTAATCTCAAAGCTGATTTCGACTGGTTCTTCGGAGTGAGACTTAAGGCGGATGTTTTTAAGGTTGAGCATGATGTCAACGAGGTCCTCGCGGATGCCAGGAATCGCAGTATATTCATGCGTTGCGCCATCAATGCTAAACGACGTGATGGCAGCGCCTTTGATGCTTGAGAGCAGCACTCGGCGGAGCGAATTGCCCAGCGTATTCCCGTAGCCGTAGAAAAGCGGGCGAATCACGAACTCAGCACTATTGTCACCCAGTTGGTTGACTTCGGCCAAGTTAGCTTCGTGAATAACTTTAGTAGTCATTAGTTAATCTCCTTAACGTGAGTAGTACTCAACGATTAGCTGTTCGTTAATGCCGGCTTCAGCTTCTTCGCGCTTCGGCAAGCCGGTAATTTCAATCTTCATTTTCTTCGGATCGGATTTGAGCCAACTGAGCGGAGTGCCGGACGCACTACTAACAATACTCTCGAGATTCTTGAAGTATTCAGACTTCTGGGATTTTGGTCGGACTTCCAAGACATCACCTGGTTTCAAGCGGATGGATGGAATGTCGACGCGGCGCCCGTTAAGAGTGAAGTGGCCGTGAGAAACGAGCTGACGAGCTTGGCGACGAGTAGTCGCGAAACCGGCGCGATAAACGGCGTTGTCGGCGCGGCGCTCGAGGTATTGCAAGAGGTTTTCACCGGCAAGACCGTCGGCTTTGGCAGCTTCCTTCATTAACTTAGCGAACTGTTTTTCGAGTAGGCCGTAGAGGCGGCGAACTTTCTGCTTCTCACGAAGCTGGGTCAAGTAAAGGCTACCGCCGCGGACGCGCATATCAGCGTGTTCGCCAGGGATGCCGGACTTTTTGGCCATAACTTTGTGAGCTTTTGGTGCGAGAGCATAACCTTCGCGGCGGCTCTGTTTAACAATTGGAGAAATATCTCGTGCCATTACGGTTTCCTCTCTCCCTTAGGACGCACGCCACCGTGCGCGATTGGGGTGACATCAGTGATACTGTCGATTTTGATCCCAACGCTAGAGACAGCGCGGATTGCACTATCGCGACCGAGGCCGATGCCGCTGACGTAAACATCAACGCTGTTCAGACCGTGTTCGCGCTTAGCGATTTCGAGAGCTTTCTCGGCGGCGATTTGGGCGGCATAAGCCGTGCCTTTTTTGCTACCACGGAAGCCGTTGGCGCCTGCGGAGCTAGCCGCGAGAGCACCACCACTTTTGTCGGTTACAGTAATAATTGTGTTGTTGAAAGTTGCTTGCACGTGGACTTGACCAGAAGTGACGACGCGCTTGCCTTTCTTTGCTTTGGACTTCGCCTTGGTCTCGACGACTTCGGCGGCTCCTTTAACTTCTTCTGTCATTTTCTTTAACTCCTAATTTCTAAGTCTTGCTTGCTGCTTTCGGCTGTGCGCCGCCAACCGCAATCGCTTTACCCTTACGAGTACGTGCATTCGTGCGGGTGCGCTGTCCGTTTACTGGGAGACCGGCCTTGTGGCGGACGCCCTTGTAGGAGTTAATGTCTTTTAGACGTTTGATATTGTTGGTCACGAGGCGTTTCAAATCACCTTCAACAGTTTGGTTGCTGCTGATAAGGTCATTGATTTTTTGAATTTCAGCCTCGGTGAGATCTTTCACCCGAGTGGTAGGCTCAATCTTGGCCTCCGCAAGGATGGCTTTACTCGTAGTCTGTCCAATCCCGTAGATGTAGGTGAGGGCAATCCAAACCTGCTTCTCGGAAGGGATAGTTACGCTAGCAATTCGTGCCATGCTTAACCCTGCCTTTGCTTATTCTTAGGTTTTTTCTTGTTGATAACACGAAGCACGCCTTTGCGACGCACGATGATGTCATCAGGGGAGATTTTTTTAACACTTGCACGTACTTTCACAGTGTCAAAATCCTTTCCGTTATAACCAAAATACATTGATTAGGACAATCTAGATTTCTCCCAAAAAATGTAGAGTTGGTTTTGCTAATATTCTATTGCAATCGGAAGCTGATTCTGCCCTTTGTCAGATCGTAAGGGGTTAACTCAACTTCGACCCGGTCTCCCGGCACCAAGCGGATGTAGTTTTTGCGCATACGTCCGCTCATGTGAGCAATGATATTATGACCGTTCTCAAGTTCCACCCGGAATTGGGTGTTCGGCAACGCCTCAACAACTTTGCCTGTGAGTTTAATCACTTCTTTTTGACTAGCCATAAATTACATCTTTAATTTTATCATAGATATTTGAAAAAGTAAATAACTTTTTAACGTTTGGTTAGATAAGTTTTCTCGCAGGGACTTATTATTTGATATGTTAGGTTATTGGAGGACGGCGCGAGCGAAGAAGCGGTCGAGGTAGGTTTGGCGGACTTGGGACCACTCGCCGGTACAGGTGATGAGAGTGAGCGAGGCAGCACCAGCTTGCGGGGAGGTGAGGGCGGTTGGCATGTAGCTATCGGCGTTATTTGCGCCATCGAGTGGACGGGTTGCGGTGTCGACGACTTTGTAAGTGAAGAGCCGGCCGTCGCCCATTTCGATATTGATTTCGGCGCCGATTTGGATGCGGGGGAGGGTGCGGAAGATGCCGTTGCCGAGGTCTCCGCCGTGGGCGTCGAGCAGGGCGGTGCCTTTTTCGCCGGGCAAAACAGAACCATTATACCAGCCAATCATGTAAGCGTTGCGGGGGACGTCGACAGATCCGTCAGAGCGAAGACCAACTTCGGCAATGCGGGCGTTAATAATGCCGAGGCTGGGGATACTGAAATAACGTGGCATGTTCGGAGCGACGACATAATTAGCGATTTCGGTCTCGGTCGGCTCAGTCTCGTCAACATCTTCGCCGCCGTCATAGATAACGCCAGAAGCGCCGTTGGCGGCAGGAGTGTCGCGATCGCTGCCTTCCATGCGAGCAAAATAGCTGTTTTCCCATAGGGCGACGCGGCCGAAGAAGACGGCTAGGAAAAGAACCAAAACTCCGCAAATAATATAACTTGGTTTGAGATGGATTTTGCGTAGGAGTGGTAATTTCATGTTTTTCTTATTTGCCTTATTAGTCGTTGTGTTGCTGTCGGTGCTGGTTTTAGATTTTCTAACGGTAGTGACGGGGATGACACGAGTTTTGGCGGAGGGCTTTGGTCTAATGGGCTTTTCTACTTTGGAAGTGGTTTCGGTAATGACTCGACGAGTTCTTTTTGGTGTGGCGGCAGGTTTGGTTGATTTTTGAGCCAATCTTTTGGCGGCAGCTTCTTCGTTGGAGGCTTCAAGCATGAGGGGCTTGCGGGCGATGAGTGCGAGTTCGGCTTTGCTGTTTGGTTTTTTGGTGGTCTTTGAGTCGGTAGTTTTGGCGGATTTTTCGTCAGCGGAGGATTTTTTGTCGGTATAAGGTTTCCCATCAGCAAACTTGCTGATTTTGCGGTTTTTCTCCTTCTCTTTTTGCTCGATTTCGCTCATTTTGCCACCCTTCAATTTGCTATTTGTATTCATCGTAAGTAACCATCAAGGCTCGAGAGTTGAGCTGACGGAGGTTTTCGAGGGCGACAGTGACGACGATGAGGAGACCAGTACCGGAGATAGAGAGACCGAGAGGTTGGCCGGCGATGACAATAAAGATGTAATCGGTCAGGAACGGGAGCATGGCGATAAGACCGAGGGCGAGAGCGCCAAAGAGGTTGAGACGGTTGATAGTTTTGCCGAGATATTCGGCGGTTTGGTTACCGGGGCGGACGCCTTCGATGAATCCACCTTGTTTCTGGAGGTTGTCGGCGATTTCTTTCGTGTTGAAGATGATGCTGGTATAGAAATAAGTGAAGGCGACGACGAGGACGAAATAAACCGCAGGATAGAAGAACCATTGGCCGGTGATGCCGTTCGGATACATAGTGCTAAACGTGCTGGCGTTAGGTGCGGTGAAGAGGGTCATTAAAGTCGCGCCGAAACTATTTCCGGGATTGATGGTCTGGATAAGTTGACCAAGAAGAGCCGGGAGAGAGAGGAAGGCGGTTGCGAAGATAACAGGGACGACGCCAGCGGCGATAAGTTTGAGCGGCAGGATTGATTTGATACCGCCGTAGGTACTGTTGCCGTGGACGCGCTTAGCGTAGTTGATCGTGACGATGCGCTGGGCTTCGTTGAGTTTGACGAGGAAATAGATTACGACAAGCATGGCGACGGCGAAACCAAGAACAATCCAGAAGTAGACTGGGTTGACTGGAAGATTGAACCAACCGAAGAGCGAAAGCGAACCGGCGGAAGTATCGAAGAGGGCGGTGCCGAGGTTGGCGAGGGTGGTTGGGAGCTGAGAGATAATGCTAACGAAGATAATAGTCGAGACGCCGTTGCCGATTCCCTGCTCGGTAATAAGTTCGCCGAACCACATCAAAATCATGGATCCAGCAACCATGGCGGTCACGGAAAGTGCCCAGTCAGCCGCGGTCGGGGTGTAGGCGAGAGCGGTGTTTGAGGCAACGACGGATTGATAGAGCATGAAGATATAGGCAATAGATTGGACGATAGCGAGAGGAACGGCGATGATGCGAGTCCATTGGCTAATCTTGCGGCGACCAGCTTCGCCGTCTTGGGAAAGCTCTTCGAGGCGAGGGATAGCTTTCGTGACGAGCTGGACGACGATTGAGGCGGTAATGTATGGAGAGATGCCAACAAGTAAAATGGAGAAAGTTGTTAAGCCACCACCGGAAATAAGGTTAAGAAAACTGCCGAAGTCGGACTTCTCGATGAAGTTCTGGACGGCTTCCTGGAAAGTGGCTGGCTCGCCCATCGGCACAGGAATATGCGCGAGGAAGCGATAGATAACTAATAGCCCGACAACAATCAGGATACGTTTCAGCATGTCTTTATTGGTCAATGATTTGAAAATAGTCTTGAAATTCATAGTCCCTACTCTTACTCCGTCTATTGTAGCACAAAAAATAGCCCTGTGAAAGGGCTATTTTTAGTTTTGAGGAGTTTATTCCTCGGTTTTGGTCGCGATGCGCTGTGGGACAGCAACTTTTTTGAAGTCGCCACCAGCTTTTTTGATAGCTTCAAGCGCAGTTTTGCTCACGAATTGAGCTTCGAGGCTGATTTTAGCCGTCAACTCGCCGCGAGAGATAACTTTAACTTTCGCGTATGGGGTTTTGATCAAACCTTTGTCAGCGAGAGTGAAGTTGTCGACTTTGCCGCTCAAATCATTCAAACGGTCGGTATAAACAACTTCAGCTTTGTCATGGAGACTCTTGAAACCTTTAAGTTTCGGAATGGCCTGCATGATGGCGCGCTGGCCACCCATGAAGCCGGCTGGCATTTTGCGGTGACCGGTGCGGGCTTTTTGACCCTTAGTACCACGGCCGGCGGTTTTACCTTTGCCGGCAGAGATGCCACGACCAGCACGGGTTGGGCGCGTATTGCGATTAACCTGTAGATCGTTATACTTCATTATTTATCCTCCTTTTTTGCGGCGGATTTCTTAGCAGCGGCCTTTTTCGGCTCGGCGGCTTTTTTGCCGGCATTGCCAACCCATTGGTCGCGCGGGGTCTGCTCGCGCAAACCTTCAATCACGGCATAGGCGATGTTGACCTTGTTGGTGCTACCAAGAGATTTGGAAATCAAGTTTTTGATGCCGGTGAGGCCGATGATGCTTCGGACGACACCGCCGGCGATGATACCGGTACCAGGAGCGGCCGGTTTCATCAAGACGTCAGCACCAGTCGAACGAGTTTCAACTTCGTGGCAGATAGTTTCGCCATCCATGTTGAATTCGATCATGTTTTTCTTAGCCTTAGTGGTGGCTTTCTGGACGGCGCTAGTGACGTCGCCAGCTTTTGCGATACCAACACCGACTTTGTTTTTGTGGTTGCCAATCGCGACAAGAGCCTTGAAGCGCATGCGGCGACCACCACTTACGGTGCGGGAAACGCGGTCAATGTTAATAGTGACGGTGTCAAACTCTTTCGGGGCGGCGTCTTGATTGCGGTTGCGATCACGGCGACTACCACGGCGGTTACCCATTGCGCGGCCATTGATGTCTTTCTGGACCTTAGCGGCGGCGACATTATCGTTCATTTTGAGGGTGCCAGCTTTGTTGACGACCTGTGCGGTTTTGTCAGAATCTGCCATTAGAACTCCAATCCTTCCTTGCGAGCAGCTTCTGCGAGAGCAGACATGCGGCCAGCATATAGTTTTGCGCCACGGTCGAAGACGACAGCCTTGATTTTGGCTTTCTTGGCTTTGTCGGCGATTTCTTTGCCGATTTTGGCGGCTAACTCGGACTTGCTGCCGGTGGCTTTGCTGCCAACGGTGGTAGCGTAGACGAGAGTAGTGCTTTTATCGTCGTCGATAATCTGGGCGGTGATGTGCTTGTTGCTGATATGGACGCTGAGGCGTGGGCGCTCGGCAGTGCCATGAATTTTAGCGCGAGTGCGCTTTGCGCGAAATGCGGTGTTCATTACTTCTTCCCTGCCTTTCCTGCCTTGCGAAGAATAACTTCGTCAACGTATTTAATACCTTTACCCTTGTATGGTTCAGGTTTCTTCAATGCGCGGATTTCGGCGGCAACTTGACCAACTTTTTGTTTGTCAATGCCGGAAACCGTGATGGTCATCTTGTCGGTCTTGAGCTCGACACCTTCGGGAGCTTCATATTTGACCGGATGAGAGAAACCGAGCGCCATTTCGATAGCCTTGCCGCCGCCGTTGAGACGGAAGCCGACACCGTTGATTTCGAGTTGCTTTTCGAAACCTTTGGTGACGCCTTGAACGGCATTGTTCAATAATGCGCGCTGAAGGCCATGCCAGGCACGAGATTTTGGTTCGTCATCGACGCGAGTGACGACAATCTGGTTGTCTTCAACCGCAACTTTGACATTTTCCTGAAGCGGGACGATGAGTTGACCCTTGGGGCCTGCGACAGTAATATCTTTGTCGCCGACCGTGATTGTCACTCCCGCCGGAATCGCGATGGGTTGTTTTCCGATACGACTCATATCTTCCTTTCTAACTTAATATTCAAGCCTTATTTTAGCATAGATTGTGATGAAATGCAAGGCTGGAAATGCATCGGTGTAGAAAAAACGGTGGAAAAGCAATTGACATTTTTTTTTTATCTGTCATAAACTTAAAATAGTTATGCTAGCTTGAGGCTTTTGTGGCTGGCGTGGCTCTATAAATTGAAGCAAATTATTTATCGGTGAAAGTGGGTGCGAGAGCCGCTCTGTGAGACACCGACAAGAAAGGAAGTCAGAAATGGCGAGCGCTACTAAAAATAATAAAACTTCGAGGGCTACGGCGACGCGGACCAGCCGTAGCGCCGGTCGTGGTAAGAATTTGCGAGATGATCGCGATAAGAAATATATGTTTATTATTGCTGCATTGGCGGTGGCTTTGATTAGTGCGATGGGGGTGGCAGTTGCGGCATTTTCTACCGATTTGAAGATAAATGGTGTGGCGACGGTTAAATCTACGTCTTGGGATGTACATTTTGAGAACCTCCTTGCCGTTAAATTAACCGGCACCAAAGCCAAAGAAGTCACCAAACCAACAATTCAAGATGACACAAACGGCAATAAAAGTACCGTCATTAAAGAATATAAAGTAGAACTCAAAGACGCTGGCGACGCAGCGGAATATACTTTTGATGTGAAGAATGCCGGCGACCTCGACGCAAAAATTACAGCAATTACGATAAACGATGGCAGCACGGAAAGCAAGAAGTTGACTTGCGCTTCTGGCGAAGACAATAAGGCAGATACACGCAATAATAATGTCTGTAAAAACTTAACTTATTCGCTGACTTATGTAGATGGTACAAAAGTAGCGGTTGGCGATAAGTTGCCAAAAGCAACTACTGGTAGCACGGCAAATGTCAAGACTATGAAACTCAAACTAGAATTAAGCAAGGATATTACCGCGGCAGAATTACCGGATAAAGACGTAGAAGTGTCGGGTCTGGGTGTGACGATTACTTACGGTCAAGACGAGAGTACGGAATAAATCTTAACTTCCTGACCTACTATGGTAAAACTCTCCACTCGTAAAATCTGTGGCATTGTAGTGGTGGAACTGGCTTTAATGCTGGTTTCGCTACTACTGCCGGTTGGCGCAGTGCGGGAGTACGCACAAGTAGCGATAATAGCCGGAGCAGTCTTTGCGAGTGTATTATTACAAGGCTGGGCGAAACCACGCACAACAGAAAGCAAAACTATTGCGATAATTATTGTTTTGGCGGCGATAGTTTTTCAGGTGGTAATGTTTGTACTCCTTGGAATTAAACTTGGTTTTGCCAGGAATGTGTATGCGTATAATTTTGCAAGTATCTTTCATGTATTCTTACCGGTAATTCTCGCGATTATTGGTGAAGAAGTCTTGCGCGGACAATTGGTAGATAGAGGACGCGGAAACCGGCTAATGGTAGTAATGACCGGAGCGATGATTTATCTGACGCAGATTATCATTGCATTGCCACTATATGACTTCTCGGAGTCAAAAAGTCTTTTTACCTTCATCGTGACAATGGCGGGACCAGCGATATTGCAAAATACTTTATTAACTTTTATCGCTTATCAATATGACTACCGAGTAAACATTATCTATCGGCTGATTATGGAATTGCCGACTTATTTACTACCCATAATGCCAAATGCAGGAACTTATCTACCGGCCATCTTTGAGATAGGGCTTGTGTTAATATTAACAATTTGGCTAGTAGGAGTGCAGTGGCGACTGCGTAGCGGGACCAATTGGAAAAATCGGCGACAGGCTAAAATTAAGCGCACGGAAAACGAACAGACGCGCAAAGCGAAACGCGCTTTGCGGTATATAGGGTGGGGCGCTGGGACAATTGTAATCGTAGGATACGTGGCACTGATGTCGGGGCTATTTAAGTATCATTTCCTTGCGATTGGTAGTGGTAGTATGGAGCCGCACATCTCGCGCGGAGATATGATTCTAGCAGAAAAGTCAGACGAGTACGGTGAAATGGATGTCGGGGAAGTCTTGGTCTATCGCCATAGCAATGTGATTATGGTGCATCGGATTAGCGAGGTAAACGAGCGAAACGGCAAAAGAACTTTTATAACCAAAGGTGACGCAAATAATGCCGAGGATAAGTGGACGGTGGAGCAGGGCGATATTATCGGTACGGCAAAGGGTAAAATCGCAATGTTCGGCTATCCGACATTATGGCTATATGAATTATTTAATACTAACTAGAAAAAGGTAAAATCTAATGGAAGAAATAGAATACAGGAAGAACGGAGAAACTTATAAAATCCAAAAACGCGAACCGATAGATGAAGTGCGGCATGTGCCGCTATGGCTACTAATTCCGATGGTTTTATTTATGGTGCTGGGTGGATACTTAATATTCGCAAGTATTGGGACAGAAAGTACTGGACAAACGGAATATAAGGTAGAGGGTGATATTGATTATCAAGTCTATCTCAAAGAAAACGATTATTATACGGAAAAGTTTTTAGAATCGGGGCGGCAATATATTGCTGGGTTGATTAGCGCGGTACGAGCAGATTTTAACTATCAGTTGGCAGCGGATGAAAATACTAATGCACACTACGAGTATGAGATTATCGCGACCGCTAAGGCAACCGAGAAAGGTGATAAGTCTAAAATCCTCTATGAAAAGGCAGAAACTCTGAAGCGTGGTGAAGTTAAGGAAATAACGCAAGGTACATTTCGGATTCACGACAATGTAAGTATTGATTATGCTAAATATAACGAATATTTGAAGAATTTCCGCAGTGAGTTTGGGATTAGTGCGGACTGTCTATTAGACCTAAAAATGATTGTCAAGGTGGATGGTGCGATTAAAACTGAAGATGTACTCGCAATGAATATTCCATTATCTACACAAACTGTAGATATTATGATAGATGCAGATGCGATTAATCGCGAAGAAAAGGTTGGTGAGGCTAACCAAGAAATCTATATCAAGAATATACAATTACTTGTAGTCGGAGCAGTAATGTTGGTGGCGAGTATTGCGGCGAGCGGGATTATCATCTATCTCCACAAGACGAGATTTGGTAATAACTGGTATGCAGAGGCGCTATATAAGATTTTTAAGAATTACGGTACGCGAATCGTGAATGTGAGTGAAAACTTTTATGAACCAGAAAACACGATGCGCGTAAGCGAGTTTATTGAACTGGTGGATGCAGCAAATACGGAAAATGCGCCGATACTTTACTGCGAAGTAGTGCCGGAATATAAGGCATACTTTGTAGTGGCGGGAGCGAATGCGATTTATCGTTATACTCTTACGCGAGCATACCAAGACGAATTGCGACGAACTGGACAGAAAAAGGAGTTTTAGTCAAAATGAAAAAGCCCACTACGAGAGGACTATTAACTAGGCCGGAACGCGAAGAACGTGCCAAGAAAACACGCATTGCCATTATTACGGCAAGTGTGGCGCTAGGGTTAGTTGGAATTATTACTTGTGGCTATGGGCACGCGGCAATATATAGTGATTTGGGGATTAGCGGAGAAGCGATTATTACTAAAACTGGAGGTGGTTTTTCTAGTAAATATATGCAAGATCTAACGGCTGAAGAATGCAGTTCGGTGGAGTCAGGGGAAACCAGCAGGATGATTGATAAACGTGATGGGAAAGAATACTGGGTGGCAAAAATCGGTAGCCGCTGTATGATGACTCAAGATTTGAGGTTGGATATTACTACGGATGGTTTAACATCAGAATTGACTGATATTAATTCTGGACGCGGCGGCTATCAAGAAACCACAAATGATGAAGGTGAGATTATTTTGAGCTGGAATGCAGCGTCAACCTATCCGCCAAAAGACACTTTTACGGCAATGAAAAGCGTTGGGACAAGTTATACGACTACTTATTCAATGAACTTTGGCGACTATGTGTTAAGGCGACCAAATGTCAATTCTGCGTGTAAAACTAATACTAAGGGGATGAGTGCCTGTTCAACTCAGACTAAAGATATTAATACTATATGGGAAACCGATCCAGAAACTGGCGAAACGACTATTGTGAAAGAATATCAACCAACCTTATCATATATGGAAAGCGGTGTGACGTTTGATGACGATACGTTAGAGTATGACGCGCATTATTTAATCGGTTATTACTATCAGTATCTTACTGCCACGGCTGGTAGTTCGGTACGAACGAAAAGCAGTGTCGCGCCGTCAAGTATTTGCCCTAGGGGTTGGAAACTGCCAACTGCTGGCGGTCAGCTAGACCAGAACAATGACTTTGCGCATATGCTGGGTGAGTATGCTGATGAGGCAACAGCCAGTATGCTTAATTCACATCCGTTTTATATTAGTGGTTCAGGTTATATACAAAAAGCTAATTTGTATGTAGTTGGTTCGCAAGGGTATTATTGGACGGATGGAGTGTCGACTTCTTCCGCTAATAATGTAATTCAGTTAGGTAGTAGCAATATGGCAACTGCTAAAAATTTTGTTAGTGGTGGCGACCTTGCATACACTCTTAAACCAGTACGATGTATTTTACGGTTAGAGGAATAATGAAAAAGAGTAGTTTAGTAATCGTTTGCTAGAGTAACAAAAAGCCTCCCTTGCGGGAGGACTTTTTGTCTTGACGGGTTTAGTAAACCTTTACGAGAATTTCGCCGCCGAGATGTTGCTTCTTGGCTTCGCGGCCAGTCATGATTCCCTTTGAGGTGGAGATCAAGACGGCACCGCGGCCGGATTTGACAACTGGGATTTCGGTGGCGCCAGCGTAGACGCGGCGGCCAGGCTTGGAAACCTTGGAAATCTCGGTGATGCGGGCGTTTTCGCCATCTTTGTTGATGATGACGTGAAGTACGCCGCGAGGTTTGCCTTCTTCGACTTCGTAGCTATCGAGGTAGCCAGCGTTCACAAGGCCGTCGGCGACAGCAACTTTGAGTTTGCTGGTCGGGACACGAATCTCGGTCTTGCCAACCATGATGGCGTTGCGGATGCGAGTGATAAGATCGGCGATTTGATCAGTTGATTGTAATGACATATTCTCTTCTCCTTTCCTACCAGCTACTCTTCGTTACGCCAGGGATTTCGCCTTTGGACGCTTTTTCGCGGAAATTGATACGGCTGAGACCGAAATAGCGCATGTAACCACGAGGGCGACCATCGAGCATATCGCGGTTCTTCAAGCGGGTCGGGCTGGAGTTGCGCGGAAGTTTCTGAAGACCTTCCAAGTCACCAGCAGCCTTTAATTCGGCACGCTTTGCCTTATATTTCTCGTTCATTTTGCGTCGTTTTTCGTCGCGGAGGACGGCAGACTTCTTCGCCATATTATTTACCCTCCTTTTCAAACGGCATACCAAATGCTTCTAACAACTTGGTGCTCCCTTCCTTGGATCCATTTTTGATGATAAAAGTAATTTCGAGACCGTGGAGAACGGCGGCGTCTTCGAAGGTGATTTCCGGGAAGACGGTCTGTTCTTTGAGGCCGAGGTTGTAGTTGCCTTGCTTGTCGAAGGCTTTGCGGCTGACGCCGTGGAAGTCACGGACGTGTGGCAAAGCGATGTTGATCAAGCGGTCAACAAACTCATACATTTTATCGTTGCGCAAAGTGGTGAGGTAGCCGACTGGGGCGCCCATGCCTTTGCGGATTTTGAAGGTTGCGATAGACTTTTTCGCCAAGCGCGAAGTGGTGGCTTGACCGGTAATCTTGGTCAAGGTCAAATCGACGGTTTCGGTGAACTTCTTGTCTTCACGTTTTTTACCAACGCCGCTCGAAATCACAACTTTCTCAAGTTTTGGAACTTGGTTGATGTTTTTGAGTCCGAGTTGTTCTTTAAGTTCTTTAGCGATTTTGTCGTTGTAAAGAGCTTTGAGGCGCGGGGTAACTTTCACGGTTTTTTCAGCAGCCATTACTTGCCCTCCTTTTGTAGGTTGGAGACGTGGATGCCAACATGGACATCTTTCTTGCCGCCAGCCGGATTAAACTGCGTCTTGCGCATGTGGCGAGTTTTGATGTTGAGATCTTTCAACATCGCTTTCTCGGCTTTTTTGTCAACTTTCACGATCGAAGCTACGGTGCCTTTGAGATCGCCAGCGATAACTTTGACGCGATCGCCTACTTTCAAACTTTTGGCCATTAGAGTACCTCCGGTGCTAAGCTGATAATTTTGTTGAAACCGAGTTCGCGCAGTTCGCGGGGGACTGGTCCGAAAACGCGAGTACCTTTCGGGGTTTTGTCATCGTTGACCAAGACGGCAGCGTTGTCGTCGAAGCGGATGGTCGAACCATCTGGACGGCGGATTTGCTGTTTGGTGCGGACGATGACGGCCTTGACGACGGCCTTTTTCTTGACGTTGCCGGTAGGAGAGGCGTCTTTGACGCTGCAGGTGACGATATCGCCTACGCGTGCATACCTCGCGCGGGTACCACCAAGGACACGGATTACACCAAGCTCTTTGGCGCCGCTGTTGTCAGCAACTTTTAATCTAGTTTCCTGTTGAATCATATTATTTCTCCTCTTCCGCGGAGCCGTCAGAAGTTTTCTCGGTGTTGCCGAGGACTTCGTCTTTCAGCTCGACGGTGCCGTGGGACTTCTCAAGAACTTTGACGAGCTTGTAGCTCTTGGTCTTCGAGAACGGACGGCAAGCGACGATTTCGACCTTATCGCCTTCACCAGCCTCATTATTTTCATCATGAGCGGTGTATTTGCGGGTTTTAGTGTATTGTTTACGGTAGAGCGGATGAGTCTCGCGGCTGGCGATAGAGACGGTGATCGTCTTATCGCGTTTTGCTGAGCTCACGATGCCCTGTAATTCTCCAGCCATTAGAACTCCTCCTTCTTAATAATCTTGGTGCGAACTGGCAATTTGTGACCGGCGAGGCGGAAGGCTTCTTTCGCCTGCTCTTCGGTGACGTCGCTGATTTCGAACATCACGGTACCAGCTTTAACCTTGGCAACATAGAACTGTGGTTCACCTTTACCGCTACCCATCTTGACATCAAGAGGTTTCTTGGTGACTGGGGTGTGCGGGAAAATGCGAATCCAGATTTTACCGCCACGTTTGACGTAGCGAGTAATCGCCTGGCGGGCTGCCTCGATCTGGCGGCTAGTGACGCGTTCGTTGTCGAGGGACATCAAGCCCCAATCGCCGAAGGCGACATAGTTACAGCGAGAGGCGGTGCCACGGTTCTTGCCCTTGCGGACTTTGCGGTGCGCTTCGCGGCGCGGTGTAAGAATAGCCATATTATTTCTCCCCCTTATAGATCCAGACCTTTACGCCAACGATGCCGGCGATAGTTTGCGCGTGGCAAATGTAGAAATCAACATCTGCGCGCAAAGTATGTAGAGGCACCGAGCCTTCGATGAACTTTTCGCGGCGGGACATTTCGGCGCCGTTAAGACGACCGGAAACTTCGACGCGAATACCTTTCGCACCAGCGTTCATGGTTGACTGGCAAGCCATTTTGACGGCGCGGCGGAAGTTCATGCGCTTTCCGAGCTGGAAACCGATATTCTCGGCGACGAGCTTAGCGGAAAGTTCAGGTTTTTTAACTTCTTCAACATTGATGCGGATAGGACCGGAGACGATTTTCTCAAGTTCTTTCTTGAGTTCGTTGATCCCGGCACCTTGTTTGCCGATGACGGCACCAGCTTTCGCGGTCAAAATCGTGATGGTCGTCAGATTGGCGCTGCGCTCAATGGTGATGCGAGCGATGGTCGGACGGCTGCTGAAGCGCTTCTCGATAAGATCGCGAATTTTCGTATCTTCTACCAACCAGTTGCGGAAGTCGCTCTTGCGGGTGAACCACTTGGACGACCAGTCCTTACTGATCTGGAGACGATAGGAAACTGGGTTAACTTTCTGACCCATTACTTCTTCTCCTCCTTTGATTTAGTTTCCTTAGCGGCTTTCGGGGCGGCTTCGGACTTAGAATCAGTTGCTTTCTTCACTTTCTCCTCACCAGCAACTTCAACAAAGATGTTGCTGGAGATCTTTTCATAAGGCAAAGCGCGACCGCGGGAAGCTGGGACGTAGCGGCGCATGCGGGTACCGGCGGTAACCGAGATGCGGGCGATGCGAATGCTCTTCGGGTCAATGCTGACACCAGAGTTGTTCAACAAGTTCGCGGTAGCGGATTCGATAGCTTTGCGGACGGCGCGAGCGGCGCGGCGCGGGGTGTTTTCGAGAATCACCACAGCGTCGGCGACGTAGCGGTCGCGCACGAGACTCGCGACGACGTTGGTCTTGCGAGGCTGGCTATCGACGCCTTTAATGATAGCGCGGGCAAATACAGTACTCATTATTTACCTCCCTTTGCGGCAGCGGCTTCAGCAGCCTTTTTACCGCCGTGGCGCTTAAACTTGCGGGTCGGGGCGAACTCACCGAGTTTGTGACCGACCATGTTCTCGCTGATGAAGACGGGGACGTGAACCTTGCCGTTGTGGACGGCGATGGTCCGGCCCACCATTTCCGGAGAGATGGTAGATTGGCGTGCCCAGGTCTTGATCACGGTGCGATCTTCGGCAGAGAGAGCAGCAACCTTCTTCGCGAGCTTGTAGTCCACGAATGGACCTTTCTTCATGCTCCTAGACATTATTTCCTCTTTCCTTCGTGGCGACTGCGCACGATCATTTTATCAGTTTTCTTATTGTGACGAGTACGATAACCCAAAGTCAGCTGACCCCATGGGGTGCGAGGTGCTTTACCAGTACCGTGGCGACCACCGTCACCACCACCGTGTGGGTGATCGGTAGCGTTCATCACGACACCGCGAACGGTCGGGCGAATACCTTTGCGGCGGCGGCGACCGGCGGAGCCGATTTTGATGTTTTGATGTTGCTCGTTGCCAACTGTACCAATAGAAGCTTCGCAAGCGACGAGAACTTTGCGCATTTCGCCGGATGGCATTTTGAGAGTGGCGTAACCGTTCTCTTTAGCCATGAGCTGAGCGCTAGTACCGGCGGAGCGGACCATTTGGGCGCCGCGGCCTGGAGTAAGTTCAATCGCGTAAATGAAAGTACCAACTGGAATGTTTTCGATCGGCATACGGTTGGAAGTTTCGACGGCGACGTCTTTGCCGGTGGCGAAGGTCGCGCCTTTCTTCATGTTGTTGTCGGCGATAACATAGTAATAAGTACCGTTTTGATCTTTGACGCGGGCGATACGAGCGCTGCGGTTTGGATCGTACTCAATTTCCATGATGGTGAACTGGCTATCCTGAGGCAAAGTGTAAGTCAAGATGCGATAGTGGCGTTTGACGCCGCCGCCACGATGACGAACCGTGATGCGACCCTGGTTGTTCTTGCCAGCCATTTGCTTTTTGCTAGCGAGCAAGGATTTCATTGGCTTCCGAGTGGTAACCTGGTCGAAATCTTGCGTGGTTTTTTGGCGCTGAGCGGGAGTGGTTGGGCGATAAGCTTTAATACTCATTACTTGCTCTCCTTCTCTGCTTTCTTAGTAGTTTTCTTTTCTGCCTTATCAGCCTTTTTGGTGGCCTTCTTCTCGGCTTTGTCGTCTTTTTTGTCAGACTTGTCAGCTTTCTTCGGCTCTTCGGCTTTCACTTCTTCAAAGACTGGGATTTTGTCGCCTTCTTTGACGGTAATGTAAGCAACTTTGTGATCTTGGCGATAAGTGATGCCAGGATAAGCGTGCTTGCCGCGGGAGAAGCGAGTAGCCTTGCCTTTGCGGTTCGCGGTGCGGACGTCGGTGACGGTCACCTTGAACTCTTCGGCGATTGCCTTTGCGATGGCTTGCTTAGTCGCAGCCTTCGGCACGAAGAAAATGTAAGTGTTCTGGCTCTGAGCGACATAGGCTTTTTCAGTAGCGCGTGGAGTAATCATTATGCTTCCTCCTTATCGAGCAGCCAGTTTTCGGTGGCTTTAAGCGCGGTTTCGCTGAAGATGATAGCGTCAGCGTTCAAAACGTCAAAGACGTTGAGATAAGTCGCGCGGACAAGTTTAAGGTTCGGGATGTTGTTGGTTGCGCGGAGGACTTCAGGAGCCTTCTCGGAGACAACCATGAGAACTGCTTTGTCGGCAAGTTTCAAGTCATTCAACTTCTTGGCAACTTCTTTGGTTTTGCCGGTAGTTGCGATGCTCTCAACAATAACTGCCTTGTCGGCGTTCTTGAGGCTCAAGGCCTGGCGAACGGCGGTTTTCTTGGCGTTCTTGCTGAGTTTTTTGGTGAAGTTCTCTTCACCGGTGCGACCGAAGGCGACGCCACCATGACGCCAGATTGGGTTGCGAGTCGAACCGAAACGAGCGCGACCAGTCCCCTTCTGTTTCCATGGTTTTTTACCGCCACCGCGGACCTCGCCACGCTTCAAAGTTTTAGCGTGAGAGCTGCGGGAGTTGGCGAGATATGCGTCATAAGCGGTTTTGAGGAGTTCGTGGTTTTCGACATTGAGCTCGAAAACATCTTTGTTCAATGTTGCCATATTACTCCTTTCCCTCTTCAGCCTTAATGGTGACGATACCCTTCTTTGGACCTGGGACGGCGCCCTTGAGACCAATCAGATTGTTCTCGGTATCCAAAAAAGCAACTACCAAATTCTTGACAGTTACCTGATCGTGGCCCATGCGGCCTGGCATTTTCTTGCCTTTGAAAACTTTTTGTGGGTACATCGAGCCGATTGAACCGACGCGACGAATGTTGCCCTTGAAACCGTGCGTATTGCGCGATTCGTTGAAGTTCCAGCGTTTGACGGTACCGGCGTAGCCTTTACCCTTCGAGATACCTGTAACTTCGACTTTGTCGCCGAGCTTGAAGCTCTCTACGCTGATTTTATCTCCGATCTTGAGTTCGGGCAGAGTTTCGACACGAAACTCTTTCAAGACCTTCGGAGTGACTCCGGCCGCTTTGACGTGGCCAGAAACCGACTTGCTCAGATTCTTACCCTGACCGTAACCCAACTGCACAGCGTTATAACCGTCGGTTTCGACAGTTTTAATCTGAGTCACTGTGGAGGGGTCGGCTTGCAAAATTGTGACTGGAGTCACAATACCGTCGTCGCCGATGATCTGGGTCATACCAATTTTGGTGCCGATGATGACTTGCATCCTGTTCCTTTCCCTTATAACAACACGAAATCTAGACTATTGGCTGGTTCCTCTTGCTGAAGTCGATCAACTCTGGTCTTTCGAGGCGGAGTCGACGGATTTCGGCGCAAGGCCTGTCCTATCGTCTAGTCGCATTGTCGTTTATTAGACTATACCTTGGTATTTTAGCACAGATTGGCGGGGATTACAAGGGGGATTTTCGAGGATTTTGGGCTGTTCGGGCTTGTTCTCTTGACAATTTCGGTCAGGTGTGCTATAATGAAAGTGTAGAGGCTAGTTTATGGCTGGCTAGCTCTGGTTTTTCGTGTTTTTTGCGATTTTCTGGAGTTTGTTGGCGGACTAGCGCTATAAGTTCTTCGAGAGGAGGTGTTAGGATGTGTAAACAGAGACAGCAGCTGCTCGATCGGCTGATGCACGGGTTTGTGTTGGCAGCGACAGCTGGGATGGTAGCTTGGGCAATTTTGTCCTGGGCTTGTGTCCGGATTTCTGCGGATGCGTGTGAGTCTTGCTGCGAGGAGTAATACATACTTCATGAAAACTGTTTGTTATTCCGTACAGCTAAGCCGCTGGTCCAATGGATCAGCGGCCTTTCCTTGCTTTTTAGACGGGCTTAGACGCCGGGGGAGAAGGCTTTGAGCTTCTTGCGGTGTTCCTTGTAGCGGGGGTCGTGGGTGGCGACTTCAGCCCAGAAAGCGTCGGAGTGGTCGAGGTGGTTTAGGTGGGCGAGCTCGTGGATGATGACGTAGTCGCGGAGTGGCTCGGGGACTTGCATGAGGCCGATATTGAGAGAGATGGTGCGGTTTGAGGAACAGCTGCCCCAGCGAGTGGCGGCGTGGCTCAGGCGGCATTTGTCGTAGCTATAGCCGTAGAGCTTGGCGTAGTATTCGAGGCGATAGGGGAGGTATTCTTTCGCCTTTTTCATGAGGATTTTTTTCTTGGCGTCGCGGGCGCGCTGAGTTTCGGGGCTGCCGAGGGGGATTTTTTCGCGGATGAGGGCGCGATTGACGTTCAAAAAGCGCTTAGCGAGGAAATCGCTAGTGTGGCTAGGAACGGACATCTGAAGTCGGCCGGAAGGTGCGACCGAAAACCGCACGCTTTTCGAGAGCGCGTTTTTGCGGACAATTACTTCACCAAACTCGGAATCATTGATAATCATGCGGCTAGTAATTCCCTGTTTTGTTGGTATCGAGGCTAGCGGCGGGTTTAGCGCCGGCGAGACAAACAATAGACATCAGGACTAAAGCTGAGTCAGAACTTGTTTAAGTTGAGTATGATAAGTGTGTTTGCCAGAGAGAACGATCGGGGCTTCGGCGTCGGACGGAGCTTCGAGAGCTTTGATCCGGCTGTCGTAGGCGACCTTTGCCTTTTCGACGGATTTCAACTTATTCTTCAGGCGGGCGCGGATAGTGCTGACGTCGGTCTGAATCCAGATCAAAGTCGGGGTGTAGCCAGCGGCGCGGAGAATCTCGGCGAGCTCGCGGCGGTCTTTCTCGGTGTCGTTGCCGCCTTCGAGGACGAGAGTCGAGCCGGTCTTCGCAATTTCGGAGACGAGAAGCAAAATGAACTGACGAGAGAGATTGTGCTCTTGTTTTAAAGCATCCAAATCATAGAATGTGGCGTTAAACTGGGCAGCGAATTGTTTACTGAATGTGGTTTTGCCGCTACAGGGTGCGCCGAAGACAAGAATTGCGCGTTGGCCAGCGCTGGGTGAATGTGATTTTTTACCTTCCATATACCTCCATTTAACATTTACCTTCTTTTGAGATTATTATAGCATACTTTTGCTGCTTCGGAGAGACTTTTTCGGCTCTTTCGGCGTTTTCGGTCCTTTCGGTTCGGGAGGGAGTTTGCTACTGTTCGAAATGAGGACTTGGGAGGGGTAATAGAAGAACCAGGCGAAGAAGTTGGCTGGGACGTAGAAAAAAGCGGGGAGAACGGAGACGAGCGAGAGATAGGAAACTGCGGTGCAGAGGTCGCAGCAGGCGAAAAGTGTGAAGCCGGCGGCGGCGAAAGTCGCGAGGAGGTTGTGCGGGTCTTGGCGGTGCCAGCGATAACTGGCGAGGACGTTCATAGTGAGAGTGATGGCGTAGAGGCCGACGATGAGGAAGAGGAGCGGGATAAGCGAAAAGCAGAGGTTGAGGAGGATGAGCGCGCCGGAAAAGCAAGCGAAGGCGGTGATTGGGCGGCGGGAGCGGTCGCCGGTGAGGCGGAAGAGGTGGATGATTTGGGTGGCGAGAAAGGTGATGAGGCCGAATTCGGAGGTGTTGTTGAAGGCGAGGATGATGTCGGAGATACAAGTCGTGAACATGGCGGCGAGGAGGAGGTAATCTCTCGGGAAGGTTTTGGCGACGTAGAGAAGGCAGAGGGCGATGCCGCCGACGCGGAAGAGGGTGAGGAAGTCGTGGTCGGGCGCGATGAGGCCGAAGATAATGTTGATGAGGGAGAGCGCGATCCAGAGGATGATCCAAAATGGGGAGATTTTGAGTTGGGTTTGCTGATGTTTCGGGTGGCTGGTTGGATTTTTTGGCTGTTGGTTTTTCTGATGGCTCCCATCAGAAGTAGGAACTGATGTTCCTACTTCACTTTTGTTTAAGTGAGATTCTTTCGCGCTCGGTTGGTTGAGTTTTGATGACATATATATTATATAATCATAGCAAAGTTTCGAGGTTTCTGGAAGTTGTTGGCGGGGTTGATTGAGATCGCTACAAGAAAAGAGCCCGGCGCGGGGCGTCAGGCTCTTTAAGGTGCGGTAGTTCAGGGCTTTTGCTTGCTGATGGTACGTCAGGAGATTTCGGCGACGTAGTAGTAGGGATCGAACTTTGTCCAGAAGCGGGTCGCAGCGTCGACGGCGGCAGCGAGGCCGATTTGATTGCCCGTGCTATGTGTGCCGGCAACAGCGATGTAGAGATCCAGGGAGTCGTTTAGCTCGTGCGGGTGCTGGACGACGACGTGGAGGTGCTTAGCCGCGGCGGATGAGTTGGTCGGATTGTCGAGGTGCGGGTCGAGTAGACACGCGATGGCTTGGCTGGACCGGCTATAATGGAGCGCACGGAAGGTCAGGTCGAGCTTGATTTCGGGGGAGATTTGGCGAAAGAGCGCGTAGCCGACGCTGTCGTCGAGCCGATAGAAATTGGTATCAATCCAGACGCAGGCCTCGGGGGAGAGCGGCTCCAGCATGATGTTGAGGCAGTTGTCGATGAATGTGGCCGACGAGGATTGCTCGAGGATGCTGGCGCGAGCGGCTTGATAAATGTCATCCAGAAGCTGGATGGCGGGACCTTGGAAGCGCATAGAGAACTCCTTTCGATTTCTGAAGTTGGCTGAAGGTGCAGGTTTGAAGTTTTTGTGAGACTTTGCGGAGTTTCAGGGTCTTGCGATTTTAGAGGTATTTGCGGATGTTTCGCGGTTTTGCGGGGCAATTTGAGGACGTTTTCTGATTTTGAACTACAAAAAGTGTTAAAAAACTACCCCCATCTTTCTATTTTATCACAGATGAGGATTTTTGTCAAGCTTTTTATAAAAAGCTTGCTGCCGTGTGGCGTCTCGAAATAGAAAACGGGCTTTCTATTTGCTCGATTTCTGCGGCAGCTCAATACTTGTTGTGGTTTGAGACTAGTTTGTGGTGGGGTAGCGGTCGAAGAGTTGCGCGGCGAGAGAGCCGGAGCGGAGGATCTTAAGTTTGTCGTCTTCGGCTTTGACGAGGGTGGACGGGGTGCCGCCGATGGTGCCGGCGTCTTCGACGTAAGCGATATGCTCGAAAAGGGCGGGCGAAATTTGGCTAGGGTTGGTGATGGGCGGCTCGCCGGTGAGGTTGGCGCTAGTGGAGACGAGCGGATGTCCGACTTCGCGGATGATTCCGAGGAGCTCGGCGTGGTCGGGAATACGGACGCCGACGAGAGGGCTACCGGCGGTGATTTGGTCGGAAATCTGGTCGTTTCTTGGGAGGAGGATGGTGAGCGAGCCAGGGAGGAAGTTTTGAATGAGGTCTTCTTCGAGCGGGTTGAGGTCTTTTGTGTAGGCTCGCACCATGTCAAGGTCGTTCATAAGCAAGAGAAGAGGCTTGGCTCGGTCGCGGTGCTTGGCGGCGGAGACTTTTGCGGCGATGTTGGGAATGGTGGCATCGGCTAAAATCCCATAGACGGTGTCGGTGGGCGTGATGACGAGGTTGCCTTGTCGGAGCTCGGAGATGATGCGGGCGGTGTTCATGAGGCTATTATAACATGATTCTGTAGTCGGTTTTCGTAGACAAAAAGAAGTTCTCGCGGTAGGAGTATTACACTCCGTGTGGGAACTTCGATGGTTTTATTATATCATATGCGTGGCAGGGGCGACAGGAATCGAACCCATATCTACGGTTTTGGAGACCGCTATACTAACCGTTGTACTACGCCCCTATGAGGATGCGCACGCTACTGATATTATAGCATATAAGAACTCGTTTTTCATTTATTATCCAGTATATTTTGCCTAACTACTGGTAATATCTTTTGAAAATCCGAAGATAGTTTTTAATTATCTTTTACTACCCTTATTGTAGCAAACCAAAGGCGGTTTGTCAATACATAATTTGTGTCCGAGTGTCAAGCAATATCATCTTGGCACTCGGAGCTTATTTTACCCCTAATTTGAGGGCTTCAATGTGATTCGTGGTAGAATATAAAACAGGTTCGCGAAGAACGCTCTGATTCGCAGCATAACGAGTCTAGTGCTGACTTCTCTACGGATGTTTTCGATTGTTACGCCGTCGAGATCGCTAAGGTAATGTTCTGTGATAGCTTCGCTCGTGTGACCTAACGCCAGTTGGATCTTTCGCGTCGGAAGGCCTAGCAGCTTCAATTCAGTCGCGAAAGAGTGGCGTAAATCGTGCGGGCGGAAGTTATCAAAGCCAGCTTTAGCGAAAACTTCTTCCATCAGGATTCTCGCTTTTTCTTGACCGAGATGGCCGACGTTATTTCTGCCACGCCATAAATAATCGGTGATTCGCTCTTTCCTAATCCATTTTTTGAGACGACGTTTTGTTTTCCGGCTCATCATCCCCCAGCGAAGCCGGTTGCCTTTACCTATGATTTTGATCTTCCTTCCGCTGATGTCGGAGAGTTTGAGATTCATAAGCTCCTCGATACGCAGGCCGCAGTCGAACGCTAGAGATATAAGCAGCCACTCGCGCGGCTCGGCGTAGAGCAACGCAAGTTTGATTTGGCGACGAGAAAACCAGTTTTTACGCGCCGGTGCTTCTTTTTGGAACGATATACGCGAGATTTTAAGTCCCGGCATCTTGATATTTTCATCCCTCTGCCATTTCAGCATCGCTTTTAGCTGATGAAGATAATTATTCACGGATCTGGCGGTGTTGCCGCGCTCCTTGTGCCATTTTACCCAGTCATATACCTGTTGATTCGTTACGTCCTCAAGGCGTGTGAGGCCGGTAAACCTAACGAAATCATTGACGCTATGCGTCTTTCTGGCCATCGTGTTGCCGGTATATGCGAGAACCTGCTCGCAATACTCGTAGAACACAAATAATTGTTGATATATTGGGTTTTTAGGGCTGGTAACTTTTTCAAGGCCATAAGTAGTCGCCATAAAATAACTCCTCCCCACCCATTAAGTTTAATAATGGTCGGAGAGGATGTCGTGGTGAGCCGGTAGGCGCACGTCGTGAGAAAAATGCGCCTAGTCGCTCATTTCTGGTTGCTTTTTGGCTGCGCCAATGAACCACGCGAAAGGGTTTTTGATGCCAGCGTTTGGGCGCATCGCACTCTCGTAGAGTTGCCAAACCTTGTCCTCGCTCATCCTATTAAAGCACTTGCGTAAGAAACCTAAACTGCCGTCTGCCACTGGGCCGAATTTCTGTTGCAAATGCTTTGCGTGATTCAAATTCTGTAGCCTTCTTTGCTTGTCGTCGAAACCAGCTTTAACGTTAATGTTGCTTCCTTTGGAAGCTACTCTAACGTTAACGTTACCGAGTCTCTCCATAAATTACCTCCAATTTTATCGTATCAAAAACTCCGCTCTCCGAGTCTCAGATACGCTTTTATACTTAATATTTTGAGCAACAACAAACCGGAGCGCGATCTGCGTTTACTCGTACCTAAATAAGCGATAGCTTTTTGAATATGTAAAATCCCCAAGCTGACGCATTGGGGTTATTTTTACTAATCGACACAGCTATCTTGAATAACTGATACTAGTATAGCAAACCTTGGGCGTTTTGTCAATACAAGTCTCGCTAGACCAGATACAACGATTTTACAACGAAATAAATTGGCAAAAACATAAGTTTTTTATGGTATAATAGGATTACTGAACGGCCTCGTTTAGCCGCAAGATCAAGCGACAAGCGAGACGGAGGAGACCAACTCCGCGAAAGGCTCCGTAGGTCAAACTTGAGATTATTGGAGAAAGAAACCCGAGATCGTCAAGAATACGTCTAGTATTTCTTACGAAAGGGTTTTCTTTATGGCAACGAACAAATATGGCCAGACCTATCAAGGCAACGACGATTTCCGTGGTTGGTTGGCTGGTATGGGCAACGACACCGGCGCGAAGCATCTTTTGAATATGGTCGGCAATGACGGCCGTGTAGGTGAAGGCGGAGCCTATACCGAAATGTACAACAAATTTTATGGGCCGGGTCCCGGCAGGGGTCCAGTTGTAACGGCGCAAGGATTGGCGGATCAGTATTACAAAAGATGGCTGGCCGGACGGCAAGAGCTGCAGAACGCTACGCCTGCCGCTAATGCTAATTACCAGTCGTATGCTAGCTATAGTACCGCCCCGACAAAGACCAAAGAACAGCTTGAAGCGGAAGAACGAGAGCGTGTCTATCGGAACTCACAAATCAACTATTATGATCAGGCAATCCGTCAGTATGACAACCAGCTGAATAACTTAAATGGTCTCTTGGGCGAACTTAATAAGGCGACGGATAGTAGCTACAATCAGCAGCTTAATGAAGCGCGGTCAAGCTACAATATGCAGAAGGCCAATTACAATCGCGCTACAACGCAAAACAAGCAGAACCTACAAACCGAGCGTAACCAAGTCACCGACACGGCGGCACGCGGTCTTAGAGGTCTACAAAGGCTTCTCGGTGCGATGGGAGCTGGCGGTAGTTCGGATGCTCTATACGTGGCTCCGGGCGCTGTAACCGCGCAGGCGAATCAGCAGCTTGCCGGCGTTAACCAAAACTTCGGACAGAACCAGCAGAATATAGATAGCGACTGGGCTACTTATCAGACTGATTACGACAATGATCTAAAGAAACTTGCCGACTGGAGAGCCGGCCAAGTACGCAGTAATGAACAAAACGTACTACAACAGCGCATGAACCTTCTGGCGCAAAAAGCGGCTGCTTATGCTAATCGCGGTCAGTATGGTGTCAGCGATGGCGGTAAACAAGCAGAGATTACGAATCTTATTAACAGTCTCAATAATCGTGCTAATGAGCTGAGTAAGTTCGTGGCGCCGTCTTATACTGGCGTCTCGGCAACCTACAAAGCACCTTCGGTATCCTCATATTTTGAGAGTGCCGGCCAGCCAGAACTTAATGCCAAAGTACAAGATGTTGATATGGCAGGATCTAGTCAGCAAGTTCCTGCTCTCCAGCTCTTGATGGGGCTTAAAAAGCGAGAAGAAGAATAGGAGGTGAACGATGGCGACTTTGCTCCCATTTTCATTTAATCTCGGTAGCCAAAAGAAGAAGTCCGCGCTAGAACTGCTTCAGTCTCCGTTTACTACGGCGACGAAGCCAGCAGTAGGCCCTACGATGCAGGCCGCGGCTAAGACGGCGATCTCCGCGATCCCACAACGCACTACAAATACAACAACGAACGCGCCTGTGCAGGCAGGCAACTCAGTCATGAGCCGAGCGTTGGCGATTCTTCAACAAAGACAACCAGCGCCGATTAAACCGCAGGCTAACCCTATTCCAGCCGCCGGAGTCAATTCAGCTCGAATCACAGCACCGAAGATCCAGACCAATATAGCACAAAATAACGAAGATCCAGTGCGGAAAGCACGGCAGATTCTACAATCCCGTCCTGCGCCATTGGCTCCTTTGAAAACCACCCAGGCCTCTCTGCTACAACGCAATAATCGGATTAGCGCGACAAATACACTACGCGATCCACTTTCTGAAATGTTACAGCAGCGTAGGACAGACGCTGCGCTTAAGAAGATCGAGCAGCAGAAGCAGTATTCAGAGCAAGAAGGCTGGAAGCGGTACTATGACGAGGAGTTCAAAAAGGAGCAGTCAAGGCAAGGTTTCTTTGAAAGGCTGATCGATAATGGCTCCGCTTCACGCGCCGCAGAACAGAATGCACGCAACCGATACGCAAACGACCTGTTAATAAAGGCGTACGACGATAATGGTAACGTGATTGACCAGAGGGCGGCAGACCTAGCCAAGACTGTTACCGAGGAAAACTCACAGATCTCTAAGATTTATAGTGATATGGAACACGCAAAATCGCGTGCCTTGGGCGCATCCTACGATTCAGAGTATTATACCGGCTTCGACTGGGATCCGAAGAAGAATAAAGCGACCGGTAATCCGTTTGATGTGATTGGTAAGCAGATCTATGGGACAGCGAACGCGATTCGTAAAATGGATGTAGGCAGTGCGCTTCTGGGGTCTGACGATACACATAAAACAGACGTAAGCGACGCAGGCAGATTTCTAGCCAACTTACTACCAGGTATGGCAACGGCTCCAGTTGTGGGCGCGACGAACTTAACGGAAGCTATCACCGGTAAAGGTACTGATTCGGAGACCGGTGAGCATCGCGAGCTTGATGGTCTTGAAAGGTTCGGCCGTGGGGCTTCTGGCGTGATAGATATGGCCGGCGTATTTTTCGGTGGCTCTGGAGATATGCTTAATTCCGTTGGTAGGTCGCTATTTAGGCGTGGAGCCAGCGAAGCTGCTCAACAGGCCGCAAAACAGACGACAAAGAGCGTGTTGAAGTCATATCTTAAAGCAATGCTCGAAGAAGGCGCGGAAGAAGGCGTACAGCAGGTGTTTGATTTCTTTGGTGATGGTGGGAAGCTGGTAACGAAGGACGGCGAGTTCGACGGCGATGCTTTCGGCCAATTATTGAGTGAAGTCACCCAGTCGGCAGCCCTTGGCGCTATTGGTGGTGGTATTTTCAAGGGTGTTGGCGATCTTGGGAGCGCCGTTGCCACCAACGTCCGGACTAATTTGAATAATCGACAGGACGGCGCAAGTTTGTCTCAACGAGTGAGCAATCTCTACAAGAACACTATCGAGAGTATCCAAAACAAATTCAACGGTCTCCATGAAAAACTTACCGAAAAGGTAAATAACGGAACAGTTGATGTCGCAACTGCGGAGCGTATTGAGACAACCGTGGCAAAAGTCACCTCCGACATCATAGTCGAACAGGCGCAGGCACAGAAGATTAACGTTACCGATAGCAGTCCAGCTTCGGAAGAAGTGAAAGTTAATCGTATCACGCCAGATGAAGTTAAAACTCGCGTATCGCAAGAGCTTGGCTCGGAGATTTCTATGGATCTCCTTGATGAGATATGGGGTAAGTCCGACGGCCCAGAAGTGGTCGCAAAGCCAAAGCAGACGTTCAATGAGGCCGAAGCTACCCAAAGGCTAAATGATTTGACGGATGGCAAGCTGCCGTATGAAGAATACTTGAAGTTTCAGTCCGACAGGCTTTGGGATGCTTTCCAAGACAGTAACGGCGGCGTGGAGACCTTCTTAAGGGGCGTCGATAACTACAACAGCGACGGCAGCCGTGTCGACGTTACGCGGCAGACTATTTCCAACAATGGGGCGTTGTACCGGCAGCTATACGAAGAATATGGCCGGAAACCAAGCCGGAAGTTATTCAACGAAGCTCTTGAAGATGTCCTCGTCAACGGAGGCAAGAGTAAATACTATGAAGCATTCAGAGAGCTTAATCCGGAAATCGGTCTGTACAATGCCGGAAGCGACGATATTGACACGCTAATCGCGGCGAGAGATTATGTGAGTTCGTCCGAATATAAAGATATGATGAGTAGAACCGAGTTACAACGGCAACGCGATGCGCAGACCCCAAAGGGCGAGGTATCGTCCATTGACCAGCTTATGGATCCTACTACTAAGTCCGGTAAGTTTGTCACGCTATTGCGCGGCGTAAGCGACCGTGTGAAGAAGGTTGTGAAAGACGCAACTGGCATAGATACGAGTGGCTATAACCATATTATGAGCGATTCGGCCGTACAGCACGTGTTGAATCGTCATGGTGAGGCTGGTGAGCTGTCAATAACTATGTCAGACGTTAAAAACGCACGTGACATTATTAAGAATCCGGACCTAGTTGAGTATGCTGGCAAAAATAAACACGGCCTCGACGTAATCCGCTATACAAAACAGTATGACAACAGAATTGTTTATCTCGAAGAAGTCCGAAACGGGCGAAGACAGCTGGCAATGGACACGATGTATAAGCAAGAGGTTCCAAAACAAAAAACCGCCTCTCCGACGAATCCTCAACAGGTGATGAATCCTGCCACGGACTCTCTACGGGCATCATCCCGATCGGAGAGATTGGTTGATAGTAGTTTATCACAAAATAGTGGTGATGTCAATAGTAATTCAGATACCCCGATTAACACAGATGCTTATGTTAAGCAACAGGTGGCAGCTCAGCAAAAACAAAGCAAGTCGTCTATTAGGCAGAGAGTCTCTGAAACTACTGCGAAACTTAAACATTATCTTGTGGATGACTCAGTGGCCTACGAAAAATACCTTCCGGGCAAGAAAAATAAAGAGTTACGCTCCGAACTTCGCGAAGGTGTCGATCGCGTACGCAGCAGCGATATGATAGCTCGGCAGTTTATGGAAGACAATGGCCTAAACGAAATTGGCAAGATGAGCACAAAAGCTCTCAATACGTTCCAGCAGTATCTGATCGCCAAACGTGCCATTGAGCTAGACGAGAAAGGTATAAAAACTGGCCGCAATCTCGAAGCAGACAAGAAACTTATTGAGTCGGTCGGTAACGGATTTGCGAAACAAGAGAAAATCGTTCGTGAGTATAACAAAAAGATGCTTGATTATTCGGTAGAGAAAGGCCTAATCTCCGCGGATCTTAGAGACCAGCTGCTCCGCGAGAATAAGAGCTACGTGCCATTCAATCGCGTAATGGATGAAGTCGAAGGGCATACCGGTAATCAGAAGTCGAAACAGCTGGCTACTATCAGTAAGCAGACTGTCGTCCAGAAGATTAAGGGGAGCGATTTGACCGTTGATAATCCTATCGAATCTATGATGAAAAATACGATCCGGATGATTAACGAAGGTGAGCGGAATACTGTGGCCACCAAGCTGGCATCGACTGAAGCTTTTCGCGAAAACGTTCTAGCAGAAGGTCAGAAACCGGCAGCTGGTAACGATTCACTGAGCTTTATGGTGGATGGCAAGAAAGTGAGTTATGAGGTCCCGGCACTCGTTGCGCAAGAGATGAAGAATCTCAATGGCGTACTTCCAGAAGGTATCAACGGACTCGTCAAGGTTCTTGGTGCGCCTACACGCCTACTACGTACCGGTGCGACTTCGGCTAACCCAATGTTTACGCTTTCAAACTTGATCCGCGATCAAGGCCAGACTTTGATCACTGGTAATGTCGCAGCCAATATCAAAGGCACGCCGAAAGCGATTCTCGCAACGTTTGGCTGGGGTAAAAAGGCTTCGGAACTTAAAGCTGAATTGTCACGTAACGGCATTATCGGCAGCGAATATCGTATGACCTACGGCATGAAATCCGGTGATTTAATTGCCGAGCTTCAGCAGTCGAATCAGCTCTCGAAATCGGCCATAGACAAGCTCAAACACCCAATTGACACGCTAGCCGACGTAATTGGCAAGACGGAATACTTCACGCGCGCACAACAATACTTTGGTACCAACGGAGATGTTACGGCAAAATCGCAGGCCGCGCGTAATAATACTCTCAACTTCTCTCGTGGCGGTTCTGTGGTAAAGGTATTGAATAAGGTGATCCCGTTCCTAAATGCTGGCGTACAAGGTGGCCGGATTACGGTGGCACAGTTAAAAGAACGCCCAGTGCGAACTACTATCGCTCTCGCCGCGACTTACGGTCTGGCTTGTGCCGTGAAGGGTATTGGCGAGCAGCAGGACAAAGATTTGTGGGATCGTCTAGGAGATCAGGAAAAGGAGCAAAATCTGGTAATTTTCACGAAGAACGCGAAATATAATCCAGATACCAACCGCATTGACGGCGTGATCAAGATTCCAATGCCGCAGATGCTCTACCCGATTCTCGGAACAGCTAATAACTTTGAAGGTAAGCCGGAAGATTTGATTGGATTGGCCGGCAAGATCTTTACCACGATCACTGGTATTGAATCACCAGATTTTACAGCGGATTCAGCAGACGGCGTAATCTCTCCGGTGCTTAACCAGCTGACACCGACATTTGCTAAGCCTTTCCTTGAAGTCGGTATGAATAAAAACACTTACACCGGCAACGAAATCGTGAGCGAGTATGATAGTAACCTAAACCCGGAAGATAAAGGCAAGAAATATACGACCGGTCTAGCGAGAACGGTGGCAAAAATTACCGGCATCGACGCGCCTGTGATCGACAACTTCGTCTCTAACTGGGGTGGTGGACTATTCCAAGACCTCGTTAAAACTTTGACTGACAATCCGGACAACGCGAAAGATGGTGGCGGCATAGAAGCGATGATTAAGACCGGCATGTATCGTCGTTTCGGGAGCGGGTCGATTATTAGTCAATATGAGCTTGGTAAAACGCTTGCTGAGGGTTATAAAAATGATCTCAAACAGAGCGAAGCATTTAAGGCTCTGAGTAGCGAAGAACAGCAGAAAGTGCTTAATGCGGTTGATACCGACACGACCAAAATTGCTTCCATCAAGGCCAAGCTCGAACAAGGACGTGAGGGGGAGATTAAGACAGAGTTCTCTGACAGGCAAAAGGATTTGCTCGCTAATGGTATGGATATCAACGAGTATATTAGCTCTGTCACAACGAAAAAGAGCGGCAAGAATATCGACATCAACGATGATCTCAATGACAGCTATAAGTCAGTCCTGAAGAAGTATCAGAGCATGAAATCTGACGAGTGGGAGACCTATACCTACCAAGAGAAATCCGCCGAGTACGATTTGGCCGAGGCTAAATACCGAAATGACGTTGCTAATGGTAATCTAACCAGCACGGAGATTGTCAGAAAAGAAAAAGAGCTGAGGAAGATGAAAGTTTCGAAGGACTACGATAAGGCGGTTCGTGAAGTTTATGGCTTGGCTGGAACAAGAGCCGATATTCAAGCGGCGCTAAACCTTGCCGAGAATAATGACGAGCGGAAGGCGATTGTAGATGAGCTTACCAAGCTTAATCGTGCGATGTACGACGCCGGCGTTATTAACGCCACAACTTACAAAACTCGTAATCGCAACATTAACAATTTCGCGTCCAGCCGATCTTCCGGCAGATCTTCTAAGACGTCGTCTAGCAGTTCCGAGAAAACCTTTAAGACGCCGGAATCCGGACCCGGCTTCACAGCGTTACTCAACGCTGTGAAGGGTTCTGGTACAACCGACGCCAATAAAGGTAACTCGTCCAAGAAGCCAACATTAAAAGCCGCAAATAGGAAGTCCAATGTGATTGGTAATTACGTTAACAAGATCAGCAAGACCAACCTTGGCTCTGATCCGAAGATAACTAGAAAGAAAGGGTAAAAGATGGCAATAAAGAAAAATCTTGAGTTCATTCGAGGGGAGACGAGAACAATCTCCCTAGAAATGGATCCAGTAACCTTAACAGAAGCGGAAACGCTGCGCTTTACGATTAAGCCAGAGTATGACAACGATCTGACGGACAAAGCAGCAGTGCTCGCGAAGCAGATTCAAGGCCCAGCAGAGTTGACGGACGGAATCTGGACGATGTTTATTCATCCAGAAGACACTATCGAAATTGAGCCAGGAAAATACGTTTATGATCTCGTGATGACTTCTGGAACTGATCGCGTAGTGCTTCTAGAAGGCAAGATAACAATTAAAGCAGCGGCAACGCTGAGAGGAGTAAAGTAAGATGGCAGGAATTAACATCAACCTAAAAGGCGTAAGTATAGGCGGTCCACAAGGTCCACGAGGCCCACAAGGTATTCAAGGGCCGCAGGGGGAAAGGGGTGAGCGCGGCGAAAAAGGCGATCAGGGTGAGCCGTTCAAATATGAAGATTTCTCTACGGAGCAGCTTGAAGCTTTGACAGGTCCAAAAGGCGACAAGGGCGACAAGGGTGACCAAGGTGAGCAGGGTGAGCAAGGCATGCGCGGCGAGAAAGGCGAAAAAGGCGACGTTGGCGAAGGTGTGAAGATTGCTGGCGCATTTGATACTAAGGATCAGTTGCCTAGTGATTTAGCCTATGACAATGTTGGTACTGCTTTCTTGGTGCGCGCTGATAGTAAGGTCTATATTTGGGACGGTGAGAAATGGCTTGATACTGATTTTAAGGGTCCGAAAGGAGATAAGGGCGAGAAGGGCGACAAAGGTGATACTGGAGATGCTCTGACGTTTAACATGCTTACTGATGGACAAAAAGCAGAACTAAAAGGCGAGAAGGGCGACCCCGGCCAAGACGGTGCTAATGGCAGCGATGGTAAAAATGGAGCTGATGGTTATTCCCCAGTAGTCAATTTAACGCAGGTTAATGAGACGACTGCCACTTTGACCGTTTCTAGTAAGAACGCAGAAGGCGAGATCGTCAATCAGTCGGTGACCTTTGGCGGTAACTATTCGATCGCTGATGAGGAGGAGATGTAATGAACGGAGAAAATGAAGAAAGCAAAGTTTTAATAAGTAAGTCGATTTTAACCGGCGTTGCTGCAACGATTCGAGAGCGTGAAGGATCTAGCGCGTTGATTAAGCCGGTGGACTTCGCATCGCATATCGCGAGCATGAGTATTGGTCAACAGGGTGCGCCGGTTTCTTCCGTGACGATTACAAATAAAGCCTCCCTCACATCGATTCGCCCGGGGTTTTCGGCTGAGATAGACGTGGAAATCACACCACCATGGGAAGGGTGGACTTATGTCTGTACCTCTAGCGATCCGAGCGTGGTGTCGGTTAGCCCGATTCTAAACGCGAACGGCAAGTATGAAATTACCGGTGTGGCGGAAAGCTCTACTCCGGTAACAATAACCGTTACGGCTGGCGATTTCTCCGATTCCTTTAGCGTAAAGTGTCGAGACCTGTTTGCTCCAGATCTCACAAAGTCATTTGCCGAAATGACCACAGAAGAGCGCACGAACATCAGCAATATCGTAAAGGGCGGGCTAGCAAGCGAATTTCTGTCGCTTGGCCAATCAATCCTTGTGCCGTATGGATCTTTTGTTATGCCATTTGAGATTGTAGGGTTTGAGGATGTAGTGGCGCAGATAGATGGCGCAGAGCAAGCAGTACACGCGTTGAACTTGTTGGCGAAATATACCGACGAAACTGGTTCTCAATGGGGAGCTAATGGTAGTGTCAAGTATTCTGCATCTACGTTACGCAGTTATATGACCACTGCATATCAAGGTAAACTTGATGCCAACTTTGTGGCTTGTCTCGCAAATACCAAGAAACAAACTTATAGCCGTGATGGATCGACGGATGTAGTGTATGATAAGATCTCTGCACCATCTATGGCGCAACTCGGCGTGACAAACGCAACATTTAACACGGCTCAACAGGCCGCAATAGAAGGGGCAGCATTTACCGCCTATCAAGGAGCGGCGGATGCCAAACGAGTTAAGTGTGCCATCAACGCCACGACTACCGCACAGAATTATTGGACGTCGTCTTTGTGCTCGGGCGGCTCCAACTTCTTTGGCATTGTCCAGTCGTCAGGCGCGCCCAACTACGGCAGTTACTACTACACTTATCGTGTTGTCGCGGCTTGTGATTTCATCGCTTAATCTAGGGCTCAATCTCCGGCGCACACTTGCGCCGGAACCCACCTATTATCTCGCTTGCGAGAAAATGAAAAATACTTAAATATGATATAATAAAGACAAGCGTTAATACTAAGAAGGTGGGCAATGTCAGTTCCGAAAGGTATGAGGTCGAAAAGTAAACTTGAAGCTGCCATCAAAGCACGAGAGTTGGCTGCGCATACAATCAAGATCACGAGTAATCCGAAGAAGTTCCCAGCAGAGTTTCGGGAGCTTCTTGGTAAGAACTATGCTGAGGTCGCAATTAAGATATTCAATTCGTGTTGGGCGGCGAATAATATCAGGGTGACTAATCGAGCGGCGTGGGAAAAGCGAAAAGAACTACAAGACGAAGCGGCGAGAGCCTGCGTTGTATTGTTGGCCGATATTGATCTCGGCGCGGAGGTTTACAAGCTCCCCACGAAGCGCGTCGAATCTTGGAGTAATATGGTCGTGGAAACGCTTGAGTTGATTCGTGCGTGGCGAGACGCGGATCAAAAAAGATATGGTAAAATAGAATAGGAAGTTGGCTATGGTCGTCTTTGTACTCGGGCAACTCCAACAACTTTGGCAATGTCCAGACGTCAGGCGCGCCCAACAACAACAATTACAACAACACTTATCGTGTTGTCGCGGATTGCATTTAACGGGTGGGACAAGAATACCGGACCATAGGAAAGGTGTCCCTCTATTGACGCAATGCAAGGAGTTGGCTTCCTTTCTCTTATGAGATAAACAATGGCGTGGCGATGTGGTTTGGTGAACCAAGCACCACTATAAACGCCACGCACTCCCTTGAAATTATTTATGGAAGATGCGATCTCGTTTGAAGCTCTGTATAGAAGCGCCCAGAAGTGTAAAAATGGCGTGATTTGGAAAGACTCGGTGGCGAGCTTTGTTTTGAACGAATTATCGGAGATCCGAAAGCTGTCAGACTCCCTACACGATGGTACGTATAAATGCCGTCCGGGGAGGCATTTTATGATTTACCGGCCAAAAAAGCGAGCGGCAATGAGCATTTCTTTTCGTGATCGCGTGTATCAGCGAAGTCTGAACGATAATATACTCTACCCCGGATTGACGAAGCACTTCATTTACGATAACGCGGCCTGTCAGAAGAAAAAAGGCACCGATTTTTGCCGGAATCGGATGAAATGCCATCTGCAAAGATTTTACAGACAGAATAAGTTGAGCGGTTATATTTTAGAGTGCGACGTTGCCGGTTATTACCCGAATATGAAAAGCGAAGTTGCTGAAAACGTCTTTACGACGAACTTCCCCAAAGAGATTGCCGATGAAGTCGTTACCATATTGAGAACGCAGTATGGTAACGAAGGTGGGTACTTCCCGGGCAGTCAGCTCCTCCAGCTTGTCGGCATAGCGGCGCTAAATGGCTTGGATCACTATATTAAAGAAAAGCTCCATATCAAGCATTACGTGCGGTATATGGATGATTTTTTGTTAATACACGATGACAAAGCTTACCTTGAGGAGTGCCGGCGAAGAATAGCCGACGAATTGGCAACGCTTGGGATGACTTTACACCCAAAGAAAACAAAAATAATACCGGTGTCGCAAGAGTTTAAGTTTCTCGGCTTTATTTACCGGCTGACAAAAACTGGTAAGGTTCTGATGTTCGTTAATCCGCAGACAGTCAAAGAAGAACGGCAGAGATTACGAAAAATGGCTCGCTTAGTGAAGAACGGCCGGATGACGAAGGCGAAATACGAGGAGTGTTACCAGTGTTGGCGCGCACACGCGATGAAGGGTAGTTCTAGCGAAATGACTCGGCGGATGGATAAGTTTCACAAAGACCTACTTTTGTGATACAATAAACGTAAGCAGAGCTACCTAAAAGAGCATGGAGCGTGCGTTGAGGTAGCTAAATGATTACGCCAACACAACAAATATGTCCGGAATCAAACCGGTACAATAAGTGTCCTTACCCTATGACGGCGGAAGCTATTACCGTCCACAATACGGCCAATGACGCTTCGGCTGAAAACGAGATTACTTATATGAACCGCAATACGAAGCTGGTTTCGTTTCATTTTGCGGTCGATGATAGAGAAGTCCGCCAAGGACTGCCGCTTGATCGTAATGCGTTTCATGCCGGCGACGGAGCCTACGGACGCGGTAATCGCAAGACGATCGCGGTTGAGGTTTGTTATTCAAAATCCGGTGGGGAGAGATTCGTCCAAGCTGAGAAAAACGCCGCAAGGTTTGTGGCTCAGCTTCTCAAAGAGCGTGGCTGGGGAGTCGATAAAGTCACTAAACATCAAGATTATAGTGGCAAATACTGCCCTCATCGTACTCTCGATACCGGTTGGAACAGATTCCTAGATATGGTTAAGACTGAGCTTGGTAAGAGCGATATTACCTTACAGCCGGATGAGCCAGCAAGTAACAAATTGGCACAGGCGCTTGGTAAGAAAACCAACGAACAGATAGCTGATGAGGTGATTTTGGGCAGGTGGGGTAACGGCGCTGAACGTATCGAACGACTTCGTAATGCTGGGTATGATTACAATGCTATTCAAGGCGTTGTAAATGCCCGATTTGGTAAGCCTGCGATTCCTGCGAAGAAAAGCAATGAGACCATTGCTAATGAAGTCATCGCTGGCAAATGGGGTAATAATCAAGACCGAAAAACGCGTCTTACCGAGGCTGGTTACGATTATACTGCCGTTCAACGCATTGTTAATGCTCGATTCGGCAAGAATACGACTCCAACCGTAAAAACCAACGAGCAGATCGCAGCGGAAGTCATTACCGGTAAATGGGGTAACGGCCAAGATCGTAAGGACCGGCTATTTAGGGCCGGTTACAACTACAATGCCGTCCAGTCTATCGTAAATAAGAAGCTTGGTAAATAAGTCCAGAAAGGAGAAAAATATGGATTTGAGTATTTTAGGGATTGAGCCTGTAACGGCGTTGTTGCTAACAGGTTTCGTAATCGGTTTCGTCGAGCTTGCGAAAGCACTCTACGATAAAGAGTGGCGTAAAGCGATCGTAATAGCCGTCGCCGGTGTTGCTGGTGGTATTATCGCACCATTTATCGGGTTAAGTATTGTGATTGGTATTGTGGCAGGCTTTGCGGCGTCTGGAGCGGTTACATTGGTTCAGAACATCGGGGGCTAGATAATGGATGGGGTTACTATCGGTCAAATTGGCGAGTGGTTATTGTGGGCTGTCGGTATTGGCGGAGCGATAGCGACGGTCTGTAAGTTCCTAACTTTTGCCTTTCAGCGAACGCTGAACAAGGCGCTTGAGCCAACGAACAAGAAGATCGACGAGATTAACCGGAAAGTTGATCTTCTTGAGGCTAAGCATGATGAGAGCGAAATGGGCAGGATCAAGGATTTCCTTGTCGAGTTCCTTGCTCGGATCGAACGCGGTGAGCCTGTTGACGAAGAAGAATTGGAGCGATTCTGGGAAAACTACGACTTCTACAACGACCACGGTGGCAACTCATACATACATAGCAAGATGGAAAAATTGAAGGCACGAGGTAAGCTTTAATGATTATTTTACTTTTTCATTAGGCTTGTGATATAATATAAGCAGATGGTTCATCCAAAAAAGCACGAGGGCCACGAGAAACTATTGGATGAACCCTTTTCTTACGAAAGACAATCTGTGGAGTAAGTACGAAGTCGCAAAGGAGTGGTCTAAAAATTGGTCGAAAGACTTTGAAGAATATGACCGCATTGCGCGCAACGAAGCTCCTAGCAACGTGCCAGAGCAGTATGCTCGTGTTTCTGATGGCACGGCTGCCGCATTAGTTCGTAAGGCACCGAAACGCGTAATTCAGCAACTACCAACCGGTGTCGTGACGAGCGATGACGAAGATGATCCGATGGCTATCGTGGCCGAGTTTATTCTTCTTCATAAAATCTTGCCAGACGCAAAGGGTGGTCACGATTTGATTCAGAAGTTCTGGTCAACTATCGAAAATGGGCTAACTTTTGGCGGCCAAGCTGTCTATACGCCTTTCGTATGGAACGGCAGTGAGTTTACCGCAGATGCGAAGCTGATCTACTATGGCGATATTTTCTTCCAGCCCGGCAAGACAAGCTTTTACGATTGTGACTACTTCTTCATTAGAAGTTGGTGGCAGCCAGAAACTATCGATCAGATTATTGAGAAGGAGCGTAATCTACAAGAAAAGGCTAAGAAAGCTGGATCGAAATACACTTCTTCTTGGGATATTCCGGCTCTTAAAGAGCTGAAAAAGCAGATTACTACCAAGGATCAAGAAGGTACGACCGAATCCGAACAACGCGCAGGCGTGTCGTCCGAAGGTATTGAGATTGTAACTGGATTCCAAAAAGGCAAAGGCGCGATCTTCCTTATGGGGAATCCAAGCACGAGAAAAATCGTGCGGCAGAAGGTGAATCGCGATCCGCGTGGTTTGCCGCCTGTCAACTATTTCTATGCTGATGTAGATAATAGTAACCCATTTGGCCGGTCTATTATGAGCTTAATTGGCGGCCTTCAGAATATGATCGACGCCAATATGCGTGCTTATATGTTTAATCGCGCGTTGGAGCTTGCTCCGCCGATTAAAGTTCGCGGCAACGTTGATACCAGTCAAGCGGTTTACGAACCAAACGCCTTCATCGACCTGTCTAGCGATCCAAATGCGAACTTAGAACCGCTAGAAGTCACTACGACGGCAATTCGCGACTACGCATCTATTTACTCGCTAAACAAAACTCAGCTGCTTAACCTATTCAATTCGGGTGGCGATACATCGGTGAGCGCGGATGTCGGGAATCCGGGCTTTGGTAAAACGCCAACGGCACTTAAGCAACAAAAACAGATTTTGGATGCCGACGATAACTATCTGCGTAAAAACTTTGAGTCGTTCTTTGAAGACTGGGCTGAAACTGCCATTAACGTCTATTTTGCGGAGCGTGAAGGTAAAGAAGAATTACAGCTCGATCAGAAGACTGCTGACCGCTTACGTGAGCTAGTAAAACGTGGCGAGCTAGACGAAAATTATGTAACCGAAGATAACAAGGTGTCCATCGACTACAGCGAAGCGGTAAAAACTCTACATTTTCGGGTAGATGCTAGTACGTCCAAATTGAACGGACAGGCTGAGCAGCTGGAATCACTACAACTTATTTTAGATTTCATCTCGTCCCCAGCCGTTACCCAGCTTATTCCGCAAGAAAAAATCATTCTATTATACAACAGCATAGTCAGTAACTCTGGTGTGCTTGAGCCGGAAAAGCTGAAGATTGACCTCAAAACGCTGGGCGACGGCAATACGGCTCCAGATATGACAGACCCCCAAGTAGTAGCTCAACTACTGCTTCAACGGGGCTGGCCGGAAGATCTCGTAAATTGGACTATAAACAGTATTGTGAATGAAAGGAAAGATCCGAGCGAAGCGCTTAGTCAAGCGGAAAGGATTTTAGGAAATGGACGATAGTGTTGTGTACCCGACGACTTCTCAGCGGCTTATTGGTGAGCCAAACGAGCAGAAGAAGCGCCGAGAACAGGAGACTGAAAAATATCTGGCAGAAAAACCCTTAATTGCCGAAACGGTAAAGCATCTGCAAAGACGGATTGAGTTCTTTCATGATATTGACTCTATTACAGAGACCAAGGATTCGGAGAACTTTATGCGACAGGTTACGGTTAATAAAATGGTCGCAGCCGTACTAACACAGGAGATAAAAAGGCTTGAGGTAATAATCAAAGCACACAGCAAGAAGTAATCGAGGTTGGCTGTGTTCTATATCGTAGAAGCCCACCCTTTACGATATAGAACAGGGCTAATCTCGCCCAAAGGATTCGTCACCTTTATTTGACGTAAAAGCATAAGGAGATGTTATGGACGATGATGTCGTAAAAAATAATCCAGCGGAAAATGCGGACGCCGTAGAACCGGGAGCGACAACCGGCAAGAACCAAGGGACGCAAGCGGAGCAACCAGATGATGGGTTCGAGCAGGCTCTTGATGGTAGTAGTGATTCGCTAGAAGAAGACCAACCTACTTCGGCTAGTGAGAATACGAAGTCAGAAAACTCGGATGAAGCGGCCAACAAAGAAGCTTCGGAAGATGGGGGTCAGCAGGGCTCAGATAATGGCCAAACCGCAAAGGGCGCTGTTCAGCGCAAAGAGCAACTTAATAGTGAAATTCGTGAGTTAGTGGCACGGCGGAATGCTATCCGTGAGGAGACGAGCAGGCTCATCAGGGAGAAGTATGGGATGCAGCCAAACAGCCAAGCAAAAACGGAAGATGAGCTGATTAACACCATAAACCCGGAAACTGGCGATTACTATACTCGGGCCGAGGCGCAGGCGGAAATTACAAAGAACCGCCTAGATCAGCTTGAACAAGAGCGGCAGCGCGAAGCCGTCGCAAACCAGATTGCCGAGTCTCGTCTTGAAATGTCTCAAGAAGTGGATAATGTTATTAGGGACTTTCCTATGTTTGACCCTAAGTCTGAAAAATATAACGGCGATGTGGCTGATGGCGCCTTTGAGATTTTATCTGAGGCGATTGAGACGGATCCACAGACTGGGATGCAAATTGGCTGTAAGATCCCAATTTACAAGTTCTACTCCCTATTGGCAAAAGCGACAGAGTCTGCGAAGAAGCAGGGCGAGATTGCTGGACGAGAAGCCGCTCAGAAGATGATGGGCACCGTTGATACTGTTGGTAGCGGCCGCAGCCAGAATAGCTCCGATGACGACCCAATGCTTATGGGATTAAGTGCTCAAGACTATTAAAACTATAATTAGAAAGGATAACAATTATGGCAACCGAAACACCGGCGACAACATCAGATAATCGTAATACTGATTACGCCACTAAATACGCAAAAAAACTTGACCAAATCTTTAGCGAAAGGTCTTTGACAGCTGCTTATGTTTCAAAAGAAGCGGCCTTTAAGGAAGACGGCGGAGTCGCTAGCGTTTACTTTCGTACCGTCGATACATCTGACTTCCTTGGGGGTCATACAAGCTCAGCCTTTGGTAGCCCTAGTGCCGTCAAATCGGATGTTACTCGCAAGGATGTAGAACTATTCTACGAAATCAACAAAAACATCCCCAATGTCGATCTTAACGATACCGCGGGCGCACTCAAGGAAGCCGGGCAGGTTCTTGCCACCGGTATTCGTGAGCAGTATTCTCCGTTCATCGACAAGCTCAACATTGCTACCGCTATTAAAGCGGCCACTACCTACGGCGGTAAAAACGTTGTGGCCTATACGGAAGGCAAAATTAAGGCCGGCGTCGATTCGATGATCGCTACACTCAAAAATGCGCATAGCTATTCCAAAACTCAAGCATTGTTTGTTCCAGCTTCTAATGAAACGGAGCTTATGGACGCAATCGCCGACCAGTTTAATCCGGTTAAAAACGACAAGATGGTTGAAACTGGCGTTGTCGGCAAATATCGCGGGATTGACGTGGTAGTGGTTCCAGACGAGTTGTTTGTAACGATGACTCTTACCGGTACCGCACCGTATGCTCAAGCAACATTTACGGCTGCTCCTACTGTTAAGGCCGTCATCTGGGATAAACGCGTAATGAAGACTTGCCGCAAGCTCTATCAAACCTACGTCCTTACTGGTAAGGATGCAGTTACTGCAGGCTGCGACGGTCCATTGCTTCGTGGCTTGTTCCGCCCGGGTGCTTGGGTCATTGACGCTAACGGCACTAATAAGGCTGTCGCTATCCTCAAGGCTAGTGAGACTACCGGAGCTGGTAAGTAGTTATACTTGGCCAATGAAAATGCCCTAGTCATATTGACTGGGGCATTTGATTTTACTAACAGGTATGGTATAATAGAAGTGTTCAAATCTATATTATTTCAATAATTGCCAGCCTGATACAGTGCTGCAACAAATTGGCAATTGTTGATTTGGTATAGATTTGAACAATCTGCAGCACCGTATTTTGTACCTGCTGCCTATAATTAAAAAGGAGCAGAATGGATTTCTTGTATATGATCATAATCGTTGCGGTATGGGCGCTCGAATTTGTGGTAGTAAAGTATATTTACGATGCCTACGAGGAACGTAAAACTAAGGAGAAAGCAGATGGCCAGAGCCGTAAGCTACCTAAGTGGTTAAGTGAAGGTGTCGAAGGCCTAATTGCTATTCCTCTTGGCATTGGGCTATTGGCATTACCAATTTGGATGGTATCGTCGGTGACGAATCATGCGCAAGATCAGTTGCGAGACCAACAGTGGGCTAACTGTGCTAATACACAGAACACCGACGGAGATTATCTCACGAAACAACAATGCGAGTATTTTAGAGACGTAATGGGTGGCAAGTACGTTGATCTTGACACGACAATCCAATCTCCGCGCGAGTTTGATAACTAATCTCGGTCATATTGTGATATAATAAGAATAAGCAGAGCTACCTAAAAGAGCGTGGAGCGTGCGTTGAGGTAGCTATGACTTTTCAAGAACTATGTAACGCGGTGATGCTGAAGGCCACGGGCAAGGCTACCGTTTTATCGCCGGACAATGCGAAGTGGAAGAAGATTCTTGGCATCGCGAACTATTATCAAAATGCTTGGCTGAACGAGCCGGGGCAAAAATGGAACTCTCGGTACGATCGAGCCTATGAACTTGGCACAATTTCAGACACGGACACCTATGAGCTTGACGAAACGATTGACGAAATCTCGACGGCAAGAGGTGATGACGTCTATATTGGTACTGAGGACGGACGCAAGATCAAGTATAATCTTGTTGACTATGACGACTTGCAGAATCACGCCGTCGGCAATTATTGTGCCGTGATCGGCAACAGTCTTATTTTTAATCAAACGTTTGACGAACAAAGTCCTGAGTATGGTGGGACATTATACGCTCCGGTCTATTTAGGTATAGAAGAACTCACCGGCAAAGATGACGATATTGTTGTAGATGATCCGTATTGGCTAGTTACAATCTGCGCGGCAGAGTATATTCGCAACGATATTGTGAAACAAAACCAGCATGGTAATCTAATAGCGGAAGCCAATAATCTCATGACAAATATGATTCGGCGTAATCGCAGCGGCCAAGTTCGGAGGGTGCGTGGTTCGTGGCGAAACCCGGGAGGCCTTAGCTAATGATAAATCCACCTAAAGCCACGAAAGCTCCCGCTATTGAGCGGAAAGCCATACTGGACTGGAGCACTGGAACGGTTACCGACTACGATGCGAGACGCGTTGTAGATAATTCACTGGTCTCAACCTCGAATATGGTGCTTGAACAAAACGGCGTGATTCGGCCAAGGCCTGCACTCGTAGAATATGGCCCCCAGCCAGTCGGTAAGGTATTGGGGGAGATTTTCGAGTGTAAGGTGATGGATGGGATGACGCCGAGATTCTATATGGTGGCAATGATGGTGAAAGACGGCACCGCCAATGTGTACTATGCGACTGGAGAGAGTGCGAATTGGACTAAGATAGAAGGCAGAGATTATGACGCGGCATCTCCGGCGCACTTCCTTCAGGTGCGCGGCAAAGTTCTAATCCTGAATGGCGAAGCATTGAGCTTTATTGACACGACGACATGGAAAATTACCAGCTTCAAGAGCCTTAAAGACCCGCAAAAAGCGCCACTATGTACGCTTAATAACTTGTCTGGGTCAGATTTCAAGGTTTATTATGCGATTACGGCGAACTCAACCGTTGGGGAGACTGCTGGCTCTCCGGTCGCGGCACAAAGCATATCTACGCAGCGTGATTTATGGAGTGATGAGCAGAAAATCACGATCTCGTGGGAAGCGGTTGAGGGAGCTACCGGCTACAATGTGTATATGGGTGTCTCGGCAGACGGAACTGGTCAACCGGAGCTTTACATGATAGCTTCTGGACTTGATCCAACGATCACGAGCTTTACGGACGACGGCACCAAAGCTCAGATTTTGAGCCGCGGATCGTTGCCGAGCTATAATTCGACGTCTGGGCCGAAAGCAAGGCGTGGAACGGTCGTAAACGGCCGTGTATGGCTAGTTGGCGACACAGAGAACCCTTATTACGTACGGCACGGCGGCGATTACGATCACGAACTAGATTTTTCACCTGCCAATGGCGGTGGCTTTACGCCGGTCGCAAGCGGTACAAAGGAAGTGCCGATTGCCGTGATGCCATTCCGTAAGGGTAGTGGTGATAGCACGGTCGTGGTCTTGACGCAAGGATCAAACGGTAGCGGGAAAAGGTATCACCTGATTCATAATCAACTCACGTACGGATCGGAGACGATAGTTGCGTGGGAGGTTATGGAAGATAGCGGTACGGACGGCACGGACAGTCCTGATGGCGTTGTAATTCATAATAACTCGCTGTATTACCCGTCACGGGACGGTTTTAAGACGACTGGAACAATTCCGCAGCTTCAAAACGTCCTATCAACGACTCAAATTACCGCCACAATTAAAGATCAAGTTGCACTTCTCAACACAAAGAGTATGGACAAAGCGGTTGGTCTGGCATATGAAGGTAGAGTTTACTGGGCATTACCAGTCAGCGCGGACAAAAACAGCCAAGTGTGGGTGTTAGATTTGGAGCATAAGGGCGCGTGGATTCTTGCTTGGCATCTCAGCGTCGACTGGATGTGGCTTTACAACGATAATTCTGGCGAAACGCATTTTCTCATCCTGTCGAATAATAAAATCTATCAAATGAGTCGCAACTTCGCGACGCGCGATGATCGTGTGCCTTTTATGACTGAGGCAAAAAGCGGCCAAATCGAGTGGTCAAAAGATGGCCGAGATTGGGCGAGGCTGATTCAAGTCGTGTTTACTTTGTTGAGACCGCGCGGAACCATTAACTTCGACGTCAGCGGTTATACGGAAGATGGGAAAATGACGTGGCGAGAGTCGGTTACGATTACCACAAACAGTATACCGGTTGGTTTTAGCGACCTCAACCGCGGTTGGAATAAACCGCATGGATTTAGTAAGCTGGTCGGGACGCGACATAACGTCGATGACGACAGAGACACCGTAGACGTAATTGTTGAAGTGGACGAAGACGTACAATGGTTCGAATATCGCATATCTTCAACGACAAGTGGCGTCGACTACGCTATTTCGAGCGTTGTTGCTGAATATGTCGGTATCGGAATTAAAGATTTAAGTTAAAAAGGAGAGAAGAAATGGCGTCAATCACAGATAAATTATGTAAAGCAAGCGACGGAAGCGGAATCTACCCGAACGTTGCGAAGGTGGTTCAGGCACGGTCTGTTGGCGAAAAAACATTACGCTGCGATAATTTGGCTGGATGGCCGACCGACACACCGGTACATTTTTCATCATATCGGTTAAATGCCGATGGTTCTATTAACTACGAATCGCAGAGCGACTGGAAAGGCATAGTTTCGCAGGATTCGATTATTAACCTAGAGTGGCAAGCCGGCGCCGTTGATAGTGGCCACCTAGTCGATGATCAAATTGAGATGAATCTCACGATTGGCATGTGGGCAGATTTGATAAGTCTATTCCTGATGGTATTTAGCCAAGATGGGACACTTAAGCCCGGCGTAGTAACGAGTGAAGCCCTAGCAGATAACGCCGTAACCGCTGGAAAGTTGGACAACAAAACAATGATGTTCTCTGATAAAGATCTTTCGGAAGGGGCTGATATGCCAAATGGAGTAATGCTGTATGGGGTGTACAAGTAATGGCTGAGTGTTCGCATAAAGGTAGTACTTATATTGAAGTCCGGCTTGTAGTAACCGAGGATCGCAGCACGAGTGGCGTCTCAAGGCTGACCGGTAAACTACAAGCGCGCCGAACCAACGCATGGACTGGTGATACGTATCAGTATGGAGGCGCAACTAGCGCAAGAATCACAATTAACGGTGAATCAAAGACTTTTACCTCCTTGCGTGTAAACGGTGGGAAACAAAATGTTTGGCAAGATCAAGGGGAGCTAACGGTAAATGTTAGCCATACATCAGCGAAGACGGTTTATTTTAGCGAATCTGTAAGCGGAACGCAGTATTTCAACGGGTCTGCTTCTGGCTCAATCAACTGTGCGGCTTTTAGTAGTGGTAGTGGGAGCGGTGGCGGTAATACCGATCCTCCAACGCCAACTTATACTTCTCCGTCAATCTCTAGTATTTCCGGCTCGGCGTCATCTACGAGCGCGATATCGGTCACTGGTAGGGTATCAAGTTTTGGTAATGGTTCTGGATCCAGATCCCTTGTGCTTGGTGTTGTTGCCGGGTCAGCATCCAGTGTTTCCGGCGGACGACGTGAGATTTCGGTATCGGCAACAACTTCTACGCAAAGCGCGACGATAAACAACTCCACGTCACCAATCGGCGGTGGTATTACAATTCAAGCCAACGCAAAATATAAAGCGTATATTTACGCTTCTAACGGCATGAGAGACAATTATGCCCTTAGCTCTGGCGTTTGGACACCTCCACCTACAATTACGCAAATTAGTGCCAATACAAACCGCGATTCAATATCTGTTTCTTGTGGGTATTCCGCTTCTACGGCCAGCGTTGCTCAGGACATATATTACCGGACCAAGGTTGGAGACGGAAGCTACTCGGCGTGGGCGAAGGGTGGGTCTCTCCCTGCTGGAGCTAATGCCGGTTCGTTCAATATCAGCGGTGTAGATACGCGCGAAGAACTTACTATTGAAGTTCGGCTGTACTACTCCGGTTCTGGTTTGTATGGTAATTCTAAGACCATTAAGTTATCGTCTATCGGTGGGTTTTATGGAAATGTCGGCGGAAAGGCCAAGTTTATCAGTAAAAGCTATTGCCGCGACGAGCACGGCAAAGCTAGGGTTTTAATAAAGATGTATGGGCGAGACGAGCAGGGGAAGGCGCGACGGATTTTCTAGTCGTATTCGAGACGAGACCAACACTTTACAACGTAATAATAGCCCCCTTTCTGGCCAAGTTTTGAGTATTCGATTCTAAACTCTGGCGTAAGCAGGTCGATGTCTGGGCTTGCGTGTACGAAATCGCTAAACCTCAGATATTCTTCCTGCTCCTCTTTTGCGTTGCGAACGCGAACACGTTCTTCGTAGCGTACTCTTTTTGGCGCGATCGCAGATCCGTCAACTATATTAGTCTCGGTGTGGGTTGTAAGACCGCCCTCGACTTTTGTGGTTTTGATTTTTCCATATTCGATTTTGCTCATTGTTTCTCCTAATATAGAATCTTGTTAATACTACTATTTATTGGCTTTTTTACCTTAATAACTGGCGTATTGGCGCGTGCCTCAGCTTGTGATTCGGCAATTAGGGCATAAATAAGGGCTGATGATGCGTGCGATGACCAGTCATGCTCTGGCTTCGACTTTAATAGGTTATTTTTCTCATCGAACTCATAATGATAAGCCCGAGCGCACTCCAGACCACGCGCACATTTTTCGGCATCGAACCAGCAGCGAGAAAGCTTTGGCCGCGCGATAAGGTTAATATCGTCATTACCAATTTGGAAGTTCGTAGGGCGCAACACTTCAACGTTGCGGATGTCGTTTTGAGCGAAGAACTCCACGCGTGATAGGCCAGTTTGTAATTCGCGTTGTCGGGCATCGTGAGGTAGATAGTGTGTCGCGTAATTATAGCCTTTTTGACGAATAACGGCGATATAATGGGCTAGATCCTCACCGCTATTCTCGTAATAGTCAATAAACCGAATCTCCTTCATAACCCGCTGGAAGAACCAAATTGCCGTTGAATCTCCGACGCCGAGATCCCACGCCGTATAAACTCCGGTGCCTGCGTCATAAGGTACGGAACAGATGCGTCCTTCGATAGCGGCTTGGCTGAGCTGTTTACCAAATACAGAGCCGGTCTTAGAAGTGAGTGGCTCGCCTAGCCAGACGTGCGCATACATCTCTGGATTATTTTTAAGCATTTCGGCGCGCTCAAACTTCACTTCGTCGCTTAGTAAATCCTCGATTTCTTCGCTATTTACCTTACGGACGTAGGTGCGGTCGCTCGGATGAGCAACAAGCCTGTCCCAGACCGGATCATGTTCGGTAAGTCGGTTGAAAGTCCAGATAATACGGCTTCCGCTTTTGCGAATTGTCGGAATTAGAACGTCAATGGAGCTGGCTGATACCGATTCGGCTTCTTCGACCCAGCAAACATCGACACCTTCGTAGGAGCGGATGTTGTCTTCGTTGTTATACATACCCTCGAACATGAACTCGCTACCTGTAATCTTATTGCGGATGGACTCTTTCGTAACCACCCAGCTTTGCTGGAGAAAGGCATGCTTGTGGATTAAGTCGGAGAGTAGTTTATGAACGGATTTCTCGATTGACTTTTGAACTTCGCGGACGCACAGGATGCGCATTGTTTTGTTCGCCGCTTCAATAAGCAGCGATAGACCCACTTGAGTCGATTTTCCGCTAGACCGGCCGCCATAGTAAATAATATGCCGCCAGTCCTTAGATGGCTGGAATAGCTCTTTGAAAGGCTCTGGTATTTCTAAACTAGCTCTCTGACCGTCCATCTTTCTTCTCCGCATCGAATTTTACGAAGGCAATATCTATGCCGGTAATAGGTTCGCCGCCGCTTGTGATGTCGACGGTCGGTTTTTCTCCGGCCGTATCTCGAATCGCTTCAAAGGCACGGACGTCGCCGTTCTCTAAAACCTTGTCGGTGAGCTTCATCAGCATCCCGGCGCCGTGCGTAGCGTTTTCTGCGCTAATACCGGCGTCAATGAGCCGGTTTTTCAGCTCACCTTCTGGAAGCTTCGATTGTAGTAACATTTGGGCAATTCGCTGGAGTTTCAGCTCGTCTTTGTACTTTTTAGCCGATATTCGACCGCCTTTGCTAGCGATCTTCTTTCGCTCTTTCGGCGGCCGCTTAGCGAGCGACACCAGATTCGCCTTTGACTTGGGGTTCTGCTTGCGTGGGCCGCGTTTGGAAGGCTTTTTGTTTGTCATCCTTTTTCCTCCGTTATAGTTATTATTGCTTTAGGGTTTTCTCTATCTATACCGCCTAACCGGACGTTTAGCTCCTTGACGCATTTTATGGAGTCATCCTTGATTACTTCTGATCTAGTCAAAGCATCAAGTATTGAAGTGGCTTGATTGTCTAGGTCTCTGCGTTGCAGGTTTGGCTCGTAAATTACGATCGAAATCTTGCATTTTCCTATCGGTTTATCTTGTGCGAGCGTTTGAACGCTGAACTGGTTAATCATGTCGTGTTCGTTTGCCAATGCTGCCTTATTGGAAATCATCATAGGTTTTCCGGTTTTTGCGTTTCTGATGATCCGCTTTGTATTTTTCTTAGATATAACCATGCCGTAATAGGTCAACTCGATCTTCTTCATTATTCTTCCTGTCCTTTCCGCAAAATCTCGTATTTATCGCCTCTTAAAATGGCAACGGTGCCCATAAACCTTACGCCATGTGTTCCATCCGGAAAATAATTTTTATACCACATAGCGTCTCGCCATTTTAGGCGAGTGCCTTTGCGGCGAGTTTTGTGGATGGCGGTTATGTATGCTGGTGTTTCACTGCTCATCCAACTCGTTCCTCTCTGCCTTATGGCCACACCAACAGCATTGTCCAGAGGCCACAGCCATCGCCCAATTTTCCTTTTCGCACTTTGGGCAGCGCGTTAAAAAGATCCTGCCATCATCTGATAAAAATCCGTATTTGCTCATCCTTATTCCTCATTCTCAAACATTTCACCTACATCTTGCCTGAACTGCTCAACTGCTTTATTAACTTGTGCTTCTATGCGTTGCTTTTGTGTTTTGCCAAACCATTTTTCTTTGAAGTATCGTTTAGCCTTGTTATAGCACTACACACCGCAATCACCACTCCTCCACCAATCGTGAGCCTTCAACACGCACGCTAAATCGTAAAACATTTCTGATAATTCCGCATCATTTAATGGGTTCATAGCGCGTGCCACCACGGCACCTTTCTTCTGTTCTTCGGCTCCAAGGTTGTAGTCAGCGTCTATATTCCAGTCAAAGATGTCTTGCGTGATCTTGTCGTGGAAGTAATTAAAATGCCCCCGCTCATTTCTCTTCCTCCGAACAATCGAAGTCGCGAGCTAGTTCGTCAATACGCATATGGTGTTGCCGACCTTCTGCGTCTTTCAAAACGATATGCTCTTCGTGGCTAGAAAAGAACGCGTAAACCTCTCCGGTCTTTTTTCGTGTGAGTTTGATTTCTTTCATATTTTTACCTCTCTCCTATTTCTCTAAATCTGCGAGAATAATCTGTTGTTTGAATACCCCAATAGCAAAATATGCTGCTTTGAAAGTTGGGCTTTTGCCGATTTCTCCAGTTTTTGCGTTGTAAAAACGTGTTCTTCGGGATGGGATGAGCAGCTGAAGCTGCGGTACGCAGCCGTCTCTCTCTCTCTCTCTCTCTCTTAGTGACACATTGATCACCGAGTCGCTTAATATATTGACTGGTAATAATAGCGCGAAGGGTTTGTCTAGCGCTAGGCACCTTTCCCAGTAACGGCGTTTGTTCGTGTATGGTGGATTTGAAATAATCACATCCCACGCTTCTGGCTCGTACGCAAAGAAATCTTGCCCGTAGTCGATATGCGAATATGTAACTTTGAACCCATTTTTTCGCAAGACTTGAACGAATTGGCTATCTTCGCGATCGAAAGGGCACCAAATTGTTTTATTTTTTAGGTGTTGTATGTGCGGCAGTAGAAGTTCTACCGTTTTCGCTGGCGTGTATTGCTCATCACCTCCGCCGCTCGTGTAATATACTTGATTGTTAGCCATTTTATTTGCTCATTACTCCTAAATACACCTTCCACTCTTTTTCGTGGGTCTTGATGGAGGCTTCGGCATCTTCTTCGTTAGCGAAATAAATGCCACCAAAAGCGTTTACTGACCACTGCACAATTTTTAGTGTTTTATCGTCAGAATCATAGTAGACGAGCGTCTTCTCTTGACTGTGATTATTCCAATCTGGCTTAAATCCTTTCGTATCATTTAGCAAAACTTCTCTAGCTAGTCGACGAGAGATATCTCTTTCTGCTTCTTCCTTAGTAAGGAGAATCAAACCTAACGAGCGCAGTCCTTCAAGATGCTCATGCCAATATGCTTTGCTAGCAACTGGACCATACGCGGTCATTTCAATTACCCAACATTCATCGCCTTCTACTAGATCTGAGGTCGTCATTGCAAGATGCCTATCGGTCTTTTCTGTAATTTTTAAATTTCTTTCAGACCAGCCAATATTTTGTTTTAGCATATCGACAAAATCGCATGCTTTCGTCAAGTCGTAAAAACGTACCTGATACATGGGACCACGCTCGTTATCCATCGTTTTAAGCCTGTCAAAACTACTAAACGGCTCCCATTTGCCTGAGTCCCCCATTACCCATAAATAATAGACGGGGCTTCCTAGGTTTTCATCGAGTTCTTTTTCTAGCCTATATTCCATTTTCTCCTCTGCGAATTTTCTTACTAAGTTTTCTATACAAACGCCCTTGCCCTTTAGAGAAAGGCGGTCGAACACATCATAGATGGTTCTTAAATTGCAGATGTCGCACGCGATCTGTTCTTTGCTAATTTGCCCGGCCATACTCTACGTCCAGTAGTTCTGGATTCTCAAAGATGTTTCCGATAATTTTTAGCTCCTCTGAATCAAAGGCCGACAATATCGCAACGTTGCGCTTTTTATCAACGATTACAAAGCTGCCATTTTCGAACCCGATTGCGCCAATAATCACAATTTTTTGGCTCATAATCTTGTAACTTGCTTTTACGATATGACCTTCGTAGATTGGCCGCTTGTTTTTATCGTTCAGGCCGGTATATGCCAGCCGACGGAATCGGCCGAAACATTGTAAGCGCATTTCGTAATCCGTCCCATACGTATTGTCTGAGATCGAAACGAAATGCTCGACGTCTTTAATAGTGGCGTACTTACACAAATCTTTGTCCCAAAACATATAGTTCGCAGGCAAAGTCGCTAATTCGTCTGCCCTCATACGCCTCCTACGAATGCTTTTAGAGCGTCGACACTCTTGCGAGGGATTTGACCATGATTAAGTTCGTAACTAGCTATTCCGCCAGTTTCAAGATTCTCGATCTGGACTTCATTAGCATCGTCTGGGGCATCCTGCGTAGCGCAGTAGATGACTCCGGCCGGCTGGACGAATTCTTTGACCTTAATAATCGTGCCGCCAGCCATTTTGAACACGACTTTATATTTTGTTTTCATATTTTTCCTTTAACTTTCGATAGATTATCATTGTAAGTGGAATAATCGCTATGCCGCCCCAGAGCAGCATCAGGTTCCACATCCCTACGAACGCCAGAACGTTCATAAGGCACACGGCCAGAGCTATTCGTTCTAGGATTTTCATTTTCCGCCTTTCGCAATGCCCGTAAGAAATACGATGACGAGGGCTAAAGTTATAATTCCTACTATGCTCAGCATTACCAGACCGACGGCACGCGCCGTTTTCTCAGCTTCGCGATCCAGCTGGTTGCTTAATGCCAAATTGGTAGGCTTAACCTTTTTCGGAGAAAAAAATAACGGCTTCCGGCCGAAGTCTTCATACGCTACGCCGCAGCTTGCGGTGACGATTTCCGGGTTGCTATGCCTATTTACTTCTCTTAATCTGTATTCGTGATACGTTTTACTCCTGCGCACTTTGCGAACAGTACCTTCGCTTACAGAGTGTCGCTTGGCAATCTTTGATACCGGCAGGCCAGCTTTAAGATCGTCTTTCATCGCTTGCCACCTGTCAATGGTAACTTTGTTGTGTATCCCCATACGGAGCTTCACTTTTTTCTCGCCCATTTTTACCTCACTTGTTTTTTAATACCTAAAGATCGCTCCAGATCAACTGCGATTTTCTGGAGCGACCTAGCAAGAAGCCAACGCTTATGCGATGTGTTGGCCGCTTGCTAGGCGAGCAGCGGAAACTTCTATACTGCGCTCGTCTAGAGACCATAGTTTCACGTTTAGCTAAACGTCCGTTGAGAGACTTTGGTCATAAGAGTTAATTGGGAGGTGCTCAGATGGTGGCACGGTCTGAACGGCCATGAGTCGGTAGCTACCAAAGATTTTTCCGTAACCTCTCATGGCGCCACCATGACCTCTACTACTCGTTTTCTGCGTTTGAAATGCTAATATCGATCTTCATTTTCTCTTTATCTATAACAACTCCTTCGGCTAAGTCCTGCATAAGCTTATTGGCCAGTTTAAGAAAATCGTTAGCAAAAATGCTGTCAATTCCTTCAATACTAATTTGTGCTTTCATTGGAATCTTCTCCTACTTAAAATATGATGTAATTTATTTTGCTTGCGCATTTATTGCGGTAAGAAGCTTTGCTATCGCGCGGGCTTTGTATGCCTGCTCCTCGACCATCTGTTTCTGGCTAGATATATCGTCTAGCATTTCACTACGTCTAACTTCGATGACGTAATGTTGTAGATTGTCTAAGACAATGCGCGGGTCGTACAGGCTGTAATAAACTACGCGAAGCTTAGGATCTACTACAAAGGATTGTTTCACTTGGTGTTGATGCTCTTCGGCCACGCTGTCTATGCCGCGGTACTCGCCTAGTCGTGGCGGGAACAAGGATTCAAACTCATCCGGTAACTCCCCTTTAGCAAATTTGTCGGCCATTATCAGATACAGATGCTCGGCGGTGTTAAGGCTCTTACACTCAATAGACCACTCCGGCTCTTCGGTATTCTCGCAGGCATCTGGACTACAGCCGAGCAAGCCATTGTCGTCCTTCCAGATCATGCCTCTGTCGTATATTGGGTTCGTGAGACCGTATTTTTCAATGGTTTTCTCGGCATTTTCCGCTTCTAGGTGTGTTCCTCGCACCATTGGCGATTCTTCTTCTACGCCATAGCTAACGTATTCTGCGACGATTTTCCAAAACTCCATAGGCTGACTACCAGTTTTACCTTTACGCAGCAGCGGTTTTACACTCTTTACGCGCGTTCCGGTAATGACTGCCTGTCGCGCTTCTAGCCACTCCGGACTATCTTTATCGAACTCTTGGATTATCATTTCACGACCTCCGCTTCTTCTGGCTCGTCAAGATGTTGTAGGCGCTCCAGTTTCTCGGCTCGTTTTTCTTGCTCTCGCGCTTGCCTGTATTGGCCATCTAGCTGCTCGGCAGCCATATAATCTTCGCTGTAATCGCCTATTCCGGTTACGCTACCTAATACTTCCGGTAGGTACGTATGAATAATTTGGCTGAGCACTCCATAGCGCAACTTACGCTTACGATTAGCTCCTTCCTTCCAGCCCAGCTTAATGTTGCCGTATTTGTCTTTTGTAAAGCCAGACAATTCGGCATCTTGAAATGTGAAGGTGTCGGTGATTTCTTCGTCTGTTTTTGGGTTGAATACCGTAGCCGTACAGGAATCTTTCGTCTCTTCGAACTTACGAATTCGCCACCCCGCGCGTCGCAATGCCGCCGGCGTAGCCTTTCCGTAAATCTGGAGTTTTCCGCCAACAAAATACAAGTCGTTTAGAGATTCCATTGTGGTCATACCCATCTCATGACCGGCCATTAGGGCCATTTGGACTTGAGACACGTTTGTAAAAGAAGCAGGTAGGCTTTTACTCTCCATCATATCTCGCGAAATCATTTTCATCTGTTCGTACGCCACCGGATCCATAACATCGGTTTTAGTGGTTCTGATCGACATTGTAAGGTCGCGCTTATCTTCATTAGATAAAACAGGTGTATTTTTGTTTTGAATCTCATTGTCGTCTTTGGCATTTTCATTATTCATAGTCTTCCTCCGTATCTTCGTTAATACTGATGCCGCACCAGTCGTCCAGTTCTTCCGCCGTCATTTTGGTAATTCGCCTTCCGATACTAGCCGCTTCTTCGGTGATATTATCTACAAAACGATCGATGGCGTCTTCAAAATCACTACGGCTCTCAAAGCTATCGCTTTCAAACCACTCCGCAAAAGCATCTTCTAAAACCTCACTTACAGAAATAGTCATTAGCACCCCCTTACAGCTAAAGCAGCCATAGTTTCTCTTTGAATATCGGCCATCGCTTCTTCTCGTGCGCTTGGCTCAAATGATTCTAGTGCTTCCGCGTGAGCGCGATCGTAGTTATCATCAAAGAATTGTTGTGCGACCTTCTGACATTTTTCATCCGGCCAGTTTTCATAATCTTCGCAGAGTATCTCTGCTAATCTATTTACGCAGTTTCCAGAACCCACCTCTTGGATTTCCTCAACGCAACTGTCATAGATAGTAGCGTAGAGGTCGTGCGCGGTGTCTTTCTTAATTCTCATTTCGTTAAAAAATCCTCCGAAAACCCTCGTCAAAAATAAACAGGAATAATACGATTCCTAATGCTAAAAGCCCGAGGTTTTCATTAAAATTGATATACGCAGCCGCTAAAAGTGCGCTGCTAACCCCCAGTAAGAAGATTGTGATTCTCTTGATTGGTGGAACTTCTGGCTCCGGCAGGATAATCACAACTTCACCATTTTTATTCTCAAGTTCATTTTTAGTATCATTTTTCATGTTCTACTCCTTTTTGTTTTGGTGCTTATCACTCCGGCGGTAAGCATAGGTGCGGAAAGGCAAAATATCAGCTTAGTAGGCAAATAAAAGCCCTCCCACGGCAAAATACCAATGCCCACCGCTGGAGCGATAAACTTTTTTGATAACAAGAGCGAAGGCGCACCCGTCTGCCCAAGCTCAAAAAACAAATACATAGCCGGCTCCATAGACGCACCATCGCTCGATTAAAACTTCAAACGATCTCCCAAATTGTTAAAATCCTTAAACTAGGGATTTTACAGTTTGGCTTTTTGATTCTATGGAGCTACTAAGATAGCTGTGTCGATTAGCAACTTAATAACCCCAATAGAACCAAAAAACCACGATTTCTCGTGGTTAGGTAAAATATCAAATAATAAATTTTGTTTGAGTTGGTATATTATAGCATACTTTTCGTGAAATGGGGTATAATAGGGTTATGGATGAGCATTTTGACGAAGATCTGAAACCGATAAAGCCGCGGCGGAGGGTGCGGTTGGCGTCGTGGCTGGTTTTGTTGCTGCTACCGATTGCGTTGATGTTGCCGAGTTTTGCGGAGAATTTGCGATTAGCGGTGGTTGGTCATGAGACGGTGTGTTGCGACCCGGAGAATCGGGCGGAGTTGGAGGAGAAAGCGGCGCGGGCGCGGGAGAATCGCGAGACAGCGGATTTGATTATGAAAGTTGGGCTGATTGGGAGTATGGCGCTGGCGGCGGTTGGGGTGCTAGGATTTTTGATGGCGGTGGTGAGGTTTTTGCCGGGGCTTTTGAAGATTGTTTTCGGGTTGGCGGTGATTTTGGCTGCGGCATATGTAATATATGGGTCGTGGCGGATGTACGATTATTATACAAATAATACTGAAGACTATTATGCGGCGGATGCGTGGTATGGATTTCGGGATTTGGAGTGGTATTTGCCGACGGAATGGGGAGTTTTGTGATATGATAGGAGTAATGGTTATAAAGAGAGGTATTTAATGCGGGCGCTACATCTGTTTTTTCAGCTACATCAGCCATATAGTTTGAAGGCGCCGGAGGGTGGCGAGCATGAGTATTTCGGGGGCGGGGCGGATTTTCGGGAGGCGAATCAGAAGTATTATCAGCCGTTTTTTGCGCTCTTGGAGCGGAATGCGCAGCGATATGTGGGGCTGAAAGTTTCCCTGTTGGTGTCGGGGAGTTGGTTGGATCAGGCGGAATTGTATGAGCCGGAGTTAGTGCGGCGTTTACAAAAATTGGTGGATTTGAAGCAGGTGGAGCTGGTCGCGGCGCCATATTATCATTCCCTGTCGGCGTTTTATGATAAGGATGAGTTTAATGAGCAGGTGGCGCTGTCGAGGCAGAAGTTTGAGGGGAAATTTAGCACGCATCTGTCGGTTTTGACGGCGCCAGGGCTGATGTATCATGACCGCTTGGCGAAGTGGGCGGAAAAGGCGGGGTTTCGCGGAGCTTTGGCTGGAGATGCGGCAGGGGTGCTGGATTTCCGGAGCGCGGGACGAGTGTATGAGGCGGCGGGGTGTGAAGATTTTCGAGTTTTGTTTGAGAATGGGCGGCTTTCGCAGGCGCTTGTCCAGGGTGAGGATTTGGTCTTAGCGACGCAGGCGGTGAAGGCGGAAGATTTTTCGGAAGTTTCGTCTTCGACTGTTTCGGAAGAGACGGAAGGTTCGAGGACGATAGGCGCGCGGAAGCGAGGGGCGACGGCGGCGGAGTTTGTGCGGGGACGAGCAGGGGTATCTCACTCGACCGAGGCTGTCTCGCGGCGATCGGTTGGGGGTGCGGGGGCTGTTGGCTCGTCTGGATTAGAGAAGAAGGTCTATTCGGCGAAAAAGCTGCAAAAAGAGCTGGATATGGCATGTTTGCGCGGGAATTTGGTTTCGTTGTGCCTAGATGCGCGGATGTTTGGCGAGCAACGTGATAAGGGGGTGGTGGCGTGTTTTGATGAGTTTTTTGCGAATTGGTTGAAGGTGCCTGGGAACAAGTTTTTGACGGCGAGTGAGGCTTTCGAGACGGAGGCTTTCAAGCCGACGGCGGAGATTTCCGTAAAATCGACGGTCCGGTCGCGGGGGATGCTAGGCGATTTGGGTATTCGGGAGAACGGCGTTGCTGGGGCGGGGCTGGCGAAGGTCGAGGAGGTACAGTTTACCTTGCCGGAAGGCTTCCGAGCGGAGACAGAGGATAAGTTGTATGATCTACGCGCGCGGGTTTTGAAGACGAAAAATGAGGATTTGAAGCACGATTTTCAGAAACTGACGACGATGGATTATGCTTTTGGCAAGTTTCGGGAGGATTTTGGGAAAGTTTTGGAAGATTTTGAGGCGCGGGTGGATGACTTGTTGCCGAAGCCGAAACAACTTCGGGCGGAGAATGCGGGGGCGGACGATGATGCGGCTAGCGGGGCTGGGGCGGCGAATTTGACGGCATCGCGGACGCCTGAGGAATTGAAAGGTGTGACGGGCGACGAAGAACCGGAACCGGAGAATGATTATACGGTGAAAGTGCACCGGATTTTGAAGAAGGCTTCGGCGGAGCAGGCGAAGCGTCAGGCGCGGCCGGAGGATTTCGAGCTAGAGAGCGGGGAGCTTGAGGAGGATCTGGAAGTTGATGATGGTTTTGATGAGTCGGGCGAAGATTTAGATGAGTTTGATGTGGTTGAAGATGTGGACGACGCGGATGAGGTGGAGATTGATGATGAAATGGACGAGGTAGTCGACATGTCGGATGCCTTTGATGAAGCGGAGGCGGAATTACAGGTGATTGCGCAACGGATGAAACGGTCGAAACAGGAGTCGGAGCGAGAATTGGAAGCGTTGATGGAGGCGGAGGTGGTTTCGGTGTCGACGACCGTGGAATTGGACGAAGACAAGAAAACGGCTGGGCGTAAGGCGAAGAATACGGCCGAGCGAGAGGCTCGGGCGGCTTCGGGGGCAAAAAAGAAGAAGACGCATCGGCGGATTGTGCTGGATTAGCTGGTTTTGGCGACAAGTTCGCGGTGTTTTGCCGTGGGTTTATAGGGTTTGTGAATTTCGGGGACTTTGCGGATTTATGTGGATACAAAAATACTGCTTCTTCAGCGGAGGCAGTATTTTAGAACTTGATTTGCGGCGCTTTTAGCGTACTTAGCATATGCTTTAGCGTTTCTTCTCTTTGACTTCGTTGCGGCCGAGGTTTTTCTTGGTCTCGGTGAAAACGACGTGTTTGCGAAGAACCGGATCGTATTTCCGGAGGCTGAGCTTGTCTGGGGTGTTCATCGTATTTTTCTTGGTGTAATACTGACGAATACCGGACTCCTCAGAAACCAAACCGACGAGCTTGCGCTTAGTATTATTTTTCTTTGCCATAATATCTTATATTTTAGCACAAGGTGTCGGGATTGTAAACAGGGAAAATTTTTGATGCGAACGGAATAGTGCGGTTTGGTACATGAGAAAGCCCGAGCGGTGACGTTCGGGCTTTTCTGGGGTGTTGTGATGCGGGATGATGAGATAGATGTGTCTGGGTTTAGTTCCAAGTATAGTCGGTAACTCTCCAATACTTGATTTCGCGATTGGCTTTACGACTTCTGCCAATTTTCATAGTTACCCAGAGCCTGGAGCCTTTTTGTGCCCAGTCGTAGAGCTCTTTGCTGTTAATCACGTCGTCCAAGTTGCTGTCGGAGACAATTCGACGTAATACTCGGCGCTATGATGGATTGGTGTCATGACTTTGCCTGTGGTTGTCCAAGTCGTGTGTGGCGGCCTATAGTTTTTGTCAGTAACCGTTGCGGGCATGGTTTCGACTTCGTAGTCATATGCGATGACGCGGTAGACCGTGTAGGACAAGAGCCAAACAAGATAACCAAGCGCACCGATAAGGAGTATGAGTAGTATCCAAACAAGGATTCCAATCACGATATCTACGTTACCAGTCGGTCCGTAAAGGGGTTGGAATGTTAGGACTTCCCACATCGTTTCTAGCATTTCGCGCATTTTCTGCACCTCTTTCTAATGAAATGTACCCTATTTAAAGCACTAAATAGCGTGTTGTATTAATATTGTAGCATAGATTGAATAAAAAGTCAATAGTGTTTTTGGTAGAATGAGGCTATGTCCGGTGGATATCGGCCGCCCTTCGATGGTTATTTGTCCGGAAACGTGTTATAATTCGGGCAAGGGTAGGCGTTCTTTGTGAGGAGGTGTTTGTGTGGTAGACGAGAGATATCGGCAGATTTGGCGGAATTACGCAACTTTTAAGAAGCAGGAGACGGTGATGCGAGCAGGTTTTGCGAGGGTGGGGGTTTATCCTGGTACGCCTGATGGGCGGACGGAGGCCCAACGGTCAGAATCGGTCGCGGAACATGTTTTAGGCACGCTTGAGTTGTTGGATGAAATCGCTATGTTCTGTCCGGAAGTGATCTCGGAAACGGAAGCTCTGCGCTGTATGCGACTTTTGCTCAAACATGAGGTGGGCGAGGTTGAAATCGGTGATATTCCGGATGATGGCCGATGCGATGGGGCAAAAAAGGATGAGAATGAGCTGCGAGTGATGATGCGTTATGCTGCGAGCTTGCCGGCGTCATATGGCGTACAGACGGTGCATGATTTTGTGGATTTCCAGAACAAAAGGTCGGCGTTGGCGCAAATGGCATACTGTATCGATAAGATTGAAGCCGTGTTGCAATGTTTGCTCTATGAACAGGAGGGGCGCAATGCGACTTGTGCGGATGAGGCGCTGGTACAGAGTCTGTCAGAGCAGGATCGGAAGTATATGCGACAGACTGGTTCGGCGCAGGTCGTGGATAATTGGAGCGCGCATTGCCTGGATTTGATCCGAGATTTTTGGTGCGCGCCGATGTTCGTGGGGATTCTGCGAGCAGCGGTTGAAGACGTGCGGGGCGAGTGGTTCCCTTGGATTGAGAAAACGTGATTGGATTATGAACACCTACCTATCTTTAAGCCCCGGGCGAGTATGTTCGGGGCTTTTTATTGCTGAGCGGAAGCCCCCGGAAGATCCTCCGGGGGCTCAGTTGATCTTGGATGGTTAGTTTGTGGAGAGGTTGCGGTTGGGAGTGATGGACATGACGCAGTCGGTCATGTTTTTGTGGGAGATGATATGGAAGGCTTCGGTGCCGTCCGGCATGAGGTAATAGACGGCTTCGTCGCGGCTGCGGTTGGGGGCGTCGTCATAGCTAATGCTCCAACCTTCCGGCAGCTGGCATTTGAACCAGCCGGCAAGTTCGCTTTCTTCAATGACGATGATGCCGAGGCTTTCAAAGAAGCTGCGGAAATTATCGTACTCTGTTCGCCAGCCGAGTTCGCTGAGCTCGAAGTCGTAGTTGCCGGGTTCGAAAGCGCTGGCGTCAAGCGGCAGGATGACGTCACTTTGGTTGGCCTGCCGGCGGGCGATGGAATTATCGATGGATACGATATCGGCGCTTTGCTCGACACGGGGTGCCGGCGTCAGGGAATTCATTGCGTCGACGTAGGCGGTATTGAAGCCGTTATAGAGGCCGATAACGTAGCCGCCGCGATAGCCAATGAAGCCGCTCAAGCCCAGACACAGGATAATGGCCAGAATGCTGATGATGCGGGATTTTTTAGACATGATAACATGCCTCCTCTCAAAGATTGAAAATCCAAGAACATGAAGTGCAAGGAAGGCTTACGTTTCATGGCTAGGACTTCCTGATACTTCCATTATAGCACAGATTATTGGAAAAGTCAATAGCGGGATGGTTTTGGTGGCTTAAAAGAAAATATTCTAGACGGATTGTCTAGAATATTTTCTGGTGCTGGAAGTAGGACTCGAACCTACGAAGGCCGAAGCCGAGAGATTTACAGTCTCTTGTCATTGCCACTAGACGATTCCAGCGTGGTTCTATTATAGCAAACCTCCTGGCTTTTGGCAAGATTTTTTGGCGGGTTTGGCGAGGATGCCAGTTTTTTTGGACTGGCGCGGGAGTAGCTTGTGTGATATAATGAGAGTGTTGCCGTGTTAGCTCAGTTAGTAGAGCAGCCGCCTTGTAAGCGGCAGGTCGTCGGGGCAGAGCCGACACACGGCTCCATGACGAGAACGCAAGCAAAGGCTTGCTTTTTTTGATGGTCTTGGTAGAGCGACGGCAAGCTGGGTGGCGTATTAGATTTTGCGGCGGGGAGAGGCGGAGCGGGCTTGGCGAGCGGGAGCCGAAGTTTGGGATTGGGCGGCGTTAGTGCGTTGCTGTGCTGCGGTCGCGGGGCGACGGCGACGAGTAGCGCTGGCTTGCTCGGAGTTGGCGGCGATTTGGTTTTCGATACGAGCGGTGGTCTCGGCGATAGCTTCGACGTCGCCGGTGAGTTCGTAGATGGCGAGGATGAGGCGGAGGGTGTTCGTGTTGTGGTCGAGCTGATAGGCTTTTTCGAGGGCTTCGATGGTGGGTTTGATCTGGCCGAGCTTCTCCTTCGCTTTTGCAAGGGCGATATAGCGGGCGGGGAGGCCGTCTTCGAGTTCGATAGCTTGCTCAAAGGCCATGGCGGCCTTCTCGTAGGCGCCAGTTTCAAGGTAAATCAGACCGACGTTGTGGAGGGAGGAGGGGTTATTATCGAGGGACTGGGCAATTTCGAAACATTCAATGGCTTCGTCGAATTTCTGTTCCTTCGCGTAGAGGATGCCGAGACGGTTGTAGGCGGCGGCGTTCTTCTCGTCGAATTTCAAGATGGTGAGGAGGGCTTTCTCGGCGCGAAGAGGCTTATGATCGCGCATGGAAGTCTGGGCTGCGCTCCAGAGTTTTTTCATTTGCATATCATAGCGGGCTGACTTCGGGGCTTCGGCGGGTTTGCGGCGGAAAATCGGATACAAAAAGACGACATAAAGAGAGAGGATAGCGATGAGCGCAATACCTAGCATATATATTATTATAGCATAGGTTGGCGGTTTGCTGGCGGTTTTATGAATTTGCGCGGGTCAGCGGAGGTCGGCGACGAGATGGAGTTTGATGTGGCCGCCTTTTTGGATGGCGTCGTGGAGTTTGAGGAAGGCGGGGAGTTTTGTAAGGAACTTGGCGTTGCCGGTTTTGAAGTAGGATTTATAGAGAAGTTCGATGGCGGCGGAGATGATGTCGAGAGCCTGTTCGCGGGGCTTCGTCTTAGCTTTGGCGAGGTCGGCAGCGATGACGGGGAGGTCACGCGGGGAGGCGGAGATGAGTTTTTTCGCCTGGTCGAGAATCTTGGCTTGAGCGGCGGGGGTTTTCGCGTTGACTTTTGGCGGGGTGTCGAGGGTGTTTTCGAGGCGGGGGAAGAAAATTTGGGCGCGGGAGAGGATGGTCGGGAGGAGGGCGCCGGGCTGTTCGGTCAAGAGGGCGAAATGGCAGAAGTCTTTCGGCTCTTCGAAAGTCTTGAGGAAGGCGTTTTGGGCGGCTTCGTTCATGGCGTCGGCAGGAGTGATGACAAAAAAGCGATCTTTCGTCTCGCGGCTGTTCGTCAGAGCGAGGAACTCGCGAATTTGCTCGACGGAAATGACGCGAGTGGCTTTCGATTCGTCGGGATAGAGGTAGAGGGTGTTTTTCGGGGACGGCAGGGAGTCATCGGGGGTTGTTGGTGGGGTTTTTGCTTTTGTGCTGGACTTTGGTTTGGCGAGGGTTTCGAGTTTCGTGTCGGGCGGGACGACGAAAATCGTGCAGCTGGTTTTGCTGGCGATTTTGGGGATGTCGGTGAGGCTGTCGAAAAACATTATGCTTCTATGATTTTTGTGAATTCTTTGGGTAAGGGGGCAGTGAAAGTTTTGCGGATGCCGTTTACGACGCCGGTGGCCGGGTCTTTTTCGGTGCCGGGGATGGTGATTTCGAGCTCGCGGGCGTGGAGGAGGAGGCGGGTCTTCGGATTAGGATCGTCGCCGTAGACGGGGTCGCCGACGATGGGGGTGCCGAGATATTTCAAGTGGACGCGGAGTTGGTGGGTGCGGCCGGTGGTGGGTTTGAGCTCGAGGAGTGAATATTTATCGTTTTGAGCGAGGGTTTTGTAATAAGTCTGGGAAGGTTTGCCGTTTTGGCTGACCTCGAAAGTGGTTGGGCGTTTCAAGTTGCGGGCGATTGGTAAATCAATCATAGCTTCGGGGAGTTTCGGATGGCCTTCGACGACGGCGTTGTAAGTTTTGTGGGTCTTGCGGTCTTGGAACTGCTTGCGGAGCATGGTCTGGGTCTCAGAGTCTTTCGCGAGAATGACGACGCCGCTGGTGTCGCGGTCAAGGCGATGAACGAGGAGACCGTAATCTTCGAGGGTGGGCTCGGGGCAATATTCGCCTTTCGCCATGCTGAGGAGGCCGGCGGGCTTGTTGATGACGAGGACGTGGTCGTCTTCGTAGATGACGGGCGGGCGCGGAGGAGTTTTTGCAGCTTCGGGAACTGTCAGGGTGATTTCTGCGGATTTCTCGAACTTAGAGTTCGGTTTGGTGGCGGCTTGACCGTCGACGGTAACATAGCCGGATTTGATGAACTTTTGGAGGCTGGCGCGGTTGTATTCGGGATGTTGCTCGACGAGGAGATGGTCGAGGCGGTATTTCTCGGGGGCTTCGTCAGCTTGTGGTAATTCGGTATCGCCGTTGATGACGCGCGAGAGGCTGGGTTTGCTGAACTTTTTGCCGGTGATGATCATTTTGTGGTTCCCTGTTTACGGTTTCTAGGTTTTTGCGAGTTGTTGCGGACTTGTTTTTGTGATTTTAGCGGAGATGGAAGGCTTTTTGGACTTGGTAGAGTTTTGCGTTCGCAACTTTGTTGGCGTAAGTTTCGCCGGCTGCGAGGAGGTCGAGGACTGCGCTATCGGGGATTTCGGCGAGTTTGGCCTGGAAAGTGGCGAGGAAAGCCGAGACACTTTCGGCGACTTTTTGTTTCAGGTCGCCATAATGAGTTTCGCCGGCCCAAGTCGAGATGACGTCTTGGAGTGGGAGGCCAGTGACGATGGCTTCGATCTGGAGGAGATTGCTGATGCCAGGTTGGTTGAACATATCAAATTGGATTTTGCCGACGCTGTCGGTCGTCGCGGACATGATTTTTTTCTTGACGGCGGTCGGGTCGTCGGAAAGCATGATTTTGCTGTTCTCGGCGGCAGCGGATTTGCTCATTTTCTTTTCGGGATTTTGGAGGTCGCGGATGCGGACGCCTTCGGAGAGGTTCATGAACTTGATTTGGTCTTTCGGCTCGGCAGGGAGGGTGAAGATTTCGCCGAAGTGGTTGTTGAAACGCTGGGCGAGGCGGCGGGTGAGTTCGAGATGCTGGAATTGGTCTTCGCCGACCGGGACGTAGACGGCGTCATAGAGAAGGATGTCTGCGGCCATGAGGACGGGGTAGTCGAAAATGCCGACGTTGACGTTGTCTTTGCCTTCGCTTTTGTCTTTGTATTGAGTCATGCGGTTCAGCTCACCCATTGAGGCGACGCAATTAAGAATCCAGCAGAGTTCGGAGTGGGCGGGGACGCGGGATTGGCGGTAGAGGTGGACGTGCGGCGTGAGCTCGAGGCCGGCGGCGAGGTAGTATTTCAGGGATTTGATGAGGTTCTGCTGTAATTCCCCGTCGACTTCGGCGATGATGGAGTGGAGGTCGGGGACGAAGATGTTGATGTGCGATTTATTGCTGTGTGAGTTTGCGAGGCGGACCATTGGTAAGAGGGCGCCGAGGAAGTTGCCGAGGGTAAATTCGCTATTGACGCGAAGACCAGTGAGGATGGTGGGGGCGGAAGTTGTTGACATGTTATTTTTCTCCATTAGTTTGTTCGTTGGTGTTGCGAATGTCGATTAAGCGTTGGCCGTTATAAGTGAAATACTCGAAGCCGGAGGTCGGGCTGCCGATAATTTCATTCGAGTAATTTGAAATTGTGCGTTTTTGACCGTTCATATCGATAATTTGATTCTTGTCGTCGGCGGTCGTGGCGATAATGCTAGGGTCTTTTAGACAATGTAGTTTACTGCCGACAGGGATGCCGAGCATGGCGAAAGTGGTTGCGCTGCGCCTGGAGAATTCGGTAACTCCATCGATGATGGTTTTGGTAAGGCTGATCAACTGGCTCATGGTAGAGACAAGCGTATTAAGGTCGCTTGGGTCGAATGGCGCGAGATACAGCTGATTATTGCGGACGACGATAGGCTTTCCGCCGATGATTTTGCCACTAAAGGTTTTCATAGCTTCGCGGATGACGGACTTATTCGGGTCGCTGGGGTTCAGCTCGTTGTCGAGGCGAACGTAGAGCGTGTTGCGGACAAAAGTGAACTCATAATGAAGGGTGGATTTCCAGCCGGGGACGAGAATTTGGCGGAAAGTGGCATTGTTCCCGTGAGTGAATAAAGAATGTTCCTTTGCAAAAGGACACTCATTCCAAGCGGCGGCAATGCGGTCCATAAGCTCGGAACGGGTGTGGTCATGGGATTCAGATGATTTTTTTGGCGCGGAGTCTTCTTTTGAAAAAAGCAAAGAGGAGGAGAGGAGGGTGCGGTCGCCGTCGTTGTGCTTGGAGATTTCGGCTAGAGAGATTTTAAAATCGGTGTGGGCGGAGAGGAACTGGACGATGCGATTTAGATCTTCGTTCGATTGGTCGACGGCGAGGATAACTTCGATATCGGCGTTACGAAGGAGCTTGTCGGCGGTTTCGGGTGGGATTTCGGCTTCTTCGAGTTTATCGAGAAGTTTGTGGTTCGTGCGGTCATTGAGCTCGTAAATCGAAAGCTCAGAGAGAGTTGAGACATAATCGACAATTTGGGCGACGATTTCGCGGCGGCTTTGCTGGTTGCGGTCGAGTTTCACTTCGACGACCACGATGTTGCCAGTATGCGAAAGCATAAGAACGTCGATTCGTCCGGAGTCAATCTTAACCTCGCGGGCAATAGAGATATACTTGTCGTCATTACTCTCGGAAAGAAGCTCGGGGTGCTCAAAAATATGCTTCTGGAGTTCGTCTTCGTTCGCGTAAGGTTTGGCTTCGAGGTGATTGCCTTCGGTATCGATGATCATGGGTATATTATAGCATAAAGAAAAGGTTGGGTGATGGGAATGTATTATGCTACGGAACAGGTATGATTATTTTTAATTCTTTGATTTGGGACTATTCTTCACCTTTATTTTGTATGATTTGCGCTTTTTCCCTCTAGAATCTGTGATTGTCGCATTTATAATATGACCTTCTTGCAAATTCGCACAATTTTTTCCTTGTATGACGGTAAGAGTTAAGATGGAGTTTGCCTTAATAGTTATCCCTTTGCTTTGCGTTGCGGTCATGGGTAAGAAGGCTTTAACCTGTTCCGTAAAGAGTTCGGCCGTATCTATTAGGATGCCTATGTGCGCCGTTTCGTCTCCTTCGATCGTTTTGTTGTGAGCTTCAACAAGAATATGAAAGAGTGTTATATCTTCTTTTCCGGTATTTCGTAGATCCAGATACAAGCTACTCAATACATCATTCTTGTCATATTGTGGACGAAACTTGAATTTGAGTTTTCCTAGGTGGGGGCCGCAGGCTGAATATAACGCAAAAATTGTTGCTCCGACTGTGCCGATTGCCGCAAAGCAGCTTGCTATGCTATTTATAACATCCAGAGTTGTTATTGACATATTGATTGTTCTTTTAGGGTTTAAAAGTTTTAATAATGCTCTAGTCGAGATTTTCTAAAAGAGAGAATTTCGCCCAGTTTTTATCGGAATAGTCGATTTCGACTGGTTCCTCTTCGCCTTTTGCGGCTTTGCGTGTGAGATGGTCTGCTTGGATTGCCCAGCCATTTTTATCTTCCGGCTTCACCAGACCGCCCCATAAATGTAAATCTCGATGGTTGCGGAGGTATTTTTGGAGGGCGTTCGCTTTTTGGCGAGCATGTTCGTTGTCTGCCGTGAAGCCGATCTTCGTATCAAAAATGCCTACCGTGCCATCTTTGAATTTTACAATGTAGTCAGGGTAGAATGCTGCGCGGTGGGTTAGGGTCTTGCTATCCATTTCGTAATATTCTATTGCAAAATATTTTTCGCCCTTATCGCCGTTTTTATACCACCATAAGACGTCTTGACAATGATCAATATAATTCTCGAACGGGATTTCGGTTGAAGTTGGGGCATTATTTTTGCGATAATAATCCACATAGACGTTGCGGATTGTCGGGATTTCCGTTGAGTTATCCGAGAATTCGTCTGTTTGTGGGATTGTAAAATCAGTTTGCGTGCTGTTACGATTGCGGCGTTCTTTCATTTCTTGCTGGTGGATTTGATTATACTGATCGATCGAGATCTCGAAGATTTGAGCAAGGATTCTCTGGTTTTCTTTTGAGCAGGCGAAAATGCGCTGGATCTTAAAATCATCAAAACCGCCACGCTCGAAGATATTCCTTAGCCCCGTATAGACTACGCTTCGCGAACGGGCGAAGTTCTTGAACGGTTGAATATTCTCGCGCAGGATTAGATTGAAGATATTCTCGACCGTCGCATCATCCATTTTGAGATTTACTACGCTACTTTTATTACCGAGAGGTATTAGGGTATCGATATTTTTTACGATTTCATCTGACAGGATTGGGGTTGTCAGTTCATTATCGTAGATTGCCAATTTCTGATCGAACTTGTCGTAGCAGGTTTTCTCGTCGTCGGTTGGATCGAGGTCGAAGGCTTGTTCCAATGCGTTTTCCAGTACGAAACGGAATGATTGGCGGAGGTCGCCGTAATCCACGCGGGTCAGGAAGATGCTGTCGGGAAGGGTTATTAGACTCGAATTGAACAGGGGGTTGATTCGGGATTGCTTGTATTTAATCAGATTTCGCATCGGGTCGGTCTCGTCCGTATCGACTTTTATGCTTTCGAGATCCGTATAGATATACGCCGTATTAAGCGTGTCGTTCAGGTAATGGGTTGCCTCGGGCATTCGCAGGACGCGTCCGAGTGTTTGGATTTTGAACGAGTCGGATTTTATATCACGGAGCATCAGCAGAACCTGCGCACGCGGACAGTCCCAGCCGAGAGCGATTGCCTGCTTGAACAATAGAACCTTCACGCGATTATCGAGATCGGTGATATTCTCTAAGTTTGTCTTTTCTTCCGAGAGCCAGACCGCCAGATTGCCGTATTCGCTCGCGATGCCTTCATCGAGCAGGTAATTCTCGATTATGTCGCGATAGCGCTGATCGAGATCGGAGAGGGTTTCCGTATCATTTGGGAGCTGGATTAGTAATAGCGGGTTGATATTTTTGCCGAGCCTTTTGTATTCGTCCGCAAGGATTTCGCGTTGCTTCAGGGCTTCTGAGATAAGGTTCTCGATTGTCGTCTTTTTTTCGTCGCTGGAGTTTGCTAGATCGTTGTTTATGATTATCTGGTTTTTAATAAGACCGCTTTCCACTACGTTCTCGTATTTCGTCTCAACTGTCGGCTTCTCTTTCGGCGTGGCAGACATTTGTAGGATTAAGGCGGGCTTTACTATTTCATCCACAAAGCGACGACTCTTTTCGCCGAAAAAGGTTTGATGACATTCATCTATAATTAGGACGATTTTACCACCCGCTTCGCGAGTTGCACGCAAGATTGTTTGGAGATTTGGTTGCTCGCCCTCGCGGACTGCCGTGTTTGTCCAGTCGCCCTTCTTCAGGTCTTTTTCGGGAGCGTCGCGATTGGCGGTCGAGTTCAGCTTCTCTCAATTCGAGAATAAGATCGTATTCGGCGCTAGAACACCGTCCGAGAGTCCATTGTCGATGTTTACGAGATTATAAACATCGTCGCGTAGCTCTTTCTTTAGCTTATCATAGCTCTGAGCATGAAGTTTTACTGGAGCGAGCCAGAGGAAGACGAAATGCTTATCTGATAGGAACATATCCTCCGCTAGGCGACGCAGGGCTTCCGTCATCATTAGGGTTTTGCCCGATCCAGTTGGGGATTTGAATATGATATTCGGATCAACCCTTGCGCCGGCGTCGATTGCCGTGAGCTGTTTGCGGATCAGATCCACTAACTCCGAGACTGCATCCTCTTGAAAATCCTTGAGATCTACCATTTTTTATTTACTCCTTCCAAACAATCTTTTATATACTTGCAGGATGCTCTCGGGGATTGGGATGGACTCCCATTCGAGCGACGTTTCAGGGATTTCGTCCGTGAAGGCTGAGGTGTCGCGGGAATAAGAGAAGATATAAAGTTTCACCAACTTTTTCTCTGCATTTAACTTTTCAATTTCCGCCCACGCCTCCGCTAGCTCGAACGGGTCGAAGATGATTGCTACGAAAGCATCATTTGATACGAAATATTTATTTATCGTTTCGGATTTCAATTCGACGTAGGCATTCTCGCGGATGCGGATCATATCGGCGGAGCGATCGACGAGTTTTTTACGAGTAGCGTCGGTGGAGCGATTTTTTTCTACGAAACCAGTCTTGAAGTAACGGAGATTGGCTGGAATACCCTCGGAATAGGTGCTACCGTCCATGCGCTTACCCGTGATGACCGTCTTAATCCGTGGATATGTGACTTCTTCGGCAATTTTATTTTCATTATTAGTGCAGAGGATAAATTGACGATGGCCGCCGTCCTCTTTGTTGAGTTCTAGAACTGCCTGACCAGTTGTGCCAGAGCCAGCGAAGAAGTCAAGGAATACTTTTGCCTGCGGCTGTATGCTGGAACATAGGTAGGTAGCTTCACTCACTGGTTTAGGGTATTCGAAACTAACGCCGATTGATGATAGCATACCATCTGCGCTATCTGCATTCTCATAAATGGACGGAACATTTTCATACATATTTTCATCCAAAAAATATTTTCTTTCGGGTTGTTTTGTTTCATCCTCTCCAAAGATAATAAGGTTATCATTTATTAATTTTGCCATTGTAGCTGGAGGATTTCTCCAGCCGCGCTCTGGAACTGGGCACGGCTTTTGTGTTACTGGATGGATGAGAGGTATAAAATAGTTTTCAGGAGCAGTCTTTTTGTTGGGCCACGCCATTGAAACGCCACGATATAAACGCCCATCGCTGTCTATATATTTATAGGCTTTTTCGCCTCCAGAAAATTTCTGCTTCGATAACCAATTCTGAAATTCTTTGTTGATTAGCGCAAGGTCGTAGGTCACATAAAAGTCGTCCTTAATTTTATTGCTATAATTAAATGGTTTAATTGCGCTAGCAACCTCCTCGGGGATCGCACGTTTGCCGATTTTTTTGAATAAAGATTGCGCTTTGGTAACCATAATTTCGGCGTTTAGCTTCTTTCTTATGCAGACTTCACCGTGTGTCAGGAAGTGCTCACGATCTTTGCAGAAGCAGAAAATAGTTTCATGCATTGAAGCAACCCCATGGGAATCGCCCTTTGGATTCTGTTTATTCCATACGATTTCGCCCATATTATTTTGCTCGCCAAATATTTCATTGAGGAGGCAAAGCATTCTGCATGATTCATGTTCGTCAATATTGACAATTATTACTCCTGTCGTTGATAACAATTTTTTGGCGAGACGTAACCTTTTGTTCATAAATGACAGCCATTTAGAATGCTTGTATGGGTCCTCTGCGTCGACATAGGAGTCATTATATTTGAGGTCATTCTTGCCTCGGTTATATGGCGGATCGATATAGATTACGTCGATCTTGCCCGCGTGGGTGTAATTCAAGACCGACAGGGCATGATAATTATCGCCTTCGATTATTAGGTTTGTTGGCTCATCTGGTACTAGATTTAGACACTTTTCCGAGACTTCTTCTACTACTGGGAGTTTCGTTTTGCAGTCGTCCGCTACCTTTTCGGGTTTGTCTTCCCAGACTAGCCCGAATTTTTTCTGTTTTTTGAGTGATTTTATTATTTCGATTAACTCCTCGCGGGAGCAATCTTCCAGCGGTTTCGACATGATATTCCTTTTCTTTTTGATTACTATTTATTATTATATCATGATCAGTTTAGATAGGATAACTGTTATATAACAGTTTTGAAGTAAAACGTAGCGTTTAGATGTACAGTGGATGGTCTAGGCGTTATCGTTCTCAACGTAAGCATTCAGATCCGAGCAGACTTTTTCAAAAGCCTTGCCGGCGATCCCGTCAATTTGGTCTTGATGAGGAAGCAATCCTTGCGATTCCTGTAGGGTTAATGGTTTGCCCTCTTTTTCGGTGGCCTCGACCCAGCGATTCCATCGTTTTAAATTTTCATGTGTGTTATCCAGAAACTCTTGGATATCCTTCTGAATATTTTGAGGTAGGCAATATGCGTATTGATGTCGTGCCGCTAATGCTTCATAGTATGAATCCGTCATTTCATCCCATAGCCGATCGTAGTCATCGTCTAGGAACGGTATGGTAAGATTTTTAGCAGTAGTCGTAAATAGATTGGTCAGTATTTTACTTATGGTATTAGCGATTTCTCGTCGTCGATTTTTTTCGGACTGCTGAATAGTCTTTTGGGACTGATAACGCGTAGCGATAAATGTAGATGCACCGCTAATTACTCCGCCGATGATAACACCTAAAAAAGCCGAAACGGCAGGAAAAACGATTCCAAACTCGTCATTGTTGCCAAACAATATTTTAAGTAGAAATTCATATAGCATATTTGGTATTGTATCATATTTTTAAGGGTTAGTTTTAGGGTTATTCCCCGTGCTCGATCCTGGTCCATTTGACGTTTTTGACGAGAAGAGCTTTTAAGGCGCAGTAGACGTAGGTGATGAGGTAGAGGGGGTTGAAGAGGATTGTGCGGAGGCGGAGGGCGGGGTCGAGGCGGAGGTGTTCGCGTTTGATGAGTTCGATGGTGATGAACATGAGGACGAAGTAGACGAGCGCAAGCGTTGCGAGGGTGGTGAGGAGGGCGATGCCGGATTGGCCGCGGGCGCAGAGTTCGATGAGACCGCCGAGGAACATAATGACGACGCCGATGAGAATCATGATGACCGGTTTGACGCCGATGGCTTCGCGGCGGAGGCTGCCGGGGTTGGCGGGGTAGGTTGCGGTGTCGAGGGTGCTGTGATGAGGGGAGGAAGCCGGGGCGGTGGTCCGAGAAGGTACGGGGCGCGAAGAGGGTTTTCGGCGGAGGGCTTGGCGCATGAGGGGGATGTATTTTCGGCGGGCGGAGAAGTAGCCTTTGATCCAGCGGGTGCGCTGGGCGACGGTTTGGCGGAAGCGGGTGGGTTGCTCATCGTAGAAGACGGCGGAGGTGTTGTAGGTAGTGGAGAAACCGTGGAGGGTGGCGTAGAGGGAGAGTTCGTAGTCTTCGGTCAGGCTGTGGAAGGGCCAGCCGCGCCATTCTTCGACGAGGCGGCCGTCGACGTAGAAGCCGGTGCCAGAGAAGATGATGTTACCGCCGCGGCGGGTGCGTTTTTGGTTGCCGATGGTGTTGATCATGGAGAAAGTGAGGGTGCTGACGGCGGCGATAACGTTTTCGTTAGCGTTTTTCGAGGAGCGATAGCCGGTGGCGAGCTGGTAGCCGGCGCGGTAGGAGGCGAAGATTTTTTCGAAATAGTCGGGAGCGAGGCGGTTGTCGGCGTCAAAGATGAAATAGGCGTCGTAGGATTTGTGCTGGGGGAGGATTTGTTTTAGGGCTTCGTCGAGGGCGTAGCCTTTGCGTTGGCGTTCGGGGCGGGTGCGGATGATGACGGAGGCGCCGTGTTTCTGACAGATCTTGACGGTCGGGTCTTGGTCTGATTCGACGATGACGAAGACGTCGCGCATGGAGAGGGGGCTCGGGGCGCTTTTGGTCGAGGTGGCGGTGGTTATGATGGTTTGTTGCTCGAGGCTTTCAAGGAGACCTTCGATGACGGCGCTTTCGTCGCGAGCGGCGATGAGGACGGCGATGCGCTCGGGGTTTTCGCGGGGCGTGAGGTTGAGCTTTTGACGACCTAAAACGCATCCGGTCGAGAGAAACCAGATAGTTCCGAGGATTACGAGGATGAAGCCGATGAGAATTGTCATTTTTGATGCCCTTTTGGTGATTTTGCTTGTGTTGTGTGATTATTATTCCCTGCTTTTATTTTCCGTCGGTGCGGACCATGTTCGGGAAGTAGCGCCTGAGATAGTCGTCGTTGAACTTGGCGTCGAGGAATTCGCCAATGGGAGTGAAAGGCTTGACTCCATGATGGCGGAGGTTTTGGCGGAGGATGGCGGTCCAGGAGATGAGCATGTTGAAAATCATGAAGACGAGCAAGAGGACGAAGAGGCGCTCGCCGAACTCGCGGGGGATGCTTTCGATGAGGTGAGAGAGGAAGGGGTAGATGATTTTGACGAGGATGAGACCGAGGACGCCCCAGAAAGCCATGATTGGGACGGTGGTGCGGCCGGCGATGTTCATGATTTGGTTGGAGTAGTCCCAGGAGGTGGTGCCGGTGAAAGTTTCTTGGAGAAAGCTGAGGCCGTATTCGACGGCGCCGCCGATGAAGGCGGAGTAGACGAAGATTTGCCAGTTTTCGAGTTTTTTGCGGAGGAGAACCCAGCACATGAGGGCCGCGCCGAAGCCGTAGATGACGTTGAAAGGCCCCCAGATGACGCCGCGGTGGGTCATCCAGACGCCGGTGCCGGTCGCGAAGTAGGTTTGGCCGTAGATGAGGAGGTCTTCGTAGATGGTGCCGAAGACGGAGCCGATCAGGAAGATGAAGAAGAGTTTTTTGAAGGAGAGGCCTTCGGCGAAAGGATGCTTTTTGGTGGTTTTGGCTGACATCGATGACTTTGCTGGTTTTGGGGATTTGGCTGGCTGGGTGTTTTTAGATGTTGTGGCAGGTTTAGGGGTTTTAACGGTTGTGTCGCGCGTTTGGATGGTTTTAGTAGTCATCTTCGTCTTCTCCGCGCATTTCGTGAAACTTTTCGAGCGCAAACTGGTCGTATTCGGTCGGGTCGATTTCTTCCCCGCTCAAGTATTTGTCAAACAGTTCTTCTTCCGGAAGTTTGGTCATAAGAATATTATAGCATAAGTAGGGTTAGGGGAGTAGGAGGTTATTTGATGACGCCGTTTTGGGCGACGATATAATCGCTGCCTAGGATGATGGGCGGATTTTGGTCGATGATTTGGAGGGCGCAATCGTCGGAGACGGCGTAAACTGGTAAGTCTGTCGATTCGGAGGCGCGGGTGACTTCGGGCTGGTCGAAATTAAAGAAGCCGTGGAGGTGGGGCAGGAATACGATTGGGACGATATTCATGTAATGGTCGGCTTCGCGTCTTTCTTTGTAGATGGCTTGCTGGATTTCTTCAGATTCTTTGTGACAGAGGGCGCAGGAACCGGCGGAGCTGCCAACCCAGACTTTTTCGGCGAGGATTTCGGGTAGGAGGTCGGCGAAGCCGGTTCTCTCGAAAACGGTCGCGAGGTAGTCGGCGTTGCCGCCGAAGCAGAAAATCATGTCGGCGAGGGCGATGCGGGATTTAATATGCTCTAGGTTGTGAGCTTGGAGGTCGATGAACTCGAGGTTGCCACCGAGGACGGAGGCGAGGCGTTCAAGCTCTTCGGCGAACCAGCGCATGTCGCCGGTCTCGGCTTTGATAGCTTCGTTAATGATGATAACGTTGATGTCTTTTCTGGGCTTGCCGGCCATTTCTTCGAGCGCGGTGATGATTGATTCGTTGGCGAGGCCGGATGAGGCGAGGAGGAGTTTCATGTAACTATTATACCAATTATCTGCGGTTTTGGGTTGACTTTTGGCGTGATGTTTAGTATACTGAGGGTAGTTTAGGCGGTTGCCGTTTTCGGTGCGTCTGGATGGTTAAAAGTTGGGGTATTAGCTCAGTTGGCTAGAGCGCTTCAATGGCATTGAAGAGGTCATGAGTTCGAGTCTCATATACTCCACCATGGAATGATTAAATATCTCTCGCAAGGTAGTTGCGGAGATATTTTTTGTTGCGAAAAATGGTGAGTGGAGTTTATTGTCGAGGAGTGTAGGAGATCGGGCACCGCAAGGGCAGCGAACGGAGTAGCCGTTCTGCCGATTGTTGTTGGACGGGTTGATGTTGCTGGTGCCGTTGAAGTTGAGGTTGTAGGCCTGGGTGCCATTAGAGTTCGGGGTAGACGACCAATAGCGGCCGTTGTCGCCGGCGTTGGCGAACAGATTGGTATTCTGGTTGACGTTGCCGCCCCTTGAGGTCAGCGTGGTCGCCCACCAGAGAAGAATATCATCTGCTACTTGACGCCGGAGACTTGGTGTTGGCTGCGTAAGCGAGCCAAAGAAGACGCTTGAGAAGGTTCCTTGCCGTGGCGAAGAACTGAAACTTATCTGTGAACTTTTTTGTGAGTTCGCGAGAGGTCTTCACGATCTCCATGATTGAGAATGTGGCCGGGCTGGAGATGTGAAGCTCGGAGCGCGGCGGGATTCCCGTAGGGGTTTATGCCTACGGTTTTATTATAGCATTTTGGAGTGAAGGGCGGTCTGGTTTGGCGGGATGGCGAAAACTCTGATCTGTGGGGGTAGTCTGGGTTCGCGAGATAATGGAAACTTCGCTCCAGGCGCCGCTCCGCCAGATAAGTCCAATGCTAGAGAAGTCGTGTGGGGTTCGGGAACTCCACGGGTGACTGCTTGGGCTTCTAGTAAGTTTTACGATATCGGTTTTGTAAAAAAGGAATAGGTAGGTGCTATATCGTTCCCTGTTTGGGCGGGAGCTGTGAACTTATTTGACGGTTGCGGAGGCTGGGGCGAAGTTGGAGCGTGAGATAGGGACCGGGGTGTTTAGCGGGCGACGCAACGGACAGAACGACCGACGCCGCGATAGCTGCTGGTGGAGGGGCTAATGCTGGTCAATCCGCTGAAGTCGAGATTGTAGGCACTGTCGGCGTCTGAGTAAGCGGTAGAAGACCAGTAGTTGCCATAGTCTCCGGCGATGCCGCCGCCGGTACCGGCAGTTGCGGTGTTGTATTGATAGTGGTTTCCGACGAGGTAATGGGCGTCGTATTGATTGCCAACGACGGTTTGCTTACCGTTTTTGATGTAGAAGTCTGGGTCGGAAGAGGCAGTTTTGCCAACGACTGAAGTAAACTCTGCGGGGCAGTCAGCAAAACTATTTTTCTGGTGCCCGCAATCTGAGGGCGTTTCGGGGTTTGTAATGACGTAGTCGCCGAGGCTCCAGGAGCGAGTGGAGATGGATGGGCTACTGATAGTGCTGGCGGTGACAGACGAGGCGGTGGCGACTGGGAGATACGCGGTCGCGGCGACATTATAGTCGGATCCGGCTGGGCTAGGCCAGGATGTGCCGAGATCGAGGTCGAGGTTCTGGGTCATCCAGCATTTCTCATCTGGAAGTTTGGCAACCCAGTAAAGTTTTCCGTCGCGAGTATCTTTGAGTTGTTTGGTTTCGTTCAGGACGCTATCTTGGCAGATTTTGCTGGTCATTTCTTGCATGGTAGAGATATCGGTGAGGGTGGTTTTTAGCGGGCTGGAGACCACGGAGAGGGTGATGGCGTTTTGGTAAGTATCGGCGGGGATGTCGCCGGCAATATTGGTGACGAAACTAAGGATGAGGGTTTTGCTTTCGGAGTAGATTTTGTGGCTGGGGTTCTGGTAGATGACATTGCCCTGGCCAGCGGCGACGGCTTGATATTGGGCGGTTTCGGGGATGGAAGTTCCCACTCCAGCGTAATAGCCCCAAGTGTTGACGGGGAGATTCTGGAAAGTGGAGGTGCCGGAGACGCCAGGAACTGTGTGTTTATTGTCTTTCCCGACGAGGTTGCTACTATTACTGCCGAGGTAGACGCTATATCCGCTGGAATTCGAGACGTCGATGTTGGCGATGACGTTAGTTTGTGCTTTGGCGCCGGTGCTGGCGTTCGGGGTGATTGATCCCGAGCCGGAGGCGGGCGCAAAGGATAGGTTCACAGTAGAAGGGGTTTCTCCGACGCTAAGTTTTGAGTCTTGGCCTGCGTCTATGGCATGAGCTTTGTCGGGAGTTGCGGCGATTGGTCTGACGAGGAAGAGTGTCAGAGCGAGCAGCCCGAGGCAACTTATCTTTCCGACGGTATTAAAGTTTGTATGGCGTTTTAGCATCACGGCCCTCCTTTTAGGTTTGATAGCTCGGGCGGCGCTGCTTGTACTTTGCGTTTCGACTGTTGGAATTGCACATACAAAAATGGCACCGCGACGAGGTGTTCAAGCCTATCACCGGTGCCGATGTTTGGAAACATTAGCAACTGGCAGTCGTGGTGCCATCATTTTGCTAATAAATCCGAGATTGTATTAAAAACAACCGGTGATAAACTTGAACAACTCTATTGTATCGAGTTATTATGCTTTTGGCAAGACTGGATTTTTGATGAAATTGATTTTGTCGTGGTGATGAATACGAAAGTAGGAGATCGGGCACAAATAGGTGCAGCGAACGGAGAAGCCGTTGTACCGATTGTTGTTGTTGGACGGGTTGATGTTGCTGGTGCCGTTGAAGTTGAGGTTGTAGGCGTTGCTGCTGCCGTTAGGAGTAGACGACCAGTAGTAGCCGTTGTTGCCGGCGTTGGCGAACAGGTCGCTATCCTGATAGACGAGGCCGCCCCTACAGAGAGGATTCGTCGTATTTAGCCAGAAGCCGCTTTTTGTGGCAGATAACCGTGATTATGCGCCAAGTCTAGCCTGAGGTTTGATGATTGCCCAGGGGGCTTCGCGATCTCCTTTTTGAGAAAGTGGCCGCGCCGGAGCGATAGCTCGGGCTTGGCATTGTTCCCATAGGGGTTTATACCTACAGTTTTATTATAGCATTGTGGGGGAGGTAGTATTTGCGATAATCTTTGGGGACTTGGAGAGACGACCATTTTTTGAAAAATGGTCGTGGATTTTTGCTAGTTCACCTCTGTTAGGATATAAAAATAGACGACCAAATTTTTATTTTTGGTCTCGATTGTTAGGGGCGCGAGGGGTCGTCAAAGATTTCTTCTTTTCGCTCGATGAAATCAATGCATTCTTGGAGCTCGACGATTTCCTGGCGGAATTGGTGTTTTCGGGTGTTTAAGAAAGCCTTGCTGGCTGGACTATGGCCGAGCGAGAGAAGCTTCTTAATTTCGGCGGTGCTGAATTTGTGGGTTTTCATGAAAAGAATATCGCTGATCTGGTCGAGTTGGCCGGGCGTGAAGAGGCGGAAGCCGTTTCTAGTATGGCGGGTGCCGGCCATGAGGCGTGAATAGGCGCGGACGCGGCGGGGAGTGATGCGGAGGAGCGTGGCGACTTGGCGGGTTGTGTAGAGCTGGGGAGTCTGGTTCTGGCCGGATTCAGCGTTTATGGGATTGGGGCTATTGACGTTGGCAGGGCTAGTATTATTATTGGTCATAATTCGACTCCTATGGTCGGCTCGGAGGGGCAGGCGGTTAAAATGTTTTTGATGGCGTCATGCTCGGCTTGGGTGACCCAGAGGTGGTATTTGTACTTGACGCTGACTTGGCGGGCGACGTATTGGCAGCGGAAGGATTTGTTGGCGGGGAGCCAGGTGGCGGCGTCGCCGTCGGATTTTTGCTGGTTGGCGCTTGAATCGGCGGCGATGAGGTTCAGGGGGTCGGTCGCGAGCTGATAGCGTTCGTCTTTCGAGATTGCCTGAGCGCCTTTTTGCCAGGCGTCGGAGAGGGCGACGATGTGGTCGATTTGGAGGCCTTTGGTGAGCTGGGATTTTTCGGTGAAGGTGAGGGTTTGGCCGGTGTAGGGTTCGACGAACGTGCCGGCGAGGACGGTGCAGTTGTCGTCGGCGAGGGTGGCGGAGTCGCCAAGCTCGCGTTTGAGGATGATTTGGCGGAGACTGCAGCCGGAGATTTTCGGCCAGTCGGAGTAGAATTCGTCTCGCGAGTAGCCGGTTTTCGGGGCGCGGCCTTTGACGGCGAGTTGTTCGAGGACGTCGAGGGCGAGGGGCGCATTTGAAGAGGAGGGGTTGGCTGGGGCGGTATTGTCGGGAGGGTTGCTAATTGAGGGCGTTTCTTCGGCGCTGGCGTTATGATCAGGGGCGGTTGCGCTGACCGGGTCGTCGGCGGGTTCGTAGCTACCGGGATTGGCGAAAATGAAGCCAAGGGTGACGGCGGTAAGAGCGGCGACGCTGGCGATGCGGCGGGAGCGATAAGAGGCGCGGCGGGATTTCGGGGTGGGCGCAGAGGCGGCGCGAGGAGAAGAATTGGTCATAGATATATGATACTATGGTTCGCGGGGTGGGGCAAGCTCGGGCGCGGCATTATGGGCTGATAATGTTGTAAAAAGTATGACATTATGGTTCGACGAAGCCTTCAAGGAGTTGGGTGCGGAGAGCGTCAGAAGTGGGGATGCCGGTGAAGAGGGTGGTGATATGGCGGTGGGATTTGATGGCGTTCCTGGTCTGTTCGGCGTAGAGGGTTGGGTCGGCGCCGAGGTCGACGAGGGCGGGGAGGTCGTGGTCGATTTCGAACTTGTAGGTGCCAGGCTCGTCGCCGATAATGCTCTGATAAGTGCTGCCGTGGGGGAGCCAGTCGTTCAGGGTGATGGTGCCAGCGGCGGCGATGAGGATGAAGTCGCGGGTGGTGAGGACGGAACCGAGGGATTCGTTGTAGAAGATGCTGAGGCGGAGCTCGGCGTCGCCGTGTTCGCGGAGGAGGTTGGCGATGCTGCTTAAGTTATTTGTGACAAGTTCTTCGTCGGAGTTCGCAGGGAGCAGGAGGACGAGCTCGCTGGGGAGTTGCCCTTCGTCAGATTTGGCGGTTTTACCGGAGTTAGTGCTGGGGCGGAAGTCGCGGAAGAGGTATTTCGCGCCGGTCGAGGGCGGGAAATAGCGGTTAATAAGGGCGTCGGAGGTGGTGCCGAAATAGAAAGCTTTGCCGGTGATGACACCTTCGGATTTGGCGTCGTCGGGAGTTTCGATTGGGCCGGAGACGGAGTAGACTTCGTGGGAGTTATTACACTCGAAGAGGCCGGAGTTCGGGTCGGTGATGCTCATGAAGACGATGGAATAGGACTGGTTCTGGCAGATAGCGAAGACGAGGTCGGAGAGTTCGGGCGGGACGTCGCCGAGGCGGGCGGCTTTTTGGGCGGCGGCGAGGCGCTCAATTGCGGCATAGTCGATTGGCTCGGGCGGTTCTTCGTAGAAAGCGAAGAAACTGAGGATGGTTTCTAACCCAGAGAGAACCATGCTGGCGACGAGGAAGACTTGAAGCGCCATGTAGCCGAGGCGGGACGGAAGGACGTTTTTCTGGACGCAGAGGCTGAAAAATGGCGTGAGCAGGACGATGAGTGGGACGAGGATAGTGAGGACTTGAGCGGGGAGTTCGAGCATGATGCCGAGCCAGATAATGAGGCTTAGAAGGAGGAGACCGAAGGCGTAGACGAGGGTGCGGTGGCGGACTTTGGCGGAGAAGGGCTGGACGTTGGTGAAGGGGTTGTTCGTGGTTTCGCGGAGGTTTTGGAGGGTTTTGAAGAGTTGCGGGATGAGGAGAAGGTTGAAGAGAATCAAAAAACCGAGGGCGATCTTGCCAGAGGTCGGGGCGTAGACGGTGCGGACCCATTCGGCGTCCTGGAAAATGGCCACGAGGGCGAGCTGGACGGGGCCGGCGGCAAGAGCGGCGAGGCTGCCTAGGAAGAAGAGGGCGCGGGCGAGACGGAGTTGGACGTTCTTGGGTTTTCGGGCGCGGGCGATTTCTTCGATGAGATGAGTTGGCCAGACGAGGCCCTCGTCGGGAATGGGGTTGGGATTTTCGGCGGTCGCGTCAGCGGGAGTGGTGTCCCAGGTCAAGGCAGCGGCGGTCGCGCTGGGGTTTTTGCGCTGTTTCAGGCGGGCGGCGAGGCGCTGTTGTTGCTGAATCTGGGCCTTGCGGTTTTTTTCGGCGGCCAAACGGCCAGACGCAGCTTCGGCGCTGCGATTGTTGCCATTGCCAAAGGTGGCGCCAATGTCGACGCCGGCGTTGATACTCATGCCAAAAGCTGAGCTGGCATTTCCGCTGCCGCTCGGCACGAGTCGGTTCCCCACCTGATTACCTTCCATAATATTACTATTGTAGCATAAGTTGTTTGGTTTGTGGGGAGAATTATGAGTGAAGTTTTTGGTTGGTATTGACTTTTTGCGCAATGTTTGCTATAATGGAAGTATATTCCGATGCGGGCAATTCAAACGGAGCAATACCAAAGAAGAACCCGCTTTTTTGATTATTTCTTGTATTCGATTTTGCGCTTGACGCCGGGATTATCCAGAAAATCAACGTATTTTGGCGTGAACGGGCGATAAAGGCTGGAGGTGGAGTGGCGGTTGGGCGATAGCATCTTGCAAAAACGTGAATTTTTGATGAGGTATCGCACCATTTTATAGTAATCTCCGTCGCCGGAAACAAGTACGATGTTATCAAAATCTTCTTTGTCAGCGATTTTGGCCATAATAGAGAAGACTATGTCCGTGTCTACATTGCCTTTCTTTTTGCCGATCATGGATTGATTGTGTTCGCGAAATATTAGAATAAAGCCAGCTTCTTGGATCAGCTCATATAAATCTTGGTTATTGTCGTCGATGGCGCCGAGAAAATAGTAAGCGGTTTTAACATGATACTGTTCTCTGAGGTAGATGCGGAACTTCTTTAAGTCGACCGTCCAATTATTGGCCTTGGTGTTCATATATAAGTTTTGCCCGTCGATAAAGGCTTGATTGCGAGGTTCGGGGGTGTTATTTTTCACTTTTATTCCTAGTTTCAGGTTTTAGTATAGTTTTTATTGTAGCATACTATGTTATAATATAATAAATAATTCTTGGGAGTTTTGATAAAAATGCTGAAAGTTGGGATTGTGGGGTTGCCGAATGTGGGGAAATCGACGCTGTTTAATGCGCTGACAAATGCCGGGGCGCTGGCGGCGAATTATCCGTTTGCGACGATTGAGCCGAACGTGGGGATTGTGCCGGTGCCGGACGAGCGGTTGGAAGTGCTCGCGAAAATGTATGACACCGAGAAAGTCGTGCCGGCGACGGTGGAGTTTGTGGATATTGCGGGGCTGGTCGAGGGGGCGTCGAAGGGCGAGGGGCTCGGGAATAAGTTCTTGGCGCACGTCAGGGAGTGTGAGGTGATTTGCCATGTGGTGCGGGTGTTTGACGATCCGGACGTGACGCACGTCGCGAATTCGGTCGACCCGAAGCGGGATATTGAGGTGATTCAGACGGAACTGGAGCTCGCCGACCTCGAGACGCGCGAAAAAGTTGAGGCGAAGCGGAAGAAAAATGCTGCGAAGGGCGCGGAGGAGATAATTCCCTATTTGACCGAGAAGCCGGTGATTTATATGTTTAATGTGGACGAGAAAGAGCTGGCGGATAAAGACTTGAGGGCGCGGCTTGCGGAGAGCGTGGCGCCGTCGCAGGCGATTTTCGTGAATGCGAAGCTGGAGGCGGAGATGTCGGGGATGACGCTTGCCGAGCGGAAGGAGTTTTTGGCGGAGTATGGGGTCGAGGAGGACGCGCTGAGCGAGCTGATTCGGGCGGCGTATAGGACGCTGGGGTTGCAGAGTTTCCTGACGGCTGGCAAGAAGGAGGTTCGGGCCTGGACGATTAAACAAGGTGCAACGGCGCCGGAGGCGGCGGGGGCGATTCACACGGATTTCCAGCGCGGGTTTATCGCGGCGGAAGTGATGAAATATGATGATTTGGTCGCGCTGGGGAGCGAGCAGGCGGTGAAGGCGGCCGGGAAACTGCGGACTGAGGGGAAGGGGTATGTGATGGAGGAGGGAGATATTGTCGAGTTTCGGTTCAACGTTTAGGGAAAACCGAAAAGTCACACGCTAGTCTAGACAAGGGGAAAGCCCCGAAGCGAATGGGCCTCGGGGCTTTTGCGTTGCCGCGAATGAGCGGCGGGTATGCTGTTTTTGGAGAAGTGAGGCTTATGCCTCGCGGATGCCCAGGAGGTTGAGCCACATCGCAGTCTGATGGTTGGCCTTGAGGCCGCGGAGGTTGAGCCAGATCTGGTCGTGCTCCCACAGCTCGTTCAGGGACTGCTGGAGCTCAGCCAGGATGTCGGTGGCGAAGAACATGTCCTGCCACTCCTCGGCGCCGCTGAAGGCGATGCGGATTTCTCCGGACGTGGGGTCGATCTTGCCCTCTTCGGTGGAGACCAGGATTTCGTAGGGGACGCGGATGGCGCCCTTGTAGCTGGTCAGCCCGTGCTCGCGGAGGAACTCGGCGGTGCCCTTCGGCATCTGCTCGATGTACTCCAGGCCGGCAATCTTGGTGAGGGCGGCGTCCGCATAGGGGATTTCCTGACCCTCAGGCTGGTCTTTCAGAACAGGGGTGATGCGGTCCAGGAAGGTGCCCACGCCGTCCAGGCCGGTGGCGGCCAGGTCGCCGAAGCGCTTCAGCATAGCCATCTTGACCTCGGCGTAGTTGCCGCCGCCCCGGTTGCTCTGGACGTCCAGCAGGAAGTAGGGGTGGTCCTCGCCGTTGCACTGCATCTCGATAATGGCGCGCCAGCCGTCGGCGACGGAGGCGTCGTAGGCGCAGACCAGACGCTCGATGTTGCGGAGCATGACGGTAGAGAGCTTGGAGTTGTTTTCGATGTGGATGTTCAGAGGGATCATGATGGAATCTCCTTCAAAATAATCTCTACGGCTTTAATGTCGTAACGACGCCGCAGGATAAAAGCCGGCTTTTTGAAGTAGACTTGTATCCTGGGCGTGAGTGGATTATTTAATTGAAAACAGCATATTAAGGTGCTTATACTTCTATTGTAGCACGGGCGAGTGAAAAAGTCAATAGTTAGGACATTTTTGACGAGGGGTTGGGTATTTTAGGGCTTTGTTTAGAGTATTGTTCAGGGTGTTTTAGGGCATGAAAAGGCCCCGGCGTCGGGCCGGGGCGCTTTTCTCTCGATTTGACGGATACGCGTGGCGTTTGACCTTGCTAAGCAGGAACCCGGTGATTTACTGGGCGTAGGGCGGCGGGACAGGGCCGGGGTTCGGGTTGTGGAAGCAGGGGAAGGCGTCCAGGTGCTGGAGGAAATCGAAGAATCCGCCGGCATGAGGACTGGTCTGGTCGGGGTTGGTCGCAGTCAGGGTCTTGGCCAAGGCGTAGAGTTCCTGGATGTCGCCGCCGGTGGTGTCGTGGAGCTCGTCCGGGGAAATCAGGCATTGTAGGGCTTCGATGACGTGCGCGCGGGCGGCCGGAATCAGGATGCTCTGGAGGTAGGCGCGACGGGTGGAATAGTTACAGTCGGGGTCGTTCCAGGGGATTTCGACCATGCGGGTTATTCCCTGGCAGACGCGCGGCTTGGCTCCGGGGAGCGGGTGGTTGTCGCCGTCCTGGGTGAGGTAGGCCTCGATGCTTTCCATCGGGAAGAGCTGGTCGAAACTGCGACCGGTCGGCTGTTGCTCGGTGCAGGTCAGAAGCTCGGTGGCCAGCTTCGCGATGTCGCGGTTTTTGAAAAGGAACTCCTGGAGCGTGCCCGGGTCTTTGAAACCGTTTTTGCCGGCCAACATCAACAGAGTGGTGATGTGGCGGCGGCCTTCCGGGGCGGAAACTACTCCGGCGGGATCGGCGGGGATGATGCGGGCGCGACAGCAGGTATTCGGCAGCCATTGCGGCTGCGGAGACTGGGGCTGAGGCTTGTCGGAGAGAATCCGATACAGCTCGCAGAGCATCTGGACGCGGGCGGGCGTAGCCTGGCTGACTTCGCTGGGAGTGAAAACGCTGCTGAGAGCGTCGGAGACGCGCTGGCAGGATTCACGGATCAGCACCCACTCGACGTAATCGCGGCGGGCAGTGCTGCAGCAGCCGGGGTCGGTCGGTGACAGCTCGATGATTTCCATCTGGCCGTTTCTGACTCGGACCTCGACGCTGGGTAGCGGGTTGCCGTCCTCGTCGCGGAAGCTCTCCACGCTTTCTAAAAAGAAGTAGCTGCTGAAGCGGTTCTTCCAGGGCTGCGGGCTGACACAGGTCAGGATGCCGGTCAGGTCGTCGCTAATCTCGCTGCTCTGAGTGAGGAAGGCGCGGAGTTCGTCGGTCGACTGGAGGTCGGCGGTTTTGCCGGCCAGTTTCCGCAGGAGGCGGAGGCGCTGGTGGCACTGCTCGGTGTTCAGAGCGTCGGTCTCGGCGCTGCTCGGCTGAGTGCTGTCCGGTGCGGCCTGGACGCCGTCGGTCTGATACTGGGTCGGGATGTGGGTGTCGCGGGGATCATGGACGTTCATGGGATACCTCTTTCTCGCGCAAAGCGCATGTATTTGGACGCAGATATGCTGCGGTTCCAGCGGGTTTTGAGGGTTGCGGTTGGGTTATGAATCGAGAGTGATAAACAACAAGAACCTCTGTCTGTGCTAGTATTTTAGCTAGTTTTAGGTCTTTTTAGATTTTTTGACAGAGGTCTCTACTTCTATTTTATCACAGGTAGCCGAAAAAGTCAAGCGGATTGAGGGATGGATGACCGAATCTTTATTTGATGCTGTCTGTAAAGCCTTTGATATCGTTATCGGATGGGCGCGAACTAAACCTTCTGCCAGTCTGCCAGTTGCCGCCGTTCGCCATTTTTTCTAATAGTTCCCCGCTTTGTCCTAGCCCAGAAGAAGTAGAAGTCGCGAACGGGATTACGGTCTTACCGGAAAAGTCATTATCTTTCACGAAGTTGTTTACCGGCCAAGCCGCAATCGCCCACCAAATCGGGTAGCCGATTAAAACAGTGTCATATGAGGCCCAGTTTGCTGGAGTGGTTTCTACTAGCGCAATATCACGCAGACTTTCGTTTTCGTGCTCGCGATTGACGCGCGAGCCGTCCGCCGTCCAGTCTAAATCTTCACTCGTATAAACTTCTTGCGGCACGATCTCAAAAGTATCTGCGCCGAGATTGGCTGCGATTTTCTTCGCGACAGTCTCGGTATTGCCACTCGCTGAATAATAAGCGACTAGGATTTTGCCGTCCGCCTTGCTAGTTGTATTATTTTCCACTTGAGTATTTCCTCCATCACCGTTATTATTGTTATTATTTTCGTTCTCGGAATTATGATTATGCAAGAAGAATGCGCCGAGTCCGAGTATCACAACTACAACTACTGCGCCAATAATTCCACCGATTAACTTTTTGTTCATTTTTACTCCTTACCAACTTTTCTTATCTTTGCGACAGTCTTGGTTTTCGCGACGTTCTTTTACAATTTGGTCAAACCATTCCACCATTTTTGGATCTTGATGGTTGAAGAACAGGCTACTTGTGGTATCTAGTTCTTTAATTTCCGTCATGTCCTTTTCTGACAATTCAAAATCAAAAACATCAAAGTTTTCCGCCATGCGTTCTTTGTGGGTGGATTTGCAATTTACAATTACTCCGCGTTGAATCAACCAGCGCAAAATCACTTGTGCCGGGGTTTTACCATACTGCTCGCCAATTTTCTGTAAAGTCTTATTCTCAAACATGCCACTTCGGCCTTCACCAAACGGCGCCCATGATTCCATTTTTACACCGTATTTCTCCATGTTTTCTTGTGCGGCGAACTGTGCATTGAGTGGATTTACTTCCACTTGATTAACCGCTGGAATAACCTCGCGTTCAAATAGGCAAATATCGGCCAAGCGGTCGGGGTAGAAGTTGGATACACCAATGGCGCGAATTTTACCTTCGCTATATAATTCTTCTAGCGCCCTATATGCTCCATAATAATCCGCGAACGGCTGATGTAATAAGACTAAGTCAATATAATCACTTTGTAATTTTTCTAAAGATTCGGCGACCGACTTTTTGCACTTTTCGTAACCGTAATTATCAATCCAAATTTTAGTGGTAATGAATAGTTCTTTGCGGTCAATACCGCATTCCGAAATCGCTTCGCCGACTTCGGCTTCATTAAAATAACTCTGCGCCGTATCAATTCCACGATAGCCAACTTCCAATGCGTCTAATACACAGCGTTTGGTTTCTTCTTTAGGAATTTGATAAACTCCGAAGCCGAGTATCGGCATCTCTACACCGTTGTTTAGTTTTATATATTTCATTAATTTTCTCCCTTATTTAAAATCCTAGATTTCTTAACCAATCTAGAGTCTGAGCCTTGCCGTTTTCAGTGCGCGCCGTAGAACCAGTAAGCGCTAGACCATCTCTCACTTCAGCACCGGATAGTATCCCCTGAATCTTTTGATAAGTACCGCTACTTCCCGAACCTTCATGCGTATTAAACGGAATTACGGTTTTGTCGGAAAAGTCGTGTTTTTCTAGGAAGCTATAAACAATCATCGGCATATCTCCCCACCAAATTGGGTAGCCCAAGAAGATTGTGTCGTAATCACTAATATCAATATCGCCTTGATATTCTGGGCGCGCATTACTATTGCGCTCTTCGGTGGCGATATCAACGGTTTCTTGGTAGTTGTTGGGATAAGGTTTAACCGGCACAATTTCAAACTTGTCTGCGCCAGTATATTCGGCAATATACTCTGCCATCATTGCCGTATTGCCGACTGAGATTTCTCCCACCCCGTAATTTTCACCAGTGCGCGAAAAATAAACGACTAGAGTTTTATTATTATTCATATTATTTTCTCCATTATTGATCGCACTTTGGTTGTTGCTTGCGGTTTCAGTATCTGTAGTTTTATCATCATTCGTGTTATTCAGTAATACTGCGATCGCACCAACTGCTCCTACGATTACTACCGCAATGATACTAATAATCAGTTTTTTCATTTTAGTTTCCATCCGTAAAATCAGTTGAAGCTGCTAACTCGGCTTGCGTCTTATAATCAGCTACGCGTTCTTCCAAACGCTCAATAGTAGCCTTTAGGGCTTGGGATCCTAATACTATGCGCAGAGGTGCTGGATTTTGGTTAGCTGACTCAATAATCCGACTAGCCATTTTAGCCGGATCGCCCGGCGCTAAACCTTTGCTCTTATCTAGCATATTGAGAAAATCATGTACATGCTCATATTCCGGCATCAGATTAGCTACATGTGCCGAACTATAACGAAACTCAGTGCGCGCTCCACCTGGTTCTACAATAGTGACACCAATATTATATTTCGCAACTTCTTGTGCAAGTGATTCGCAAAAGCCTTCAATACCAAACTTCGTTGCGTGATATAAACTATTTGATGGATAAGCGACCTGTCCGCCATAAGATGAAATCTGAATAATCCTACCGCCACCTTGCTCACGCATATATGGCAAAACCGCCTTGATAAATGCGATAGAGCCTGTCAGGTTAGTGGCAATAATCTTTTCTGCTTCAGGCATAGAAAGTTCTTCAGCAGCACCAAATAGCCCGTAGCCAGCATTAGAAATCGCTACATCTATACGGCCATATTTCTTAGCAGTAGCATCAACAATCGCTTTGGTGCGATTAATGTCCGTGACATCTAAAATTGGCGCTTCAAAATTGTTATTTGCGAGAAAATCGCCAATTTTTTCACGGTCGGATTCTTTTAGAATCGTGCCAATTACTCGTTCGCCTTTTGCGAGCAATTGTTTCGTTAGTTCGTAGCCAAAGCCCGAAGAAACTCCTGTGATTATCCAAGTACGCATTAACTTAAACTCCTTTCTAAATTATTCCCGTGGTTGTAATTTACCATAAAAGTAGGATGCAGTTGCGCCACCATCAATCATGAAATCGCTACCTGTGATAAAAGTGCCACTCTCATTCATAATCAATTCGGCAACATTTGCCACTTCATCAGCTGTGCCGGGGCGGCCTGCTGGACAGTTCGCGAACATATTCTTATAGAAATCGCCGCGCGGACCGTTAAATTCATCTAGCGCCAATGGTGTCACGATAATACCAGGAGAAATAGAATTGATACGTGCGCCACGCTCACCCCAACGGCAAGCTTCAAACATTACGCGTTTCTCATTACAGCGCTTGGCTAGCTGATAAGCATGTAAGGTGTCATGAATTTTGGCTGGTTGTAGCATTTCAAGGCTAAGTAATTCTTCGGTCGGGGTAGTTGCAAGCAAACGATCTTCTTCGGGTGTTAGTTGCTTCATGCGGTGTCCTGATTGGCTAGAAATCGTTACACCGGCTCCGCCATTTTTAATAACTTTGCCGACTTCCTCCAATAAAACCGCAGTCCCGTAAAGATCAACTTTCAAAATGGCTTCAATCGGTGCTTGGCTAGGAGATACTCCTGCCGCATTAATAAGCGCAGAAATCTCGCCATATTCCTGGCCCTTATGAATCAAGTCAAGAATGGAATCACGCGAAGAAATATCGCACTCAATCCACTCTACATCAAATCCGGCTTCTGCCATAATCTTAGCGGTTGCTTCGGCATTGGCGGTATTCTTGTCGCCGATGATAATCTTTTCACCCGAACCAATGCGGCGCGCAATCGCCATACCAATTTGGCCAGCGCCAGTCCATAAAATTACATCTTTCATCTTTGCTCCTTACAGCTTATTATATTTGTCGTCCGTTACTGGCTCACACCACTCATTGCTAGTATTCTCGCCTGGAATCTCTACTGCAATATGGCTGAACCAACTATCTTTCTTTGCGCCGTGCCAGTGTTTGACATTGGCCGGAATCACAACGATATCTCCCGGCTTCAAACTTTGCGCCGATTTGCCGTCTTCCTGATACCAGCCTTCGCCAGCAATACAAAGCAGAACTTGTCCGCCACCTTTATCGGCTTTATGAATGTGCCAATTGTTGCGACAACCTGGCTCAAAAGTCACATTTGCAAAACCAATACCATTATCAGTTTTCGCCAGCATGGTTAAGAAACTTTGCCCGCTAAAATACTGCGCAAAAGCCTCGTTTGGCTGCCCCTCACCGAATACATTTAATTTATCAAACTCTGCTTTGTCCATTTTATAACTCCTTAATTTTCTTCACTATCTTCGCGCACCTAAATCTCGCCAAACAACACATCGCCATTCAGCTCGGCGAACTTTGGCGCAAGTTTTCCGAGATTATATCGGCCTGCGGCTTGTTTCTTCACTATTCTCCTTTTGTGTAGAGATTAATTTTGTAAACAATCTTATCGCGGGCGGCTTGGATTTCAGCGAGTTTCCGCTCTAGAACTTCGCGTTGGTTTTCTAATAACTTGATTCGTTCGGGCAAGGTATCTTCGCCCTTGTCTACTAATTCTACATATTGTCGGATGATTTCGATTGGAACTTCCGCGCCGCGCAAGCACTTCACGAAATTAATTCGCTGTAAGTTTTGCTCAGAGTATTCACGAATGCCGTTTATGCGCGGGACTGTGCCGATTAAATTATTTTTCTCGTAAAAACGTAGAGCGTCTTCAGAGAGGTTGGTTTGTTTTACTACTTCGCCGATTTTCATTTTCGCTCCTTTCTGCCCTAATTATAAAGTCTGGAGTGCGGTCTAGGTCAAGAGTTTTTCTGGATTTTGTGTCACTGCGGGCGGTTTTGCTTGGGGCTGTTAGGGCGATTTGCTGGCTGGCTAGGGTGATTGTAGTGGTATTTGGATATAAAGATGGCGTTTTGGCGGATTATGGTTATTCATCAAGCGGGAGCCAGGCGTCGAGATGAAAACCGGGGCCGCTGACCGAGGCGGCGGCGAGAATTGGTTGGTAGTTTTGAAGCTCGGGATGCTGGGCGAGGAAGGCTTCGGCGGCGAAGCGGATTTGCTGGCGCTTTTTCGGGGTGATAGCGGAGAGCGGCGAGCCGTGGGTGGCGGATTTGCGATATTTGACTTCGGTGAAGTAGACGGTTGAGGGGCTAGATTTCTGGGAGGATGCGGCGGAGGATTGTGCGACATCGGATTTTTGGGGCGAAGCCGGCTCGGCGATGGAGATGAGGTCGATTTCGTAGGATTTGGTCTTGAAATTACGGGCGATGATGGTGTGGCTGTGTTCGGTTTTGAGGTATTCGGCGACGATTTGTTCGGCTTTTTGACCGCGAGCGGTGGTGGTTGTGGTTTTTGCTGGGATTTTGTTTGTTGTGGTTTGGTTCTTGTTTGTTGAGATTTTGCTTGGTTCCCTGGCGAGGAGGTCGGCGATGGGGCGGAAGGATTTGCGGTGTTCGGGGCAGGGGCCGAGGTCGAGGAGGGTGGATTTGTGGGCGGCGGTGCCGTAGCCGACGTGTTTTTCGAAGCCGTAGCCGGGGTACTTTTCGGCGAGGTCGGCCATGTAGTGGTCGCGGGCGACTTTGGCGATGATGGAGGCGGCGCTGACTTCTTTGATGAGAAAGTCGGCTTTCGGGAGGAGGGTGGTTTTGTCCGCGAGAGGGGTGTCGGTGAGGAGGTTGATGGTGCCGTCGATGAGGATTTCGTCAAAACGGATTTTCTGAGAGAGAACTTGTTTGACGGCGCGGCGGGCGGCGAGTTTTAGGGCGGGGCCGAGACCGTAGCGGTCGATTTCTTCAGCTGAGACCCAACCGAGACCAGTCGCGGCGGCGCGTTCTAGGATAAGATCGTTTAGGGTTTCTCGCTTCCTAGCGGTAAGTTTTTTGGAATCGGTGAGCTGCTCATATTCGGGGAAGGTTTTGAAATCTGAGCCGAGAATAACGGCACCCACGACAAGTGGCCCCGCCCAGGGGCCACGTCCAACTTCATCTATTCCGAGGATGATTTTCTCGGTCATTTATGAGTTTACAGATTATGCTTTGTTTTCTTCGGCTTTGACGTCTGCGGCGACTTTTTCGGCGGCAGCTTCGACTTTCTCAGCGGCGTTTTCGACGGAGGCTTCGACAGCTTCGGCGGCCTTTTCGGCATCGGCCTTGACTTCGGCTAAAGTGTTGACGGCAACGCGATCGAAGGCTTTGTTAGCCAAGCGAGCGGATTTGCCGGAGCGTTCGCGGAGGAAGGAGAGGTTCTTGCGGCGAACTTTCGCGCGGTGAACAATCTCGATTTTCTCGACGAGCGGGTTGTGAATCAAGAAGGATTTCTCGACGCCGACGCCAGAAGCGACCTTGCGGACGGTGATGCGGGCGGTGTGAGAATCTTTGCGGTCGGTGCGAATGACGACGCCTTCAAAGACCTGCGAGCGGAACTTCTCGCCTTCTTTAATTTTCTGGGTGACGCGGACGGTATCGCCCGAGCGAACGTCGACGATGGCCGGTTTTTTCTGGGCATCGCCGATTTTTTTCAAATCTGTAAAACTCATAATTTAACCTTTATATTACAACTTTCACTATTTTATCATACTTTCTTGGATTTGAGAAGAGGGATTTCTAGGTTTGTGGGCGGTGGAAAGGGAGTTCTCTGGGTTTGTGCGTGGAATTGAGGTGGAAAAAGAGAGGGTCTATCTTTCTATTGTATCACAGATTGCGAAAAAAGTCAATAGAGGAAAGTGGTTTTGCTCGACTTTGGCGGCGAAATGAGTTATAATAGTTGAGATTACAATACAAAATGTCAGGAGGCGATTTTTGACTTTGTAGGGACCCTGCGGGGTCGAAACCCAGTCTGGGCGGTCGTGTAATCGGGCCGGCTGGACGCACGTTAATAAGGAGGTTTTATGCGCAAATGTACCAAGCGGGCGGTTTCGTGGCTGCTGGCGATCGTGATGCTGTTCTCGATGAGCGGCGTAGCGATGGCGGCGGAGACGGAATTGTCTGAAGAGCCTGCTGTGACGGCTGAGGTCGAAGCGGCGGAGAATCCTGAACTGACGGATACGAGCGAAGCTCTGGAAGGCGATATTGGCGATTTCGACGAAACTGAGGCGGCGGAAACTGGCGTGGTTGAGAAAGCCGAGCCGGAAGATGCTGATGAAGCAGAGTTGGAAGAGCAGGAAGCGCTCGAAGTGGACGAAGAAGGCGCCGCTGTTGAAACGGTGACCGTGTACGTCTGGATGGACGGCTATGCGGAACCGGTGCCGGTAGAAATACCGGTCGACGAAGCGCCGCCTGAGGCTCTCGGGATTGACACTACGTCAACAAGGCGCAGGGCGCCGGCGAGAGTTAGCCTTCCGTCCTACGAGGAAGCCTACGCGGCGATGATGGCCTTGATGGGTGAATACCCGGAAGGTATGACCTGGACGAACTATGAGCCTTATGGCGATAATGGTAAGCTGGGAAAATATTACCGTTTCCAGGGTGGCACGATTCATGGCGCTTACGCTGTGGGTGTGGGGTGTGCAGCGCTATGCTTTAAATTCCACGATCTGACCTATCCCGGTTTGCCTATTTACGTCTATGACAGAGGCGGTTTTGATTGGGAAGACATCCATGTAGGCGATTTCCTGCGGGTGGACAGCGGTACGCACTCTGTGACGGTGCTGAAGAAGACCGACAACGCCATTATCGTCGTTGAAGGCAACTACAACGGCGGCGTGCACTGGGGGCGGGTCATTAGCAAGGCCGATCTGATGCGCGAGATTACCTATATGGTGACCAGCTACCCGAAGGGGTATACTGATCCGTCGGACGACGTTGAAGTGAAAGTCAACCATAGCGGCACCGAGGGGAGCCTGAGCTGGGAGCTAAATAGCAATGGCGTTTTGACCATCACGGGTTCTGGCGCCATGCCGGATTATGACCTGAATGACGCGAGGCCTGGCTGGTATGACTATCGCGACCAGATCTACTCTGTAGAAATTGGCGAAGGTGTTACTAGCATTGGCGACAACGCGTTTCGTGGTATTGAGACTGCCTATACGAACCTGAACAGCGTGACTATTTCGACGACTGTCACAAGTGTCGGCGCCTATGCGTTCTATAAGACCGGACTCGTTGGGGTGGCATTCCCCAGTAGCGTAAAAACTATCGGGGCAAGCGCGTTCTACGTCTGCCCAAACTTAACGTCGATCGATTTCGGTAGCGGCGTTGAAACTATCGGCGACAATGCCTTTTATGGGTGTACTTCGTTGAAGTTTGTTGATGTCCCGAGCACTGTAAGGTCGGTTGGCTCTGGCGTGTTCGCGCAATGTCAAGCCCTGCTTCAAGTCAGGTTTATGGCAAACGATAAGATTACCATAGGTGACGACTTGTTGAATAGCTGTTGGTATTTAAGCTTTGTGTCGCTGCCGAATGGCATCACAAGTGTCCCGGCCGGAACGTTTTACGGTTGTAAGTCGCTCGCGTATTTGTATCTGCCTGGTACTATCACTGAATTTGGCGAATACGGCGTTGCTGGCAAAAACGACCCGTTTGGTAGTATGGGTGGCGTGGGTGTCATCTATTTCGGCGGCACCGAAGCTCAGTGGGCAAAGTTAGTGAACGGTGTGCCCGCAGGCCTCGTGGGAACAAAGAGTGTTTTAAGTAGCGTTACGACGGCTGGGCAGGTTTACTATGAACAGACTGACCCGTTTGTCCCGGCGGTAGATGATCCTGGCGACGAGGTGACCTGTGCTATGCTCGGCGAGCATATTGGCGACGAAGATGAAAACGGTAACTGTGACGTTTGCGGTGAGCCGTATGATCGGGCGCCTGGTTCGACGGTTGATCCTCCAATTGACCCTAACCCACCCGTTGACCCGCCGGTCGATCCTGATCCGCCGGCGAAGCATGAGCATGATTGGGCTGCCGGGTGGACGATCGATGAGAATGCGCATTGGCACGAATGCCAAGCTGCTGATTGCTACGTGACGGTTAATGCTGAAAAAGACGGTTACGCGGTGCATGATTACGGCGCGTGGGTTGTCGATACGGCGGCGACCGCGACGGTAGCAGGTAGCCGACATCGGGATTGTGTGGTCTGCGGTTATAAGCAGACCGAAACGATTCCGGCGACTGGCGGCAATACCGGGAATCCGAGCAACCCTGGTGGTTCCGGAGGCACGAATAAGCCGAGTAATCCCGGAGGTTCTGGGAACACGAGTCGGCCGAATCCTGGCGGCGGGTCGTCAACTACGACTCCGACCAATAAGCCGACGACTACGGTGACGACTGACCTGAAGACTGGCGCAAAGATCGAAACGACGACGAGGCCGGATGGCTCGAAAACGGTCGTCACGACGCAGAAAGATGGCACGGCTGTCACCGTGGAAACAATGGTGAATGGTGCCGTGAAAACTGAAGTCAGCCTGTCCGCGGAAGTGATTCAGACAGCCCGGCAGCGGGGCGAAGCGGTTCGGTTGCCGGTTGAGGCGGTCCGCGTAGTGCGGAATATACCGGATACGATGCCGATTACGGTGCGGACTGGCTCGGCTGAAGAAATTCAGGTTATGATTCCGGCTGTTTCGACGACGCCGGGGACCGTGGCGATGCTGGTCGGGACAGACGCTTCGACGAACGTCGTGAAAACTTCGGTTGTGACGGCGGAGGGCGTGATTGCTTCCCTGCCGGATGGCGCGACGGTAGTCCTGGTTGACAACAGCAAGGTGTTTACGGATGTTTCGGCCGGAAACTGGGCGGCGGACGCTGTGGCGTTCGCATCGGCTCGGGGGCTGTTTGCTGGAACTTCGGCAATGACTTTTTCGCCGGATGCGGCAATGACGCGCGGAATGTTGATGACGGTTTTGGCGAGGTTTGCCGGAGCCGACACGGCTGGCGGCGAGACTTGGTATGAGAAGAGCGTCGAGTGGGCAGTCGAGAATGGCATCAGCGATGGGTCGAATCCAAACGGCGACATCACCAGAGAACAGTTGGTCGTGATGCTTTGGCGCTACTATGGTTCGCCGACGGCGGCCGGGACTTTGACTGGCTTTACGGACGCTGGTCAGGTGAGCGGCTATGCGCAGGAAGCAATGGCTTGGGCAGTCGAGAATGGCATCGTCAGCGGTTTTGGCGATAGTCGAATCGGCCCGAAGGGTCAGGCAACTCGAGCGCAGGTCGCGCAGATTTTGATGAACCTCTTGAATAATTTAGATTTGACGCGGTGACGCCAAGGAACTTTAGCTTGATTTTATGTCGGTTGGCGTGAAATCTGGCAAAACAAAGGCCGTCTGTCTCATGGCAGGCGGCTCTTTTTATGTGTTTTTGTAGACGGCGGGTCGTTGTTTTTGGAGTTATTTCTGCTTGAGGGCGAGGCGAATGCGTTCTTCGACAGGGAGGCTTGGGTCGACTTCGGCGAGAGCAGCAGAGGCTTCTTTGAGCGGGAATCCGAGGGCAATGAGGGCATCGAGGGCTTCGTCAGCGGGGCCTTTTTCAGGGGCGAGAGTGAACTTGGTTTCGGTGGCGCCGTAATGGCTAGGGAGGCCAACTTTGTCGCGGAGGTCGACAATGACGCGCTCGGCGGACTTTTTGCCGACGCCAGCGGCTTTGGAAATGAAAGCGGCATCGGTGTTGGCGATGGCATTTCTGACTTCTTCGGGGGTGCCGAGACTGAGGATGCTGATGGCGGCTTTTGGACCGATACCGTTTACGGAAATAAGCATTTCAAAAAGTTTTTTAGCGGCGAGGCTAGTGAAGCCATAGAGGTCTTCGGCGTTTTCGCGGAGGGAGTGGAAAGTATAGAATTTAACTTCGTCGCCGAGATTGATGCGCTCGGCATCGGGAGCGGAGAGGATTAGTTCGTAGCCGACGCCATGGACGTCAATGATAACGGAGGCGGGGAGTTTTTCGGTGATGGTGCCAAAGAGGTGCGCAATCATAGGTCGCGGAACTCGTTTAGCCCACTTGCGAGGTCCGGACGATTATTTAGATCGCCGAAGTTATTAGCGTTGAGGCCGGCAGCTAGTTCTTGGCGGTCGGATTTTTCGATAATTTTGCGAGATTTTTTGTGCGCGATGAGGTTAATAATGATGATAAGTAGGACGGTCAGAATAAGGGCGGCGGCAGAAAGGATGAGTGGCACCGTCTCGCGGTCGATGGTGACGCCGAATTGCTCTTCGATAAAGGTTAGGGCGGAGGTGACGATGGCGTCGAATCGGTTCATGACAGTTTCTTCGGCGTTTTCTGCGGTGCTGTCTGTGGCCGGGATAACTTCGCCAGTAGATTCGATTTCGTCGCTAGGTGCGGCTTCGTCTGGGAGTGGGGTTTCATCGGCGGGCACGGTCTCGGAGGTTGTAGTGTCGAAAGTCTCGGCGATCGCGAGAGCTTCTTCGGAGCTGATAGTCGGCTCCTCGATGGTGTCGGTGATGATGTCGCCAGTAGCGTAAGTGCTATTTGGCATAGAAATAAGAGTGAAAATGCCCACCATGCCCACCGAAATAGTAAAGATAAGTTTTTTGAACATAATAACTCCTTGTGTTGCTACTATTGTAGCATAAGTTATGACTTTTGGCGAGTTATTAAGTTGTTTTGCGCCGCGACAATAGTTTTAGGTGGGAGTTTTGAAACTGGTTCGTGGCGTAGACGGAAGTTTCGTATTGGCTAGGCGGAAGTTTTGGCGACGAAAGAATGAACGATGGCGGCGGCGAGGGCGTCGGCGGCGTCGTCGGGCTTCGGGACTTGTTTGAGGTGGAGATGGAGACGCACCATTTCTTGGATTTGAGGTTTATGGGCCTGGCCGTAGCCGCAGATGGCTTTTTTGATTTGGTTTGGGCTATATTCAAAAATCGGGAGATTATATTGTTTGGCGACAAGGAGGCAGACGCCGCGGGCTTCAGCGACGGAGATACCGGTCGTGATATTTTGTTTGAAGAAGAGTTTTTCGATGGACATGACGTCGGGGTGGTTTTGGTTGATGATTTCGTGGAGGGAGTTGTAAATATCCTCGAGGCGGTCGGGGAGCGGGGTGTGCGGAGGAGTGGCGATGACGCCGTAGTCGAGGGCGGTCGTGCCTTCGATGACGCCGAAGCCGCAGATGCCGGTGCCGGGATCGATGCCTAGGATACGCATTTATTTCTCGTTGACGTATTTAATTAGCGTGTCGCGGAGGTCGCGGACGGGGATGACGAACTTGTCTTTAATCGTGGCGGGGGCAATGGCGCGAGTGAAGCCGAGTTTCTTCGCTTCAGAGATGCGTTGGTCAGGGCGGAAGGCGGAGCGAATTTCGCCGCCGAGACCGACTTCTCCGAACACGACATATTCTTCGGAAAGTTTGCGGCCGGCGACGGCGCTAGCAATGGCGAGGCAGATGGCGAGGTCGGCAGCGGAATCTTGGAGTTTAAGACCGCCGACGACGTTGACGAAGATGTCTTGGTCGGAGAGTTTGAGCTTTGTGCGGCGTTCGAGGACGGCGATGAGAAGGTTGAGGCGGTTCAGGTCGCAGCCGGAGGCGGTGCGCTTTGGATAGCCGAAGTTGGACGGAGTGACGAGGGCTTGGATTTCGACGAGGATGGGACGAGTGCCTTCGAGGGTAGCGAGGATGATTGAACCGTCGGTGTTTTGGCGCTCGGCGAGGAGGGCGGCGGAAGGGTTTTTGACTTCGGAGAGGCCTTGCTGGTTCATTTCGAAAATGGCGGCTTCGGTGGTCGAGCCGAAACGGTTTTTGACGGCACGGACGGTTTTGAACCCGCCGTAGCGATCGCCTTCAAAATTCAAGACGACGTCGACGAGATGCTCGAGGACTTTCGGCCCGGCTAAAGTTCCCTCTTTGGTGACGTGGCCGACGATGATGACGGCGGTGCCGGAGGTTTTCGCGGCGCGAATGATGAGATTGCCGCAGTTCGTGACTTGGGAAATGCCGCCGGGGGCGGAGGCGATTTCGGCGAGGGTGAGGGTCTGGATGGAGTCAACGATGACGAGGTCGAATTCGCCGCCTTCGATGGTTTTTGCGATGTCGTTGGCGGAGGTGCTGCTGGCGAATTTTAGGTTATCGGACTTGGCGCCGAGGCGGACAGCGCGAAGCTTGACCTGGCCGGCAGATTCCTCGCCGGAGATATATAATACGGTGCGAGTTTCGGCGATTTTGGCGCAGATTTGCATGAGGAGGGTGGACTTGCCGATGCCGGGCTGGCCGGCGAGAAGCGAGACGGAGCCGAGGAGAATGCCACCGCCGAGAACGGTATCGAGGTCGGGAAAGCCGGTCCTCAGGCGTTCTTTTTCGTTCGAAACTTCAAGGTCGTTGATTGAGGCGTATTTCAGAAGTTTGCCGGAGGCTTGACCGCGAGAAACAGCAGATTTTTCATCGCGCGCATCTTCGGGGATTTGTTCGACAAGGGAGTTCCAAGCGCCGCATTTGCTACAGCGGCCGTTCCAACTGGTGTAGATGGCGCCGCATTGTTGGCAGACGAATTGAGAATGAGACTTAGCCATAGGTTTATTATAGCACTCCGCCAATGGTTTCGTTATGGTTTATGATGATTCGGGTCGGGCAAGTTCGGTCTTGATTTTGCTATTGTTTGATGCTAGAATGGAGTTATTAAGGTTTTTTGATTACTTTCGTTTCTTAACGAAAGTAATCTTTATTTGGAGTAAATTGATCCAAACTTTCATACGTTTGATTGAAAATCGTATTACCATAACCCTGCCTCCTTTCTCCCTTGTTAAGCTTGCTTAGATCAAGGCCTACTTTTGCCCGTAAGTCCAGAGTAGCATATTTCGGGAAGTTTTACCAAGCATAGCCACGATGATTTTGAAGAAATTTTTATGTTTTGGTTTTTGGTTAAAAAATTGGGCATTATATCATATTTTGCTCTTTAGATACAAGCATAGTCACGATGATTTCATATTTTTGCGGATTTTGCTTGCGGTTTGGATTTATGTGGTATAATGAAGTTGTCTATACAATGTGTTAATAAAGAGCAAGTTTATTTTTAAGGTTTTTGTGTTGTCCATGCTTGGAATGACGCCGTAAGGCTCAGCGTTCATGGTACGGCTCAAAAACCTGCTCAATGCGTTGTATAGACACCCTTGCGGCGTCATTTTTGTTTTGGCAAGAATGGCGGCTATTGAGGGTGTCTATAAACAACAAATAGGAGGGCTGCGATGCTAAAACGCCAAAGAAAAGTTAATATTGTTGGGAGTATAAGTTCATTACTACTAGCATTCTTGATAGCGAATCCGCTACTAAGTTTGCCAGCGAGTGCGTTGGAAGAGGTTATAGAGATGGAGAATGATGAAGTTGATACTGAAGGGTCTCCGGATTACGATGATTCGATTTCCGCGCAGGCGACGACTATTTCGACGGTGAATATCGCTTTCGAGCCGTCTTCGGCGAGTGGTACGGTGACCCCGATAGACTCAAATGGCGCGAAGGCGAAGGTGGATGTTAAGGCGACGGTTCGGGTGCAAAATTCGGGCGGATATTATGTTTACCTAGGAAGCGACTCGTCACAACTTAAAAATGGAACTAATGCGATTGATTCGGTTGCATCTACTACGACATATGCCAATATGCCAGTGAATCGTTGGGGATATTCGTTTGCGGTTGGAACTGCAGCAAAAGATGCTTATAGTGCGATGCCGGCAACTTTGAGGGGTGCAGCGTTGGACGAGAATACAAGTACGAATATCAAAGATGAGACGCGGACTTATATGTTGAGTTTTGCGGCGAATATTGGAGCGGACAAACCGGCTGGTACGTATCGGAATTCAGTGGCGATGAGTGTGGTGAGTAGCCCGATGGAGATTACTGGATTGACGACGATTAGCGAGATGCAGGAAATGACGGCGGATGTGTGCGCGGCTAGCGAAATTGGCGAAACGAAGCAACTGAAAGATACGCGGGACGGCAAATACTATTGGGTGGCGAGGCTCGTTGATGGTAAATGCTGGATGACACAGAATCTAGATTTGGATTTGTCTACGAGTAAGACGTTGACAAACTTAGATACGGATTTGCAGGGTTCTGTAGCTTCATACAAACCAGAGTATACTACCGCGACAACAGCGAGTAGCTCGACAATTTTAGCTAATGATACTGGGCAGCGGTCTTGGAGTTTGGGAAATTATCGGATTACGAATCCAACCACTTCGAGCGCCTGCGGTTCAAAGAAAGCTAGCTTTGCGGATTGTCCAAGCCAGTTTACATCCTATAACACGCCAACTACCGCGAACGGTGACGTGAATGCACATTATATCGTTGGCAACTTTTACCAATGGAACGCTGCGACGGCCGGAACAGGTGGTACGATTACTTCTGGTCAGGCAACAAGTTCTATTTGTCCGAAAGGCTGGAAATTGCCAGAATCTAATACGACCGCTGCTGGTAGTTTTGGTGGGCTAATTGCAGCCAGCGGAATTGCGGGCGATGTGAAGAAGCTTACCGCTGCTCCGTATTATTTCGTGCGCGGCGGTAACGTTGATCAAACGTCTAGCACTTTGCTTTATGGACCTGGGGAGGGCGGATTATATTGGTCGTCTACTCCGTATTCGACGGCAAGCAAAGCTTATTATTTGAGTTTTGATGGCGATGCGAGCATAAAACCTTCGCAAACTAGTACGCGAAGAGACGGCTTTGCTATTCGCTGCATTGCGCGATAAATATTTTTTAATTCTTTAATACTCCGTCCTGGCCGCCGTGCCACCAAAAGGTTATGATTCCCTGCTTTTCGCAAGCTGAGCCGTTTCTGGCGATTGAAGTTTGTTGATGTAGGGGCGATATAGCACATGCTTATTCCTTTTTTACAACAAAACGATATCGTATAAGTTCCCAACAAGTTGTTTTCTGGTTTTAGAACAACTTAACTTATAAACCTTTGGTGGCTCGGCGGCTGGGGCGGAGTTTTTCATGGAACTTCGAGCGTGATAAAGTTTGAACCTCAACTCCGGCGGGTGGCGACGGCGAGGCGGTCGGAGTCGCCGTCGAAAGTGTCTTTCGGGTTGGCGCCGAAGAGGTGGCGGCAGAAGTCGTTGAAAGTGAGCAGGCCGGCGACTTTGCCGTAGCGGTCGGTGACAAGGAAGAAGAAAGCATTGGTGCGAAGGAAGGCGTCGAGGGCCTGTTCGAGTGAGTAATCATCGCGGACATAATAGAGACCGGGGTCGAGGATGTCGGCGACGCGGCTGGAGTTTCTGATGTCGAGATTATTGAAATGGGTGGTGTGGACGCAGCCGACCAAGCTGCCTTTGTCGTCTTTGACCGGAAAATGAGAGAAGCCGGAGTGATAGAGACGATCGAGAGTAAGCGGGCCAAGGACTTCGTCGGCGTCGACGTAAACGATTTTTGAGGCGGGGAGCATAATTTCGGAGACTTTGACAGCGGGAAGGTCGAGAAGGTTCGTCATCATGTTGCGCTCGCGCTGACTGAAAATATTATGCGGAGCTTGGGTAAGAATCTCAAAAATGTCGGCGCGGGTCTGCGGAGTGTCGTCGGAAGTTGCAGAAGAGGCGGGCTGAAAGGTCGGGGCTTTTGGAATGTCAGGGTCGGAAGGGTTGGCGGGCGTGGCGAGGGACGCGGGCTGAGGAGCGCTCGCGAGCGGAGATGCATTGCGGGGATGGGTACGGTAGGGTTCGAGCTTCGGGTCGATCCACTTGGTGAAGCGACGAAGAAACTTTTTCCAACTGCGCTTCAGGAAGGCGCCGAAGTTCTTGAGGGCTTTCCAGATAGATTTAGCGACTTTTTGACAAACTTTGAGAAAGTTTTGGGCGACACGGCGGGCTTTTTCGGCAAAAGTGGGGGATGCGGGAGGTTTTGGAGTATAATTAGCCGGTTCCATGCTATAATTATAACATAGTCAAAGCCTATGTTGCGATGTGCGTCGCGTTCAGAAGAATATGCCAGCATATTCTTCGCTCACGGCTCCTTATCGTAGCATAATAAGTTATCTAGCTTAAGGATACTAGGAGGAAAATGGATAAGAAAACTTGGATTATTGTCGGCGTCCTGATAGTGGCGTTCTTAGGGCTGGTTGGGATTAGTATTGCGCAGAATACGATTCCGCAGAATGATATTTCGATGGTTTATGAACCGAGCGATGCGAACGGAAATTTCGGGGAAATGATTGAGGGTGATCCGAATGCGCCGGTGAAGATCTATGAATACGGTGACTATCAATGCGATGCTTGCGCGCCGATGAACCCATATGTGAACGAAATTGTTGAGGAGTATGATGGAAAAGTGGCGGTAGTCTATCGGACGATGATTATGTCCTATCATCAGTGCGGCACTTCGGCGGCTTCGGCGGCGTTGGCGGCTTCGCGGCAAGGTTACTGGAAGGAATACAAAGATTATCTATACGAAAACCAGGACGATTGGTTTTATTCTGACCCGACGGAGTGTCCGACGCAGTTCCAGGATTATTTCAAGAAGGTGACCGACGGGAAGGGCGACATGGAGAAGTTCGTGGCTGACATGGGGAGTAGCGAAGTCTCGCAGAAGATTAGCTTTGACGCTGGTCTCGCGAAGAAACAAAAGGTTTCTTTCACGCCAACTTTCTATGTCGAGGGCGACTTTGTCGATCAGCGAAACAAAACTCGCGATGCGTTTTTGGAGGAGCTCAAGGCAAAGATTGACGAGAAGTTAGCTGAAAAAGGTGTCGAAAAATAAAATTGAACGCTAGATAAGGCCGCTGGCTTTCGGGCTGGCGGTTTTTGTTGGGGCCGGAGCGGATTCGGGTAGTCTGGCTTTAGGACGTTCGAGTTTTGAGGTATTTAGACGTTTTGTAGGCGTTTGTTATGGCGTCAAAAAAGTCCCAGGCTTTGCGAGCTCGGGACTTTGATAAGCGTATTAAACTTATTGCTAGAACTTTGGCTTCGAGTATGATTTCGAAAGTTCGAACTTCGCTTCGACGAAGTTAAAACTTCGGCTCGATTTCAATGAACTCTTGCCAAGGCGCAGGCGGGAAAAGTTTCTCGCGGCGCGCGTTCGGGCGTTTGGATTTACTACGCATTCATTCTCCTGTTTAAGTGCTGTGTGCCTCGGGATAGCAGCAAAAGGCTAATCGACCTAATCCTCCGGAACACCTTACTATGATAGCAAACCTTGAGCTATAAGGCAAGCATAAGCGAGATAATTCAGGTGGATTTTAACAGAGGTAGAATGACAAAAAGATAGAAAAAGTGAGATTAGGGCGCGGTTAGGCTAGAATGAGGAGCGTGCCGATGACAAGACAGGCGACGATGATACGGTATTTACCGAAACTTTGGAGGGATTTCGGCTTTTTGAGGTAAGTGAGGAGAAAGCGGAGGGCAATCAGACCAACAATGAAGGCGACGAGGTTGCCAAGTAGAAGTGGGCCGAGGTTGGCCGTGAAGTAGTCGCGGCCAGTCGAGGAGAGAAACATGCGAAGACAAACGGCGGCCATGATCGGAATCGAGGCGAGAAAAGAGTATTCAGCGGAGGATTCAGAGTCCATACCGACGAGACGGCCGGCTATAATAGTCGAGCCGGAGCGAGAGACGCCAGGAATGAGGGCAAAGGTCTGTAATAAACCGATAATAAGCGCGCGGACGGGCGTGAGTTCATTTTCGTCTTTAAGTTTCGACATGTGCGGAAGGTGGTCGATGATAACCATGATGATACCGACGATACCCATGGCGGCGCAGACGGTATAGAGCGAGCTAAAGAAACTGTTTTCTTCAATAAAGCTTGAGAGGAGTAAGCCGATGATGCCGGCCGGGATGCTGGTGATAAGAATATTTAGAGCGAGGCGGTAGTTTTTTTCGACAAAAATGTCTTTGATGATTTTCCAAATACGCTTGCGGAAGTAAATTAAGAGCGCGAGTAAGGTGCCGAGATTGATGAATTCGAGGAAAAGATGAAAGTTCTCGCCGGAGAAATTGAAGAGCTGTTGGACAAGTTCGAGATGCCCGGACGAGGAAACGGGTATAAACTCTGTGATTCCTTGAACGAAGCCGAGCAAAATTGACTGAAAAATATCCATAAGTTTATTATAACATTATTCAATATTGCGGAATAGGATTTTCTTGACTTTTTCGGTGATGGGTTTGATTTGTTCGATGCCGAGGAAGTAGCCGGCGACAAGGTAGGCGACGAGCGAAACGATGGTGATGAGGCAGAACTTCGGGAAAACGACAAAGATGGAGTCGTCGGTCGCCATGAGCGGGAAAAACTTGGTCATGGAATAGGCGACGCAGCCGGTGATGATGGTAGCGATGGCGGTTTTGGTGAAGTTACGCCAGAAAGCTTTATTCAGGAGGTCGCGTTCGGAGCGGCGCTGGAGGATGCCGAGAAGGAGGACGATTTCTAGAATGGCGCCGATAGATTGTGCCCAGCCGAGGCCTTCCGGGCCAAGTCCGAGCATTGTGAAGGCGACGGCGAGGAGGATCGTGGCGCCGATAGCGATGACAGAAATGATAAATGGAGTTTTTGTGTCTTGTTTGGCATAGAACCCGCGCGACGCGATATGGAAGACAGAGTGCGCGAAAATCGAGATGATCAAAGTGGCTAATACCGATGAGATAAGCTGGTCGCCGCCGTTTTTAATAAAGCTGACGACATAACCGCGGGCGAAAAAGGCGATGATAGAAATGGGCATGGAAATCCAGATAATGGTGCTGAGAGCGGTGCGGAAGGTTTGACGAAACTTGGCTTCGTGACCAGCGCCGACTTCCTCGGTGAGCTGTGGGAAAAAGGCGGTCGAAATGGCGACGCCGATGAGATTGACAGGCATGCCAGCAAGGCTGGAGGCTTGTTGATAAGAGCGAAGCGCCCCGGCACCCATGCGCGAGGAGAGATTAGTAGTGACGAGCGTGTTGACGTAGTCAATTCCCTGGTCGAGCGAGCGGGCGGGGAGGAGTTTGAGGACGGAACGGAAGCCTTGATTCTTCCAATGGAGCTTGAATTCATAATCAAAGCCGAGGCCAAAGAGCCCGATGAGACTGACAATGAGCTGAAGCACGGCGCCAAATACCACGCCGAGCGCGACGCCCATGATTCCGCCTTCGAAAATTTGCCAGCCGAAGATGTTGATGCCGCCGGTGAACCAAACGATACCGATGAGGATGCCGATATTATAAAGGGCCGGGGCGAGAGCATAAAAGACGAACCGACCGAGGGCTTGCTGGATGCTGGAGAGGATAGTGGAGATAGAAAAGAGGAAAGGGTTGATAGCGATGACGCGCATCATGTTGATAGCGAGAATGGTACCGGATTCGTCGAGACCGGGACCGACAATGTAGCGGACGAGCGGATCGGCGAAAATCATAATTAGGATCGAAGCGACGAGCGTCATCAGTGCCATAAGGTTGAGAATGCTAGAAGAAAGTTCCCAGGCGGATTTTTTGTTGCCCGAGGCGAGACGCTGGTTGAAGACCGGGATGAAACTGACGGCGAGCGCGCCAGAAGTGAGGATGAAAAACATGAAGTCGGGGATGGTGAAGGCGGCGGTGTAGGCGTCGATGCCGGTCGGGTAGGTGTCGAGGTAATATGAGTTTAAGATGCGGTCGCGGAAGATACCGAGCAGGGCCGAAACTAAGGTCGAGCTGGCGAGGACGACTGCGGCAAATTTGACGGAGAGCTTGCGATTTGCGAGCGCGACGACGGAGCTAAAACGGAAATGACTGCGGCGCTTGCTTTTTGGGGCATGAGGGTCGGCCGGCGGGACTTCAATATCAGGCGCGGCTGAGTTTTTGCTGCGTTGCTTTTCTTCGTGCGGGAAATCTTTGCCCTGCTGGGATGTTTGCTCCGACCCCGGCATAGCTAAATCTCAGTCGCTCCACCAAAGTATTCACGCAAGGCTTCAGGAAGTTTAAGCTTGCCATCTTTCTGCGCGTAATTTTCAAGAACAACGACCATAGTGCGAGCGAGTGAAATTGCAGTGCCATTCAGAGTATGTAGGACTTCAACCTGGCCGTCGTTCCGGCGGACACGAATATTCAAGCTGCGGGCTTGGAAATCGGTGCAGTTCGAACAGCTGGTGAGCTCGCGATATTTCTGATCGACCGGCGACCAGTATTCAATATCATATTTTTTGGCAGCGGGAGCGCCGAGATCGCCGGCGGCAATATTGATAACGCGATACGGAATGCCGAGTTCTTGCCAGATCTCTTCTTCGATTTCGCGAATTTTTTCGTGCATTTCTTTGGACTTTTCTGGCAGACAGAAAACATACATTTCGAGCTTATTAAACTGGTGAACGCGGAAGAGGCCGCGAGTATGTTTGCCGTAAGCCCCAGCTTCTTTGCGGAAACAGGCGCTGTAGCCGGCGTAGCAAAGCGGGAGATCTTTTTCGTCGATGATTTCGTCCATATGGTAGCCGGTGAGCGGCATTTCGGCGGTCGCAATCATGGCGAGGTCTTCGCCTTCGATATAATATTCATCGCTTTGCTCGCTACTGCGCGGATTAAAACCGCAGCCTTCGAGAATCTTGCTGGAAACCATGTCGGGGACGGTCATAAAATTGAAACCGTGCTCGGTGACTTTTTTCAGGCCAAACTGGAGCAGAGCGTTTTCGAGAAGCGCGAGGCCGTTCTTTAGGTAGTAGAACTTTGCGCCCGCGACTTTAGCGCCACGCTCAAAGTCGACCCAATCGCGGGAAATTGCATAATCAAGATGGTCGACGCCATCGGTGCGGTGTTCGCCCCAACTTTTGATTTCGACACTACATTCTTCACCACCAAGCGGAACATCCCCAAAAATGATATTTGGGACTTGTTTTAAGCTGTCAGAAAGTTGTTTTTCGATGTCGGAAAGCCCGGGCTCGAGCGCGGCGAGTTGTTCTTTAACTTCTTTTGCCTGAGCAATAAGCTCGGGATCTGGCTTGCCGCCTTTCATGCGACTAGACAATTCATTGCGGCGCTGGCGAAGTTCTTCAACGGTTTGGAGTGATGACTTGCGCGCATCATCCAGCTCAAGAAGGGCAGGGATATCAACTTGATAACCTTTTTCGCGAGCAGACTTTTCAACTAACTCTTGATTTTTCCGAATGAAATTGATGTCTAACATATAATTATTGTAGCACAAAACTGCGTAAGTTTAGAGTTTTATCGAGCGATAACTGACTGGGCGTTGGTGGAGAGGATTACCAAGTGCCGCCTCCGCCGCCACCTCCACCCCCGCCGGAGAAACCGCCACCACCGATACCGCCACCGGACGAGCTAGAACTACTGGAAGATGAGACGATTGTGCTCGAGGCTGCGCTGCTCATCTGAGTCATGGCTGAGCTGAAGTCGCGGGCCGAGAAGGCACCCATACCGATATACCAGGCCGGAGTGGTGACGTCGGGCTGTTCGTAATAGTGGCTAAGTTCATCTAACCAACTTTTTTCGAGTTGGAAGATGACAGCGTAAGGGAGAAGTTTCTCATAGAGCTTGACGATACCCTCGTTGGTTGTGTCGGCACCGTCGACACTTTGAAGCATCTTGAGGCGGTCGGCTTCGGCCATTTTCATATAAAGTTTCAGGCCGTCGAGATAGCGAGAATATTCGAGACCTTTCTCGGTATGTTTTTCGAAGTGGGAAGTATTAGAGATAACAACGATTAGGAAGATGGTGACGCCAATTAGGATGGTGGCAAGCAAGGTTCCGAAGAGGGCGACATTTGGCAGGGTGACGTAATTCGGAAGCGAATCTTCGTCGAAAGAGAATATAATGACGAAAATCCAGGCGATTACCCAGATTGCGGCACAAACGCTAAGAATGCCGGAAAGTTTCGGTTTTGACTTGGCGGTAGGGGCGGTTGGTTCGGCGGTTTTGGCAGTTTTCGAGTCTTTGGCAGTCGGTTCGAGAAGGCCTTTTTCCTCGAGTCGTTCTTTGATGTTTTTAGTGAAGTCTTCGCCAAGTTGGATGAGCGCGGAATTGGCGGTATGGGTTTTAATATCAATTTCTTGGCCGACATGAATATTAGTGTCGCTACCGGCGAGAATCTTGAGAACGATAAGTTGCTGCTTTGTCATCTCGTTAGATTTAATACGAACTTTCCAGGCGGGAACTTTTTTGCCGAAGAGTCCATCGGTCTCGGTTTTAATGAGTTCGACTTTGTGATTGACGGCGAGGGTGAGTAAAGTTGCGACTTGTTTACTGCCGTAGGATTTGCCGATGTAGTTTTCGGACATTTCCGCGACTGAAAAACCAGCAGGCGGGGTATATTCAGGTTTGATGAAGTAGCCTTTATAGAATTTGCGTTTTGCGCTGACGCTACGCCAGGCGACGATGCCAACTCCGACAAGGACAAGGCCGAGCGCGCCGGCCACAATAACCATGACCATTAGACGATTGTCGGTGTAAGTTTTGGTATCGAGAATGTAGCCATCATCCTCATTGTCTTTGAAGGTTTTCGGGTCGAAGGCGATAGCGAAGGTAAGATTTTCGCGGGCATTTAGTTTTTCGGCAGAAAATTCCAGACCGTCAGAGATTTTGCTGACGGTGCAGCGACTCTGACCACTGCTGCCATAACGTCCGACGTAGCAGGCGTAATCGCCAGTATAAGCTTTTTCGAGGCTTTCGCCGAAATGAACGCGTGCGTTCAGCTCGAGGAAGGGTTTCGTCCAGCCGGTGCCGTTTGTATTCCAATAAAGCTCTTGGTGAGTTTTCTCAGTTGTGATGACGTTGCGGTAAGTATATTCGAGACGATAAGTCTGGACGCCGGAGACGGTGCGGTTCGCATTGCCAACGCGCAGTTCAAAATTGTCATCATCAGTAATGATTCGAGCAATGTTTTCGGGTTGGCCGTTGCGAGTGGCGGTGATGGCGAGAGTTTTCTCATCGGTCAAATCTTCTTCGCCAGTAAACGGGAGAATACGGGTGATGCCGTGTTCCTCGCTGTCATCCGGAAAGACAGCGGTAATTTCTTCGACGACGCGCAAAACCGACTTGCCTTCATCGTCTTTTTCAAGATAATAGTCAGCGTCGAAGCTGCGGAAATAAGAGCTGGCGTAAATTGTGGTCGCGTTAGCGGTCGCGACGGGAGCAATAAGCGGTAAAAGAGTGCCTATAAGGGCGAGACTGAGGAGACGGAGTTTCTTAAGCATTTTTTGCCTCCTCGGGTTTTGCGCCAGTTGTTTGCTCAGCCTCGGTGATGGTTTCGCGGATAGCGTTGGCGGATTTTTGGAACTTAATTCCCTCTTCTTCGGTAAGTTTAACTTTCAGGCGGCGGATAACTCCTGCTTTGCCGACGACGGCCGGAAAACCGTTGTAGACTTTCGTGTTGTCATCATAAGAAGAAACTGGAAGGATGCGACGTTCGTCGTTTAGGATGCAGTTGATAATTTGGACGACGCAGTTGCCGACACCATAATAAGTCGCGCCTTTTTTCTGGATGATTTGGTAGGCTTTATTGCGAACATAATCTTCGATTTGGTCGCGCTTATTTTTGGACAGGAGATCTACAACTTTTTCCCCGCCGGTCGTAGCGGCCGACCAGAGAGTAAACTCGCTATCGCCATGTTCGCCGATTTGATAGGCGTGGACGGATTTCGGGTGGACATCAAGTTCTTCGGCGATGCAGTAGCGCAGGCGCGCCGAATCGAGGACGGTGCCGCTGCCGATGACTTTTTCGGCGGGCAGACCGGAATATTGATAAGTTAAGAAGCTTAAAGTGTCGACTGGGTTGGAAACGACGAGAAAAATACCGTGAAAGCCGGCGTTCATGACGGGGTCGACAATACTTTTCAGAATGGCGGCGTTTTTGCGGACGAGGTCGGTGCGAGTTTCGCCGGGTTTCTGGTTTGCCCCAGCAGTAATAACACAGATATCACAATCGCCAGCGTCAGCGTAAGTGCCGGTCTTGATGCGCAAGAAACTGGGCGAGACGGCGAGCGCATCGGTCAAATCCATGACTTCACCCTCGGCATCCTCGGTGTCGATATCGGTTAGTATTACTTCTTTGACGGGGGTGCGCTGATTCAAAAGCGTAAATGCAATGCTCGAGCCAACATTGCCCGTCCCTACAATCATAATTTTACCACTCATATTACTACTATTTTAGCACGCTTGACGAGTTTTCGAAAAGTCGATTTTAGGCATCACATATAAAAATAGCCTCCGTTCTTGGAGGCTATTTCTGGGCTATTCGTTGCGATCTTTGATGATTGGGAACGGGACGGCTTCGCGGCCGCTGACACCTTCGAGGAGCCAGAAGTTGCGCTCGGAGTTACCCCAACCGCAAGCGGGCGGCATACCATATTCGAGCATCTCCACGAAATCCATATCGAGCATCTGCGCCTCGTCGTCGCCGGCGTCGCGCATAGCCTGCTGCTCTTCAAAGCGTTCGAGCTGGTCAATCGGGTCATTCAACTCGCTATAGCCATTACCCATTTCGGTACCAGCAATAATTGGATGGAAGCGTTGGGTGACGAGCGGGCGTTCAGGGACAATCTTCGCGAGCGGGCTGAGGCTTAGCGGTTCTTCAATCAACCAGTACGGACCAGCGGAAGTTTTGCGAATTAGCTTCCAGAGATTATCGAGCAGGCGCGAATCAGCGACCTTCGGGTCAATCTGAGTGCCGTTTTCTTTCAAAATCGCGAGAGCTTTTTCGCGGTCGACATTGAAAACATCAATGCCGAACTTATCCATCAAGAGGTCGGCATATTTGACGCGCAGCCATTCTTGGTCAAGATTTACTTCGAAGCCGCCGACATTGAATTGTAAAGTGCCCCAAGTCTGCTCGGCAACATACTTAATCATCGCCTCATAGAGTTCCATGCCGTCCTCGTAGTTTTCGTAAGCGGCGTAGGATTCCATGGCGATATGTTCCGGCAGATGTTCGTCGTCGACGCCTTCGTTGCGGAAGCGAGGGCCGATGTCGAAAACTTTGTCGAAACCGCCACCAAGCAAGCGTTTGAGCGGGAGTTCCTGGGAAATGCGAAGATAATAGTCCTCGTCGAGCGCGTCCATGTGCGTCACGAAAGGATTGGCATCGGCGCCACCGGTCGTGCGTTCGAGGATCGGAGTATTAATTTCGATGAAGCCGTGGCTGGTGAGGAAGTCGCGAGTAGCCTGCCAGAACTTTGAGCGGCGGACGAGGCGTTCGCGAACTTCGGGGTTGACGTTCATGTCGACGTAGCGACGGCGATAGCGCTCTTCCTTGTTGGTTAAGCCATCATAGCCTGGAAGCGGACGCAGAGACTTTGTGAGAAGGCGCAAGGAGTTCGCAAAAACTGAAATCTCGCCGGTACTAGATTTGCCAACAGTGCCAGCTGCTTCGACGAAGTCGCCGGTATCGAGGAGTTTAAGCTGTTTGACGCCAAAATTGCCTTCCGGAATGTCGTCAACGGTTTGCATAAAGACTTGCACTTCGCCAAAATAATCGCGAAGCTTGACGAAGGCGATTTTGCCAAAGGAGCGGATTGCCATGATGCGGCCAGCAATACAAACTTCTTGGCCGTCTTTTTCGTCAAAATGGTCGACGATGGTCGAGATTTTAGTGTTACGATGTGATTTTGCAGGGTATGGATCAATGCCCATTGCGCGGATTTCGGCTAATTTACGAAGCCGTTCGTCGCGATAATCGCTAAGTGTAGTCATAATTTATCCTTTTAAGTTAATTAGTTCGACCTTTATTCTTGTCGAGTAGTCTATCGGTCTTGATTAGCCAACGTTCTTGATAGTAACTTTCTTGCCGTTGAAGTCGAAACTTTCACCGACTTTGCGACCGAGAAGTTCTTTACCAATAGGAGATTCGTGAGAAATCTTACCTTCGAGCGGGTTGGCTTCGACTGGGCCGACGACGGTATAAATGAACTTCTTGCCGCTCATGGTGATTTCGACGGTTGAGCCGATAGAAACTTTGTCAGTTTTCTTTGGGGCTTTAATCAAGACGGCATTTTTGAGAGTTTCTTGGATTTCGAGAATGCGATTCTCGACAGTTTTTTGCTCAGCGCGAGCATCGGTGTATTCTTGGTTTTCAGATAAGTCGCCGAAGGCACGAGCTGTAGCAATGCGCTCGGCAATGGCGGGACGCTGGGCAATAAGTTCAGCTAATTCATTTTCCAACTCAGTTTTGCCAGCTGGCGTAAGATTGATTGTCTTTTTCATAACTCTTAAAGTTTATTATGGTTGATAGATCTTGTCAATATTTATTCTGCGAGTAAACTCTGTTCTTGTTTACTAAAAGTCTTAGGAGTGAAGGTTGCTAAGCGAGAAATCTTTGGCAGGAAGTTCGCGAGTTTCGCCCGTAGCGCGGTTCGTGACTTCGATAATTCCCTTTTCTAGATTGCGGTCGGAGACGACGATGCGATACGGAATACCGAGGAGCTCGGCGTCGGCGAATTTTTCGCCAGGACGGAGGTCGCGGTCGTCATAGAGCGTATCCTCTTCGTGGCCTTTGTAGAGTTTCTCGGCAAGTTTCGTGCCTTCGTCGCCGATATTAACGAGATAATATTTGTAAGGAGCGACGTTTTCCGGCCAGACAAGGCCTTTGTCGTCGGCAAGTTTTTCAGCGATGACGCCCATGACGCGGGAGACACCGATACCATAGCAGCCCATGAAAACGGTTTTGCGGCCACCATCTTTGTCATTGAAGGCAAGGTCGAGCGGGGCGGAATACTTTTCGCGGAGAGTGAAGATGTTGCCGACTTCGGCAGCGCGAGCGGATTTTAGCTCTTCACGTTTGACGCCGAGATCCTGGAGAACTTCATCATTCAAAACTTCTTCGTTCAAGACAACGGACTTATCCTCGTTGAAATAAATTGTATCTTCGCCGACTTCGGTGATAGTCTGGAACTCATGGCTATATTTCGAGAAAACGCCGCCGCTCGCAAAAGTCTGGAAGGTGTCGCCGCCAATGCCGAGGCGATCATAAATGCGTTTATAGGCTTTTTCGGCTTCGTGATAAAACTTATCGTGCGATTCTTCATCGGTCGAATAACTGTAAAGGTCTTTCATTAGGAATTCGCGGGTGCGCATAATACCGGATTTAGCGCGGAGTTCGTTGCGGAACTTAGTCTGGAATTGATAGACATAAATCGGCAGGTCTTTATAGCTAGAGACATAAGACTTTAGCATGTTCGTCATCGGCTCTTCGTGGGTCGGGGCGAGACCGAGTTCGCCTCCGGCAGCGAGTTGAGTGCGGAACCAGATATCCATTTTTTCAATATCCCAGCGATCGGTTTTCTGCCATGGCTCAGGATTTTGAAGGCTAGACATGAGGACTTCTTGACAGCCGATTTCGTTCAGCTCTTCGCGGATGATTTTTTTGATGTTTTCGAGCACACGCAGGCCGAGCGGCAAGTAATCGTAGATGCCGGCGAGTTCTTTATGAATATATCCAGCGCGCAAAAGAAATTGGGCGCCGCGAGCCGCTTCGTCTTTCGGGGCGGTGCGGAGGGTCTTGGTGAAAAGTTTACTAAAACGCATAATGGGTATATTATAGCATAACTTAGGTTTTAGAGGGCGATATATATAGCATAGAAGGCGATGCCGTTGGAGAGGATGTGGAGGAGCATGCCGCTCCAGATGGTGCCGGTGATTTCACGAAGGCCGCAGAGGATGACGCTGAGGATGAAAACGCTGATGCCGACGTTGAGTTGACCGTGGAGAACGGCGAAAAGAATTGAGGTGAGGAAAATGGCGAGGGGGATTTTGAACTTGTTGCGGAGCTTGCCATAGAGCCAACCGCGCATGATAAGTTCTTCGGCGATTGGAGCGATGAAAACGATGGCGAGCATGGCAAAAATGCGGTCGCTAGTAGTAATAAAATAGCCGTTGAAGCCGACATTTTGCTCTTGGTCGGCATTGAACCAGGGGAAGCTAGTGAAGATGTTGATGATAACGTTCGTGAGAATGGCGTAGGCAAAATAAGCGATAGGCGCGAGACCGATATCGACGAAAGTTGGCCAGCCAGCAACGCCGAGTTCTTCGGGATTGGTCGAGAAAAGTTCGTCGGTCTCCGCGGTAGGCTTTGCGACTACCCGGGGGGCTTCGATGGCTTTCTCGGCTTTAGCAGGATTGAGGCGAGCTTGGCTGGCAGGTTTTAGATCGCCTTTATCATTATGGTTTCGCCGGTAGAGTGCGGCGAGTTTTGGCGGGACGAAGATGACGAGGATGAGCGCCAATGCATTATATAATATATAGTAAATAAATGTCCAGAACGGTTCAGTGAAACTCTCGCCGAGAATCCAAATCATAGGGTAAACAATGATAAATTGACTGGCGGTGATTGCGAAAGCCGTCCAGGCAAGGATGAAAATGGCGTAATAGACTTTTTGGCGGGTTGGGAGTTCGAACTTAGGAAATTTTTTGGCTTTTGAAGAAGCCTTGCCGGTTTTTGCGGAAGCTGTGCGGTGTTTTGTCGGTTGGGTTTTAGAGGTTTTGGGAGTTTCGGCCATGGTTAGAACAACTTAATAATATCAAGAATGGTAATAATAGCAATGAGGGTCAGAAGCACCATAAAAGCGCGAGAAACGATTTTCTCCTCGGTCTCCTTGGTGAGTTTTTTGCGGCGAAGTTTGTAAATCGCGATGATGAGCCAGCGGCCACCGTCGAGCGCCGGAATCGGGAGGACGTTCATACAAGCTAGCGAAACGGAGATAAGTGCTGCGAGGAAGGCGAGATTGGAGATGCCTGTACTGGCGAATGTCGGGAAGATTACTCCAATAATGCCGACTGGGCCAGAGACTGAATCTCCGGCGGCGGCAAGATCTTCGCGACCTTCTTCGCGCACGGTGTCGTTCGGACTGAATTGGCGAAAAACGCCAGAGATTAAGTTCCAGACGAGCTGGCCGAGGCTTTTGAAGGTTTCGCCGGTGATTTGGGCAGTGACGCCGAGGCCGACGATTGGCGCCGACCAGGTCGAGCGGATGAAGGTTTGGCCATAGCTTGCCATGCTGACGCCGAGGGCATATTCAGAGTCGGCGGGATTAAGATTGGCGGTGAGTTCTTTTTCTTCTTCGCCGCGTTTGATTTTGTATTTGACGGTTTCGCCGGCATGGTCTTTGCCGTATTGGCTGATAACGGCAGCGGAGGAAACGGTTTCGCCTTCGATAGCAATGATTTCGTCGCCACTTTCAAAGCCAGCCTCGTCAGCAGGCGAGCCTTCGACGACTTTGTCGACGACAACGCTGCGGCTGACGTCGATTTGCTGGGCGTCTTGACCGAGATAGAATTGATGCTCGAGGAATTGCGGCATGCCGGTCAAGGCGAGAACAGTCAGAATGACGAAAGCAACTAGCCAGTTCATAGCGACGCCACCAAAGAGAATCTTTGTCTTGCCCCAGAAGCTGGCCGCGCCGAAAGTCCCCTTGCGACGGTCAGCGTCAGATTCCCCGTCCATTGCGCAGAATCCGCCGATTGGCAACCAGTTCAGGCTGAAGACCATGCTATCTTGAGGCTTGCTCCAATCTTTTTTCGGGATTTTTACCCATTTAAGCTTCGTGATGGGCTTGCCATCGGCGCCGAGGAGAGGTTTACCGTCTTCATCTTTTTGTTCGACCGGTTTTTTCACCCAAGCGATAGCGCGCGGAGCAAAGCCAATACCGAACTCGAGAACTCGAACGCCGTTTCGACGAGCCATGATGAAATGTCCGAATTCGTGCGCGACGACGAGCAACATTAAAATAATCAAGCCAATAATAATCCCAAATACAATATTCATAGTTACTATTGTAGCACAAAAATCCGGAAGGTTGGTTCCGGATTTTGCCTATGCTAAGTTTTAGTGGCAGCCATTAAGCTGCGGCAAGCTTGTCTGGACTTATTTGCCGAAGCGACGCTGGCGATTATGAAACTCGTCGAGAAACTTCTGGCAATCTTCGGCTTCAATGGCCGGGAAGTGTTTGTCGATGAAGAGGAACTCGGCATAGGCGGCGCGCCACAGTTGGAAGCCAGAAATGCGTTCTTCGCCGGAGGTGCGGATGATTAAGTCGCAGGCCGGAACTTCGGGATGATAGAGATACTTTTCGAAGGTTTTGGGAGTGAGTTCGGTTTCGCCGGCAGCGATAGCTTTCGTCGCAGCGTCGGCAATCTCCCACTTGCCGCCGTAGTTAAAGCAAATACAGATAGTCTTGCCGGTGTTTTCGGCGGTTTCGGCCTCGGAATTCATGATTTTTTGCCAAAGTTTCGGCTTGACTGGCTCCGGACGCCCCATGACGACAACGCGCATGTTATCTTTCATGGCTTTCTTAGTCAAATCGTCGATTTTCTTCTCGACTAAGTCCATCAGGTAAGCGATTTCTTCGGGCGAGCGGTCCCAGTTTTCGGTGCTGAAGAGGAAAAACGAAAGAAATTGGACTTCGGTATCTTTGAGTGCGTCGATGATAACTTCAACTTTGTCGAAGCCGCGCTTGTGACCTTCGAGGGTCGGGAGATTTTGAGCACGCGCCCAGCGGCGATTCCCGTCGCAGATAAAACCAATGTGGGTGAGTTCGCCTGCCATTAGATCGCCATAATCTCCGCGGATTTTTCTTTGAACGCGGCATCAATTTTGTCGGTGAAGGTTTTTGTCAGCTCATCGACGGCCTTTTCGGCTTTTTTCTTCACGTCTTCGGGGAGTTCGGCGTTTTTCAGTTCTTTACGCGCGTCTTCGCGGACGTTACGAATGGCGATTTTTGCGTCTTCGACTTTGGAGGAAGTGGTTTTGACGATTTCTTTGCGACGTTCTTCAGTCAATGGCGGGACCGGCACGCGGACAACGTGGCCATCATCGGACGGATTAAGGCCGAGAGTGGCGTCGCTACGAATAGCGGTAGCGATGGCTTGGATAGTGCCGGGGTCGAAAGGCGTGACCTGAAGCATAGTCCCGCCGCTTGCGGTGACGTTTGCAACTTGGTTTAGCGGCATGAACTGCCCATAAGCCTCGACTTTCACGTTCGCAAGCATGTCGGGGTGCGCCCGGCCGGTGCGAACTTTTTTCAATTCATCTTGAAAGCGCAGGACAGCGGCGTCCATCGCCTTTCGATATTCACCATCGTCAAACATAATACCTCCTCGTAGGATTATAAAGTCGGCGCCAGGATACTATAAGGCCTAGCGCCGAGCAAACTTAGCAAATTATTCGGTCACACCGAGTTCAAGGCGCTTGAATTGGCGCACGGTGATATTCTCGCCGGTCTTGGCGATAGCTTCCTTGATGAACTGAGCAACAGTCAAATTATCATCCAAGATATAAGGCTGCTCCATCAAAACTTTGTCAGAAAAAGCTTTCTTAATCTGACCACCGATAATCTGGTCTTTCATACTCTCTGGGCCCTTGAAATTGGCTTCAAATTCCTTTTTCTTGGCTTCGAGATCTTTCTCTGGAATGTCTTCAATCGAAACGTAAAGCGGGTTCATTGAGGCGATTTGCATCGCGAGTTTGTGAGCGAGATCTTTGAACTCGTCGGTCTTGGCGACGAAGCTAGTCTCACAGTTCACCTCGACGATAGCGCCGAGACGGCCGTCGTGGACGTAGGTCTCGATGATACCTTCGCGAGTTTCGCGATCGCCGCGCTTCTCGGCCTTGGTCATACCTTTTTTGCGCATAGCGTCGAGAGCCTTGTCGAAGTCGCCTTTCGCCTCAACGAGGGCTTGCTTCGCGTCGGTCAGGCCAACGCCAGACAATTCCTTGAGTTTCTTGATAAGTTCGATAGAGATGGCTTTGACTTCGCCAGCTTTTTCTTTGAGTTCTTGGCTCATGTGCCTCCTTTGTTAGTTTCTAGTTCTCGGGTTGCCGAGAGAGATTAAGCATTTTTCTTGGCTTCGCCAGCCTTGATAGCGGCAACGAAGTAGTCGAGCAGGAGCTGGACAGACTTGATAGCGTCGTCGTTGGCCGGGATGACGTAGTTGACGTTGGACGGGTCAACGTTGGTATCGACGATAGCAAAGACAGGAATCTTCAAAGTGTTCGCTTCTTTGATGGCGTTTTTATCCTGGCAAGCGTCGGTGACGATGATAGCAGCTGGCTGCTCGGTCATGTCTTTGATGCCGCCGTAGCGCTCATTCAAGAGGTCGATTTCTTCCTGGAAGCGCTGGACTTCGAGCTTCGAGTAGCGAGCTTCAAGTTCGCCAGAAGCCATGCGGCGTTCGAGGTCTTTCAACTTCTTAATCTGGCGATTGACGGTCTCGACGTTGGTCAAGATACCACCAACCCAGCGAACCGTAACATATGGCATGTCGACGGATTCAGCAGCAGCCTTAGTCGCGTCTTTGAGCTGTTTCTTCGTGCCGACGAAGAGGATTTTCTTACCGCTCGCAGCGATTTTAGTGAGTTCTGGGAGAGCCTTTTCGAGAGCTTCGACAGTTTTCTCAAGGTTAATAATATGGCCGCCCTGGCGTTTGCTATGGATGTATGGCGCCATTTTCGGGTGCCAGCGGCTAGTTTTGTGGCCGAAGTGCGCACCTGCTTCGAGCAGGGCTTTGATATCGATGTTTTTTGGATCGACAGTCATGGTTATCCTTTCTCTTTGCGACGGGCGGGATTTCTGGCTGTCATTGAGGCTTTATCGCAAGACTGCGACATCGCTCTTACTGGCGGTGTGAAATCAGGAAGCCTCCCGAGGCTGTTTCATTGATTAGTTTGCTCTTTCATTATAGCGAACTTTAGTTAGTTTGTCAAATACTTCGGTCGGTGTTTTTAACAATTTCGGGGTTTACAGGTTGGCGAAAGTGTGATAAACTGGAGAAAGTTATGAGTAAAAAAGTTTCACAACCGCAAGAATATCGCTATGTTGTCTTCATGGATGAGGCAGCGAACTTTTCGTTCTTGACGCGCTCGATGGCTAAAAGTAAAGAAATGATCAAGTGGGAGGATGGTAATGAGTATCCTTTGGTGAAAGTTCAGATTTCTTCCGCTTCGCACCCGTTCTTTACTGGTGAAGAGAAGATTATCGATACCGAGGGTCGTGTCGATCGCTTCAAGGCTCGCGCTGAGCGTGCGGCGAAGTTGCGCGCTTCTCTTGGCAACAAGGTGAAAAAAGCCGAAAAAGAAGCTGTCAAGAAAGCTGAGAAGGCCGAAGCTAAGGCTTAATCTTCTTCTGCATTTAGGCGATGTTTGGAAAATCCCAGTTTTACGACTGGGATTTTTGATGGATTATAGTTTTGTGGACTGGCTCGGGAATGAACGCGCTATTCGGAGCGTTTTGTAGACTAGCGCTTTCTGGAAGATGTGAAGTTCCGCCCCAACCGCCGCCCCGCCAAATAAGTTCATAAATCCGTTGGGCAGATTTATAAGTTCTCCGATATCGATTTTATTGTAAAAAAGGAATGAGTATGTGCTATATCGTTTCCTGCGTTATAATTTCGCAGACAAGTTGACTTATTTTGGCGGTTGCGGGGGCTGGGGCGGAGAAAACTAAAGATTACCGAGCGACGCAGCGAACGGAGCAGCCGTTAAAGCGGCTGGTGACACCCGACGGCCAGATTACGCCAGGGTCAAACGGCACGATAAAGGCGGTTGTGACGTCGTTGACCGTGCTGCTCCAATAGTAACCACCTCCGCCAAGATAATCGAGAGAGCCATTGCTGATGCGGCCACCGTATTTGAAATTATAGGGTGTAGCGATAAGCTCATTCCCTGAGCTCATACCAGTGAATATCGCAGAGTACTGGGCGTGGGTCGGGAGTGTCCAACCCCGAGGACAGACGCTTGCATCGGTACTTCCGCTGACGAAACTGGCGTTGCCGGTGCCAGCGGTCGCGGCGCCCCAAGAGTAATATGTACCATAAGCGACATTGTCGGTGCTTCGATATGAGGCAACGAGGTCGTTGCTGCTATTATTGAAGTTGGAGGGCGAGCCGGTTAGCACGGTAGCCGGCGGCGTCCATGTCGCCGAAACATCGGAGAGTTTACTCGTCAACGGAGTATTTGGGTCCAGCGCATAGTCTAGGTTCCGAGTTATCCAACAGTTATTATCTTTGGCGAACTTGGTAATGGGGTAGGTTTGGCCGTCGCGCTCATCGACAAGTTCGACCTCGGTGCCCGGCGTTGTATTTTCACAGATTTTGCTCGTCATTTGTTGCAATGTATCCAAATCGCTGAGTGTGACGAGCTCGCGCGGCGATGAGATAACCGAAAGCACAAACTTGCCCTCATAGGTGTCGGCGGGGCGGTCTACGCCAATTTTCGTAGCGAAACCAAGCGTGAAAGTATGGTTGGCTTCGCGGACAGAAGTATTCTGACTAGCCAAGAGGTCGCCTTGGCCAGCCGATAACGCTTTGTAGGTTGTATCTGACGGGAGGTTTTCTTCTGTAATGACGGAATATCCCCAGGTGTTTGAGGGGAGGTTCTTGAGAGTTGAGGGACTGGGCGTGCCGGAAATTGTTGCGCCGGTCTTTTGGCCGACGAGCTCGCCGGAACCGCCTAGATAAATACTATAGCCGCCGGAATTTTTGATTCCGATATTAGAGCGAACCGTTGCCTGCGCGGACACACCTTCGGGTGTGGTCGGGGTGATCGGGCTAGGAGAGGTGACCGGTAGAAATTCGATTTCAATGGAAGAGCTTACGAAAGACTGCTCGGAATCGGCCTGGCTGGCCTCTTCGATAGCGCTAGCTGGCAAGTTCGCGAACGGGTTGATTAGAGAAAACGTCAGTAAAAGTAAGCAGAGACAGCTTATTCCTCCAGCAGCATTAAAGTTTCTTTGGTATTTTAGCATCACAGCCCTCCTTTTAGGTTTGATAAACCTCGGCGGCCGTCCATGCCCTAAAAACAAAAACGACACCGCAGGGGTGTTCAATCCTGTCAACGCGTCAACTCTGAACCTTTCGGACCATCGTGTGCATTGCTGCGGTGCCGTTTCCGACACGCGATAATCGCAAAAGGTGAAAATGACAACGTCACTAAAAATAGTTGACATATGTTAACAAGATTGAACATTTTTATTATAGCATAGAAAGTTTGGCTTGTGCGGAAAATTACGTTTCTTTTTGCCGTCTTAGTAATGCATTTGTCTATGTTTTGGAAAGAAAATCGGGCGGCCGTTATGGGGCCGCCCTGGTCATGAGCGCGGGTGCGCTCGGGTTGATAGGAACTGGCGCTGATTGCGCCTTGAAATAGTGCTGGCGTTTTACGCCTCGTGGTTGGCGCAGGGTGCGCCTGGTGTGCTAGCGCAGAGGTTGCGCTTCGGTTTCGCGCGGACTTTGCGCGAAGAGCCTTTGCCGCGAGGAGCGGCTGACTTGGCTAGCCTTCCTGGTCAGCCTCTTGTCGCGACTAGCGCTTCGCCTGCGCTAAAGCGCGGGTCTTGGTGGCGACGGATGTTGTCACCATGCCTGACCGTGGGCGCGCTTCCACTGGAACTCGCGCATGGCATACTCCGACGTGAAGGGCCTGCCAGTCTCGGGGTCGGTGTAGCTGCCCGGAGATCTGCTGGCACCAGACAGGAAGGCGTCGAGGGATGTGCCTGTAACCTGGCGACCGAGATAGTCGGTGTGCTGAGTGCCGGCCGGCTTCAGGCTACTGTTCTCCTGAGTAAAAAATCCCATTCATGTTCACCTCTTTTCTATGATGGGATCGGTTTTGTGCGAAGCGAACCGTTTGGGAGGTTCGAGCGATGCCTCTTCGGACGCGAAGTGCGTCTCGCTTTAAACATTTTAGACATGCCGAAACTAACCAATTCGGTTGGCTTACATCTATTGTAGCACAGATAGTCCAAAAAGTCAATAGCCTCTAATAGAGACTATTGCTGCCTGCGTCGCTCAAGAGAGAAAAGTTAACTTTTCTCTCTGCTCGCTATCCTCGTCAGTTCAAGCGTCTCTGCTAGGAGGCTGGTTGCTCGCCGGAAATGAGCAGTTCGACGAAGGCGCGGACGTCTTTCATGGTGTTGTCCTTGTCGGCTGGGAGGAAGAGGTCGGGGTTCTTGACGAAGTCGAGGGATTTGACCTGAGCGTAGACGGCTTTGATGAGGGATTTCAGTTCGGCCTCGTCGGCGTCGCTATACTCGTAGACCTTGTCGTGGACTTTTTCGTCAGCGTCGGGGGTGACGAAAAGAATATGGCCACGGGTAACCTTATATTTGCTGTAGGTCGGGGAGAGATTTAGGAGGAGCTTGTAGAAACTGAGCTGGAGGCGGTATTTATAGAGAGAGGGGCGGCTATCCCACTTGCCGTCGTGGAAGGTGCCGGTCTTGAAATCATAGACTTCGATAGTCTTGGCGGTTTCGTCGAGGTTGATGTGGTCGATTTTGCCGGTCAAGGGGACGCCCTCGAAACTCAGTTTCTCAGGAGAGAGGTTAGCTTCGGCGCGGGCGTTTGGATGGCGGAGGATGTCGCTAAACTCGGCGAGGGCGATATTCAGGTCGCGCGCGCCTTGCTCGAGGAGAGCCTGTTGTTCTTCGGGCTCGAGCGCGGTGCGGGGGACGGAGGATTTGAAGAGTTCGAGGGCGGCCGCGTCGTCGATATGACCGCTGGTCACCTGCTCGAAAACGGAGTGAATTAGAGTGCCGTAACAGAGGGCGCGGCTGGCCGGCTCGTCGGGAGCGCGGAGGACTTTGCGCTGATAGAGAGCCTGGGGGCCAGCGTAGGTCAGGTCGATGAAGGTGGTCAGATCGGAAGCAGTGAGGCGATAATTCTCAAGGCGGGCCTTCAATAGCGGCTCAATCTTGGAGGGCTCGATGTTCTGGTAAGCGGAGATCCAGCTGAGGCGCTTGGTTTCGATTTTCTGCGAGGCGTCGAGATCACCGTCGTGAAGGTGGATGATTTTGTTGGGAGTTGGAAGGTAAGGCGATTCCCCAGCGACGCTGTCGCGGCTATCCTCTTCGAGGTAGGCGAGGCGATGAATTTCTTTGCCGCTCGGGGCGAGACGGGAGTTCGTCAGATAAAGGCTCTGCTTCGCGCGGGTGATGGCAACGAAAAGGACGCGGAGCTTCTCGTCGTCGCTGGCGCCGGTGTGGCGGATGCTGACAAGGTTTTTCGGGAGAGCGAGGAGGTTGTTGTTACCCTTAGCTTTACCCCAGGCGGAGTCGTCGACCGAGGTCAGGAAGACATGCTTAAACTCAAGACCCTTGCTCTTGAAGGCGGTCATGACTTGGACGGCTTGACTATCGTCGCGATAAGTACTGATGCGCATGATTTCGGCGTCGGCCGCTTCATAGTCGTCGAGCGTGGCGATGAAATCTTTCAATTTCGGGGCGTCGAGCGATGCGGTCGGGTCGAGACTTTTCGCGTGGGCGAGGATGGTCTGGCGGAAAGTGGCGAGATTCTCATAGAATTCGAGCTTCTCGAAGGCGGTGGCGTGCTGGTCATAATAATTCAGGAAAGGTGAGGTGAAGTTGTTGAGAGGCGCGGCGCCGGTCAGATAGTCGAGCCAGAGCTCAAACGGAGCGGTCGCCGAGGCAGTCGCAAGGTTCGCGAAGAAATCTGCGAGATTTTCGAGGCGCTCGTCGCCAGAAAGGTAGCTCAAGGTCGGCTTGTTCGCCGTGCGGCTGGATTCAATGGCGCCAATGACAATGCCGGACGGAATGCCCCAAAAATCGTAAGAAAGAATCTCGAGAAGGCGATGCGCGGGTTTCTTCCCCTCGGCGAGTTCGTGGACGAAGCGGGCAATCGTAAGGAGAGGACGGATTTTGTCGTCCTGGAGGAGGTTGTCGCGCTTTTCGTAAGTGACGTCGAGATTTTTTGCTTTGAGGTAGGGGAGGATCGGAGCGATGTTTTTGTGCTTAGGAGCGAGGATGGCGATTTCATTCGGGTCTTCGCCGGCGTCGACCAATCCGCGGATTTTCTCGGCAATCCAATAGTATTCCGCCTCAGGACAAGAAAATTCGTGACGTTCGATTTCGGGGTTTTCCGGTTTGCCGTTCCATTCGTCTTGCATAGAATGGAGAGTTTTGTCGACTTCGTCGTAGTTTTTGGCGAAACTGTCGGTGATTTGGTCGGCAATGTGCTTAGAAAACTCGAGGACTGCGCCAATGCTGCGGTAGTTGTCGACTAGAGTAATAACTTTTGCGCCGTAATGTTGCTCGAAATCCATGAGATTCGAGGCATTGGCGCCCTGGAACTCATAAATCGCCTGATCGTCATCGCCGACCGCCATGATGAGCGGCTTTTCGTAGTCGGTGAGAAGTTTAATTAGCTCAAACTGGGACGGGTTCGTGTCTTGGAACTCATCGAGCAGAATATATTGGAAAAGTTCGGAGAGACTGAGGCGAAAACCGCGGTCGGTCTTGAGATAATGGATGGCATACTCAATCATATCATCGAAGTCGAAAAGTCCGTTCGCCGCGAGATACTGGTCGTATTTTTCCATGATATGCGCAAGCGAGAAGAGCTTTTTGTTGGCGATAGTATCAGAGAGGCGATAGGCGGGAGCGGGATGCTTGCGGTCGCCGGCGTCGAAGATTTCGACATACTTTTTCTTCCAGGCGGAAAGCGGCTGGACGCTAGGTTGCTTCGGCTTGCCAGTGGCGGTGACTCCGGGGTCAGTATTACGGATTTCTTCAATAACTTGGTTCAGTTCGCGAAGCATCGTATTCGCGATGCGTTCGATATTGCCGACAATCGGCTCGGGCGAGGTGTATTTCGCAAGGATTTCGAGGACGGGCTCATAGACTTCTTCTAGGGCTTGGTCGAATTTCAGGCGGGGCGGGGCGGCAAGGAAAATCGGCGAAATCTCGGCGCTAATCGCTAGACTGTCTTCGGCGTTTTGAGCGGCGATTTTCTGAAGGTCGCTCGCGGTGAGGCGAGCGGATTTCGCGCTTGAAATCGTATCAATAATATCTTTCGTGCCGGAGTTTTTAAGGATGTCGGTCGCGGGGAGCGATTTTTGGATGTCGGCGACGATTTTGTACTGCGCGGTTTGGTCGATCGGGGCGTCGAGCTTGCGGTCGAGAGTTTCGGTGTAGTTTTTGTAGCGTTCAAGCAGATTTGCGCCGAAAGCGTGATAAGTGTAGATATTAACATCGAGAGCCGCCTTGCCAATCATGGCCTGGAGGCGATCGCGCATATTCTCGGCGCCAGCGTCGGTGAAGGTGAGACAGAGGATGTTCTCAGGGTTAGCGTCGGTATGTTCGAGAATATAAGCAACCTTCGCGGAAAGGAGCTGAGTCTTGCCAGTCCCGGGGCCTGCCAAAACCAAGAGTGGCCCTTCTAGGTATTCGACGGCCTCTTTTTGTTGTTGATTGAGCGGCATGGTGGGTTCCTTTCTTGGCGAGGGTTGTTAGCTGGCGGGCTTAAGATTTTGATTGACGGCGGACTTTTTATGAAGTATGACGAGATTTTCGAGATGCGGCGTGCGCGGGAAAAAGTTAAACGGAATAACTTTTTTAATTTCGTAGACCGGGCTGTCTGGCGTGGTGGCAGTTGAACTATCTGTGACGGGGCGAGGGCTAGTAAGGATTTTGAGGTCACGCGCTTGGGTGGCTGGGTTACAGGAGAGATAGATAATAACTTCAGGCTGAACTTCGAGAAACTTATCGAGAAGCTCGGGGCGACAACCGGCGCGCGGAGGGTCAACGATTACGATTTGCTCTGGCTCAACATAATCGAGAGCTTCTTCGGATTTCGCAAGAACGGAGTGAACGTTCGCCCCCTGACGGCGAGCCTCTTGGCAGTTGCGTTCCATCTCAAGATAGGCTGGCTTGTCGCACTCGACAAGGGTGAGGTCTTGGTCGCGGGCGACCGAGAGACCAATCGTGCCAACGCCGGCGTAGAGGTCGAGAACTTTTCGCGGGCGCGGCTGCTGAGAGTTTTGCGCCTGCGTAGTGGCGGGGTGGATTTCTTGCTGCCAGGTTTCTTGCTGGATTTCTTTCTCGATTTCGTGAAGCGCCATTTCGTAGACTGGCAAGTTGATTTGGAAAAAGCCGTTCGGCGAGTAGGAGTAAGTCTGGCCGAGAATGGCGTCCTCGAGCAAGCTAAACCGCGGGCGAGGTTGATGATTCTCAATCAGGCCGCCGCTCACTTCGCTGGATTGGTTGGCGCGGAGCAGGAGCGATTGGTATCTGCGGGCCTCCTCGTGCTTTTTGTTCAGCTCGGCGATAATCTGCTGGGCTTTCTGAAAAATCTCAGGCCGCTCAAGACTAGATGAGTCGACGATAACTTTTTGATGGCTGCCGCGAGCGCGGAAGGCAGGATGAATCTTCTGGTCGCAGTGATCAAAATACAGCGCGTACTCCATTTTGTTGCGATAATGAAAATCCTTGCCGTCGGTCTGGATGGGTGCGATTTCAACTTGGCTCGGCAAATCGATTTTCTGCTGGCGGAAAATCTCTTGAAGTAGAGCATGTTTTTGCTCCAGTTCATAATCATAAGTCATAATCTGCCAAGGCGAAGTTGATAAGTAGCAATCGTCGCGTGGCGGGATGCGATGTGGAGAGGGTTTTTCGAAATCAAGGACAATCCCCTCAGCGTAAGTGCTTTTATTTTTGGTGAGCTGGATTCTGGTGGCAATTTCGCCAGGCAAGGCATTCCAGAGAAAAACTTTCTTGCCACTATTCTCGCCGTCAGAAAGCGTCGCAAGACCCTGTCCGCCAGGAACTAACTTCTCGATAGTTATTCGTTCTGTGATATATTCTGGGACTTTTTTCGATTTGTTTCGGCTCATTTTAGGTAATTTTATTCGTTCTGTGATATATTTTACTCGCGGCTTACTCGTAGCGAAGGGCGTCGATTGGGTTCTTATGGGCAGCCTTCCAGGCTGGGGCTGTGCCAGCGAGAAAGGCGATGAACATAACGATAAGAATAATCGGGATGACATTGGCCGGCGTAAATTCGAAGAGATTAAAGGTCGGTAGAGCTTCCAGGAATCCGCCCGGAGCGTGAACGAGGGTATTTGTGATATTGCCGATGATGATAGCGACGAGAACTCCGAACGCGGAACCCCAGAAACCGAGCGCGATAGCTTCGACGGCAAATTCAAGGAAAATCCTGCCAGAAGACATGCCGAGCGCTTTATCAAGACCAATTTCGCGAGTCCGTTCCTCGACCGACATGAGGAGGGTGTTGATAATGCCGATCGAAGCGGCTAGTAAGGCAATCCCGCCAAAAATCGTGAAGACGATCATGATGACGTCGAAGAAGGTGCGAATCATACCCATCATGTCGGAAACGGTAAGGCCAACGAAACCGGCCTCTTTTAGCTTGGCTTTGATTTCATCTTCGGTGTATTTTGAGTTATCAAAACGAGTCTGGATGGCGTAAACAAGTTCTTTCTGTTCGGCAGGATAGTATTTTGTGCCTTCTTCATACATTGCATCTTCGAGGGCGCGACTGATAATCGAGCCGTTCACGGCGACGACGCCCGGCGCCTGAACGCCAACGACTTTGGCTTTAAACTCAATGGGATTATTCGTCATTGTGTCGAGCATAACAAGAGTGACGGTTTTGCCGATAGCATCTTCGTCGGAACCGAATCCGAGCGCTTTCGGGTAACCAGGTTCAAGCGTAATTTCGTATTCCTTAGTATCCTGGCTCGGCAAGGTGCCGGCGGTGGTCGCAATGTTGAAATCGCCTGGAGGCATCGCACCGACCGTGATGTTATATTTCTTGTCAGTTTCTTTGCTCGTGATATATTCGACCGGTATTTGCTTTGCGATGTAGAAGTCATCTGGGTTTAGACCATCAATTTTGCCAAGCTTATCGAGCTGCTCCTTATTCATGGCGGAGAGGGTTTGGTTCGGATTATATTCGGTCGGTTCACTCGAAGTCGACATCATGGAGTTCATCATACTGACAGCCCCGCTGCTAGTGATCATAATGTAATCATCGCCACCAAGGCTAGCGGTTTGCTCGTCGATAAAAGAGTTGACGCCGGCATTGATAGCAACATTCAGAACGATCGTGAAACTACCTACGAAAATCGCAAGAATAGTTAGAAAAGTGCGGACTTTGTTGCGAAAAAGGTTATGATTAGCGGTCTTGATAATCTCAAAAAGTCCCATTACTTTTTAGCTCCTTTCTTGGCAGATTTGGCACCCGACGCAGAGGTCTTAGCGCTTTTCGACTGCGAGTTTGGTTTCTTGGACGACTTTTGCGATTTTGCGCCAGTATCCTCGACGATTTCGCCATCCATGATACGAACTTGGCGATTACAAAGTTTCGCTAAGTCTTCATCATGAGTAACGATAATCAAAGTCGTGCCTTTTTTGTTGGCGTCAAAGAGAAGTTTGATGATTTTGTCGCCAGTTGTCGAGTCGAGATTCCCGGTCGGTTCGTCGGCAAAAATGATACTCGGATCGTTCACGAGCGCACGGGCAATACAGACGCGCTGCTTCTGGCCGCCGGAAAGGTCGTTAGCTTTGAATTTAAGACGTTCTTCAAGCCCGACCGTATGTAGGGCTTTAGTTGCAAGCTCTTTGCGCTTCTTACGCCTCACGCCGGCGATTTTGAGCGGGAGCATAACATTTTCGAGGACGGTATCATTCGGGTTCATGAAGAATTGCTGGAAGACAAAACCGAAACTCTGGTTGCGAAGTTGGTTAAGCTTGTGGGCACGGAGTTTAGTTGAATCGATTCCGTTGATTTTGATAGTGCCAGAAGTTGGCTTATCAAGAAGAGCGAGTAGGTGCATTAGCGTAGACTTGCCAGAGCCGGACTTGCCGATGATAGCGACCGACTCACCTTTGTAGATATCTAGATTAAGGTGTTTGAGCGCGGTGAAGGCGGCGGAACGCTTGCCGTAAACTTTGACTAAGTTTTTTACCTCAATAACTTTTTCCATTGCTTTATTCTAACATGGCTGCAGCTAGTGCGCAACGTCAAGCGTTTACTTCTTTCGAGTTCTGGCAACGGTCTTCCTCGAACTGGTAGGTCGGCCCTGCGAGGCGAGCCGCAAGATCGGAGAGGTAGAAGCCAACAATGCCGCCGATGACCGGGACCAAGACATAAACTGCAAGAGCTAGACCAGCGCTACTTGCGAGGGCGCCAAAGTTTTCAGCCGTGGTCGGCAAGACGCCATACATAAGAGCGGAGGCGGGATTGAAGACGATGCTTTCAGTAAGGCCAAAGAAGTTCTGCGAAATCACCACGCTCAACAAATAAGTCAGGACAATACTGCTCGCAACGGTAAAGGCAAAAACCAAAGTATTCTTTTTAGCATAGCGAATAGCACGAGCGAAACAGAAGGCTAAAATAACAGCGCAGAGGAGGCTAATAAAGGCGAGCGCCCAGAAGTTTTCGCCGGTGGCTTCAACTAAAGTCGGCAATTCCCCGCCATAACTACCGCCAAGGCGGAAGGCGTTAAGCAGTAGCGAAGCAATCCAAGCACCAACGACCTGAGCTAGAATATAGAGCACACCGCGAATCGCAGACATGCGGCGAGTCGCCATCATGCCGGCGGTGACGAGCGGGTTGAGCTGAGCGCCGGAAAGTTTAACGATAACAACGTAAATGCCGATGACGGCGCACATCAAGAAGATTGGCACAAAGTCGACACGGAACATGCCGATTGTGCACATGAGCAACATAGTCAGAAGCATAGTACCGAGCACTTCGCCAAGGAGTGCGCCCCAGATTTTCGGGGTTTTGAAAATATTAAGCAAACTTTCTTCGCTGGGGTTATATTTGCGGGCGAAGAAGCCGGGTTTGTCTTGATTCATGAATGACCTCCAAAATTATTATATCTATTATAGCACAAGTTATGGCTTAGCGGGCATATTGCCAGATTTGGCCGTCTTTCGAATCGAGTACAGAGATATTTTGCGCCAATAGTTCGTCGCGTAGGCGGTCCGAGGTTGCGAAATCTTTCGCGGCGCGAGCAGCTTGGCGACTAACGAGGAGCTTTTTGGCAGCAGAGCCAAGCTCAGGCGAGTCAGAGAGTAGGCCTAACCCGAAGAGGTGGTCAATTTGTTGCCAAAAATCAAGATTGTCATTCGTGACAGCGTCGATAATGGCGAAGGCTTTCGGGGAGTTCAGGTTGTCGTCGAGGGCATCAATAATGTCGGCGATAGCGTCAGGAGTTGTGGTTGAGGAGCTGGCGGGAGTTTGGTAGCATTTCGCGATACGATTACGCCAGTTTAAGCGGCGAATGCGTGCGGCCTCGAGGTTTTCGAGGCTAAAGTCGCGCTCAGATTGATAATGCCCCTGGAGAACCCACATCTTGAAGTCGAGCGGCGAGTAGCCTTTCTCGGCGAGGTCGGCGAGCGAATATCCGTTGCCGAGCGACTTGGAGATTTTTTGGCCTTCAGAGGTGAGATGATTACAATGGATCCAATATTTGGCGAGTTTTTTCTCGAAGGCGGCTTCGCTCTGGGCGATTTCGTTGGTGTGGTGGGTAGGAATATGGTCGATGCCGCCAGCATGAATATCGATAGTCTCGCCAAGTTCGGTATGAATAATCGTCGAACATTCAAGATGCCAGCCGGGATAGCCGGGGCGACCGAGATAATCCCAGCGCATTTCGTGTTTCTCGCCAGGCTGGATAAACTTCCAGACCGCAAAATCGGAAGGATTTAACTTTTCGTCAGAGAACTCAACACGAGCGCCAGCCTTCAAGTTGTCGAGATCAAGCCGAGCGAAGTCGGCATAATGCGGGAACTTCGCAGTATTATAATATATACCATCGCGAGTTTCGTAAGTATAGCCTTTCGCGGTCAAAATATCAACCAGTTCAATGTCTTCCGGAATATAATCCGTCGCGCGGGCGAGAAGGTCGGGCGGGGTCAAATCGAGCGCGCTATAGTCGGCAAGAAACTTATCAATATAAAACTCGGCGACTTCCCAGACAGTCTTCCCGGTCAAGCGCGCACCCTTCTCGAGCTTGTCTTCGCCATCATCAGCGTCGGAAGTGAGATGTCCGACATCGGTCAAGTTCAAGACGCGCTTCACACCGTAACCCTGCGCTTTCAAAGTCCGAATTAATAAATCCCAATAAATATAGGCCGCAAAATTGCCAATGTGAGGCTGACTATAAACAGTCGGGCCACAAGTATAAATTTTAACTTCGCCGGCATTAAACGGCGTGAAAGTTTCGACCTTGCGGCTTAAAGTATTATATAGTTTCAGTTTGTTTGCTGGCATTTTTCAGAACCTTCTTTATCTCTGCTAATATTTTAGCACGTTTCCCGACCGAAATGTCATGTTGGCCAATCACGCTGATATAAGTAATATAGCGCGAGTTTTGCTTGGCGGCGCGCTTCAAATTCGAACGCATGACGAGCGGATCGAAATGACCGTGAATAATGGCAGTCGGGATGCGGATTTTGGTATAAGTTTGGTAGTTTTTACGATTTAGAATGACTTGCTCCATAGATTTCGCAAAGGCGGCGGTGCGGATATAAGTGCTACGAAAACTACTGAAGCGCTGGACAAGGTGCGCAAGAACGTCGGCGGCCGGAACCTCGGTTGCAATCTTGTGAAGCGAGCCATAGGTTTTTGTATAGGCTTTATCAGGAAGACGAGCAAGCTCTTCGGCCATCAAAACGGGCGGCGAGACAAGGACGAGTTCGGCAAGTTCGACGCTGGGATGAAAATTCGTGGCATAATCAGCGGCAATCAGTGATCCCATGGAGTGTCCGACAAGGACGACCGGAGTTTTGACGCGGAGATGTTTCAAGACTTGGTCAAGAGCTTGGTCATAATCGAGATAATCATAATCGAGCCAATCGGCACGAAGTGACTTGCCGAAGCCGAGCAGATCGAGAGCAACGAGACGAACTTTCTCGAGATCAGGGTCTCTGGCGAGTTGCTTCAAGGTCGTGCGCCAGGTGTCAGAGGTAGCAGAAATACCGTGGAGAAATACTACGGTCAGTTCCGGTTTTTTGACTTTGCGATCATAAGTTGCTTTGAGGCGAACGGGAATCCGGAAACACTTGTGCCAGACCCAAGTGAATGCATTATAGAGTTTTTGCGTTAGCATTATGCCGCCGGCTCGGAAGTTTTATCGGCGGTGTTTTGCTGGGCAAGCTTTTCGGCGCGGGCAGCTTCGAGAAGTTCCGGCATAATTCGCACAACATCAGCGACCACTTCTTCATAGCTCGTATCGTAAGTGCGGAAGCCGGCAGCGTAGGGGTGACCGCCGCCGCCGAAATAACCAGCAATTTGCTCGGCGATCGGCTCGGCGGTGCGAACTTTGCCAGTGACTTTGCCGTCGGGATAAGTTTTAATCGCGATAGCAACCACCACGCCTTCGATCAAGCGCATTTCTTCGAGAATCAGGACGTTCGGGTTGTATTCGTTGGAATAAGCCTGGATTTCTTCGAACGGAATGTGAATAGTTGCCAATTCCCCGTCGAGCGAATACTCAATGCGTTTAATCAAGTCGGCCTTATAGTCGAGAATGCGCGGAGATTTTTTCATAAAATCGCGACGGCGTTCATCAAGCTCGGCAGGATTTGCGCCGAGGTCGATTAGCTCAGCCATGGTGTGCATAGTTTCGGAAGTGACAGAAGCGCTGACAAGGCCGAGCGTATCAGAGGAAATCGCAGCGTAGAGAGCTTCGGCAGCTTCTTTCGGAACAGTCAAGTTGTCTGTCTTGGCAATTTGAAAAATCAGGTCAGCACAAGCCGGGCGCGGTTCGATAATAGCTTCATGTGGAAAGTCGAGGTCATCCTCCGTCTCATGGTGATCGATGACGAGAACGGGTTTGTTATAAAGCGAATTACGAATCGCAACGTCGTCGAGAAGTTTCGAAAGCAAGACTGCTGCGGCAGTATCGACGATAATATAACCGTCGGCTTTGTAGTCGAATTCGTTCGTGACGCGCGACCAATCCGGGAAATAGTGGAGATAATTCGGCAAGTCGACCGGACAATAAAGTGAGTTCTCGGTGTCTTTCAAAATATAATCGAGCGCAATCGCGGAGCCGAGCGAATCGCCGTCGGGATTCTCGGCCTGAATAATACAAATGCGCTTTTTGTCGGCTAAAAACTGAGTAAACTTCTGATACATATATATTATTATATGCTACCTTCGGGGTTTTGTCGACTTCGAGGAAGACTTGGCGGATTTTGACGTTGTTTTAGCAGACTTTGAAGAAGTTTTGCGAGAGGTTCTAGCAGATTTATGGGAAGTTTTGCGGCGAGTGGATTTCTTAGGTTCGTAGTTCGGGAAGGCCTTGGCGATGCGGCGACTGAGGCGGCCTTTCTCCATGATGATTGCGTGGACGCGCTCGGAGATTTCTTCGGTAGCGTCGCGCTCGACAGTGCCGACGGTGACTCGGAAGCCGAAAATCAAAATTAGCGAGCAAACAACGTCGACAACGAAAAGGAAGGCAAGAATAAGAGCGATAATATCGAGAAGCTCCGGGTTAACGCTATCGAAAGCAGCGAAAAGAAGCGGATTAAAAACACGGACGATCAGAACGCCAGCAACGCCAAAGCCGAGCAAAGCACCGAGACAGATGCGACCGTTAATATTGAAAGGCTGGTCGGAGTAATCCCACCAACGCACACGGAAGATTTTTTCCATGAGAAAACTAGTCATGTATTCTAGGAGCGCTGCGCCTACGACAGAAACGCAGAAAATCGCGATAAGATTCTCGACGTGGCCGATGGCTAGGGTCCCGACGAGTGCGCCAACACCATAAATCGGGCAAATCGGTCCAATGAAGAAGCCTCGATTGGTCAGGCGACCTTTTTGGAGCAAAGTGACGACAAGTTCCATAGCCCAGCCAGCGCAGGAATAAGTTAGAAAAAGTAAAAACCAGGTAGCGGGGCTGTGCTCGGAAAAAGTCTCCATATTAAACCTCAATATCTCCAATCATTTTAACGCTTTCGGCTTCCGGCAAAGTCTCGACAGATTTCAACTTGCGCTCGATTTGACGAGAAGTAGTAGAGGCGGAATCGATTTTGTTGACGGTTTCTTGGAGTTTTTTCTTGGTCGCGTCGAGTAAATCGCCAAATTTTGAGAATTGAGTTTTGACGGCGCCTAGGGTTTGCCAGACTTCGGCGGAGCGCTTTTCGATCGCAACAGTGCGGAAACCCATGGTGAGACCGGAAAGAATCACCGGCAAGGTCGAGGGCGAGCAAATCGTGACGTTCAGCTTCTGACGAACCTCGTCGAAAAGCCCGGGGATACGGAGGATTTCGGCATAGAGGCTTTCGGTCGGGACGAACATGACGCCAAAGTCGGTCGTCGCAGGAGGATCAAGATATTTAGTGGCGATTTTCTTGGCTTGCTCCTTGACGTCGGTCGCAAGAGCTTTGCGCAGAGTTTCGATTTCAGCTTTATCACCGCGATCATAAGCCTCGATAAGTCGGGCGTAATTCTCGACCGGAAACTTCGAGTCAATCGGCAGGAGGACTTGGTTCTCGCCTTGACCGGGCATTTTAATCGCGAACTCCACCCGGTCATTGCTGCCGGCTTTTGTCAGGGTATTCTCAAGATATTGATCTTTAGTCAAACTATCGGAAATAATGTTGCCAAGCTGAACTTCGCCATAAATCCCGCGAGTTTTGACGCCTTCCATGACTTTCTTTAAGTCGCCGACGCCATGCGCAAGATTACGCATTTCACCCAGGCCTTGATAAACCTGGGTGAGTTGACCGGAGATATGTTTGAAACTATTGTTGAAGCGTTCCTCGACGGACTTTTGTAGCTTTTCGTCGACCGTGAGGCGCATCTCTTCCAACTTTTTCGAGTTGTCATCCTGAAGACTTTTGACGCGAGTGTCGACGGTTTTCTGGATAAGTTGTAAGTTATCGGAAAGTTCTTTGCGGCTGTCCTGTAAGTTCGTCGTAATCTCGCGGCGATTTTCGCGGAAGGCATCTTCAATTTTTGGGGTGAGTTTATCGAGTTGGCCTTCGACGCGGATGAGGCGTTCTTCAAGCTTCGTTGTATCAACACGAGCGACGGGCTTTCTGGCAATCAAAATCACAAGCAGGCCAAGATTGATAAGCAATAAGCCGATTAGCGTAAGCTCCATATGTGCTATTATAGCACATTTTAGTTTCGTTGGTCCCTAATAATGTTTTTACTGCAAAGGTAGGTGATGAGAAAGTAGCCGCCATAGATGGCGCCGAGGATGATGGCAACGGCGGGCAGGGCGCTGGTGATGTCGATGCCACCAAGACTAATCAAGACAACGTCACAGAATTGAAGTCCAAAGACAGCGTGGAGAATTGCGATGAGGAGCGGAAAAAGGAAGAAGATGAAAATCTGCCAGAAGAGTGCGCGGTTTAGCATTTTTTCGCTAGCACCGATTTTGCGGAGAACGGTGTATTTTGCGCGGTTGTCGCTGCTTTCGGAAAGTTCCTTGAGGGCGAGGACGGCGGCGCTGGAGATGAGGAAGATGATGCCGAGATAAAGTCCGACAAAAGTGACGAGAGCGGAAGTGCCGACGTTGTTGTCGATGAGGTCCTGGCGCGACTCGACATCGAAATAATAGATGCCGCGGTTGCTGCCATTATAATTATAGACTGCGCTTTCTTCGTCAGGCTCGTCGTCGCTATAGAAACGGTTGTTGACACCATAGAGGATGCGCTCGGCGGCCTCGGGATCGACGTCGGTTTTGTAGTTCGCGAGGAGGACTTCGCGGCGCGATTCAGCTTCGGCGGCGAGATTAATACTATCTGGCACGATGATAATTCCCTCGTTGAGAGTCGAGACTTGGAGTTCGATGCCGCCGACGATACATTGATCGGAGTTTGGCGAGAGAGTCTTGCCGGCAACCGTAATTTTTTTGCCATCTTTCATGGCTTGGTTGCGAAGTTCGAGCACAGGTTTGAAGTCGGCAATCATAGCATACTCGCCGTCTGCAAGATTAACTTCCGGGTGACCGAAAACCTTCGCGGCGCGATTGTAGTCGCTTTGATGAATAAAGCGTTCGGAAACGTCATAAGAACCCATGACCGTCACATCTCCAGCACCTTCATTCACGCCGCTAACCGAACCAATGACATCGCCGAGAATAACACTGTCGAGGCGGTAAGTTTCGTAGGTCGTGATATCTTCGAGCCAGTCAGACAAGTTGACGTTCTCGCGCTGGTAGACTTCTGGAATAGACACGGGGTTTTCGCCGATACCGATAACTTGAATGTCGACGGGCATTAGTTTTTCGGCGGTTTCGTGCATGGTGTGGTTGATGGAGAGGGCGGAGCCGAGGATGCAAATCGTCGTGAAGAGCATAAGACAGATTAGGCTCATGGAGACAACGGTAGTGTTAATCTTGCTGCCGAATTGGCGAAGAATGAAGGAGTTTAGCTTGCTATAGTAGACTTTTTTGAAGCTCATGACAATTCGGAGAAGCAGGCCGGAGAGCGACCAAAAGAGGAGGAAGGTGGCGGTGACGCCGATAGCAATCGGGACGAGAAGAATCTGGATGTCGGCGTTTTCGATAAGCGTGTTGAGACCGGCGGTGACGAGATAGTAGGAATAGCCGAGCATGACGGAGGCGATAATGAAGACAACGGTGCAGACCCAGGGATTCTTCAAGGCAACTTTTTCATTGCGACGGTTGCTGGAAAGTAAGTTAATTAGTTTCTGGCGGCCGATAATGATAACGTTGAAAATCATGACGGCGAGATAGATGACGCCGAAGTAGATGAGAGTTTTCAGACAGGCAGCGCCGGAGAAGACGAATTGGAAGTTAGTCAGGTCGGCGTCGAACATATTAGCGACGAGGACGCTAGTGAATTGCGAGGCGATGATGCCGAGGGCGAGACCAGCGACCAGCGAGAGGACGCCGATCAGGAAAGTCTCGATGAGCAAGAGGCGGGAAATTTTGCGTTTGCCCATGCCGAGGGTCATATAGAGACCGAACTCCTTGCTGCGACGCTTGATCAGGAAGCGCGAGGCGTAGATGATGAGCGCGCCGAGAATGACGGAGACGAAGACGCTGACGACGCCGAGAATGACGTTCATGAGTTTCAGCATGTCTTTGACGCGCTCGGTGACGTCGAGCATGACGGATTGGCTTTCAAGCGAATTGAAGACATAGAAAATTGCGACGCCGAGCACGAGCGTGAAGAAATAGATTGCGTAATCTTTAATGCTGCGGCGAATGTTTTTGATGGCGAGTTTTGTAAACATAACTAATTCCTTTCTGTAATCGTGGGTTTAAGATTGTTTACAAGACGTCGCTGGCGTCGCCACCGAGCAAAGTGATAACGTCGATAATCGCGTCGAAGAAATCTTTGCGCGAGTCGTCGCCCTTCAAAAGTTCATTAAAAACTTTGCCGTCTTTGATGAAGATGACCCGGTTCGCGTAGGACGCGGCGAAAGCGTCGTGCGTGACCATGAGAATCGTGGTCTGGAACTTTTGGTTCAGACGCTCAAACTGCTCGAGGAGCATTTTCGATGACTTCGAATCGAGCGCGCCGGTCGGTTCATCGGCGAGGACGAGCTTCGGGTCGGTGATGATAGCGCGAGCGGAGGCGACACGTTGCTTCTGACCGCCGGACATTTGATAGGGGTATTTACTGAGAACATCGGTGATATTTAGTTCCCTGGCGACCTTTTTAACGCGGTCATCAATCTCGCTGGGCGCGAAGTTTTGAATCGAAAGGGCGAGAGCGATATTCTCGTAAGCCGTGAGCGAATCGAGCAGATTGAAATCCTGGAAAATGAAGCCGAGCTTTTCGCGACGGAATTCGTTGAGTTCTTCGCCTTTGAGGGACGTAATATCGTCGCCGTCGACGTAGATGTGGCCGGCGGTAACGCGGTCGATGGTTGAGATGATATTGAGCAGAGTAGTCTTGCCGGAGCCGCTGGCGCCCATAATTGCCACAAACTCACCTTCGTTCACTTTGAAGGAAATATTGTTGATAGCCTTCGTGAGCGAAGACTTGTTGCCATAATACTTTTCGACTTTTTCTAGCTCGAGAATGGTTTTCATGCTTCTCCTTATGTTCTTTGGGGATCGTCGCCTTAACTTTTGGTATTTCGTTGGCGACGGTTTTAGTTTGTCTTGGCTTGATTATAGTTTACTCTGGAAGTTTTGTCGTTTGCTCAAGGTTTCAGAAAACTTACTTTTTTGAAAGAGTATGTTTTGGCGGTGCCGGAGTATGATTTTCTGGGCTTGGAGTATGATTCGTATTGACCGGAGTATGATTTTCTGGGCGCATGATAGTATAGTAATCGTGGCGCGGGAAAGTGATTTCGACGATGGTGCCCTTTTGGTTTGGCGAGGAGATTTCGATTTGGTGACCGAGCTTGTCGCAGAGGGTTTTCGCAATATAGAGGCCCATGCCAGTCGATTTTTGGCCGCTACTCGGCAAGGAGTTGCGGCTGGTTCGACTGTTCGCGGAAGATATAGCACCGTGGCCGTTCTCGCCGGTGAAGGATTTTTCGAAGACGCGCGGGAGATCTTTCGCGGAAATACCGAGACCATCGTCGGCGATTGTGAGGACAGTTTTCTCTGCGGTATCTTCGGCGGAAATGGTAATAGTTTTGCTCTGATATTTAATGCTATTTTGAAGGATTTGGTTGATGATAAACTCGAGCCACTTGCTATCGGTAAAAACTTCGTAATCTAGATTATTTACGGTGAAGTCGACGTTACTGGCGAGGAGAAGGTCACGATTACGAGTGGCGACATTTTTGATAATTTCGGCGAGCGAAGTAGGCTTAATGAGATAATCGTGTTCGGCGTTTTCGGCGCGGGCGAAATAGAGAACTTGTTCAACATAACTGTCGAGACGACTGAGCTGGGCGGCAATTTTGCGATCTTTATTCATGAGGCTCAAAGTGGCGAGGGGAGTTTTAACTTCGTGAATCCACATTTCGATATAGTCGCGAAACTCGTCGGCTTCGATCTCATAGCTCTGGACGACTTCGGCCATGGATTTGTTGATAGCGTAGAGCGCTTCGTAGAGAACGGCGCCGTCATAGAAGTTCGGCCTAGCGAGGGTCTCGAGGACGAGGTAGGCACGGTCGAGGCTGGCAATGTTTTGGAGGAGTTTTTGATAAAAGGTGCGGCGGCGGAGATATTCGGAAACCGGGACAGTGACACCAAAAAGTGCGAAAAAGATCACGGTAATAATAATTATTTCGGCGCGGGCATGGAGAGCGAGCAGGAAAAGTAGCAGACAAGCTAGAAGGACGAAGAAAAGTATAAAATAATAGAGCTTCTCGCGGAGAAAGTGGCGGAGGTTGGCGGGATTGTCGCGGCGGTTGGCGGCCGGGTTAGGCGAGGACATAGCCGAGGCCTTTGCGGGTTTCGATAGCGTCGTCGGCGCCGAGAGATTTAAGTTTTGAACGAAGGCGGCTGATGTTGACGGTCAGAGCATTGTCGTTGATGTATTCCTGGTTATTCCAGAGGTCGGTCATGAGAGCATCGCGAGTGACAATTTCACCCTTCGCTTCGAGAAGGTGACTTAGAATAATCATCTCATTCTTCGTAAGCAAGGCGCGACGCGGCTTGCCAGTTCTTGAGTCTTTCTCTCCAGAAATCACGCCGCGAGCAAGGTCGATGTTTAGGTGGCGGAAGTTTTTAATACTGCTGGGGGCTTCGACGCGCTTCAGGACGGCGGCGATTCGGAGGAGTAAAACTTGCGGACTATAAGGCTTCGTGATGTAATCATCGGCGCCATAACTCATAGAGAGAACTTCGTCCATTTCGGAGCTGCTGCTAGTCACCATGATTACGGGAAGCTCGGAAGTCTGACGCAGGGTTTTTAGAAGTTGTTCGCCGTTTAAGCCGGGGAGATTAATATCAAGCAAAAGCAGGTCGGGCTTCGCCGCGAGGATTTGCTCGACGATAGTCTCGAGATCAAAAGGCGCAGACCGTTCAAGTTCGCGGGGCGCAGGTTGCTCTTCGAAAACTAGAGCGTCGGTTTCATAGCCAGAACCCGCGAGAAGGTCGGCGAGGCTTTGGCGCATGACTGATTCGTCTTCGATGATATAGATCTTGGTCGACATATGAGTATATTATATATTATTCGTGGAAACTGTTATTAAAAATCAGTAGGAACTCAATCACGAATCTAATACGATCACGCAAAATCGGATCGTCGGTTTCAGTGTTAAGGATAGCGGTTTGATTATTGAGCCCGCTAAATAGGTTGCCGACCGAACCGCCCATATAGTCAATAGCGTCAGCATAATCCGTATATAGAGCGGCGAGTGCTTGATTCGGATCCTTGAAAACCGGTTTATCGTATTGGTTAATGCCAACAGCATAAGATTCGTTATCCGAAGGGACATAGCCATATATGCCAATTGTGCGTTTTTCCTCGGTAGTATAGTCCCGGACGGCAACGAATTCTCCAGGAACGTCAAAATGCAGAATAAATTTAGCTTGCTCCCGAGAAGGTAGACTTAGAAAGATAGCTAGCGCCACAAGGAGGGCTATGAAAATAACCGCAACAATAAGTTTTACCTTTTTCATAAATAATCCTACTCGTCAGGAAAACAGAAAAGTCCCCGTATATTGGGGACTTTCCGCAAGTTGTTATTTTGTGCTGCGTTTCTCGATGATTTCGTTCGCCACGTTGGGTGGGACTTCCTCGTAGCCGAAGAGCTCCATGGAGCTAGCGGCACGACCTTGCGACATCGAGCGGAGGTCGGAAGTGTAGCCGAAGAGATTGGCGAGCGGAGCGAAAGCCTTGATGAGCTTGGCGCCACCGTTCAAGTCTTCCATGCTGTCAATGCGGCCACGACGAGAGTTGATGTCGCCGATGACGTCACCCATGAACTCTTCTGGAGTGGTGATTTCGATCTTCATGATTGGCTCAAGAAGGACCGGGTTCGCTTTCTGGATACCAGCACGAGTTGCGAGAGAACCAGCGAGTTTGAAGGCGAGCTCGGAGGAGTCGACATCGTGGTAAGAACCATCATAGAGAGTAGCCTTCACGTCAACGACTGGGTAGCCAGCGATAACGCCGCCGTTCAAGGTTTCTTCGATACCCTGTTGAACTGGCTTGCGATATTCCTGAGGAACCACACCGCCTTTAATCTGGTCGATAAATTCGAAGCCTTTGCCTGGCTCGTTCGGCTCAAACTTGACCCAAACGTCACCATACTGACCGCGACCACCGGACTGCTTGATGTGCTTACCCTGTGCTTCGGCGGTGCCGCGGATGGTTTCGCGATAAGCAACCTGCGGAGCGCCGGTGTTAGCTTCAACACCATGCTCTTTCTGGAGACGGTCGATCGCGATTTCGAGATGGAGCTCGCCCATGCCGGAGATAATCGTCTGGCCGGTTTCTTCGTCGGTGTGGACGCGGAGGGTCGGATCTTCTTCAACGAGTTTCTGGAGGCCGAGGCCCATTTTTTCCTGATCAGATTTGGTCTTTGGCTCAACAGCGATAGATACTGGAGGATCCGGGAAGGTGATGTCTTCGAGGTGGATTGGATGAGCTGGGTCGCAAATAGTCGTACCGGTCGTGACTTCCTTCATGCCAACCACGGCGGCGATATCGCCAGCGGTGATCTCGGAGATTTCTTCACGTTTATCAGCGAACATCCGGACGAGACGACCGATGCGCTCTTTGTCTCCAGTCGTAGCGTTCAAAACGGTGCTGCCGGAAGTCATTTTACCAGCATAGACGCGGACGAAGATAAGTTTACCAACGAACGGATCGGTTGCGATCTTGAAGGCAAGAGCGGTCAAAGGCTCGCTGTTGTCAGCTTTACGGATGACCTGGTTACCGGTTTTCGGGTCGATACCGACGGTCTGACCCTGGTCGCGATCGAGCGGAGACGGCAAATAGTCAGCAACGAGATCGAGAACCTTCTCGACGATAACGCCGCGACCATCACCACCGGTAACGAGGAAGAAGTCGCCATCAAGCACGCGCTTGCGGAGAGCAGCCTTCAACTCGACTTCAGAGATTGCCTCTTCGCCTTGATTGAAGAACTTTTCCATAAGGTTTTCATCGGCCTGGACAGCTTCCTCGACGAGGAGAGAGCGAGCATTTTTAGCTTTTTCGAGCATGTCAGCGGGGATATCGCCGATAGTCAACTCGTGATCAGCATAATCTTTGTAGGTGTAAGCCTTCATGTCGATAAGGTCGACGACACCGCAGATGTCTTTCTCGAAACCGATTGGCAAGTGAATCGCAACGGCATTCTTCGAGAGGCGCTTGTGGATGCTATCGAGAGACTTGTAGAAGTCGCCACCGATTTGGTTGATCTTGTTGACGAAGCAGATGCGAGGGACGCCGTATTTGGTCGCCTGGCGCCAGACAGTCTCAGACTGAGCCTCGACGCCCATCTTACCATCGAAGACGACAACCGCACCGTCGAGCACGCGAAGTGAACGCTCGACCTCAGCAGTAAAGTCGATGTGGCCTGGGGTATCGATAATATTAATCTTATGACCTTTCCAATAAGCAGTAACAGCAGCGGAAGTAATCGTGATACCACGCTCCTTCTCCTGTTCCATCCAGTCGGTCGTAGCACCACCGGTGCCACCCTTGACTAGGTCGATTTTGTGCTTGAGGCCGGTGCGATAGAGGATCGCTTCGGTCGTAGTGGTTTTACCCGCGTCGATATGGGCAATAATCCCGATATTGCGGAGCTTTGATAGGTCTGTGACTTCGCTTGCCATGAAAGTTTTCCTTATGTTATTATTGTTGCCTGAGTTTTTGCTTATGCACTCGGCGGGAGTTAGTCGCCATAAAAATATACTTTATGGCAGACATAATCACCTCCGAGACACAGGCTTTGTTTTATTTTATCATAAAATTGCGAAAAGTGGTAGGGGGATTATACTAATATTGGGCGTAGATTTATAGGATACTCGAGATCCTACTTATGTTTTATCTTTCTAATTCACTCTGCTTATGGTGAATATACTTACCATATTTCAGGAGCAACTTCCAAGCTTCTCTTCCTACAAAATATAAAATTAGACCTACCGCGATAGATAATGGAAAGCCGATAATTGGATTTAGTTCGAAATCGCCAACTTGAAAACTAACATACGGCACGGCGAAGTTAAAAAGATAGCCCGCTAATTTTACAAGCCCAAGCAAAGGAGTTACGACGCCGAAAAACATGAAAGTTGGCGCGATAATTCCCAGGATTGGCACAACAAAAATACCCAAAAAGAATGCTCCTATATAGAATGTAATGGTTCTTGTATGCTTTTCGTTTGAACATTTTGTGGCATTTAGGCCACCCTCTTCAATCCTTGCGGGATCCATGAACTTCTCCTTCCGCAGACTAATTATATTTATTCGTTTATTTTTTGATCTAAATCCTTCATATTTATATTTTGTCTTATTATACCACCCTTCGCATGGATAGGGCGCGCCACCGTAAGTCGTGCGTCCCGCCAAATCAATAAAAACACTATATGTTAGCAAGAAATCGTTAGGATATTTCCGTTGTTGTCGAAAATTGCGAACTCGTCTTTGCCGTAAAAAGTCTGGTGCAATTCTTTAGCAATCTTAACTTTGTCTTTCAGGTCGTCATATAACTTCTTCACATCATCCACCGTAATAAATAGGGTTAAGGTTGGCGTGATTACTCTGTTTTGTAAAGTTGAATACTCCGCCAAGAGATTCTGCTGCTCTTGGAACATTATGGTAATTTTATCTTTACTGAGTATGGCAAAGTTCAAGATGTCGCCACCTTCCGGCACGGTAGTAATTATCTTGAATCCAAGTTTATCCTCGTAAAATTCGATTGTGTCTTTAACATTTTTCACCATTAAGTTTGCGGTAATTGTTTGATACATAGTTTTCTCCTTTTTCTTATCGTATAAAAAATCACGCCAAAGGTCTTGTAAAAAACAGACAAAGTGGCTATTTGCCGTAATTATCCAGAACTTGCGATGGTGTAATGCTGGTGTATTTTTTCAGCTCTTTGTTGAAGTGGGCTTGGTCATAAAAGCCGCAGAGATTAGCAATATCAACGAGGGATTTTTGCTGTTCCAGAATTAAGGTTAGAGCGAAATGTAAGCGCAAAATATTAAGCAAGGTTTTTGGCGATACGCCAAACTGGGTCATAAATAAACGATATAGACTACGTCCGTTCGAACAATTCAGACTCTGCGCGAGAGTAGTGACGGTTTGCGGAGTTGGCGCTTGGTAAAGTTCATCTATAATCTGGAAATATGGAAATGTCGGATGGGTTTGGAGTTTCGTTAGTAGGTATGATTTAAGGTAGAGAAGGCGGTCATCGGTGTCGGTATAGCGGAAAATATCGACGAGATGATATTTTTTCTCAACTACATTGAATGGCAACTCGCGGCCCATGACTTTCTGCGCAGCGACACCAAACAACGCATAAAACACACTTGGTTTCAGTCGCGCCCCGAGATAATCTATCTCACCAGTGAGCGGAAATGGCTCGGTCGCTTTGCTAAAGCCGGCAAAATTAATAGTCTGCTTAGTGAAATCTATCACCAGATCAATGCAAGCATCCGGCAAGATATAATTCGTTACTTCGCCCGCAAGCGTGGCGCGTGAGCGCATTGTCCAAAGGCAGAAGCATGCTTCGTCCAGCTCCGTAAAATGATGTTCTTGGTAGTCCACTCGCTCGCGAAAATCTTGATCTAGGAGATAAGGGATTTGTTTGGGATAATAAGTTGTCATTCGTAGTATTATATCATTCAGAGCGCGAAGTTTTTGTCGGTGCTCAAGATGTAGAGTTTTTGCTTGGCGCGGGTCATGGCGACATAGAGGAGGCGATGCTGGTCGGATTTTTCGGTCGCCGAACTGTCGCCAAAAAGTTGCCAGAGGTCGGCGTTCGGATGTCGACCGAGAACGAGGTCGCGGTTCGCTTCGAGCAAAATAATAACCTCCGATTCAAGCCCTTTCGACTTATGCATGGTCAGGCAGCGGACTTGTTGGTCGAAGTTTTCTGGCGTCATAATTCCCTCTTCGGCGGCGAGGATTTTAAGCGCGGCGTAAAAAGTTTCGAGCGTAATATCTGAGAAAGTCGTGAAATTGTGGCGGTGGAGGAGCATAATTTCTGAATGGCGATTCTTACGGAGGACTTTGAAAACGGTTTTCAGGAGTTTGGCAGCGCCGATAGGAACTTTCGCAGGAGTAACGTTGAGTATACTAGCGAAGGCGAGCTGGTAGCGAGCGTCGCCAAGGGCATCTTCGCGGATGTCGTCGGCATTGAAACGGGTTTTGTCTGGATTTCGACGAATGATTTTGCCGGGTTTATGGTTAAAAGGGATAGCACGACCGGCGGTCGGATCGTAGTTTCCCAGCATATAGTCGTTGGCATTCTCGACGATGCGTCGGCAGCTGCGATAGTTAGTCATGAGCGGGATGTTTATGACATCTTCTGGAAAATAGTCGGCGAAGTGAATGAAGTAATCGACGTCGGAACCGGCAAAGCGGTTAATCGCCTGCCAATCATCGCCAACCGCGAAAAGGTGCGCCGAGGGACAGTTTTCTCTCAGAGACAGCACGAGGTTCAGGAAAAGCTGCGAAAAGTCTTGATACTCATCAATCATGATAAACTTCAGCGGGCGAACTTTTTGGAGAATGCGGGATGCTGCTGAAGCGCGGTCGCATGGGAACTCGGCAGTTGCTGTTCCCGAAGCGCAACCATGTAATAGTTCAGCGGCGCGAGACATGAGGAGGTTAAAATCAGTTTTGGGCCGACGAAGGTTTTGAAGATAGTTTTTAAAGGTGACGGAGCCAAGCTGGTGAAGGCGGACTTTTTCGGTGAAGTTAGGATTGCCGAGATGTTGCGAGACGTAATCCTCGACATTTTTCTGAAGTTCTGCGAGGCCAGTTTGACTAATATACTTCTGTCCGGCACGCGCAACAAAGCCGGAGATAGTTTTCAAAAGCTCATCGAAGTTACGCTTTGAGATACGGCGCCCCGGTTCTAAGGATTTTAGAACCTGATCCAAACTGAGACGGATTAGCTCCTCGTGTTCAGTTTCGGAGATAAGTTCCGGGTGGGCGCCAGAAAGCTTAACAATATCAAGGGCAAACTTATGAAAAGTCGAAGCGATTTTTGCGAAATGTTGGCCGGTGGTCGAGGTTTGCTCTGCGCTGACATGTTTGATGATCGGTTGTCCGTCGAACTTGACTTCAGCAATGCGTTCGTTGACTTCCTGCGCGGCAGTGCGATTAAACATGAAGGCAACGATTTCGGCTTGAGTGGCCTGGCCAGTCGCGAGGAGATAGGCGATCTTCGCGACAATGACGCGGGTTTTACCGGAGCCAGCGCGAGCGGTGACGAGGGTATTCTTATGCTCATCGAGTACGGCGCGAGCTTGGTCGAGATCGAGCGTATAAGGTTTGTCGTAGAGTGAAAAGTGCTCCGCAAACCAATCCCGGAAGGCTTCGAGCTCCGTCGGGACTGACGGCATTATTTAAGCTTGGCTTTCAGGATTTCTTGAACGGCGCTCGGGTTAGCCTTGCCGTGCGACTCTTTCATAACTTGGCCGACAAGGAAGCCGAGAACTTTTTCCTGACCGGCCTTATAATCGTCTTGAGCCTGTTTGGTTTCGAGCTTAGCGAGCACAGCGTCGACGATTGCTTCGAGTGCGCCCATGTCGTTTTCTTGAATGACGCCGAGTTCTTTCGCGATCGAGCGAGTGTCTTTGAAATGCATTTCCGGGTCGAAGAACTTCAGGAAAACTTCCTTAGTCGCGGTGCTGGAAAGTTCGTTTTTGTCATTCATCTCGACAAGTTCAAGAAGTTGTTCTTTGGTCGGGAGCTCGTCGTTCAGGAGGCTGGCATTTTCTTCGGCCAACAGCACCGACGAGAACAAGTTGGCAACTTTCTTAACGGCTTTTTCGTTTTCGAGTTCGGCAAGTTTTTCAACTAAGTTCTGATAGTCGAGCAAAACTTCGATCAAGTCCGCAGGAAGGATTTTGCTGAAATCATGACGATATTCGGCAGGGAGTTTCGACAAGCGCGCGCGCTCCGCTTCAACAACTTCAGGCGCGAGGCGAATTGGCGGGATGTCTGGCTCCGGCATATAGCGATAATCCTGTGCTTCTTCCTTGCTGCGCTGAGAGGTAGTCTCGCCGGTAGCGTCGCTCCAGCCGCGAGTTTCCTGGATGACTTTTTCGCCTTTTTCAAGCAACTTAATCTGGCGCTTAATTTCATATTCAACGGCGCGCTCGACGCTGCGGAAAGAGTTCAAGTTCTTAACTTCGGCGCGAGTGCCGAGTTTTTCGCTACCTTCAGGCGCAAGCGAAATATTAACGTCGAAACGCATGTTGCCATTATATAAATCGCCGAAAGTGACTTTTGCATAAGTCATCAGGCGCCAAAGTTCTTTCGTATAATCGCGAGCATGGGCGGCGGAATGGATGTCGGGCATGGAGACGATTTCGATGAGCGGTGTGCCGGCGCGATTTAAGTCGACGAGACTATAAGTCGACTCGTGGCTAAGTTTTCCGGCATCTTCTTCGAGATGAGCGTGTTCAATGCGGATTTTAGTGCCGTCTGGAAGCTCGACAAAGCCGGCGCCGATAATCGGGTGATACATCTGAGTAATCTGATAACCCTTCGGGAGGTCAGGATAGAAATAATGCTTGCGGTCGAAGCGCGATTCGAGGTTAATCTCGGAGTTCAGAGCGAGGCCGGCGCGCACGGCGTAAGTAATCGCGTCTTGGTTTAGGCGTGGCAACATGCCGGGTAAACCGTAGTCAACCGGCGAGACGCAAGAGTTCGGCTCTTTCAAACGAGCGTCGTTGTCGACTTCAGAGAAGAGTTTGGTTTTGGTGCAAAGTTGGACGTGGCATTCGATGCCGATAGTGGGGATGTATTTTGTCATTAGATAGCTCCTAGATCCTTTAATGCCTGGCGGAAGGCGGCGAGGGCACGGCTAGCCTCGTCATAATCAAGTTCAAAATCCGATTCGTGGGCGATCTGGTTACGCAACTTATGTGCATACCAGACAGCGTTAACTTTCGTGAAACGGTCGCCGATACGTTTCATACGCTCACCCATAGTCTTCCCGGGGAGGCCAAGCTCAATCAGGGCACGATCGAGCAGCTTATCAGCATTCAAGACGGCGAGATTGTAAGTCTGACGCTGGCCCTTAACAAGACCGTTCTCGATTTTAAGCCAGCGGGTTTGGTATTCTTCGACATTAAAATCATGCTTGCGCTTCCCCATCAAGGTCATCGCAACAAGCGCGAGCAGACCAACCGCAACAATCGCAATAACTAGGAATAAAACTGAAGGCCACATTAGTCTTTACCTCCGAAGATATCAGCGTGCGAATCGGTGCTGCCGGCATGGCTATCTTTATCCATCTCGGCGGCAAATTTCAAGAGATCGGCATCGCTGCGGCGCGGGCCAACCAGCTGCAGGCCGAGCGACAGACCGTCTTCCGTCTCGCCGGCCGGAATCGCTAGACCTGGAAGACCAGCCAAGTTGACCGAAACTGACATCATATCTTCTAGATACATCGCAACCGGATCATTAACTTTCTCGCCAAGTTTAAAGGCTGGGTTCGGACTGACTGGAGTCAAAATAAAGTCGCACTTTTCGAAGGCATCGTTATATTCGTTAATAATCATCGTGCGAGCCTTGGCTGCTTTTAGATAATAAGCATCATAGAAACCGGACGAAAGCACGAAGTTACCAGTCATGATTCGGCGCTTATTCTCCGACATGAAGCCTTCGTTACGGGTATTCTCGTATAAATCGTTCAGATTGTCAGATTTGTCACTGCGGAAGCCGTAGCGAACGCCATCATGGCGCGACAAGTTGCTGGCAACTTCGGCCGGAACAATAATATAATATGCCGCGAGAGCATATTTCAAAGCTGGCATGTTCAGCTCGACGATTTCGTGGCCTTTAGCTTTTAGTTCCTCAACTTTGTTAGCGAGAGCTTTGCGGATGCTCGGAGCGACAGCGTCGTTGTCAAAATCTTTGATAATACCGATTTTCTTGATTGGGTCGTTAAACTTTTCGTTATCTTTGCCGTAGAAATCTGGCAGTGTAGTCATGTCTTTCGGATCTTGGCCAGCAGTAATTTCCGTTAGTAAGTTTAGATCTTCTGGGGTTTGAGCAAAGAAACCAACGCAGTCGGTCGATGAACCCATAGCAACGACACCGTAGCGGCTGACTGTGCCATAGGTCGGCTTGAGACCATAAATACCGTTAAAGGTAGCAGGCTGACGAATCGAACCGCCAGTATCAGTACCGGTCGCAAACGGAACGATGTCGAGTGCAACAGCGACGGCGGAACCACCAGAGGAACCACCGGCAACACGCTCCAAGTCTTTAGAGTTTTTCGTCGGGCCGAAGTAAGAGTTTTCGGTCGAGGAACCATGCGCGAAGGCATCAAGGTTCGTGCGGCCAATCATGATTGCGCCTTCTTTTTCCAGCTTCTCGACAGCGGTCGCCGTGACCGGGCTAGTAAAACCTTGGAGAATGTGCGCTGAGGCGGTCGTTTCGCCTTCTTTGCTCAGGAAGTTATCTTTCAGGGCATACGGAACACCAGCTAGGCGGCCGACATTTTCGCCTTTTTTGATACGCTCATCAATTTCAGCAGCTTTTTTAATCGCCTCAACATCGTTCAGAAAAGTGAAGATATGATGAGTTTCTTGAAACTTATGCGCCTTTTCGAGCGCGGCCTGGACGAGCGAAACCGCCGTGATTTCTTTATTCGCAGTTTTCATCGAGCACTCCTATAAAACTTTCGGGACTTTTATTTGATTATCGCGAACTTCTTTAGTCAAATTCAAAAGTTGTTCGCGGTCGGCGTCTTGGGGTAAGATTTCGTCGGGGCGCCAAACGTTTTCCATTTCGAAAACTTGATAAGTGGGCTCGATGCCCGAAGTGTCGAGCTCGTCGAGTTGCGAGATATAATTAATAATGCCATTGAGGTCCGAGACGAGTCGAGTGCTTTCCTGGTCGGTCAGCGCAAAGTTCGACAGCCCAGCCAGGTGAGCAATAACTTCCTGATTAACTTCCATATATATTATTATACTACAAAAACGCTACAACTCTTCAACATTCTGGGTTCGGTGAGCCTCTCCTCATTGCCGCGCGATGCGCGTCGAAATCGGACCCGGCTCAGCCGTAAATAACCCATCATGTTAAATTGTTGCAGCGCTTCGTAATCGTCAAGATTTTACATCTCGGCGATGTCTTCGGCGGATGGCTCGAGATCTTCAGTTTCGATTTCGAGCTCTGCTTTTTCGGCGTCCGTCACATCGAGCGGAGTGACACCAGTACCAACTGGAATCTTGCGGCCGATAATGACGTTTTCCTTCAAGCCGTTCAAGTGATCGACGCGACCATTGATGGCGGCGTTAATCAAGACGCGAGTGGTATCCTGGAATGACGCAGCCGACAAGAACGAGTCGGACCAGATTGAAACCTTCGTAATACCGAGCAGGAGGCTTTCGTAAGTTGCAGGCTCTTTGCCAGCTTCCTCAAGCTTACGGTTCTCAGCAATGATAGCAGCCTTCGAGACGATGTCGCCCGAGACAAAGCTAGAATCACCAGCTTCATCAATCATGACGCGGCTAAACATCTGGCGGACGATAATCTCAAGGTGTTTCGCGGAGATTTCGTGACCCTGTGCGGCATAGACCGAGATAACGTCGTTCATGATGTAGCGAGCAGTCTCTTCGGCGCCCTTGTACTTAAGCAAGTCTTGGAGGTTCAAAGAACCGGTCGTAATGCGGTCACCAGCTTCGAGGCGGTCGCCGTCCTTGACGAGGAGTTCAGCATCGCCAGGGATATCGAGCTTAACCGCGGCGCCAGCTTCGGCGACAACAATAATCGCGTCGTCGGTCAACTGAGCATTGCCATCGGCCGGCGAAATGAGTGGCTCTTTCCCTTCGCCCTTATCGGCAAGGACATCGCCAGCGCTAACGGTTGCGCCGTCTTTAATACGCGGGGTGCGACCATCAAGGACGAGGCGCAAGGTATCGCCAGTATCAGGAGTGACCTGGACGATGTAGCGGTTGTTTTCTTCGCGAACATCAACCACACCAGCAACCGGAGAAACGAATGCTTGACCTTTCGGGCTGCGAGCTTCGAGAAGCTCCTCAACGCGCGGAAGACCGCGAGCGATAGCACCAGAACCGGCAACACCAGAACCGTGTTTCGTATCAAGCGTCAGCTGCGTACCCGGCTCACCGAGAGATTGAGCGGCAATAACACCGACTGGCTGGTGGGCGGCGACGAGAGCGCGGGTCGACATATCGACACCATAACTCTTGCGCGGAACACCACTTACCGCAGTCGTAGTAAGGACGGATTGAATCTTAACACTTTCAATCTTGTCGTCTTTTGCAATCTGCTCAGCAATATCGTTGCTAATCAACTCATCAGCACCAACATAGCCTGGAACTGGTTCGGCAGTGTAGCGGCCAGCGATGCGAGCGGCAAAGTCGATGCCAGTATATTCGGATTCGCTCTTGTAAACGGCAAAGCCTGGATCTGGAGCCTCTTCGTCGGTCGTGAAGACATCTTGAGCGACGTCAACTAGGCGACGAGTGAGATAACCGGAGTCAGCGGTACGGAGGGCGGTCGAGACCTGACCTTGGCGCGCACCACGAGTGGCGATGAAGGATTCGAGGGTGTTGAGACCTTTCTTGTAGCTTGACTTAACCGGAAGCTCGATTTCATTGTTGTTAATATCAACCATGATACCGATTTCGGCAGAAGCGAGCTTAATGTTGGAAACGCTACCACGAGCGCCGGAGTTAACCATCACGGCAATATCGGTATCCATGCTGGCGAGCTTACTCTTCAAGAAGTCAGAAATCTTCTTGTCGATGTCGCGCCAGTTGGCAACGGTTAAGTTATAGCGTTCTTCCTCGGTGACAAGACCTTGGTCAAATTGCTCCTGAATGAGAGCAGTTTTCGCGTCACCCTCAGCGATAAAGTCGTCGATTTCTGGATAAGTCGGGTAGTCATCCTTCGCGGTCGAGACGGAAGCAATTGTTTCGTATTCGAAGGCCAAATTCTTGACGGCGTCAGCGGTCTTCACGGTCGTGTCAGCGCCATACATGTCGAAGATGTCGGCCATAACTTTCTTAAGTTGTTTGCTGGTCTGAACGGAGTTGTCAAAAGGATAATCTTTCGGCAAAACTTCGTTGAAAATCACGCGGCCAAGAGTGGTGTTGCGGATTTCGCCTTTCGCGAAGACGCGAATCGGAGTTTGCAAAGCAATAACGCCCTGATCGTAAGCCATTTCAGCTTCATAGACCGAGCTAAACGGTTTGACTTCTTCAGTCTCGGTGCCAGGCTTGTCGTAAGTGAGGTAATAAATACCAAGAACGACGTCCTGATAAATCGCGAGCACCGGAGCGCCGTCGGCCGGTTTCAACAAGTTCTTGCCAGCAGACATAAGTTCGCCAGCTTCGGCCTGCGCGGCATCGGAAAGCGGAAGGTGGACCGCCATTTGGTCACCATCGTAGTCAGCGTTAAAGCCAGAGGCCACGAGCGGGTGAAGCTGAATAGCTTTACCTTCAATCAGCTTCGGTTGGAAAGCCTGGACAGACAAGCGGTGAAGCGACGGAGCGCGGTTCAAAAGCACCCATTTACCCTTAATACACTCGTCGAGGCCATCCCAGACCACAGCTTCGCCAGCTTCGATCATGCGGGTTGCGGCGCGAATGTTAGCGGCGTGCTCATGTTCAATAAGCCAAGAAATGACAAACGGTTTGAAAAGCTCGAGTGCCATTTGTTTCGGCAAACCACATTCGTTCAACTTAAGTTCTGGACCAACGACGATGACGGAGCGACCAGAGTAGTCGACACGCTTACCGAGCAAGTTCTGGCGGAAGCGACCTTGCTTACCTTTCAAGAGATCGGAGATACTCTTGAGTTTGCGGCGACCGTTTTGCGCGGCGGCAGAGCGGTTGCCGTGGACAGCGGAGTTGTCGATCAAAGCGTCGACAGCTTCCTGAAGCATGCGCATTTCGTTATGGCAAATGACAGCCGGAGCGTTCAATTCGATAAGTTTGCGCAAGCGGTTGTTACGGTTAATAACGCGGCGATACAAGTCGTTCAAATCGCTAGTTGCGAACCGACCACCAGGAAGGGCGATCATCGGGCGAAGATCTGGCGGGATGACCGGGACAACCATGAGGATCAGGTCGACCGGTTTAATGCCAGCACTTTCCATGCCTTCAAGCACTTTGAGGCGCTTCATAAGGCGCTTCTGCTTCTGGCCTTTGGCAGCTTCGGCTTCTTCGCGAAGTTCGGAAATCATAGTCTTCAGGTCGATTTCGTCAAGCAAACGCTTAATAGCGGTCGCACCCATCTCGACTTCGATCAAATCTTCATATTCTTCCGGCAAGTTGCGATAGGCTTGTTCGGTAATAACCGCGCCCTTGTGCAAGCTTTCGAGTGTAGTTTTGCGAGTATTGTAGTCAAGTTCGAGAGCTTCGAGCTCCTTAGCCTGTTCGTCGGCAAGAGCTTTCACATTAGCGTTCGCATCTTCAGCCATCTTTTCGTAGCGCAAGCGAATGGCTTCGCGGGCGGCAACGGTGTTAGCTTCCAGGTCAGCGAGACGCTGGGCGACTTCTTCGTCCTTCGAGCTAATGATCAAGTATGACGCAAAGTAAACGACCTTTTCGATGTTCTTGACGGTTAGGTTCAAGAGCACACTAAGTGCGCTCGGGGTGCCGCGCATGAACCAGATGTGTGCAACTGGCGCAGCGAGGGTGATGTGCCCCATGCGTTCGCGGCGAGCAATCGACTTCGTGACGAGGTTGCCCTCTTTATCAACCGCGGCTTCACGTGAGCGAACACCTTTAAGTTTTGAATCGTGCGGGTTAATATCTTTGACCGGACCGAAGATCCTTTCGCAGAACAAACCGTCACGTTCTGGCTTTTGGGTGCGATAGTTGATCGTTTCTGGCTTCAAAACTTCGCCGTAACTCCAGCCAAGAATATCTTCCTTGCTGGCGACGCTAAGCCGAATCGAGTCAAAATCGCTGGCGCTGATAAAATTATCCATCCAAGCCATCTTACAACTCCTCTCCGAGGTCAAGCGAGTCCGCATCGTCTAAGTCGTCGAGCGGTTCGACATCTTCCTCGTTTTCTGTTATTTCTACCCCCTCATCATCTAGCATTTCTTCTGCTTCTTCGTCATCCAAATCAACCAAAGTGTCGATGTCAGTTTCCTGAATGCCATGCTGAGCGTAAATCAAGCGATCATCATGTTCTTTTTCGATCTGACGCGAGGTGCGCTCAATCACTTCGCCGGCGTCGGTCGAATTGCCATGGTCGAGCAGGTCAACTTTCAGACCGAGACCCTGGAACTCTTTAACCAAGACGTTGAAACCTTCCGGAAGCTTCGGGCCTTCGATCGGTTCGCGTTTAATGATTGATTCGTAGGCTTTAGCACGACCATAGACATCATCAGACTTAATCGTGAGCATTTCCTGAAGCGCAGTAGCGGCACCATAAGCCTCAAGCGCCCAGACCTCCATTTCCCCGAAGCGCTGACCACCATTCTGCGCCTTACCACCGAGCGGCTGCTGGGTGACAGCGGTGTATGGACCAGTCGAGCGAGCGTGAATCTTGTCTTCGACCATGTGGTGAAGCTTCAGCATATGCATCACGCCGACAGAAGTGCGTTCATTGAATGGTTCACCAGTCAAGCCATCATAAAGCTGAACGCGACCATCACGGGCAAATCCGGCTTTCTCAAGCTCATCGGAAATAACTTCGTCGGGCACACCGTTAAAGGACGGGGTGGCGACTTTATAACCAAGCGCGCGAGCGGCCATACCAAGGTGAATCTCGAACAACTGACCGAGGTTCATGCGGCTTGGCACGCCCATCGGACTTAAGAGAACATCGATTGGGGTACCGTCTTCCATGAAAGGCATATCCTCGACCGGAAGAATACGGGAGACCACACCTTTGTTACCATGGCGACCAGCGATCTTATCACCGACGCTAATCTTGCGCATTTCAGCAACATAGATCTTAATCTGCATAATGACGCCAGCTTTAAGCTCGTGGCCATCTTCGTGCGTATAGATACGAACGCCAACAACTTTACCAGTTGAAGAGCCGTTCATACGGACAGAAGTATCGCGAACGTCTTTGGCTTTTTCACCGAAGATAGCACGGAGAAGACGCTCTTCAGAGCTGAGCTCCTGCTCGCCCTTCGGCGTAATTTTACCGACAAGGATATCGCCCGGCTGGACTTCCGAACCAACAACCACGATACCGTCTTCGCCGAGATGGCGGAGGCTGCGTTCCGGAACATTTGGAATATCGCGAGTGACTTGTTCTGGGCCAAGTTTAGTTTCACGAACTTCAACGTCGAAATCTTTGATGTTGATTGAGGTCAACTTATCGTCTTCGACGAGGCGGGAAGAAATGACGATAGCGTCATCCATGTTATAACCACGCCATGGCATGAAGGCAACGAGAAGATCCTTACCGAGAGCAAGCTCGCCGTCCTGGACGGTTGCACCTTCAATAAGAATGTCGCCTTTCTTAACTTTCTGGCCACGAGCGACAATGACGCGCTGGTTGTAGCAGCGATCATCGTTGGTTTTCTCGAAGTGCTCAAGAGGGTATTCTTTCTCGCCATTTTTGTATTTGACGATAACTGAAACACCATCAGCCTTCTTGACTTCACCATCAGCTTCGGCAACCACGATTTGCGAAGTGTTCATCGCGATTTCGTGTTCGATACCAGTACCAACGGTCGGAGCGTCGTCGTGAAGCAGAGGGACAGCCTGTTTCTGCATGGCGCAGGCCATGAGAGAACGGTCGACACGGTTCTTTTCAACGAACGGAATAAGGCTCGCAGAGGTACCGAGAATTTCTTTGTGAGCGGCGTCGATATGGGTGACAAGGTTCGAGGCGACCTGGCTCGGGCGACCGTTGACGCGGGCGGAGACCCATTCTTCGACGAATTCGCCCTTGTCGTTCAACTTGACAGAAGCGTCAGCGATAATCATACTCTTTTCGGTTTCGGCATCGACATAGATAACTTCGTCGGTGACTTTGCCGTTCTTGACAACACGATACGGCGCTTCAATGAAGCCGTACTCGTTGATGCGAGCATAAGTAGCGAGGTTAAGCACGAGACCGACGTTGCCACCTTCTGGCGTCTCAACGGTACAGATACGACCGTAGTGAGTCGGGTGGGCATCGCGAACATCGAAGCCGGCGCGCTCGCGGGTCAGACCGCCAGGACCCATACTAGACAGACGACGTTTGTGAGCAAGCTCAGAGTAACTGTTAACCTCGTCCATGAGCTGTGAAAGTTGAGAGCTCGAGAAGAACTCCTTCACCGCAGCGACAACCGGCCGCGAGTTCAAAAGCTGCGACGGGGTAACTTCTTGCGGGTTCGCCATCAACATACGGTCAAGAATGTTGCGCTGGAGACGAAGCATACCGAGGCGGAACTGGCGCTGAACCAATTCACCGACCAATTTCACGCGGCGATTACTCAAAGAGTCGATGTCGTCAGCCGGCTCCTGGGTGTTGTTGAGACGAATAATCTCTTTAATAATGGCGACAAGATCTTTCATCTGGAGCGTGCGGTGCGCGGCGTCGTTTGGAGTATCAAAGCCGAGGCGCTGATTCATCTTATAGCGGCCAACGCGCGAAGAATCATAGCGACGATAGTCAAAGAACGCGTGTTCAATCATCGACTTGGCGTTTTCGACGGTCGCGAGATCGCCTGGGCGCAGACGCCGGTAAACCTCGAGAAGAGCGGCAGCTTGGTTGTTAGTCGTGTCTTTCTCAAGGGTAGAGTTGATATAGCTGATAGCGCCGTTGTCGACATCCTCGAAGGTTTCGCGGATTTTTGCATCGTCAGCGACCCCGAGCGCACGCAAGAAAGTCGTGACGGGGATTTTGCGGCGGCGGTCAATTTTGACATTGATACAGCCACCGGTCGTGGTCTCGAACTCGAGCCAAGCACCACGACCTGGAATTACCTTCGCGCCATAATAGCGCTTGCCGTTCACTTCGTCAGCCGTGAAGAAAACGCCCGCAGAACGGACGAGTTGCGAAACGACGACACGTTCGGTGCCGTTGATAATGAAGGTGGCGCGGTCGGTCATCCAGGGATAGTCACCGAAGTAAATATCCTGTTCCTTAATCTCGCCGGTAACCTTGTTGGTCAGCTCGACCTGGACGTGAAGCGGAGCCGCATAGGTCGAAAGGTTGTATTTCGCAGTCTTTTCGTCCTCGATCGGATCCTTGAAATAATAATCTTTGAACCGGAGCGACAACTTATTCCCATTGTAGTCGTCGATTGGGTTCAACTCATTAAAAACCTCCCGCAAACCGGATTGCACAAAATCGTTCCAGCTGTCCTTCTGGTGTGCAATGAGATCCGGAATCGGAAGCGCTTGGTCGCCCTCGGTGAAAAATACGCGGGCACCATCCTTTGATGTTTTACTCACTTTTCCCTCTCTATTTAGTGTTGATAATCTCTCGCCGAGCGAGTCAAACCTCCGTCGCCGCGGAATTATCCGCGGTTTCTTAAGTTTGTAGCGCCGAAGATTACTGCAGGGTTTCATACGCTCGAGTCGCCATCTCGAGAATACTCTCAACTTACGTGGAAACACCGCACACTACTTCTTGATACTACATTATACAGGAAAAGTCGAAAATTTCAAGAGGGATTTTCGGAGATTTTCGTCGGTTTGGTTTCTTGTTAGATTTGGTGGCTATTGACGACTATTGGCGGTTCGAATCACCAAAAAACCACCCTTCTCTCAACTTTCGCACGGGTGGCTTTTTGAACATATAAGCTCTCAACTTAAACGTTGGCCTCGCAGTTAGCCTTATGTTCTTTGTAAGAACTACTTTTATTATACATGTCGCTTTCGCTTTTTACAAGTATATTTATGTGGCTTTTGCCTGGATTTTTATGTAATTTTTACAACATTTTGGCTTTTCTATCTGTTATTTTGGTGGAAAAGTCTGTTGTGATATTTACAACGTTATTTTGCGTCATTTTACCTCTGTTTTGTTGTAAGTTTTACAACACTACTAGAGGACTTCGTATCAAAAAGAGCCTCCTGCGAGGCTCTTTCCCTGTTCTAAATCAGGTTCCGGCGCAAAATTGCGGCGGAATTGCGAAGCGCGAAGATTAGATATCGAGATCGTCGAGATCAGCGAGCTCGGCACGAGTTTTCTCGGCGAGTTCGGAGTCGTCTTCGGCGACGTCGTTAGCGGCTTCGGCGGTCTCAGCGGCGACATCGGCCATAGTTTCGACGGCGGCATCATCAATGTCGTTACGACGGCTCTGGCGCGGCATACCCTCTTCTTCGTCGGTATTGACGACCTTGAGGTTGTAGCGGGCGCCGTTCTTGGTGCCGAGGACGCGGAGAAGGGTGCGAATCGACTGGGCGGTAGCACCGCGTTTGCCGATGACGCGTCCTACATCTTCAGGATCGACGCTGAGGCTCAAAAGCACGCCACGCTCGTCGATTTCGCGTTCGACAACGACCTTTTCGGGATTGTTTACGAGGGTTTTTACGATGTATTCTACAAATTGTTGGTCAATGGTTGACATAAGGTCTCCAGTTTATTTTTGTATATATCCTCATTATATCACAAGCGGGAAAAATACAACAGGTGATTTTCTAGGGGTGGGCATGTTTTCTGCTGCTGGCCCTCGAAAATGCTTATGCCCTATTGACAAAATTGAGTGTTTGGTGTATAATGGTAGTATATTCTATCTGAAGGAGGGGTTCGGATGAAGAACCTTGCGAGAAATGTATGGATGATGCTGGCAATTTTGGGGCTTTTTGTGGCCATCACGCCGACAGCAATGGCAGCTTCGGCGGACGATGCGACCGAGGAGACAACTTCTTTTTGGGACGATGTCAAGTCGGCTGGTTCCAATCTTTACCAGGGCGTGAAGGAAAATGCGCCGGGCTGGTGGCAATCCGCTAAAGACGCAGCCTCCGACGCCGTGGATACGGTGAAAGAGAACGGACCCGGGTGGGTCGAAAGCGCCAAAGAGGCGGGTTCAGATCTGCTCGATAAGGGCAAGGATGCCGTCCAGAACGCCGGCGACAAGGTTTCGGGTTTTCTCGATGACCAGCAGGACCAGTTCTGGGAGCGCACGGAACAGCAGATTTATGGCAATTCTTCGGGGTCGAGCAGCTCCGATGAGGTTGCGACTGCCGCTCCTGACGACTCTTCCGCGAGCACCGAAAGCCCTGCGCCTGGTTCTGCCGAAGGGGCGACACCGGAGTCGACAAACCCCGCCGAAAGCGTCACGCTTGAAAGCTCTGCATCCAACGCCGAAGCAAGCAGCTCCGGTGGCCCGAGGGTCGTATTGGACGATGAAGATCCCGTAGATCAGGGTGAGCCGCAGACAGCACAGACGCCGACGGAGAAGTCCATGAAGTATGCGTTCATCGCGGTCGTGCTTGGCTTAATCGCCGTCGGCTGCGGCTGCTACTTGCTCGGAAAATCCGGCCGTCGCTAATCACATCCATACAAAAACGCTCCAGTTTAGGCTGGGGCGTTTTTATTGCACAGATGACGGACCATTCAAGCAAAACCGCCCCACAAGGAAGGCGGTTTCTGGCTCTAAGACTCGAGAAATTACTCAGCAGCTGGAGCTTCTGGGGCTTCCGCGGCTGGCTCTTCTTTCGGCTGGTTTTTGCGCAGCTTGTCAGCGTGCTTAGCCTTGGCGTGCTTCTGAGCTGGGGCTTTGTACCAGTCTGGAAGCTTGACGCCTTCGCCAGTCAAGACACGAGCGACGCGAGAAGATGGTTGAGCGCCATTCTTGAGATAAAACTCAACTTTTTCTTTATCAAGGACCACCTTTTTAGTCTCTGGGTTATAGTTGCCGACCTCAGCCACAACACGACCCGAGAGAGGGTGGCGCTGGGATTCTTGGACGACTATCCGGTACATCGGAAGATGTGCGCGGCCATTACGTTGCATGCGAATCGCGAGCATTTTTACTCCTTAATTTATTATTTTGTTAATTATAGCAAAGATTTTATGAAAAAGCAATAGTCTATACTTCCATTATAGCACACTTTGCTCGAAAAGTCAATAGTGATGGCCTAATTCTTCTTCGCGGGGTGGGTTTTTGGCATCTTTTTGAGGTATTCTTTGACAGCTTCGGCCGCGGCGGCGCCTTCAGCTTCCTGTTTGGAGTGGCCGGTGCCGGTGCCTTTTAGCTGTTTGCCGACATAGACGCCGATAGTGAAGGTCTTGTTGTGGTCGGGGCCGTCTTCGTCGAGGACTCGGTAGGACGGGGTGGCGCCGTCGTTGTGTTGGGCGAGTTCCTGGAGGTAAGATTTCGGGTCACGCCAGCTACCGTCTTCGAGGATTTTGTCGATTTTGACGAGGATGTGTTTCGCGATAAACTCGCGAGCGGCGTCGTAGCCCTGGTCGAGGTAGATCGCGCCGATGACCGCCTCGAAGCAGTCGGCCAGAATCACAGCATGGGCGCGGTCAGAGCCGTGCTTCTCGCCTTTGGAGAGACGGACGAGCGGGCCGTAGCCAAGCTCTTCACCAGCGGCGCCAATACTCTCGGTGCGGACGAGGGCAGAGCGCCAAGCGGTCATGATGCCTTCTGGCTCGTCGTAATTACGATACAAAAAGTCAGAAGACACCAGCTCCAGAACAGCATCGCCGAGAAATTCAAGGCGTTCGTTATGTTCTTTGACGCTTTCGCGATGCTCGTTGACGTAGCTGCGGTGTGTGAGCGCAGTGACGAGCAGGTTGATGTCCTTAAACTCGAAACCGAGCTTCTCGCGGGCAAAATTTTGGTATTCTTCAGTATTCATTCCACTCCTTTTAGAGCCCCTGGCGAATCTTATTCTTGGCCAGAAGCATTAGTTTTTCGATATCTTCGTACTCGATCGCGTCGAGGGCGTCGTTGAACCGGAACCACTTAATCCCCTTCATCCATTGCTCCTTGGTCGGGGTTTCGTGGTCGTCGAGGGCGCGGACGAGATAAATCTGAGTCGTCATGAGGACAAGCTTGTCGATGCGGCGGTATTGGAAATGAATCTTGCCGAGCCACATCAAAACCTCGATATGATAGAGGCCGGATTCTTCGCCAATCTCGCGGACGGCGGTTTGTTTCGCGTTCTCGCCGGGCTCAATATGACCCTTCGGGATGGTCCAGCGGCCTTTCGAGTCTTGAATCAGCAAGATTTCGATGTCCTTCTTGTCTTTGCTCATGCGAAAGACGATGCCGCCAGCGGTTGGCTCGCGCACAACCTCTTGAATCGCCGGTTTCTTGAAAACCCGAGCGGTCAAGCGCGAAACGGCCGACATTTTTTCAGACTTCAGAGGTAGCGCCTCGGGGACTTTCGGGCGGATTTTGGCTGCGCCAACAATCTCCGGAGCCGCCGATTGATTATTCGCGGAGCTTTGCTTCGTCGAATCGAGGCGTTTTTGATAGTTGTCGCGACGGGCGTTCTGATTATTCTGTCCTTTTTGGTAGCCTGAACGCTCCGGGCGGCGATTTTGATTCCGACCAGACTTGGTTTTATTACGATTCTTCCCAGTGTTCTGTGGACGCTGAGCTGATTTTGTGCCTAACGCTCCCAGGGCGTCGTCAAGACGTCTTGCGCTACGCTTCGCCCCCCGTTGTTTTTTCTTCGTCATGTTGCTCCTTCGAAGTTTGTGGCATCTCAGAGGTCTCTGGGGTGGCTGACTGTTCGGCATGAGCCGGTTTAGACGGCTGCGCGTTATCGCCGTAAATCTGGCGATACGCTGTGCCTAAGACACCGTTGACAAATTTGGACGAATTTTCGGAACCAAAAGCCTTGGCTAGCTCGACAGCTTCATTGATAGCAACTTTCGGTGGCACCGTTTCGGCGGACGACTGAAGCTCATAAAGCCCCATGCGAAGGATATTGCGGTCGATCGCAGCAATCGTGCTGAGCGGCCACTCTGGCGCCATAGGCTGAAGCTGAGCGTCTAGCTCATCAAATTTCCCAGAAATACTACGCGCCAAACCATAGACGAACTCGGTGTCACCGAGCGCCTTTGAGTAGGGTTCAATATCCTTAGCGACTATCGTATCAATATTCGCCGTGGTATCACCAGCCTTAGTCCGAAATTCATATTCGTACAAACTTTGTAAAACAATAATTCTGCCCAAGTGCCGGTTACTAGCCATATACCTTCCCTTTTATTTAGACTTTTTAGTGACTTTGGTAGTCGTTTTTTTAGTATCCGCGGTTTTCGCGGCAGCCTTTTTCTCGGCTTTCTTTTCTTTGATAGTCTTGTTCGAGGCCGGCTTAACGGTTTTAACCTTCAAGTTCGGGGTCTTTTTAGCGGTTTCAAACGCTTTGACTGGAGAAGTGCGGTTCACGGAACGCGCCAACTTCAGCCGCAAGTGGCTGCGACGTAGACCGGTCTTGCGCGGGCTACTCTGTTTTTTAGGTTCAGGCATAATGCTCCTTAATTATATGAAAATTCTTCTCTCATTCTAGCATAATTTCCGATTGATAGCAAGAGGGATTATTGCGATTTTTCAGTTTTACGGTGAATGCGTATCTGCCGGGCTGGCAGGTTTTTGACGTTTTTGGCACATGGCAAAAGCCCCTTGTATCAGGGGCTTTTGCGGATTAGAGCGGTCAGACTACCTGAGTGCGCGGCGGCTAGCAATGTAGTAGCCAGCGGCGGTGGTCACCGAGCCAGCGGCAATAATCGTGCCAGCGACTTCGGTCGCACCAGTGTTCGGCAAGTTCGACGGCTTATCGTTCGGGAACTTGTCTGGGTTTTCCGGATGTTCGTCACCAGGAACTTGGTCTGGGTAATCCGACGGATCCTTTGGAGTTTCTGGATCATCGGTCGGGTCATCAGTCGGTTCGTCCGGCTGAGTACAGCCATCTTTCGCAACGCGAATGGTAGCGAAGTCCTGGAGGGTAACTTGGCCGACGCCAGCCTGGACCCAGTTCACGAGGCCGGTAGTGCCGCAGACGAGGTTCTCGTCAACGACTTCGGCGGTGAAGCGGACATAGGCATTG
>OOIH01000870.1_pt1 | contig 187049 bp, 169 predicted proteins | sample 1691801 | NCBI WGS metagenome assembly OOIH01 (sample SAMEA1061690, study PRJEB22710) | metagenome
TTCTTATATAAAATATGAAGCCCCATATTTGTATGATAAAGGTTTATTTGTATATAACAAAGAATTAGGAGCAGGAGAGACAACTACATCATTTTTAGATTCTGTAACATTTAATCCATATGCTGTATCAGACACTTATCGTAATGATGGTTTAGTATGTGACACATATTACGTAATGGAAGATGGTACAGAGGTTTTGAAGCCAGAACCAGTAAGTCCTAGCTCTAATACAAGTACTCAAGGAATAGATGAAATCGATATGTCTAAAGTAGTTGGTCAAAAATCAAAATGTCATTCTACAGGTGACGGATATAGTGGAGCAACTTATACATTGTATTTTGCTGTACATATAATGCAACCAGAAGTGTTTGATGATTTTGTAACAGATGGTATAGCTAAATTACAGGTAAAAAAGTAATAGAATAAAAAAATCTTTCATTATATTTTGAAAGATTTTTTTGTTTTTAGATTTCTTGTTTTTTCTCTTCAGTAGTTGATTTTATTTCAGTTTGTTTATTTGATTGAGTGCTTTTTGTTTTAGGTGCTTTTTTATAAAGTAAATTTTTTATAATATTTTGATCAAATTCTGGTTCTTCTGTTTTAAAATACTTTAATAGAAATTCACCTATTTTTACTTGAATTAGGATTTCTCTTACTACAAATAAGTATATTGGGAAGAAAAAGTAATTAAAATCAAATACAACATCATTTTCGTTTACTAAGTCAATTGATATAAAGTCGATTATTTTATAATCAATATCTGTATAAGCACATATCAATAAGATAATGACTGATAGGTATATAGCAATAAGTAAGTAATTGTATACTTTGGATTTTCTAAAGACTTTTTTTGCATTATTAATGTTCGCCAAATCGTTTTCGTCTTTACAATTATTAGCAATTAGATCGTTGTTGTTGCTTATTTTGACAGCACAAATAAGAATTAGCATAGCTAGTATTAAAAATAATATTATCATATTGTTATAGCTCCTTTATTATGGATTTATTATAACATATTTTTGTAAATTTGTATTGTTTATATTGACATGTGTATTTGTTACGCATATAATTAGTATGTAAGGGTGATGCTATGGAAGTTAGAAATAAATTATATAAACAACAAGGTATCCATGTTATAACAGCATTATTTACAGTAGAACAAGGAATTACAAAGGTTTTATTAATAAAAAGAAAGAATAAACCATTTGAAGGAGATTGGGTTCTAACTGGAGGAGCATTGTATAATAACGAAGACCTAGAGGATGGAGCTTTAAGAGAATTAGAAGAGAAAACTGGTATTACTGGAGTTCCTATTCAACAGTTTAAAGCTTTTGGTAAAGTTAATAGATCGCCAGTTATGAGGATGGTAGCTGTAGGATTTGTTGGTATTATTGATAGTAAAAGAGTCAATGTATTAAGAGAAACAAAGAATACTTCTAATGCCGATTGGTTTCCAATTGATAAGATACCACCACTTGGTTATGATCATGAGGAGATATTACATGATGCTTTAATATTCTTAAGAAAGCAAATCGTTAAGAGTAATATTTTGAAGAGTTTATTTCCAGAAGGTGTTACAATGCCTGAGTTACAAAAAACATATGAAGCAATTTTGGGTAAAACTTTTGACAGAAGGAATTTTAGAAAGAAAATACTTAATTTAGATTTAATAGAAGATACTAACAAAAGTGATAAGTTTGAAGGTAATAAACCTGCTAAGGTATATGAATTTAAGAAAGTAATTGAAGATAAAGATATATTTTAATTATAAAATATGTTTTTATTTCCTAATGTATGTGTAAAAAATACGCTTTAAAGGAGGTGATGTAATGATTTATTTGATGAGACATGGTCAAGACGACGAAACTTATGTTGGAGGATGGAGTGATGTTTCACTTTTACCGGAAGGAGAAGAGGAAGTAAAGTCAAGTGCTTTGTGGATAAGAGATAATTTAGATATTAAAAGTATTATGTGTAGTGACGTTTATAGAGCAACCCAATCGGCACAGATAGTTAGTGATATTATTAATATTCCTTATGAATTAAATTCTAAATTAAGAGAGCAAAATAAAGGATTGTTAAATGGTATTCCAAAGGATGAAGCTTATACACAATATCCTGGATATACTGATGGTGAAGTTACAATAGACACTGTATTTCCTCAAGGTGAATCTTTAAGAAATTTATATGAAAGGATGAAAGTATATCTTGGAGAATTACTAAAATTGCAAGATGATACTTTGTTAATTACGCATAGAGGAGTAATTAATATGATATATTTTATTCTTAATAACAAAGAATTAGATATGGATAAAAAGCAGTTTGGTGTTAGTACAGCATCAGTTCATGAATTGGATCAAAAGAAAAAAACAATTAAGAAGGTAAGGTAGAGTTATGGTAAAAAGAATAGTTTTAACAGGTGGTCCTGGTACTGGTAAAACAACTGTAATTGATACAGTAAAGCTAGTATACGAACCACAAGGATATAGAGTTATTGTTATTGATGAAACAGCAACATATTTTATTTTGAAAGGTATTAAGCCTTTTGGGGAAAATGCAATTGACTTAGTAGATTTTCAAGAGTTAGTAATGAGAATGCAATTAGCTAAGGAAGAAATATTTGATAGAGCAGCTGAAATGATGGGTGAGGATGCTAAAGTATTAATTATTTATGATAGAGGAGCTGTTGATAATTGCGCCTATATTTCTCAAGAACAATTTGAAGAAGTTATGGCTAGACTTAATCACGTTAAATCCTTTGCAGACTTGTTAAATCAATATGATGCAGTAATTGATTTGGTAGGAAGAAAAGATTTTTATACTACAGAAAATAATGCAGCAAGAAGTGAAGATGTTGATTCTGCTCTTGAATTAGGAGCTAATACTTTAAAAAGTTGGTTAGGACATAGTAAAATAAAAATAGTCTTACCTAAAGATACGATGGATGAAAAATTAAATGAAGTTTTAAATATAATTAATGAAGTTCTATCTGAAAAACAAGTTAAGAGACAAGATAAATATTCAGTTGATTTAAGTGAAACTGATTTAGATGGTATTATTAGAAAATCAAGAGCTGTGTTAATTGAGCAAACTTATTTACAAAGCGACGAAAGGACAGAAAGAAGAATTAGAAAGGTTGTTATTAATAATAGCATCTCTTATTATTCTAGTGTTTATAGAATCATGGAAGATGGTTCAAGAGTAATTGTTAGCGAGAAGAGCGTAGATGAAAAAGTTTATAATCAATTAATGGAATATCGTGATGAAAGTTATGAAACTATTCGAAAAATAAGATATTGTTTTAGTGAAAATGGAACATATTTTGCATTAGATACGTTTGAAAATATGGATGATGTTGGTATTTTGGAAGTAAATGTATCTGAGCATGAAGTTGTTAAAGTACCTGATTATGTAACTGTTATGGAAAATGTTAGTAAAAATCCTAATTATTTCAATAAAAATATAGCGAAGAAGGTAAAAGGTAAGGAGTTAAAGAAGCAGGTATGATAAAGACATTTACAGGACCAATGCATAGTGGTAAGACAGAGAATATGTTAGATGTTTATAATGGAATATATAATAAGGATTGCATAAAGGTATTTAAACCTCTTAAGGATACTAGGGATTTTTGCCTAATGAAAAGTAAGACTTACGACCAAGAAGTCCCAGCGATAGGTATTGATAGATTTGAAGAAATACTGGAACATATTGATGAAAAGACCAGAACAATATTTTTGGATGAAGTACAATTAATGGATGGAAATCTTAGTGTATTATCTTATTTATCTATTGCTGAAGATATGGATATATATTTAGGTGGTCTTAATATGACATCAGAACAGGATCCCTTCCTTTTGATGCCTCAAGTATTAGCAATTAGTGACAAGGTGGAAAATATTCCTGCAAGTTGTTATGATTGTGGTAGAGAAGCGACTTTAACTTACTACGAAGGTGAGAAAAGTGATGCAATTAAAGTTGGAGATGAAGGATATTTTCCACTATGTGCACGTTGTTTAGTTAAAAGACGTGGTAGAGATAAAATAAAGAAATTAATGTTAAGTAAAAGGGTTAAGGAAAACACTAGTGAATAGTGTTTTTTTATGACAAAAATATCACTCTCAATTTTTGAGAGTGATATTTTAATTATATTTTTGAAATATTTAATTATTTATAATATCTTTTTTTCTACTTTTTATAATACTTATTATTAAAAATAAGAAAGTTGTTAAGGAGATAATTATTGGTATTATAAAATTATTTTTGTATTGTAATTTGATTGTATGATCTCCAGCTTCAACTTCAATACCTAAAAGAGAATCGAGTACCATGATTGGCTTTACTTTTTTTCCATCAATTGTTATTTGCCAAGATGAATCATATGGTATGGAAGTGAATATTATTTGATTATTTTCTACGTTAATTGTACCTTCTATAGAAGAATCACTATAATTAGTATAATTAATTTGATTTTTTGATAAAGCTTGGTGGATTTCTTTTAATTTTTCTTCGTTGATTGTATAGATGTTTATTTTTTTATTACTATCACTTATAAATTCAGTATAAGTTTGAACAAAATTTATTGTTTCACCATTTTCATCTTCAAAATCAATAAGATAGAAATTTTTATTAGGTGAATAATAATATTTTCCATCTTCTTTAAGTGTTCCTTTCAATGTTGTTGTATCATAAATGTCTGAAATATCAGTCATTGCATAAATTATATTTTCGATAGTATTTTTGACATTATATGGATTTAAATCGATATTTAGGATATTGCTATTTACACTAAATAACTTTTCAAGATAGTAGTCATTTTTGACATTTAATAACATTGTAGCTATCTCATTGTTATCTGAACAGCTAATTGAGGTATTTAGACCAGTTTGACAACCAATTGATTCTGCTAATGGAAAAATTCTATTGTATGTCATTGCTGATAATAGGTATGTAACATTAGTATTAGAATATAGATTGTAGTTTAAATATTCTTCGTTATTGTCTGTTACTTTATTTAATCTATATGTAGTAGTTTCAGTGTTGAAGTTATTAGGAATGTTTTCACTACTTTTATCAATAGGAGTAGAGAAAGCATTATAAGTAGCAATAGTAGTTTGACTTATTAATAATAACGCTATTAGTATTTTAAATAATTTATTATTGGTGTAAAAAAGAACTAATATATTAAATGCTAGAAGAAAAACTATATTAAATATAAAAATCTCAAATTCCATATTTTTATAATTTATAAATAATAAAATAAAAATAGGAACGGAAATAATATGGAACCATTTTTTATTGTTATCTTTATTTAAAGTTTGATAATTTCTTATTATAGGAATAATCATAAGAAAACATGGAATGAAGGAGTAGCGATAAGTTAGACCTCTAATATTATGAAAAAAATTAAGAACAAAATCGAATTGTTTTATAAAGAAAGCAGCTATACATATTACTATTATAATAATTGAAAAAAGCTTTTCTTTTTTTGTGATATTTTTATTTACAAAATAATAGAATAGATTTAGTAAAGCAAATGAATTTACTGCTATATTAGGGAATGTTACTTCTTCAAAGACTGTTAAAATTGTATTGCCGTAGAATAATGATTTTATGAAATCAAGAAATGATAATGAATATTCTGTAGAAATCGTATCTGAGAATGTAATTCCCATTTTTAAGTAGCTATTATATAAAGCATATATGTAGAATGCTGATAGTAAGAAAGCAATAAAAGTATTTATAAATATTTTATTAAATAAATTCAATAAATCTTTTTTATTTGATTTATTATAAATATTAAATAATATGAAGTAAATTATTGTATAAATACATACAGGGAAAGCTAAATAAAAGTTTGAAATTAAGGTAAATGATAAAGTGAAAATATAAAAGTAACATTTTTTTCCTTTTAGTAATTCCTCTAGTCCATATTGGAATAAAGGAAAGATAAGAAAAACATCTAGCCATGGAAGGTAGTAATAATAAGTGATTAACCAACTAGAGAAAACATAAGTTAAAGAGGTAATCGTTGTTAAAAAGTTATTATTTGTTTTCTTTTTAGTGTAAAAAGTTACTGTTATAGCTGTTAGAGCTAGTTTTAATAATATTGTACTTAGATACATTGCATTTGCATCATTAAATAAGAAAGCAATTGCATTTAAAGGACTAGAAAAATGATATAAGAAGTTAAATATGATAGGGTTTCCTAAACCATTATTGAAAGAAAATGGTTCTAAGATTCCTTCCTTAATGCTTGTAATAAAGTTATATAGCATAGGTTTAAATATAACTATTCCGTCTGATTTACCGATAGTATTGTTTCCAAAAGGGTATGTTTTACTTATGAATAGACAAGTTAAAAAGATTCCTAGTACTAGGATAACGTTTATTATATATGGATATATTTTTTTTATTTTTTTCATACAATCACCTTAATAGTTATTATATAATCTTTAAATAATTTTTACTACAAAATTCGACTTTTTAAAAATCTATAATTAAATTTATAGAGGTGATAATACATGAAAGTAAGAATCTTTGATGAAAATCATGAAAAGGACTTAGAAGGTAGTATTAATGAATTTATTTCTGGAAATGAATTAAATATAGTGGATATTAAGTATCAAGTCTCAATTGCAATATCTGGTGATGATCAGATTTATTGTTTTACAGCGATGGTAATATATAATGAGAAATAGTTCGAAGATAAAAAAGAGTTCTTTTGTTGAGGGAACAATTATTGCTACTATATCTATTATTGTATCTAAAGTTATGGGAATGTTCTATGTCATTCCTTTTTATGCAATGATTGGAATTCAAGGTAGTGCATTGTATGCGTATGCTTATAATATTTATGTTATTTTTTTGGATATTTCTAGTGCTGGTTTGCCTATAGCAATGAGTAAAGTAATTAATGAATATAATACATTAGGACTGATGGATGAAAAACAATTAGCCTATTGTTTAGGAAAAAAGATTATGGTATTTATTGCTGTTGTTATATTTATAGTCCTTTTTTTATTTGCACCATTTATTGGTGAAATTTTGTTAGGAGATTTAAGTGGAGGTAATACGATTAATGATGTAACTTTAGCGATAAGATGTGTTTCTTTCGCTATCCTTATTGTGCCGTTTTTGAGTATTACTAAAGGTTATTTACAAGGTCATAATGTGATAGGTTTATCAAGCTTTAGCCAAGTAATTGAACAGATTGTTAGAATAAGTGTAATACTTGGAGGAAGTTATATAGTATTAAAAGTGTTTGGTGGTAGTGAAACATTAGCTGTTTGTGTTTCTTTACTTGGAGCTTTTATTGGTGGAGTTGTTGCTTATATTTTTTTGAAAGTTAAATTAAAGAATGATTCTGATTTTAATATTTGTAATAATATAAGAAAAGGTAGAACTATGAATAAAGTTATAATAAAAAAAATTCTAACTTATGCAGTACCTTTTATAATTATAAATATTATTGGAAGTTGTTATAATTTTGTAGATATGACATTACTTTTAAAAACAATGAATTATTTAGGACTTGATGTTAATGATATTGAATTTGTAACTAGTGCTGTAACGACTTGGGCACCGAAGATAAATATGATTGTTACAAGTATTGCAATGGGAATGAGTACGAGTTTTATTCCTGTAATGGTTACTAATTATACATTAAATAATTGGGATGAGGTTAATAAAAAGTTTAATCAGGCTATGCAAATACTGATTTTCGTATCTTTACCAATGGTAGTTGGTATTTCTTTATTGAGTAAAGAAATATGGACGATATTTTATGGATATAATATTGTTGGAAGTTATATTCTAATGCTAAATGTATTTACAGGTCTTTTAATAAATATTTATATGATTACTTCCTCAGCTTTACAAGGTCTTAATAAATTTAAAATTGTATATAAAGTTACTTTGAGTGGATTTTTAATTAATGCATTATTAGATGTTCCTTTAATGATTTTTTATAATAAAATAGGTATACCACCATATTTAGGAGCTATAACAGCTAGTATTATAGGTTATGGGATAAGTATTATTATAGGATTTAAAGGCTTGAAGAAAGAGTGTAAATTAAATTATGGTGATACTATTAGTATTATAAAGAAAATGATTATACCAATGTTTTTAATGACTTTTGTAGTATTATTAATAAATTTTTTGATTCCAGTTAATTATGGTAGTAGACTATTTTGTGTAATATTTGTTATTATAGAAGCGATATGCGGATCAATAGTTTATTTTGTGGTTTCTTATAAAATGGGAATTTTAAATAAAATTATTGGAGATGTTATATTAAATAAAATTATAAAAAAACTTACCTTTGGTAAGTTAAGTAATTAGAGCATATACATGTTATTAGAAATGTTATTTTCGTTAACTTCAGTGACAGAATTGTTTGATGATTCTAATTTAGTTAGACGATTATCTAGACGATTAATTTGTCTTTCTATTTTAGATAGACGATTATCTAATTCGTTAGATGAAGCAATGTCTGGTCCTGAATAATAACTTGAATTCATAGCAGTAGAACCATAAGACCCAGTGTTTGGCATTACATTTTGATTCATCATTGTTTGGGGTGGCATCATTTGTTGTTGAAAATCTGGTATATATGCTTGGGTTTGGGCATTATAGTTTGAAAAGAAAGTATTTCGGTCTTTTTTCATATATGTCCTCCTCAGTAAAAGTATATGTTAATTACTCGGAAAGGTTGATTAAAAGATGCGTCTTAGAAATGTAAAAAATGCAAGAGAAATTGTAGAAAATAGTAAATTTGTGATTAATAATCCAGAAGAATTTAAGGGAGAATTTAATAAGGAGATATTTAAAAATGATAATCCGATACATTTAGAGATTGGAATGGGAAAAGGAAATTTTATTATAGATAAAGCCATTAAGAATCCTGATATTAATTTTGTTGGAGTTGAAAGATACGAAAGTGTATTATGTAGAGCAATAGAAAAGTTAGAAAAGACTGATTTGCCTAATGTTCGTATTATATGTATTGATGCCAAAGAATTAGCTAATGTTTTTGATAAGGAGATAGAGACTATTTATCTTAATTTTAGTGATCCATGGCCTAAGAAGAGACACGCTAGGAGAAGACTTACCTCTTCTGTGTTTTTGAGTGTTTATGATAACATATTTAAGGGAGATAAGGTTATTGTACAAAAGACTGATAATACTGGTTTATTTGAGAGTTCAATAGTTAGTTTGAGTAATTATGGATATATAATTGAAGATATTTCATTGGATTTAGCAAGTACAGGGATGGAAAATTCACTAACTGAATATGAAGCTAAGTTTATGAGTGAAGGTATTAAAATAAATTATATGAAAGCAAGAAAAAAATAATATTTTAATTTAAAAATATAAATGATATAATACTTAAAGAGGATGTAGGAGGTACTATGAAGAAAAAGTTTATAATAATTCTCCTTTTCATGTGTATTTTTTTGACAGGATGTTCTAATTTGAGAGATATGTCTCTAGATGAGGTTATCAAAGTAGGAACAGATAGGAAGATAACAGTATATAATAAATATCGTAAGGGATATAAATATAATTTACCTAAAGGATTAGATGTTGTTAATGGTCTTGAATATAATGAGACGATTGCTAGTAGAGATTATAAATATTATCTTTATGTAGATGCAGTAAGTTATTATAATAAGATTATTGAAAAATATGAAGTAAGTGATAAAGCTTTTATTTCGAAGTCTATTAGTTTTGAAGATAAATATGGTTATTTAGAAGTTAATGAGTTAGATAATGGTAAGTATTTTATTGAAATTATGTATAATTATGCTAAAATAGAAGTGATAGTAAAAGAGAAAGATATTAACCTTGTTGTTTCTAATTGCCTTAGTGTTTTAGCGTCAATTAGTTTTAATGATAATGTCTTAAAAACTTTACTAGATGAAGAAACTTCACAATTTAGAGAATTTGAATTTAATATTTTTGAAACAGTTTCTACAACAGATGATGACTTCTTACAGACAATTGAAGAAGAGGAATTGCCAGAAGAAGATGAGATTCATGATGGAGACTTAATAAATTAAGGTGGTGAATGAGATGGGATTTTTAGGAAAACTAAAGAATATTTTGTTTGAAGATGATGAAGAAGATGAAGTTGGTGGAATGCCCGTCTATACAAAAGAGGAAGTAAAAGAAACGCCTAAAAGAGCGGAAGTAAAAGTGGAAGAAGTTAGTATTCCTGAACCAATAAAAACTACAGAAAATACTAGATTTAGAAATGTTAAAAGAGACATTGATTTAAATTTTGATGAAAGTGATGTGTTGGGAGAAGTTCCTGGACATCAAGATGTTGTTACTTCTGAAAAAAATAATGAACGCGATGAAAATTTAGATTTACCGATAAGAAAAGAAGAGAAAAAGTCGCCTTTCTTATCCTTTGATGAAGATGAGTTTGAAAGACTTAATTCACGAGTAAATCGTAATGAAAGCAGAGTTGTTAATAAAGTTAAAAGTGTTGGAACACCTGTTAGTAATTCAGTAAATACTGCTAGAAAAGCGAATAATAATTTTTCATCTACGTCAACAAGTAAAGATACAAGAGTAGATAATAATGATAGATATAAAATAAATAGCGGGACTCTTGGTAGTGGTAAGAAACCATTTACACCATCTCCTGTAATTTCACCAGTTTATGGTATCTTAGATAAGAACTATAAAAAAGATGATATTGTGGATAAACAAGGTGGAATGAAAAGAGAACCATTAGTTAAAACTGTTTCTAAGCCAGTTATTCAAAAAGAGGAGACAGAACTTCGTAAGTCATCAACTTTGTATGAAGTTGATATTGATAGCGTTAGAAAAAAAGCTTATGGTGAGTTAGAAGATCTTGAAAATACTTTAACTAGTATTGAATTACCAGTTATGGAAGAAAAAGAAGAAGAACCAATTGTTACAACTTTTGAGGAGACTTATGAAAAAGAAGAACCTAGTATTGAAGAACAATTAGATGAAAAGTACGATGTTAGTGGTATAACTCCTGAATCTTTAAGTGAAACTAACGATTTAGATAAAGTAGTAGAAGAGGAACTTGAAGATAAACAGGTAGAGAAAAAAGAACAGAAGAAAAGTAAAATACTAGATGAATTAGAGAAAACTAGTACTTTACAAATATTAGATGATATCGAAAAGGAATTAAATTCTATTAGACCTATTTCTAAGAAAGAAGACGAAGTAGAGGAAGAAGAACTTCCAAGTAGAGATAAAGAAGATGATACTTTAGAAAGTGATTTGTTTCATTTAATAGATTCAATGTATCAAGAAGGAGAGGAGGAAGAAGAGGATGATTAGTTTTTTACAAGTCGTTTTACCTTTAATTATATATGTTTTACTAATAATTTTATTAGTAATAGGCATAATATTAGGTATAAGATCAATTCAAACTTTGAATAAAGTTGATAAAGTAGTAGAAGATGTTAATGATAAAGTTCAATCTTTAAATGGATTCTTTAATATAATTGATTTTACTACTGATAAGATTGTATCTGTTACGGATAAAGTAGTAGAGGGCGTAAGTGGTCTTATTGGACGTGTTTTTAAACGTAAAAGCACAAAAAGTGAAGAGGAGGAATAAGAATGGCAAATAAGGAAAACAAAAAAAGCGGAATAGGAAAATTCATAGCAGGAGCTGCTATTGGAGTTAGTTTAGGAGTTTTATTTGCTCCAAAATCTGGTGCTGAAACTAGAAAAGAATTAAAGCAAAAATTCGATGAAATGGTTAAGAAAGTAAAAGAAATAGATATTGATGAAGTAAGAGAATCTTTCTTAAATAAAATTGAAGAAATTAAGCAAGAATTAGCTGATTTAGATAAAGAAAAAGTAGTTAGTATTGCTAAAGATAGAGCAGCAGCTATTAAAACTAAGTTAGATGAGTTAGCTAAAGAAGCTAAAGAAAAAGCTACACCTGTTATTCAAAATGCTGTGGAAGATTTAAGAACTAAAACTATTACAGTTTTAAAGGATACAGTAAAAAAATTAGAGGAACCTGAAAAAGCAGAAAAGAAAGAAAAAAAATCTGCTAAAAAGGAAGATAAATAGTTAAGAAATAGTCCATTTAATGGATTATTTTTTTGTTGTAAATTGTTCATTAAAATGGTATTATTAATAATAGGTAAGGATAGATTAATATGAAGAATAAACGTTTGAATATTTTAGGAAGTATATTTATGATTTTTATTACATTAATGGCTATAATTGGTGTAATGGATGCTAAAAATTTGTTTATTAATAATAGTTCAGATGACGTTCTTTCTTTAAAAGAAGTAAACGAAGTTAGTAAACTTGATTATTTAGCTGGTAGTCAAACGATTACATTGGCTTACGGAAATAATAATAAATATACTAGCAGTACAGACTTGCTTAATTTGTATTTTAGTAGGGCAACAAATTCTAATTTGTTTAAAATAACTGATTCCAAAGGTAATTCTGGAAGTTTAAGTACTTATAAGGGTGTTTTTAATAAGAGTTCTAAAACTGCTGTTGTAAGTTTACCAGATGGTGTTTATGGTATTTCTTATTATGATGCGACGATTGGACAATATGCAACAGCAAATGTAACCATTTCAGGAGCTTGTAAAGATGAAGTTAAGTTAAATCAAACAGGTACTTTTAAAGTTGAAAGATGTTTAATTAAAGATAGTAAAGGTAATATTACTGCTCGATCTTCAGGAGATATAGCAACATGTGCTGATGGTTATACATGGAAGAGTAAAGAGGCTGAGATTGTAACAGATACTTGTAAAGATGCAACTTTAGGTGGTTTATCACGACGTTATTGTAAGAGAATATTTCAAGCTACTTGTGTAAAAGAAACTACATCTAAGCCTCCAACTACTACAAAACCAGTAGCAGCAGCTACTTTGTCATCATTGTCAGTTAGTAGTGGAACTTTGTCACCAGCATTTAAAAGTTCTACGAAAAGCTATAGTGTTACTGTAGGTTCTAATGTGAGTTCAATAAAAATAAATGCAACAGCAGCTAGTGGTTCATCTTTTGTTGGTGGTTCGGGACCTAGAACTGTAAATTTAAATTATGGTACTAATTCTATTAAAATAAAAGTAAAAAACTCAGCTGGAAAACAAACTACATATACTATAAAGGTTACAAGACCAGATGGTAGAAGTAGTGTAAATACATTATCTAATCTTAAGGTAGGAGCTGGTACTTTAACTCCAGCATTTTCACCAACAATTACAAATTATACTGTAGATGTTGATAATAATGTTGATTATATTTCAGTTGATGCTACTTTAACGGATAATAAATCTAGCTTTGCAACAGGATTTGGACCTAATACTCATAATTTAGAGTTAGGACCTAATAAGATTTATGTTAAAGTTGTAAGTGAAAAAGGCGAGACTAATGTATATAACATTACTGTAAATCGTGCAACTTTACCAAGTAAATGTACAACAGAGACAGAGTCATTAGCGTTATTAAAACAAATTGATTTATCTGTAGATTTAACGGATTTACAAATAGATCAAATTGAAGATTTTGATCCAAGACAATTTACTTATAATAATATAAAAGTTCCATATAAAGTAACTAATTTAACAGTTAATGGATATGTTGAAACAGAAGGCGATACTGTTGTTGTTGAAGGTGCTGACGATTTAGAAGTTGGTGAAACAAGAGAAATAAAGATTACTGTAACTAGTAAAGAATGTTCTAACTATTCAAATGTTTATACTTTAAATGTTCAAAGACAACCTGAAGTAACATTAGGAGATAATGCAGAATTAAAAGATATTACTATTGCAAATCATGACGATTTTAAATTTGAACCTAATGTATTAAAATATAATTTAATATTAAATAGAGATGAAGATAAGTTAGATATTAGTTATGAAAAAGAACTTGATAGTACACAGTGTGACATTACAGGTAATGAAGATTTAGGTTATTCAAGTGAAGTAGTTATAAGATGTGTTTCTGAAGATGGAGAAGATATCGTTGAATATACTATTACAATTGACGGTGTAGAAAAGGGAACGAATATATTCTTTATAATTATTTTAGTAATTATTATAATTCTAATATTAATTTACTTAGTATTAAGATTATTAGGATATAGAATTTACTTTAATTTTGGCTCATTATTTAGAGGAATGAATGAAAAAGTAAAGAATGTATTTGACAACTAATTATAAAACGTTTATAATTTGGTTTAATTAGCGATGAAGGAATTTACGACTCTGGAGCTAAAGCGTTGCTCGCGTTAAGAGATTAAAGAGTATGATAAGATTCATAAACTAAGGTGGTACCGCGCAATAGCGTCCTTAGAATTATGAGTCTTTTTTATTTTAGAAAGAGAGGAATAGAGTTATGAAAGAAATGACATTATATGAAGAATTAAAGTGGCGTGGACTTGTTCAAGATATTAGTAGTCCAGAATTAATTGATAAATTAAATGAAGGAGGATTAACATTTTATATTGGAACAGACCCAACTGCTGATTCAATGCATATTGGACATTACTCATCATTTTTAATTAGTAAGAGATTAGCTAAACATGGACATCATCCTATTTTATTAGTAGGTGGAGCAACTGGTCTTATTGGAGATCCAAAGCCTAATGCAGAAAGACCTATGATTACTAAAGAAGAAGTTGAACATAATATTCAAGGTTTAAAGAAACAAGCTGAAGAAATCTTTGGATTTGATGTAGTAAATAACTACGATTGGACTAAAGATATTAACGTGTTGGATTTCTTAAGAGATTATGGTAAATTCTTTAATATTAATTATATGTTAGCTAAAGATAAGGTTAAGAGTAGATTGGAATCTGGTATTACTTATGCAGAATTTAGTTATATGATATTACAAGCATTGGATTTTATGTATTTATATGAAAATCGCAATTGTACTTTACAAGTTGCTGGTAGTGATCAATGGGGAAATATTACTTCTGGAATAGAATTGATTCGTAAGAAGTTGGATAAAGAAGCTTATGGTATGGTAATGCCATTAGTTACTGATTCTACTGGTAAGAAGTTTGGTAAGACAGAAGGAAATGCTTTGTGGTTAGATAAAAATAAGACTTCTAGTTACGAATTATATCAATATTTAATTAATTTAGAAGATTCAATGATTATAAGTTATTTAAAAATGTTAACTTTCTTAAGTCCTGATGAGATTATGGAAATTGAAAAACAACATTTGGAAGCACCAGAAAAGAGAATAGCTCAAAAAGCATTAGCTCGAGAGATTATTACTGATTTACATGGTGAAGATGAATATAATCATGCTGAACAAATTAGTCAAGCACTTTTTAGTGGTGATTTAACTGGTTTATCAGCTGAAGATATAATGGTTGGAATGAAGATGTTACCAACAATTAAAATAAGTGAAGAAGTTAAATTAATAGATTTACTTGTTAATAATGAAATTTGTTCTTCTAGAAGAGAAGCACGTGAAATGTTAACAGCTAATGCTATTTCAATTAATAATGAAAAATATACTGATGAAAATACTATGATAAATAATTCTATTGCGATAGATGGTAAAGTTATAGTAATTCGTAAAGGTAAGAAAAAACAATTCTTAGGAATATTTGAGTAATAAAAAAAGACACTATTGTAGTTACGATAGTGTCTTATTTGTTTATTGTAATCAAGTCATTATTAGTAAATATATCTAAAATTTCGATGTTAGAATTTATTAGAATGATAAATATCACACATAAGAAGATTAAGTATATTACTAATATTTTTTCTTTATATAATTTTTCTGGCTTTTGAACAGCTGAATCTTTTTTGAAAGATATGTAAACATATAAACAAAATAATCCTATAAAGAAAGGCATGAATAGAATAAGTTCTATTTTATATTTTAGAAGAAATATTCCAATAAAGAATACGGATAGTATAGCATAGAATATGGATGATACTAAAAGGCTTGTTTCGTTATACGTTGCAAATGATTTACGATAATTAGCAGCAGCAGTTTTATCTTCAATCATTCTGTATTCTGAGAATCTTTTCATTTGCATTAAGAATGTTCCTGTTAACCAATAACCTATGATAATACTAATTGGTGGAAGATATAATGATGTAATTAGAAACCATCCCATTAAGAACCTTAATGCATTGTTTATTGATTCACTAAGAGAGTCAATAAAAGCAATATCTTTTAAGCGGAATGGTTTTACATTATACAAAATTCCCATAATCCATAGAGTTAATTCAGTTATGAACAAGTATTTAGAAATTAGTATAGAAATTGTTAAACCGGCAAGAGATAAAGCAAAGTATAAGGTGTAAACTATTTCTTTTTTTAAGTTGTTGATAACAGCACTTCTATTTTTCTTTGTTGGGTGATATTTATCAAACTTAGCATCTAGCCATTCGTTAATAACATAGTTTGATGAGGCGATTAATGAAGTTGCTAGAAGTCCTGTAATAATCTTTAATATAATTTCTGTATTTATTATTGGCTTTGTAAGTAAAATAGCAACAACAATGCCTGGAACTATAAATAGTTGTTTTATCCAATGATCTAATCTCATTAATTTTATGTAGTTTTTCATATTGATTTTTCCTTTCTTTTTAAGATTGTAATTGTTCATCTATACTTTTTTTGACAAATATTTGAGCAGGGAATCTTTCGTAGACTTCATATTCAACAAATGAATTGCCGAAAAAGTAGTAACAATTATAATCAGGATATTGTGATTCATCTATTATCATTCGATCAGAAACTACTACCATATCGGCATCAAATATATAATCATAATCAAGTTCTTTATCAATTAAAGTTGTTTGATAGTATTTAGAATTTTCATGCCAGTAATAAAAACCTAAATTGTCATCGTAGTTTTCAAAAATATTAGAATCAAGAAAAGCATTTATATTACTTGTATAAAAACCAACAGCCTTTATGTTAAGATTTTCATAATCATATTTTTTAATAAATTTACTCATCTCATATGAAGCATCATAAACGTTGTTATAATCATAAATACTTGAAATGACAGAGCAAGGTAGTTGAAATGCTATTGATAGAAAGAAAATTATTTTGGCAAATTTATTGTCTTCTTTTTTATGAATCCACATAATAAATATAAATGCTAAGAAAACAATGCCATGGTGCCAAGGGCGGTTGTATTTGAATGTTAGAAACATAATTACTGGAAATATTAACAATATAAATTCAATTAATTTGTTATAGTCCTTTTTATAACATAAGTAAATTAAGACGATTAAGATGGCGGTTGCAATATTACATATTATACGGTTTAGTTTGCTATCATAATCAAAAGATGTAAAGAATGATGATGAGATAAAGTAGCGAAAGTCATAAGGGTTAAATTTATTTCCTGCTTGAGGACATACATAGTAGATAGTGAAACAGAAAGCAAGGAATAATAATATTAAAGAGATTAGGTGTTTTTTGTTATGGTATTCTTTGCTTTTGAATGTTTCATAAAGGTATATTACATAAATGACTCCTGCTAAAAGGAACGTGTATGCTTCAGTACTTAAAAGTAATAAAAGTAAGATTGAGAAAGTTGTGATTTTTTCATGCCTTTTATCCCAAATAATAGCAATCATTGCAAGTAAAGGAAAAATTAAGCAGTAACCACGAGTTATAACTGTATATTGGTAGAATATAAAATATGTAAATGGTAATAATACTTTAATCCATTTAGGGAATTTTGATTTAAATAATAGTAAAGTGACTCCTATACTTGAAAAAAGTGTGGATATAACAAACATGTATTTATATGGAAGTCCTATTAATTGAAAAAATTTTAAAATTAAGTGCCATAGACAAGGATGACCATCACTATGGAGGTAGATGAAGATAAGGTCCTTTATAGAAGTATCTCTAGCCATAAGCCAAGCATGTGCTTCATCAGCCCAATTTTCATGTTTTAAACTGATTATTATTGAAAAGGTGACGAATAAAATAATGATGAATATGTATAGAATATTTTCTTTGTTTTTTAAGAAATTTTTTAGTTTATTTTTCATGATTTCACTACCTTTTTGTCTTATTTATTATAACATCAATATATTTTCTAGTAAATGAATAGAATAATTATATAAAGTTATTTTTTTAAGGCAAATAAAAAACTCCTAACATAAGATACTATGAGAGGAGTTTTTAAAATGTATAATAATTCTTATAATAATGCTTTGCAATATAGTAATTATCCTATGAATAATATGGTAAGTCCAATGAATATGAATTATATGAATAGAAATGATGAGAGATTTGGAGGATTTGTTGTACCATTTCTACTAGGTGGTCTTGCTGGTGGAGCAGCTGTTGGTGTATCTAGACCAAGACCAGTTTATGTTAATCCAGGTCCTACACCTTATCCATATTATCCAGGACCATATTATGGACCAAGACCTTATTAGTAATTATTCAGGATAGGGATTTTTCCTTAGGTTTATGGATATACCTATTAAAGCATAGAGTGTTATTAAATATGAGCCACCATAACTTAAAAATGGAAGAGGAATACCTATAATTGGTAATAGTGATATATTCATTAAAATGTTATAAAATGTTTGAAATAAAAGCATGTTTAATAAAATAAAGTTAAAGATATTAGACATGTTTTTTTTCTTGGTGATATTTAAAATATAATAAGAAAATATTAGAATGAAGCAGAAGATAATTGATATAAATATAAATGGATTGTACTTAGAAATTATGGAAGCAAAGATAAAATCGTTGTGATTTTCTGGTATGTATATTAATTCATGGGAACCAATCGATATAAGAGAATTTACTGTTTGTATATTATCAGCCTTTGTAAATGATATTAAACGATCAATACGATAGAAGATGTTTGTTCCATATATACTTATTAGTAAGTCTTTGTTTAAAAAGTATGTTGATATATTAAATAAGATAAATAAACTTATGAGAATTAGACCTGTAATAAGATATTTCTTTTTTATTTTAATGTATTTTAAAGTAGATATAAGAATTATTAGGTAAAATATAATTGCTCCTGTATCTGGTTCTAAGAATGTTAGAATACTTGGTATTATTGTTATAATAGTAAGATAGATCAGATTTTTATTTTTATATGTTAAATAAGAAATGTAAATAACTAGAATTAGTTTAGCTATTTCACTTGGTTGAATAGATAAGCCCCATAAATGAAGCCATGCTTTGGCTCCTTTAATTTCTCTGCCTACAATTAGGACAAGTCCAAGTAAGAAAATGGATATAATATAGAGGATTGGTAGCAATTTTATTATGTATTTTAATTTTATTTTAGAAATAATAAAAAGAATTAGATAACTTAAAAGTAAATATAATAGGTGTCTTTTAAAATAGGGTGTACTATATAGAAAAAAAAGACTTATTATATTTAAAATAAGAATTGGTAAGATAATTATGTATTTATTTTTTAATAGTTTTTTCATATTATTATAATGTTCAAAAAAATATTTGTTATACATATAATTAAGAGAGGAGGATGGTTATGAAATTACCAAGTGTGTATGCGAATAAGATAGAAAAGGATATTAAAAATAATGAAGATTATTTTAGAGGGGATAAGAGTACTAAAGTAAAGGACTTAAGAGAGTTAAAAGGTATGTTTGATAGTAGAGGGTATGCTAATAGATTACCTGTTAGTTTAACATTACGAGATGGTAGAAAAGTGTCTGATAAGTTAGTATTATGTAAAAGTAATTGTTTTATTAATTTGAATAATGAAAAAATTAATTTTGATGATATTGTTGATTACGAAATAAAAAAATAAATATTTCTATAAAAGGAAATATTTATTTTTATGATTATTTTAGAATGTCTTTGATATATTCTTTTAATTGTTTAGCGTCTTTACCAAAAATTATCTTTAGTTGGTTATCAATTTCAACGATACCTTTAGCACCAAGACGTTGAATACCGGCTTTATCTACTATTGAAACGTCTTTTAAGATAACTTTAAAACGTGACATATTACATTCGGCATTGATAATATTTTCTTTTCCCCCTAGGTATTTAACTAATTTATTTACTTCAGAAGAGAAGTCTTTTTGGTTTAATTTAATTATAATTAGAGCTATTATAATTAAAACAATAATTATAATAAGATATTGAATCCATTCCATATATTTCACATACTAATATATTGTTATATTAGCTTCCTTTCTTTTTATATTCATTTATTAGTTAATTATACTATAGGTTTTATGAAAATAAAAGTATTATCATGTAGCACAAATTAACGAATTTTACATAAATTAATAGTGAGATGTCAAAAGGAAAGGGTGAATTAATATGTGTAATGATAATAATACTAACTCTTTGGCTGAAATATTAAGTGTTATATTAGTATTACAACAAAATGCTTGTGTTGATAGTTGTTTGGATTCATGCGATAGACCAATGCTAGGTGGAGGCCCAACTTGTTTAGTTTGTAATACAAGACCTGTTATGATATATACTTGTGGAAATGGTAGCATTCCTTGGAGTATGCCAGTAACTAAAGATTCAACGGCTACTTGTTTAGGAAATACAGATACTTGTTCTACAGTATTTAGAGTAGAAAAGATTGAAGGAACATGTTGTACATTTAGAGTATTACAAGATAATCCAGATACTACAAGTCTTTATCCATATACAACAACAAATTCAGTATTTACTATGGATCTAGGGTGTGTATGTGCTATTAGATGTTTAACAGATACTTATGTAGAGTGTGTTTAGGTATTTGTCAAAGTTAGAAAGAATCCTTGTATTAGGGTTCTTTTTATTGATAAAGATTATCTGTCGAAAGAAAAAAATAAAACTACTAGTAACTTAGTTAACTAGTAGTTATTTTATAAATGAAGTATTAAACTTGCTATTTTGAAGTAAACAATAAGAGACCCTGCATCAACGATTGTTGTAATAATTGGGTTGGCCATAACGGCAGGGTCTAATTTTAATTTGTCAGCTAATATTGGTAGGATAGCTCCAATTATCTTAGCTAGAAGCACTGTTAAGAATAAAGATAGACATACTATTAAAGCAACTGTAAATGTGACTTTGTCAAATAGTAGTAATTTAAAGAAGTTACATATAGATAAAGTAAAACCACAAATAATGCCAACAGTACTTTCTTTTAATAATACTTTAAGAATATCTTTGAATTCTACTTCGTCTAACGATAATGCACGAATTATAGTAACTGATGCTTGACCTCCAGCGTTACCACCGGTTCCCATTATCATAGGAATGAATGAAGTTAAAATGACATAACTTGCTAAAGCTGATTCGTAGTTGCTGATGATACTACCAGTAAATGTGGCACTTATCATTAGAAATAGTAGCCAAGGCATTCTACTTTTATAGATATCCCAAAGACTCATTTTTAGATAAGATTTTTCTGTTGGAACAATGGCAGCCATTTTTTCCATATCTTCTGTAGTTTCTTCTTCCATAATATCAACAATATCGTCGATAGTAATAACACCAACAAGACGATTTTCTAAGTCTACTACAGGTAATGTAGAATAATTATAATCTTGGAAGACTGAAGCAACATCTTCTTGATCATCTCTTGTAGAAATAGTGTGTTCACATGGTTCCATAATGTCATCTATTAAAGTTCTAGTGTCATGGATAAGTAAGTCTTTTACAGAAACTCTACCTAATAATCTTCGCTCATTATCCGTTACAAAGCATGAATCGTAGGATACAAAGTCATCTGCTTGTTGCCTTATTCTTTCAATAGATTTTTTGATAGTTAAGCCTTTTTTTAAATGAATATATTCAACAGCCATTAGGGAACCTGCACTATTGTCAGGATATTTTAAAAGTTTGTTAATGTCATTTCTAGTTTCTTTATTAACGTTACTTAAGAGAGAAGTTACAAGCATAGCAGGCATTTCTTCAAAAAGATCAGCTGCGTCATCTGTAAACATGTCTTCTATAATTGCTTTTGATTCAACTTTAGTTAAGGAAGCGATTAATTCTCTTTGAATTTCTTCATCTAAGTTAACAAAAACATCTACTGCTTGGTCTTTTGATAGAAGACGGAAGGCTTGAATAAGTTGTTCTTGAGGAAGTTCCTCAATTAACGAGGCGATGTCATACTCATTCATTTCTTGGAATAGTTTTTTTACATTAGCTAATTTTTTATTAGTTAACATTTCACTTAATTTTTCTAATTGCATAATATCACCTCTTCTTTTTTTGCTCCTTAACTTATACCACAATAAGTAAGAAAAATAAAGGTAAAGTGAGCAACTTAAAGTTAATTGACAATTTTAGTTTACTAGAGTATGATTGTTTTTAGATTAAAATGTTTTACTTTAAGGGGAATTTACATGAAGAAAATATTAGAAAATATAAAGAAGTACCTTGTATTAATTATATTTGTTGTAGGTTGTTTTATTACAGGATTTGTATGTTTTTTTAATGATTATAAAGATACACATTCTGTTAATAAAGATTATGATGTGATTGATTTAGATAAAGTTGATAATTTAATGATAGTCGCTCATCCAGATGACGAATTACTTTGGGGTGGAGCTCATTTAATTAAAGATGATTATTTAGTAGTATGTGTTACTTGTGGAGCAAATTTGGTACGTGTTAATGAATTTGTACAAGTCATGAAGGAAACGAATGATCAATATATCATGCTTGGTTATCCTGATAAAACGAATGGGGAAAGAGATAATTGGGATGATCATAGAAATAATATATATAGAGATATAGAAGATATTATTAATTTAAAAGATTGGAATATGATAGTTACACACAATCCTGAAGGAGAATATGGACATATACATCATAAAATGACAAGTGCTTTAACAACTAGAGCAACAACGACAGATAATTTATATTATTTTGGACGATATCATAGTAAGAAAGCAATAGGTGAATACTATCATGAGATGGCACCAATAAGTGATACATACTTGTCAACAAAGAAGAGACTTGTTGGGATTTATAAATCACAGAGTTTTATTCAAACAATGTTTGATCATATGTATGGTTATGAAGATTTTGTAAAAGCTACAGATTGGGGAGAAGAAAGTGAATAATTTTAAGAAAAGAGATTTTATTTATATAGGACTTATTGTTTTACTATTTTTAGCTATGGTATTTGCAATAACTAATAATGTTTATTTATATGGTTCAAGCTTAGATTGGTATGGAGAACATATTTCAATACCTGAATATTTTAGAACGCTATTTTATCATACTAAGGATATTTTTCCTGATTTTGCCTTTAATATAGGTGGTGGGCAAAATATATATAACTTATCTTACTATGGATTGTTAAGTCCTATAATATTAATTTCATATTTGATGCCTGGGGTATCAATGAGAACATTTATTGCAGTATCAACTATTATATGTGTATTAGTTAGTGCAATTATGTTATATGTTTTTTTGAAAAAGAAAAAATTTAGTAGTGAAGTATGTTTTATAACTGCTTTAATGTTTGCTGTTTCATCACCAATGTCTTTCCATTCACATAGACATATTATGTTTATAAATTATATGCCATTTGTAATGTTAGGTTTATTTGGTGTAGATAAAATATTCGATAAAAAGAGAAGCTGGTTACTTACTTTATCCGTATTTTTAATGGTAATGACTAGTTATTATTATAGTATTGGTGGAATAGTTTGTTTGTTTGTTTATGCTTTATATAGATACTTATTAATGATGAATAAAGTTACTGTTAAGAGTTTCTTTAAAACATTGTTTAGTATATTAGTCCCAGTTTTAGTTGCTATATTATGTTCTAGTATTATTACATTGCCTACTTTAGCAACACTTATAAATAATAGAGCTGATTCTAATGTCTTTATAAATATTAAAGATTTAATTCTTCCTAGTATTAATACAAGAAGTATTTTATATTATTCGTATGGACTAGGACTTACAGGAATAGTACTACTTGCTATAGTAAATTGTTTTAAAGATAATAAAGCTAAAATAACAATGGGAGTTATATTAACTGTTTTATTTGTCTTTGATTTATGTAATTATGTTTTAAATGGAACAATGTATATTGATAGTAAGACATTAATCCCTTTCTTACCATTGTACTTAATCGTCATTGCATGGTTTGTTGATGATATATTTGAAAAGAAAATTAATTTTAAAGTTATAATTCCTGCTGCAATCGTTTTAACTATTTTAGTATTCTTTGATGATTATGGTTTTGAAAGATTTATTATAGATATAATTGTTGTAATAGTTGGAATAATTGCTTATTATAAGTGGAATAAAAAAGCTTTATTTATGATACCAGTGCTAGCTTTTGTAGTCGTTCATTTCTTTGCAATTAATTTGGGGGATTCTTTAACTTTAAAACTTACTGCTGAAGAAAATGAAAAATTAATTACTAACGCTTTATCAAAAATAACGGAGACTGATAAAACTAAGTATAGAGTAAGCAACGAATTATATATAGGAGAATATCCTAATAGAGTGTTTGAGAATATTGATTGTAATTTAAGTACAATATATTCTTCCATTTCTAATCAAGTTTATAACGAGTTGTATTATGATACATTAGCTAATAATATACCAGCTCGTAATAGAGTTATGACACTTGCAACACCTAACTTACTTGGATTAATGTTAAACGGAAATAAATATGTTATTTCAATGAATAAAGCTTTACAAGGTTATGAACTTGTAAGTAGCGAAAGTGGTTTAAATATTTATAAGAATGAAAATGTTTTACCTTTAGGGTTTGCGACAGCTAATGTAATGAGCTATGAAGATTTTGAAAAATTAAATTTCGCAGTACAACAAGAAGCTTTACTTAATGTTATAGTAGCGGATACACAAACTAACAATAATTTTATTCAACGTACTGAAAAGGTAGACTTTGACTATAGTGAAATTCTAGAAAATGATAATGTTAAATTAGAAGACGATGGTTCTTTAAGTGTTAGTGTAAAAGATACTTTGAAGATAAGTTATGATTTACCAGAAAAGTATAAAGATAAAATAATCTTAATTCGTTTTAAAATGAATAATTCAATGGCTAAGAAAGACTTGGCAATTACTATTAATGGAGTTAAGAATAAGTTAACTGCTAATACATGGAAGTATTATAATGGAAATGAAGTATTTGATTATGTATTAGCTAGTAAAGATCAGAAGAGCTTAACATTCTCATTTACTGAAGGATCATATAATTTAAGTGATTTTGAAACTTATGTTCTTGATTATGCTTATATTGAAAATGTAAGTAATAATGTAAGTAGATTTATGATAGATACTGATAAAACTATTGGAGATAAAATAATAGGTCAAGTAAATGTTATTGAAGATAGTTATTTTATGCTTACTATTCCTTATGATAAAGGTTTTGAGATATTAGTTGATGGTAATGCTGTAAAATATGAGAAAGTTGATAATGGATATGTTGGATTTAAGTTAGAAAAAGGTAACCATGAAATAGAAGTAGAATATAAAGCACCAATGAAAAATGTATCACTAGGCATATCTGGAGCTGGAATTATTGTGTTCATAATTATTACTTTCTTAGAATCAAAGAGAAGAATATAGAAATATATTCTTTTTTGTATGTAAATAAATGGTAAAATACGTCAACAAATATGTATATAAGTTTACATGTTGTGTGATAATAGATTTATAAGTAATGGGGATGATTATATGCAAAATATAAAAATTGTTTTTGTTGATATAGATGATACTTTGAATCCTTCTAATGAAAATGTTTCAGAATATACAAAAGAAGTAATGAAAAAGGTCAAGGATAAAGGAATTAAAGTTGTTGTTAATACGGGAAGAAGTGCTAAATATGCAATTAATAAAAGTATTGAAGCTGGATTAAGTGAGTATGTAATAAGTTCTAATGGAGCAGAAGTCTATAATTATCATGAGAGAAAAGAGATATTTTCAAAACCTATTGATAGAAAAAATATAAAAGAGATATATGATTATTGTATAACACATAATATGACAATTATTTTAAATTCGCTAGAGAAAAGATTTATAAATATAAAAGATTATAAATATAATAATGAGCCAGCTGTGTATTTCGAAAATATAGATGAAGTATTAGAAAATAATAATATTAATCAGTTAGTAGTACTTAGTTCTAATTATGATAGGATGTTAGTTTTACCTAATTTATTTAAAGAAAAATTTCCACAATTGAAAGTAATTCATTCGTCTATCGGACTTATTGAAGAGAAAAGAGTAAAAGATAAAGAGTATTATCATGATTTGGTGTTGGATATGACAGCTAAGTCAACTGGTATTGTTGAGTTGTTAGATTATTTGGGAATAGACCAAGAAGAGGCGATGGCAATAGGAAATGGATATGATGATATTTGTATGACAGATGTAGTTGGTATTTCTGTAGCTATGGGAAATGCTAATCAGATATTAAAAGAAGCGTCTACTTATATAACTGATACTTCAGAAAATGATGGAGTGGCTAAGATATTAGAAAAGTTAATATTACAAGAAGAATAGTAATATTTAAAAACGATTGACATATATAAAAATATTGGTGTATACTAAAACACGTAAAGCAATTGATGAAGACGTCTGTATATAAGTAGTTACAAGAGAGCTGGTTATTTGGTGAGAGACTGGTAAATGAAAGTGTACATGAGAATCACTTCTGATGTGTTGTTCTGAATTTTAGTAAGAATAAACGTTTACTTACGTTACAAGTATTAAGTGTATGATAGATTCATAAACTAAGGTGGTACCACGGACTTTTTAGTTCGCCCTTAGATTTATGAATTTTTTTATTTTATTGGAGGTGTAATATGAATATTGAATACGAAGTAAGAATATTAGAAATTAATCACGATGAAATGGTTAAAAAATTAGAAAGTTTAGGTGCTGAGTTTAAGTTTGAAGCTTTACAACAAAGATACGTTTATGACTTAAAACCAAAAGCTGATAATAAATGGATTAGACTTAGGACTAACGGAAAAACTTCAACAATTACTATTAAAGATGTAGAAGCTAAGACAGTTGATGGAACTAAGGAATTAGAAATTCAAGTAGATGATTTTGATAAAGCTAATGAACTTTTGGAAGTATTAGGTTATAAAAATCGTGGATTCCAACAAAATAAGCGTACACAATATATACTTGATGGTGTAGAAATTGACTTAGATAGATGGCCTTTAATTCCAGAATATATGGAGATTGAAGGTAAGTCAGAGAGTGATGTCTATAATTGTTTAGAAAAGTTAGGAATAGAAAAGACTCAAATTGTTACTCTAGATGTAGCTAGTATTTATACTCATTATGGTTATGATGGAGAACATTTGGCAGATTTAAATTTTGAAATGGAGGAGAATAAATAATGAGAAAATTCGAAGAATTAGATAAAAGATTAGCTTCTGAAGTAGAAGCAGACACTCTTAAATCTTGGGGTGGCGTACAATCAATTTACAAAGAAACATTAGCTAATCGTGCAAAAGCTAAAAAGTTCGTATTCTATGATGGACCAGCAACTGCTAATGGATTTCCTGGATTACATCATATGTTAGCAAAATTCTTAAAAGATTCATTTACTAAATATCATACAATGAAAGGTGAAAGAGTTGTAAGAAAAGTAGGATGGGATACACATGGTTTACCAGTTGAATTGCAAGTAGAAAAGGAACTAGGATTTAGTGGTAAACAAGATATTGAAAAATATGGTATTAAAGAATTTAATGAAAAATGTAAGGAATCCGTTTGGAAAAATAAAGAAGCATTTACTGACTTAACAGAAAAGATGGGACAATTTATTGACGTAGAAGATCCTTATATTACATATGATTGTAATTATGTTGAAACAGAATGGTATATTTTAAAAGAATTCTTTAATAAAGGATTATTTTATGAAGGACATAAGATTTTACCATATTGTCCTAGATGTGGAACAGGTCTTGCTTCTCATGAAGTCGCACAAGGATATAAAGAAGATACTGTTGAAACAGTAATTGTTCCAATGAAAAAGGTGGATGAAGATGCTTATTTCTTAGTATGGACAACTACTCCTTGGACACTTTTATCAAATGTTGCACTTTGTGTTAATCCTGAACTTACTTACGTAAAAGTTAAATCAGGTGATTATAAGTTTATTTTAGCAGAATCTTTGGTATCTAAAGTATTAGGTGACGATGTAGAAGTATTAGAAACTTATAAGGGAACAGATTTAGAGTATATGGAATACGAACAATTAATTCCTGCTTTACCTGTTAGTAAAAAGGCCTTCTTTATAACTGTAGATGACTATGTTACAGCAGAAGATGGTACAGGTATTGTTCATATTGCACCAGCATTTGGTGAGGACGACTCTAAAGTAGGTAAAAAATATGACTTACCTTATTTAAATCCAGTTGGAGAAGATGGTAAATATACTGAAGGACCTTGGGCTGGTATGTTAATATTTGATGCTGATAAAGAAGTTATAAAATACTTAAAAGAAAATGATAAATTATTCAAAAAACAAAAGATGGTTCATAATTATCCACATTGCTGGAGATGTGATTCACCACTCGTTTACTATTCTAAACCATCTTATTATTTAAGAGTTACAGATATTAAAGACCAAATAGTAGAAGCTAATAAGAAAGTTAATTGGTATCCTGCTTATGTTGGTGAAAAACGTTTTGGTAACTGGCTAGAAAATATGAATGACTGGGCAATATCTCGTAGTAGATACTGGGGTACACCAATTCCTTATTGGACTTGTGAATGTGGACATGACGAAATGATTGGTTCTAGAAAAGAATTAGTAGAAAAAGCTATTGAGGATATTGATGAAACAATTGATTTACATAGACCTTATGTTGATGATGTACATTTAAAATGTCCTAAGTGTGGTAAGCCAATGACTCGTACAAAAGACGTTATGGATTGTTGGTTTGACTCTGGTTCAATGCCATTTGCACAATACCACTGGCCATTTGAGAATCAAGAAATATTCGAAGATCAATTCCCTGCTGATTTTATTTGTGAAGGAATTGACCAAACTAGAGGATGGTTCTATACATTAATTATAATTTCAACCTTCTTAAAAGGTTGTGCACCGTTTAAAAATGTATTAGTAAATGACCTAATTCAAGATGCTGAAGGTAAGAAGATGAGTAAGTCTAAAGGTAATATCGTTGAACCATTTACTACAATGAAAGAGTATGGAGCAGATGTAGTTAGATTCTATCTACCTTATGTTTCTCCAGTATGGACACCACTTCGTTTTGATATGAATGGATTAAAAGAAGTATATTCTAAGTTCTTTAATCCTTTAAAAAATACATATAGTTTCTTTGCTTTATATGCTAATACAGATAATATTGATATTAGTGAATGTAATGTTCCATATGAGAAACGTGAAGAAATTGATAAATGGTTATTATCTAAATATAACAAGTTACTTAAATATGTAACTGCAAGTTATGAGGAATATGACTTAAATAAAGTAGTTAAAGCTGTTACTGAGTTTGTTTCAGAAGATTTATCTAACTGGTATATAAGAAGAAATAGAAAACGTTTCTGGGCTTCAGAATTAGATGACTCTAAAAAGTCTGTTTATATGACAACATATGAAGTATTAGAAGGTTTAGTTAAAATGATAGCTCCAGTAGTACCATTTGTTACTGAAGAAATTTATACTAAGTTAACTGGGGAAAAATCTGTTCATTTAGCAGAATTCCCAGAAGTAAATGAATCATTAATTAATGAACATATTGAAAGTCGTATGGATTTAGTAAGAAACTTAATTTCAATCGGACGTTATGTACGTGAAGAAACAAAGATAAAGGTACGTCAACCACTTAGTGAAGCATTACTTGATGGTAAGAATAAAGATTTAATTGAAGATTTAGTTCCATTGATTCAAGAAGAGTTAAATATTAAAAATATCGTATTTGTAGATGACTTAAATGAATACATGAACTTATCAGTTAAACCAAACTTTAAAGTTGTTGGTAAAGTATTTGGACCACTAATAAAAGAATTCCAAACTAAGTTAGAGGAACTAGATGGTGATTCAATTTCTAAACTACAAAAAGGTGAAGCAATCACTATGAATATTGGTGGAGAAGATAAAGAAATCACTTCTGAAATGGTTGAAGTAAGAATTTCTTCTAAAGAAGGATTTAATGTAGGTATGGAAAATAATAACTTTATTATTCTAGAAACTACTTTAACAGATGATTTGATTCTAGAAGGAATTGCACGTGAAATGGTTTCTAAAGTTCAACAATTACGTAAATCTAAAGATTTTAATGTAGCAGATAGAATTACTCTATACTATAATGGTGATGAAATGGTAGATCAATGCGTTAGTGAATTTGCAGAATATATTAAAAACGAAACATTATCACTTGATATAGTTAAGAAAGACAATTTAACAGAAAAATGTGACTTAAATGGTCATGACTGTTCTATTGATGTTGAAAGATAAAAATAAAATTATTGAGAAAGATGAGTATGTCTTTCTCTTTTAATTTGAATGAAAATACTATATAATGATGATAAGGTAGATGATACTTATGAAAAGAATAAAATTTATGTTATTTGGTCTTTTGTTCTTATTAAATATTTGTCTTGTAAGTGCTAAAAGTGAAACATTAGATTCCTTTAAAAATATAGATATAGAAGTAGCTGGTGTTAATAATATAATTGGATATAAAGATGGATATATTTTAACTGAAGATAATAATGGTACTATTTTTTATAGTTATAGTAATGATATGATGTTAGAAAGTACTAAAACATTAGAAGATTTAAGTAAAGCTAAAGTTATTAATTTTGGTGATTGTTTTTTGGTAGTAGGAGTTAGTTCTAATACATTAAAAAGTTATCTTCTAGATAGTAATTTAAAAGTACTAAAGCAAAAAGATACTTCTTATTTTATACAAGAATCAAGTGAAATTAATTTATATAGTTATGAAAATAAAATATATGTAATGTTAACTTATGATGAAAATTTAATTAGTAGTAGTATTTATGACATTGATAATGAATTAGAAATAAAAGAAAATAAATTTAGTTCATATAATGCGGATAATTTGAAGAAAATATTAAAAAGTGATTATTATTTGATACATAATAATGACAAAGAAGATAATGGAAGAATTACTCATTATAATAGTTCTACTTATTTAAATGATAAGAGTATTTTAGTAGGAACTACAAGTAATTTAAGTTATGATGAAGTTTTGGAAATGGATGAAAAAGCTGTTATTACAATTCTTGATAATAAAGGTAATATAGTAAGTGAACTAGTTAATGATGAATATACATCTTTTAAAGATGTGCTGATTGTTAAGAATAAAATTGTTGCTTTAGGTAGTAAAAGTCAAAGTTATGAAAATGCATTGATTATTTTTGATAGTACAGGAAAAGTATTAGAAGTAATAATGTTAGATAATACTAACGAAAGTTTAAGTTTAAAAAAACTTTCTAATAAAGTAATTCTTTTAGACGAAAATAAAATGTATAGTTATAGTTTTGATGTTAATATTTATAAGGAAGAAGATACTTTTGGAAGTATAGATTTTAATAGTGTAGTTAGTCCTTACGATATAGTTAAAATAAATGTAGTTCCTAATTCTGGTTATAAAGTAAAAGATATATTAGTTAGAGATAGTCAGGGGAATCGTATTAGTGTTGTAAATAATGAATTTGTAATGCCTTCAAATGATGTTTTTATTAGTGTAAATTATGAAGAGCTTGTAACAAATCCAGAAACGTTAGATATAATTACGATTGTAGTACCTGTTTTGTTTATAGGAATTATAGTATTCTATCGTTTATATAAAAAGATGATTTGGTTAAAATAATAGTAGAAAACTTTTTACTATTATTTTTTTTATTTATATTATATAATTAAAGAAGAATAGGGTGATTGTGATGCCAGAAAATAGAGATAATAATTTTAATCGAAATAATGATTTTAGTAATGATATTCCAAAGTTAAATAATGAAGCAATAGAAATGCCTAGAGTTAATGAGGTTAATCAACAAGAAAATAAACCTATTATTGAAATACCTCAAGCTTATTATGATAAATTAGCAAAAGAGCAACAAGAAAAGATGGAAGCAGAGAGGGCTACACAAGAATTAAAAGCAGAGACAGCTGAGGCGTTTAATGAAACTGGTAAATTTTTGTCATTTGTAATTTTAAATGCAATTGTTATTTTTGTTTTATTTTATATTACTTTAAATTATTTTAAATATGCAATTTTAGGCGTTCCAGCAATAATTTTTATATTAACTATTGTTAAGGCTTTTAAAGAAAAAGAAAAAAGTGCTTATCCTTCTACTGTATTAGCTGGAGGTATGGTAGTTGCTATGGTAACTTTTATTTTATCGATGGTTCAAGAAGATAAAAATGATTTATGGATGAATTATACGATAGTATCGGCAGGATTAGGCTTCTTAGGTATGATGGCAAGTAGTATAATTACTAATGTTATAAGTGCTCCTAAAGATATTACAGCTGTTAAAGGAATTGGATATATACTATATTTTGTTTTATTAATAGGAGCTCCTATTTATGCTTTTCAGCATTATAGAGAGGAAATATATAAGTATTTCTTTAATGAACAAGTTGAAGTAGAAGCTGAAACAGAAACAGAATTTATCTTAAAAACATTAAAAAATAGATATGGTATAGAGTTTAATTGTGGAATATATGCTACTCCAGCTGATGAAGCAGCAAAGAAATTAACTTATGGTAAATATAAATCACAATTAGATCAATTTAATCGTAGATATACAGAAAGAATTTGTCAGGATTCTCAAAAAAGGGATATACTAGTTCAATCAAAAACATATAGTGATGATGAAGTTCAATATATTGTTATAGATAATTATATTGATGTTTTATTTTTAAATAAAGTTAAAGAGAACTTAGTTAAAGAGTTATCTAGTGTTTCTTCAGCTTCATCAGTAATGACTTATTTGTATCCAAAAGAAAATTGTACTTTCTATGGGGATTGTGTAGATATTCAAGATTATTTTGATAGATATGATAAGGAAACAAGTGTGGAAAGTCAGTTTAAAGTAAGTACTGCTCTTAATTTTGAAAAAGAATTAAATTTAAAACCACTAGATTATGTAAATAGTCATCAATATAAATATGTTTTAAAGATAGTTGGTACTTATAATAGTTCAATAACAGATTATTCACTTATTATAAATAATATTTTAAATAAATTAAATTCATTAGGATATAAAAATACTTTAGGATATGAAATAACATTATTATCTACGCAAGATTCAGGTGAAACAGAACAAGTAGTTTATAAAGTTAAAGGTGAATCTAATACAGAGCAGAGTTTTAATAATCCCGAAATATTAAATATTAGTGCAAATAAATAAAAAGATTTCCACCTTAGTTAAGGTGGAATTTTAATAGTGAGAGTGATGTTATGTTAAAACAGTTGATGATTATTTTTAAGATAGATAAAACTATATTGGGAAATCAGACTATTAATAGTTTTAAGAAGATTCCTTGGATTGGGAATATGTTTGATGATAATTCTTATACGGATAAATTGTTGGTTAATATATTTGCTTTTATAGGTTTATTACAGCAATTATTTAAATTAATAGGTCTTAATTTTTTATTAACTGTTGTTTTATTAATGGTTCCTTTGATGATAAAAGAAATATTTCACGTATCTATATATACTGGATTTCTTTTTATGGTGCCGTTATTGGTGTTTTTTACAACGAAAACCTTTAAAGCAACAGAAAGTAAATATAATAATGTTTATTTATTAAAATTAAATGCTAAAGATTATTGTGTAGTAGAAATGCTAAAGTATTTAATATTTAATGTTATTATTCTTCTTTTACCATTGTATTTGGTTCTTTTTATGGAATATAATAATTGGATATTTTTGCTTATCATATTGTATTATGTAATACTTTATATAGTTATGAACTTATTAATGTTGTATGTCTATGATAAAACAGATTTGATTATAATGAATGTTAATTTAATATATTATTCTCTTATAGGTATATTAATTGGATTTCCTATAGTTTTAGGATTCTTGGGAATTTCATTAAGTTATAAAGCACTTCTTTTAGTAAGTTTTATTTCTTTAATATTGGGTGTTTTTTTAACAATATGGTTAGTAAAGACTACTTCAATAGATAGATTATATAAAAGAAGATTTAGTTCTTTTGCAAATATTATAGATGATAAAGCGAATTATTTAGTTAACTATAGGAAAGAATTTAAAATTGATCGAGTTATTAATAAGAAATACAAAGATAAAAAAGATTATAAGTATTTTAATGATTTGTTTATAGATAGACATCATGGTATTTTGTATAAACATGCTTATATGTTTGGATTTGTTTTCTTAGTTATGTTTTTTATTTTGTTATTTTTCATTAGTATGGACTCAAATATTAAAGAAGTAATAATTGAACTATTAACTAAGAGATTTGTATTATTTTTATTTGTATTACTTGTGATAAATTGTGGACCTTCTATTACACAAGCGATGTATTATCATTGTGATCAAGCGATGTTAAGATATAATTTTTATAAAGATAAAAAGACGATAATAGATTTGTTCTTTTTTAGGCTTAAGTCAATTATTAAGATTACTTTTATTCCTATCAGTGTTTTAATATTTTCTTTGGTGTTTCTTTATTTATCACTAATCGGTTTTAATTTATTAGATATTATGGGAATTATTATTGGTATTACAATGATGGTAATATTGTTCTCAGTTCATTATTTGGGTGTTTATTATTTATTACAACCTTATACTAATAATATGAAAAATCGAAGTGCAGCATATATGTTTGCTTTTTTGATAACATTCATGATAGTTAGCGAATTTGTTGAAGTTGTTATGCCGACATTTACATTTTCAATTGTTATTTCTCTTATAACTATTGTTTATTTTATGATTGTTATTTTATTGGTTAGAAAATATGCCAGTAAGACTTTTAAAGCTAAGTGATTAGGAGTGGTTTAAATGAAATTAGTATTAGATAATGTTAGTAAAAACTTTGATGAAAAGATGGTTTTAAATAACATTAGTTTTGAATTTGAAATTGGTGAAATATATGGACTTCTTGGGCGAAATGGAGCAGGTAAGACTACTTTATTTAATTGTATTAATAATGATCTTGATTATGATGGTCATATTTATTTAGAAGATAAGGATGAAAAAAAAGATTTAGTTAGTGAAGATATTGGTTATTCCATTGCAGAGCCTTTAGTTCCAGAATTTTTAACTGGTAGAGAATTTTTGGAATTTTTCTTAGAAATAAATGATAGACGTATACAGACTAAGAAAACAGTAGAAGAGTATTTTGATTTAGTTGGAATTGATCGAAAAGATATGGATAAGTTACTTAAAGATTATTCTTTTGGTATGAAAAATAAAATGCAATTGTTAGTAAATATCATTTTAGATTCGAAGATAATTCTATTAGATGAACCTTTAACTAGTTTGGATGTTGTAGCAGCAGAAGAAATGAAAAATTTACTTAAGAAGTTAAAAAAAGAACATATTCTTATATTTTCAACACATATTATGGAATTAGCCTTAGATTTATGTGATGAAATCGTTATTTTAAATAATGGTGCATTAAATCTTGTTAGTGAAAAAAAGCTAGATAAAAAACATATAATAGAAATCTTGAAAAGTGAAGAGTAGATGTAGATAATATTAATATCCTATATTTTTTAATAAAAAAAGTTGATTAAATCAACTTTTTATTTTGTGAAGTCTTGTTCTTTAAAAAATTCTTCGAATGGAATATTTAAGGCTTTACTTATTGAAGCAATAACAGCAATAGAAAATGTTTGTTGAACCTTTTTACTTTCAATGTTAGCTATTAGAGATAGAGAAACATCACAAAGCTCTGCAAGTTTTTCTTGAGTTATTCTTCCGTATTCATCTGCATATTTGGAATTATTATGAATTCTAAAATACTTAACATTTTTGGAAATGTTAGAGTATATTTTATTTACTTCTTCGTCAGTTATCATAAATATCGACCCCTATTAAATATTTATATAAACATTTGAACTATTCTTACTTATATTCTAATATCAGTATTGATAATATTCAATACATATAAATACTTCTTTTTTTAGACAATTCACTTAAATTTATACTAAATTTAAGATTAAAGTGCCATTGATTATTAATAGAATATTATTCTACAAATAGTCAATAAAGGAGACTTATACTATGGAGTAAAATTTATTGTAGATAAAGATAATAACATATTTGAATAAAGGTAGTAAGAATTAATCTTATATGTATTGAGAACTTGTTATTAAATATAATGATTTTAGGAGAGCAATAAGTCTTAAGATAGTGGAAAATATAAAAAAAAGTTATCTTTTTGAGTGTGCTTATGTTTTCATTGGTAGTGCTTATTTTAGTGTTAGATAAGAGAAGAAAAAATATTAAAGCAATTGTCCTTATTACTCTTTGCATATAGCATATGATGGCTTTTTCATTAAATTCTTGATTTAAAGGATTACATAATCTATAATTAAAATAGATAGTTAGGTGAGAAGATTATGATTTATTTAGATTATTCAGCAACAACACCAGTTTCATATGATGTACTTGAAAGTTATAATAAAGCTACTAGAGATTACATGGGAAATGCAAATTCAATACATGCTTTAGGAGTAAAATCTAAAGTTTTACTTAATAGTGCAACTAAACAAATATGTGAGTTGTTTAATATACAAGAAGAAGAATTAATATTTACAAGTGGAGCAACAGAAAGTAATAATATGGCTTTAAAGGGAGTAGGTCTTGCTTATTCTTCAAGGGGAAAACATATTATTGTATCGAAGTTAGAACATCCTTCTATTTATAAAGTTTGTGATTTTTTAGAAACTCAAGGATATGAAATCAGTTATGTAAATAATGATTCTGAAGGTTTAATTGATTTTGAAGATTTAAAAAATAAAATAAGAAAAGATACAATACTAGTAAGTATATGTGCTGTTAATAGTGAAGTTGGAATAAGACAGCCTTTAAAAACTATAAGACAAATTATTAAGAAAGAAAATCCTGATACATTATTCCATAGTGATATGACACAAGCAATCGGTAAGATACCAGTATGTATGCATGATGTAGATATGGCTTCAATGAGTGGTCATAAGATATTTGGACCTAAGGGAATTGGTTTCTTATATAAAAATAGTAAAGTAAGAATGATACCTTTAATACATGGTAGTGGGAAGTTTAATGATTTAAGAAGTGGAACTCCACCATTACCTTTGATTGTAGCATTATCAAAAGCTTGTAGAATTGCTTTAACTGACTTAGAAAAAAGAGAAGCAAGTGTAAAAAAATTAAATGATAAGATATGTTTAGAATTAGAAAAGTATGATGGTGTTACATTAAATAAGACTAAATATTCTATTCCACATATTTTAAATATTAGTTTTGATAATGTTAGACCAGAAACTTTTATTCATTCTATGGAAGATGATGAAGTTTATATTAGTACAAATACGGCTTGTTCATCAGGAGATCTAAGTACTTCTGTTATGGCAATATATAATGATAAAAGAAGAGCTATGTCAACGATTAGGATAAGTCTTAGTTATGTTACAACTAATGAAGAAATCAGTAAGTTTTTAAATCTATTTAAAATGAAATATAATCAACTAAATAATTTAATGAAGGATGGTAAATAATGAAGAGAATTCTAATGTTATTAGCTATGTCTTTATTGTTATGTAGTTGTGGAGATACTAAGACCGATGATTCTTTAAATAAGAATAATCCAATAGGTGGTAATAGTGGAGAAATTACTTGTATAAAGATGAAAGACTTAGTTAAAGATGAAGATGCTATATTAATAGACGTGAGAACGGAAAGCGAGTACAATGAAAATCATTTAGATGGAGCGATTAATTTAAATTATGAAACAATAGAGAAGACGATTGTAACGAAGGTTAAAGAAAAAGATAAACCGATAGTTGTTTATTGTCGTAGTGGACAAAGAAGTTCTGTTGCGAAATCTAAGTTAGTAGAGCTTGGTTATACTAATGTTTATGATTTAGGAAGTATTGAAAATTGTACAAAATAGTAAAAATGCTTTTTTGATATAAAAAAATGTTAAAAAAAGAATTTTGCCTTTAAGCAAAATTCTTGAAAAGAGGTTCAAATTATTAATTTGAGCTTTTTTTGATTGGAAAAATAAAAGTTTGGTTATTTTACATGTAGTCTGTAATGTGCTATTTTTTGATTGATACATTTGATGAAAGTGACTTTCTTGTTCAGGGGGATTTGGTTTTATAACTGAAAGTGAGCAAGAGGAGGTGATTTTATGAGTACTTTGGAAAGCTTTTTCAAAAATATCATAATAATCATATTACTTGTTATTGTGATTCTTTTGTTGTTTAAATAAAAGAAAAATTCTGATTATAAAAATAATCAGAAACACAAATAATGAAAGTCATTTGGTCAAACATCAAATGTATCATTTTTTATTAAATGATATGTACTTTCTTGAGTTAATTATATCTTAATAATTTATGAATTACAATTGATTTTTAAACATTTACACTATAACCTTTTTTCTTCATGTAATATTTTCTTAGAAAATCAACTGGAATTACAGATAAAGATAGTAATAATACTATAGCAAATTCGAATGCTGTAAGACCATAAGTTCTAAATAAGTCTCCACCATGATATATAAGGTATACTTGAACAGTACAAATAAATATTATAGTTATTAAGAAGACAATATTTTCTTTTAAATGAGCTAGGAGATTCAATCTGTTAGTACGAGCATTAAATGCATTGCAGACACCAATAAATATAAACAAAGCAAAGTAGGCAGTCATTAAATATTTATTATCCTTTGCTGGACGAATTAGAGTTTTGAAAATAGGTAGTTTCAAGAATAAAATACATAAAATAGCAGAATAAATACCTGTAAATATTACTTGACTATACATATAATGATTCATAATAGGTTCATCACGTTTTTTAGGTGGTTCTTGCATTGTTTCTTTAAGTGGAGGTTCAAAAGAGAATGCTAAAGCAGCAAAACTATCCATTATCATATTTATCCATAACATTTGAATAATTGTAATAGGTGTATTGACTCCAATAAATGGACCAATGATGGATAAAAATAAGGCACACATATTACATGTTAGTTGGTAAATAATAAATTTTCTGATACTTTTGAAGATTGTTCTACCATAAAGAATTGCTTTACTTATAGAAAGAATATTATCATCTAATATTACAATATCAGCTGCTTCTTTACTTACTTCAGTTCCGCTTCCCATAGCAAAACCGACATTTGCTTTTTTTAGAGCTGGAGCATCATTTACACCATCACCAGTCATACCTACTACTTGATTCATGCTTTGAATTACTTTTACTAGACGACTCTTATCTTGTGGTAAAGCACGAGCAACAATACGTAGATTAGGAATGATACGTACTAATTCATCATCAGTAAGTTTTTGTAATTCTTGACTTGTTATTACTAAGTCATTTTTTGATGTAATAAGTTGACATTCTTTACCAATAGCATAGGCTGTGTCAGGGTGGTCGCCAGTAATCATAATAATATTAATACCAGCATTTTTGATATTTTCTATCCCTTCTATAGTCGTATCTCGAAGTTCATCTCTAATACAAACAAGTCCGATAAAAACGAAATTTTTAAAGTTATTTTCATCAAAATTATCTTTCGTATAAGCTAAGGAGATGACTCTGTTACCTTGAGATGTGAGTTTACTTATTTCATTTTTTATATTCTCAGAATAAAGAAGAAATTTTTCAATGCCATCTGATGTTAGATACTTAGTACAATATGGTAAGATACGTTCGCTAGCCCCTTTAATATAAGTTACTTGTTCATTGTTTTCTAAAATAGTTACTGCGGAGTATTTGTTTTTACTATCAAAAGGTATTTCTTTTATTTTTGTAATATTAATATTTTCTTTAGGAATGAATGAGAGAAGACTTCGATCTGTAGAGTTACCACCAATTACTTCATTTGAATCGTTATACATAGCAGAATTATTTATTGCAGCAGCTTTATAAAATTTATCATAATATTTAGGTCTGTTTTTTATTTCATTTGATTTATGCATGCTATTTAGATTACCATCTATAATATTCGTTACTTCTAGTTTGCCTTTCGTTAAAGTACCAGTTTTATCTGTTAGAAGATAATTTAAGCTACCTGTCGTTTCGATGCCAGTAAGACGTCTAACTAATACATTACTTTTTAGCATACGTTTCATGTTACTTGAAAGAACTAGAGTTATCATCATCGGAAGTCCTTCTGGTACAGCAACAACGATTATTGTAACGCTTAATGTTAAAGAGTATATTAGATGGTCCATCATAACTGGAAAGTTTGTTAAAGTGTCTAATATAGCTTGTAGCTCCCAGTTGTTAGCAATAACTATAACAGAAAAAAGGTAAGATATAGTTACTAGAAAAGCTCCAATATATCCGATTTTACTAATTACTTTAGCTAAACCAGTAAGACGCATTTTTAAAGGACTTATAGGTTCAGTACTTTGGATTTCTTCCGCTAGATTTCCATATAAAGATTTGCTACCTACTTTAGTAACAAGCATTTTAGCAATACCAGAATAGACAACACTTCCTCTAAATACTTCATTATTTTCATTAATATTATGTTCACTTGTTGTAGCAATTTTTTTAGCTTCTTTTGATTCTCCATTTAAAGATGATTCGTCAACACTTAGATTCCCTTCAATAAGATACCCATCGGCGGGGATTTTGTCACCACTAGATAATAGGACAACGTCGGTTACTACAACATCATCAATAGGAATTACTTTTACAACATTGTCTCTCAATACTTTAACAGTAATTTTACTTGACTCTTCTTGAAGACGAGTGAAAGCTGCTTCACTACCATATTCACTTATTGTAGAAATGAATGTGGATAAGAAGACAGCAATTAGGATACCTAAAGTTTCAAACCAATCAAAATCTTTAAATAAAAAGACAATTTTAATTGCTAAAGCTATAAGTAAAATACGAATAATAGGATCAGAAAAAGATTCTACAAGTAATTTTAAAAATCCGTTTTTATTTTTTTTACTAAGTGAGTTACTTCCATATTTTTCTCTTAAAAATTCTACATCTTTAGACTTTATTCCATAGTGCTTCATTGTATTACTTGTCCTCCTTACTAAAAGATATGAGATGTTAGAGAAAATATTCCAAGTTATTACTTTTGTTGACAATTATGAAGTAGTCATTTAAGATGTAAATAGAAGAGTAGTGATTTATATGAAGTTAAAAGTTAAAATAAGAAGAGAAGATAGGCAATCTTTGCTACCGAGTTTGGTTGCTACAGTAATATTTGGGAGTATAGGGATTGCTTGTTTAGTTGGAATTGTGCATTTTGTTTTAAATTTCAATTTAGAATATTTTATCGAAGTATTTTCTGCGGAAGGTATGGTGATGACAATTGTGTTTGCACTTGGAATGGTAGGATTGTATCTTGTTTATTTGTTGCTTAAATTTCCTGGCAAGTATGTAGGAGTTTTAAAAAAGAAAGAAAATATATCTTATAAGGATAATACTATTTGGCAGATGGAATTTATAGTTAAAGGTGAAGAAGGGAAATCTGTTACGTTGTTTTGTTACACAGATAAAGAGAATGAACTTGAGGTTGGAAAAGAGTACGTTGTTCTGTTAAAAGAGTATAGTTGGAGGATAAAAAGCATTGGAGATAAAGTAGAAGGTAGAGAATATAAGTTAGTTAAAGAACCTTCTCTAAAGATAGTCTTTTATTTATTTTTCTTTATCTTTGGTTCTGGTGTATTATTTTTATTATTTAAAATACTTTATGATATAGAAAAAGGTAATGATTATTTAATAAATATTTTACCTATAGTTATTTGTGGAGCAATTTTATTTTATATTTATTTGGTTTATAGGTCTTGCTATTATGATGAGTCTTCAAAAGATGAACAAAATGATGAAGGAAAAAAAGAAAATAATATTTATATTGATGGAGTTAGATGTAAAAGAATTTTACAAAATAGTAAAACTTTAAAAAGTAAAGGAAAAGCTCCAAATTTATTTATGAGAATGTTTCCAGTAGTATTATATAAGTATGTAATTAGTTTTTTTATTGGATTATTTTTCTTTAATATTGTAAGTGTTAGTTTAGGAGCATATGGCTTCTTTGAATTGTTGTGGATAAATAGAAATTTTTATTTTTGCTGGTTTATAATGGTTTTTGTATGTGGGATAATAAATTTATTATTTGTTATGGCTCCTTATATTAAGAATGACAAAAAATTAATTAACAAGTTTAATCTTTTTGTAGATGATAATAAATTTGAAATTAAAGATTTACATGGATTTAGAATTTTTAGTCCTGATAGAAATATGGATATGGAAAAATATTATATTGTAGATAATAAAAAATTAATTTATAAAATAGATGTTGGAGGTATATTTAAGAATAAATATATAATGTCTGATCATTTATCTAATAAAATTGGTGAAATAAAAAGAAAATCTTTTAGGACTGGTGATTTATATTTAGTTAGACTAATTAATAGAGAAGTGTTTGGATTCCGAAAGAAGATAACATCTGATAATAATTATATTTATGAAGTATTAGGAAGAGATTATGAGGTTATATATGATGGAAATGTAGCTACTAATTTAATAATAGATATTAAGGATAATAAAAAAATAGCTACTATAAAAGCTAAAGAAGATAAAAATAATACTTATGTAATAGGAGATTCAGAAGTCATTTTAGGTGATGATGTAATTAATGATGAGGAGATTATGGCTTTATCATTATGTATTACAATTGAAAAAAATCGTTTTAATATCTAAATTATCTCAGAAAAAAGGGGTCAAAATTTGTATAAATAGTTAATGTTTGATAAACTTAAGGTAGTTAGGGATTAAGGTTTGGATATGAAATTAAGTAAAGATATGTGTGAAATGGCGCTTAGTAATGACAGTATTTGTAGTATTTTTAATGAAGATTATGTTGTTTTAAGAAAAACTATGCCTGTTACAGATGATAAGTTAAATTGGTATATAAGTAGTATAAGAAAATTAAAAAGTAGTGGTGTAAATATTGCAACTATAATTGATTATAAGTTATTTCCAGAAACTACAAGAACATATAAAGTTGGCAGTTATACAGAGGGAATTTTTTTAGAGGAAAGAGCAAAAGGTAAAGCTTTTGATAGTCGTTCTATTTATTTGCGTACAACAAAAGATTATGACTTTAACGAAGTTGCGTGTATGTATTTAAAAATGCTTAAAGATTATATAGAAGAATTAGAATTACGCGCTGCTTCTTCGCAAGATATCTATGATAAGTTAGTTAATGATTGTTTAAGTATTCAGATTGCTGGGTTACAAATCGATCCTAAGCCTTTAAATTTCTTTTTTGATTCAAAAGTTGGCTATACCGTAATTGATGTTATTGGAGGAGATAATAAATCGAATAATAGATTGTCCGAATATTTTCCTCAACATATGATGTCTATTGTATTTGGTTATGGTAAACCTAGTATGTCTGTCGAGTTTAAAGATCTCTCTATAATGCCACCAGAAATGGCTGATAGGTTGGTAACTGCAGGTAAGACTTTAGAAGCTAAAATAGCATTATCTTTGAGAAAATATGGATTTAGTGATGAAGAAATTGCTTTAGCTATTAGTGGTAATAGATTTAGATATGAAAATAAATTACAAACTGTTGAAATAGATGATATAGAAGAATATATTGCTAAGAAATTTAGTGAAGAAAAGGATAAACAAAATATAAATAAAAATACATGCAATAATAATGAGAGATTTGTTATTAGTTGTTAGTTAATAAATACTAGTTTAATAGATAAGGTTGACAATATTAAAAAATAGGTTTAATATTTAGGTAGTTCGTTGACGAAGAACACGATTATTAAGATACTTTATTAAAGAGAGTTCATGGTTGGTGGAAATGAATATAAGCCTTAATAGTTACTATCTTCTGAGAGGTTTAATAAAACCCGGTTAAAGACCGTTATCTAAATTAAGTTAAATTAAGGATGGTACCGCATTATTTGCTCCTTGCAAATAATGTGGTTTTTTAATTTTTAGGGAGTTGATGAAATGGATCGAACCGAGGAAATAGAAAATTTAAAAAAAGAAATATTTTCATTAAAAATGCAAATGGCAATGAAGAAAATGTCTAAAGATGAACTATTAGAATTATCAGAGACTGCTCAAATATTACAAAGAAAAATGGAAGCTTTGATGAGTGAGGTTGAGAATTCTAATGGACAAGTAGGATTTGCTTTTACAGATTTAATGGATGTTACAGAGTTAGAAGTTAAGAAAGGAAGATAAATTATGGTAAATTTTAAAGAAAATGAAGAATTAAATGTTTTAAATCATAGTTGTGCCCATTTACTTGCTCAAGCAGTTAAACACTTATATCCACAAGCTAAGTTTTGGGTAGGACCTGTAGTAGAAGAGGGATTTTACTATGATATTGATTTAGGAGAAGAAAAAATAACTGAAGAAGATTTAGAAAAAATTGAAAGAGAAATGAAAAAATGTTCTAAATCAGCTAAAAATATAATAAGAAGAGAACTTTCTAAAGAAGAAGCTTTAGAAATGTTTGGGGATGATGAGTATAAGGTTGATTTAATCTCAAGAATGGATGAAGATACAACGACTATTACTTGTTATTCACAAGGAGATTTTACTGATCTTTGTCGTGGACCACATATGAGTAATACTAAAGAAATTAAAAATTTTAAATTAATTAAATTTAGTGGTGCTTATTGGAAGGGCGACGCTAATAATAAAATGCTTCAAAGAATCTATGGTGTTTGTTTTCCAACTGCTGAAGAATTAGAAGCACATTTAAAAGAATTAGAAGAAATGAAACTGAGAGATCATCGTAAGATTGGTAAAGACTTAGAAATATTTATGATAAGTGATTTAGTTGGTAAGGGTCTTCCAATGTATTTACCTAATGGTTATATTATGTGGGAGTTACTTGAAAACTATATTAAAGGTAAAGAGAGAAAATTAGGATATCAACATGTTTTAACTCCACCACTTGGTAATGTAGAACTTTATAAGACTTCAGGACACTGGGATCATTATAAAGATAATATGTTCCCTAAAATGGAAGTTGAAGGAGAAGAGTTTGTACTTCGTCCAATGAATTGTCCACATCATATGATGGTTTATAGTAATAACGTACATTCTTATAGAGACTTACCTATTAGAATTGGTGAAATTGCAAGAGATTGTCGTTTTGAAAGTAGTGGATCATTAAAAGGTATTGAAAGAGTTAGAACTTTCTGTCAAAATGATGCTCACTTATTTGTTACTCCAGAACAAATAGAAGCAGAATTCTCTTCAGTAGTTAATTTAATACTAGATGTATACAAAGAATTAGATATTAAGAATTTTAGATTTGAATTATCTTTAAGAGATCCTCTTGATAAAGTTAAATATTATCCAGATGATGAAATGTGGAATAATGCAGAAACTACTTTAAGAAATGTATTAAATGATTTAGGGTATGATTATGTAGAGAAGATTGGTGAAGCAGCATTCTATGGGCCAAAACTTGATGTTCAAGTTAAACCAGCTGTTGGACCTGAATATACATTATCTACTTGTCAATTAGATTTCTGTTTACCCATGCGTTTTGACTTAGGTTATATTGATAGTGATGGAAATAAAAAGACTCCTGTAGTACTACATAGAGCAGTATTTGGAAGTATTGATAGATTTATGGCTTATTATTTAGAAGAAACTAAAGGATACTTGCCAGTTTGGTTAGCTCCAAAACAAATTGAAGTTGTACCAGTTAATATCCAATACCATGAAGAATATGCAAGAGAAGTTTATAATAAGTTACTTGAAGCAGGCTATAGAGTAGAACTAGATGATAGAAATGAAAAACTTGGTTATAAATTAAGAGAGTCTGTTATTAAAAAAGTTCCTTATATGTTAATACTTGGTCAAAAAGAAGTAGATGATAAAACTATTTCTTATAGAAGAGCTGGTAGTGAGGAAACTACAACTGTAACTATGGAAGAGTTTATAGAGTTAATCAATTCAGATATTCAAAATAAAACAAGATATGACAAGTAAAAAACATTCATGTTTTGTAAATATGGAATAATTAATAAGACTAATTTTATCTAAAAATAAAATTAGTCTTTTAATTTTATTCAATTTATAAAAAAGTAAAAAATGTGGTTGATATGTAAAATTTAATATAGTATACTTATATCATAGAATATGACACAAAATATAATACAAAGAATATTTTAATTTATGATTACTTCACAAAAATAGAAAACATTTATTACAAGTATGAAAAATTATAAAATATGTTAGTTATACTTGTGAAAATATGATGGAGGTTGTAATGAAAAGTAAATGTAGTATAAGTCTTGTTGTTTTTGCCTTGTTGTTATTTTTTTGGGGATTAGGAATAGTTGGAGCTAATGAGAAGCCAGATTTTGAGATTAAAATAAAATCAAATGGTGCAATTACTTATCAATCATTAGGAATCCAAGGTGGTGTAATACCATGGGGAACTGAAAAGTTTGCGGTGACTATTGATGGTGGTGAAACAGAATATATTATTTATTGTTTAAATAATGATTTGGATACGAACTATGATCTTTTAAATAAGAACTTGACTGATTTCAATCACTTATATAGAGAAGAAAGTATTAGAAAAATATTGTACTATGGATTTGGGGGCCCTGGTTACAGTACAGCGGATAAAGACAAATTGATGAATGATCCTAATTATAAGATTTGGATGCCAATAGATGGCGATTGGATTGCTGATCAATGGTCAGATGATATGGTTTATACTTTAACACATTTAGCAATAAGTTATGCTTATTATCATGATGTATTGAGTTATAGTGAAGAAGAAGCATCAGACAGAGCTTTCTATATGGTTGCTGAATCTTACTTGGATAGTCCTGAAGGAACAAGAGCAAAAAGTGTTGCTAAAATGTGGTATGATATGTTGGTAGCTAAACCAAGTTTTGGAATTAGCTTATCATCTGAAAATAATGTTTCTATAACTTATCTTAATTCAAGTGCAGAAAAACCATTAAGTATTAATTTTAATGAAAAAATTACTGTTAGTGGAAATAACGTAGCAAATGGTGGAAGAATCGAATTTGTAGTTCCAGCAAATGTTAAATGTACTGTTACAGGAAATGCTGATGGTGCGACTGCACCTGGAAGTTACAATGAAGGTACAAAGTTAACAGTGGGTAGTGGACAAAGCTTTTACTTTAGTTTAATTGCTGCTGTTGATCATGTTGAAAATTTACATATTGATTTTTATGAAAATTATAGTGCATTTCATGTAGATGGTGGAGAAACTGATGAATCTGATTATCAAGATTTAGCAGGTATTTATCCTTCAGGTAATAGACCTTTAGCTATTGAATTGAAGTTTGCTGGTCCTTATGACTACACTAACCCTGAAACTGGAGCATTCTTATCTTATTTTGCTATAATATTAGGAGTGTCTTTTGCCAGTGCTTTGATTGTTGTAGCAATGAAAAACAAAAAATTTAACAAGATATAAGAAAAAAACATTTATCAGAAGAATAAGGTCAAACTTATTCTTTTTTTCTTATATAAAGCAATTGTTATATATGAAAATAAAAATACTTATGATATAATTTTAATAGAATAAGGGGAGTGTTCTGCTTATGAAGATAATGTTAATGGATGCAACAAAATTAGTTAATTTAGTTCTACCTAATAAAGTTTTTGGTAACTATTGGATAGTAAACTCAGAAAAAGAAAACTTAGTTGGTGTAGAAGCTGTAGATAACAATTGGGTTTTGAAAAGTAATAGTGAAGTTAAGGTATATAGAAATGGATCTATTATAGATGAAGTAATTTTAGAGTATGAAAAGTTTTACATTATAAAGAATATTTTATTAGGAAATAGTTATATTATCTATACATGTCCTTTGTATGATCCTAATGTACTACAACTTAACATATCTTTGAATAGTGAACAAAATCCTACTTGGTATATAGGTAACAATGGGTCGCAAGATCAAATATCAAATTATCCAAATATAATTTCTTATGAACAACCTGGAATAAATAAGAACCAATTAATGTTAACATTAAATAATGGAAAGTATACTGTTACTAATTTAAATCCAGATATTCCAATGTATATTAATGGTGTATTATATCAGAAGAGTGATTTAGTTTATGGAGATACAATTTTTATTTTGGGTCTTAAATTATCAATTGTAAAAGATATATTTTATATTAACAATCCTAATAAACTTATTAGATTTGATTCGCAATGGTTTAATGTACGTCAGTTGCCTAAATTAGATTTTAGTATAATATCAGATGAACCAGATCCTGTTATTGAAATGTATAAAAAGGAAGATTATTTCTTAAAACCTCCAAGATTTGATGAGAGAATAGAAGAGAAAGAATTAGTTATAGATCCACCTCCTAATAGTCAAAAGCAAGAAGAAATGCCTGCTATATTCCAAATGGGTTCCATGATGATGATGGGTATGACTTCAATGATGACTGGTGTTACAACGTTTATAAGTGTTTTAAATGGAACAATGCAACTTAGTCAAGCTTTGCCTTCTATTTTAACAACTTTAGCAATGTTAATATGTATGATGATACTTCCATCAGTAAGTAGAATGTATACAAAACATAGAAAAAAAGTTTATGAAAGAAAAAGACAGGCTACTTATAGTATGTATGTTAATAAAAAAAGAGAAGAATTCTTAACTGAAATGAAAAAAGAACAACAAATTTTAGTTGAGAAATATATACCATTAAAAGAAGTTGGAGATATTATTCTTTATAAAAAACGTAATTTATGGGAGAAGAATATTGGTGATTATGATTTCTTGACGATTAGATTGGGTATTGGAGCTATACCACCTTTCTTTAAAGTTAATTATCCAGACGAACATTTTTCAATGGATGATGAAGATAATTTGATGGGATATTTAAGAGAACTTGAAAAAGAGACGAGTATGTTAGAAAATGTTCCTGTTACGTATTCATTGGTTGATAAATATATTACTGCAGTTATAGGTTCAAAGAATGTAACAGATCCTTTCTTAAGAGGAATATTATTACAAATATTTGCTTATCATGGATATGATGCTTTGAAAGTTTGTGTGTTTACAAATAATTCTAATGCTAAATTCTGGGAAGATATTAAAGATTGTCCATACTTTTGGGATGATAATAGAACAATAAGATTCTTTGGTACTAATAGTGATGAGATAAATCAAATTAGTTCTTATTTTGAAGAATTGTTGTCGTCTGTAAGAGATGCTAATTCTGAAAATAAAGGTAGTGAAGGGAAAGAGACTACTAAGTTAGGAATTAGATATTTAATTATTACAGATGATATAAATATGGTAAGAAATGTAAGTATTATTCATTCTTTGATAACTTCAACAGAGTATCTAGGAATAAGTTTATTAATATTTACAGAAAGATTAAATTCTTTACCTAATGAAGTTGAACATTTTATTAGTGTTGATGAAAGAACGGGTGGAGTCTTTGAAAGAGTTTTAACGGATAGTAAGAGAATTAATTTTGTACCAGATTTTATGTATGGTTCATTAGAAAAATATACTTATGTTGTATCTAATATTCCAATAGCTATTAATGGTGGTAAGTTTCAATTACCTGCAACTTATACTTTCTTGGAGATGTATAATGTGTCTAATGTTAATCAATTAAATGCTTTAGCGAGGTGGAAAGATAGTGATCCAATAAAAACGCTGGCAGCTCCGATTGGAATTAATGAATATGGAGATTTGTTTAAGTTGGATTTACATGAAAAAGCACATGGACCACATGGCTTGATTGCTGGTATGACAGGTTCAGGTAAGTCAGAATTTATTATTTCATTCATTTTAAGTATGGCAGTTAATTATCATCCTGATGAAGTACAATTTGTACTTATAGATTATAAAGGTGGAGGATTAGCTGGAGCTTTTGAAAATAGAGAAACAGGATTGAAGTTGCCACATTTAGCGGGTACTATAACAAACTTAGATGTTAGTGAAATTAATAGAAGTTTGGCATCACTTCAGAGTGAATTAAAGAGACGTCAAGCAGAGTTTAATAAAGCGAGGGATAAAGTAGGAGAATCAACTATTGATATTTATAAGTATCAGAGATTGTATAGAAATGGTCAGGTTGATAAACCTATTGCTCATTTATTTATTATAAGTGACGAATTTGCAGAGTTAAAAGCACAGCAACCTGAGTTTATGAATGAGTTAATTTCAACCTCACGTATTGGACGTTCATTAGGAGTTCACTTAATACTTGCAACACAAAAACCTAGTGGAGTTGTTAATGATCAAATTTGGTCAAACTCTAAGTTTAAAGTATGTTTGAAAGTTCAAGATAGATCAGATAGTCAAGAAATGATAAAGAGACCTGATGCTGCTTCTATAAAAGAAACGGGAAGGTTCTTCTTACAAGTAGGTTATGATGAATTCTTTGCAATGGGACAATCAGCTTGGACAGGTGCTCCTTATTATGAAGCAGATGTAAGAAAGAAGAAAATAGATAATACAATATCTTTTGTTGATAATCTTGGAGCACCATTTAAGTTAGTAGAAGATGGTAAGAATAATATTGTTGGTGTTTTAAAAGGTGAAGAATTACCTAATATAATGAAGTATTTAGTTGACTTATCTAAACAAGAAAATATTAAGGTTAAACAGTTATGGTTAAATGCTTTACCACCGATTATTTATATTGATGGTCTTAAGGAAAAATACGAATACAAGAAAGATGTTTGTGATATCAATCCAGTTATTGGTGAGTACGATGCTCCAGATTTGCAAAAACAAGGATTGCTTACAATGCCAATTACGCAGACAGGAAACTGGATAGTATATGGTATGGCCGATAGTGGTAAAGAAGAAATGATTAATTCTTTTGTTTATTCTTGTATTATGACGTATTCACCACAAGAGCTTAATATGTATTTATTGGACTTTGGTGCTGAAACATTGAAAATGTATCGTAAAGCTCCACAAGTCGGAGATGTTGTTTTACAAAATGATACTGATAAAGTGGCTAATTTATGGAAAATGATTACTGAAAAAATTGCTGCTCGTAAAAAGCTATTCGCTGATTATGGCGGAGACTTTATATCTTATTTTAAAGCAACTGGTAAAATTTTACCGAATATCATAGTAATAATAAATGGTTTTGAATTATATAATGAAAACTTTGGTGATGAAACATTTGATTTACTTACAACGATTACTCGAGATTGTCAGAAGTATGGAGTATATTTTATAATGACATCGACAACTTCAAATGGTATAAGATCGAAGTTAGCTCAATATTTACCAAATCATTTAGTGTTCCAAATGAATGATAAATATGATTATTCAACATTACTAGCAAGAACTAAATTAGAACCTAATAATATAAGTGGTCGTGGTTTAGTTAAACTAGATAGAGTTTATGAATTCCAAGCAGCGGTTCCAACAGAAAAAGATAATTATAATACATTTATTTCTGAGAAAGTTAAAATGGTTTGTAATATGTATACTACTAGTGCACCTAAGATTCCAGTATTACCTGAAATAGTAACGCTTGCTGATGTAACTGAAGCCTTTAAGGGTGTTGATTCAGTTCCAGTAGGTATAGAAAAAGAATCTTTAGCTATTAGAACTTTAGATTTAACTAAGAATACAGTTAATATTATTACAGGTATGGAATTTAATGAGATGAAGATTTTTGGAAATATGTTTATCAAAGAACTTTCTAATTTGCTTGGTAAAGATTGCTATATTTATGATATGGAAAAAATCTATTCTGAATATAGGGATGTTGTAACTTATGCTGATAGAGATATTTTAGAGAATTTTAAAACATTTGGAAAACTTACTTTTGATTCCTTTAATAAATATAAAGAAGCAGGCTTTGATGTTAATGCAATTAGTGATGTATCAGAGAAGGTTTGTGTTATAGTTGGTATCGATAAGTTTAAGACTATGTTAGGAACAGAGTTCGATGGAGCTTTTGGCAGTTTGATTACGATGATAAAAGGAATGCCTAAGTTTCACTTTGTAATAATTGATACAGCTGATAACTTTAAGAAGCGTGAATACGATTCATGGTATAAAGATTCTATATCTGGAACGAAAGGTATCTGGATTGGAAATGGTGTGGGAACACAATATACTATTAAGTCGACTTTACCATCAAGACTTCTTTCTGCTAAATTAGATAAGAACTTCGGTTATTATATTGATGGCAGTACGACAGTGTTAGTTAAGTTTGTTTCCGAAGTTGGCGAAGAAGAAGTTTATGAAACTTTATAAGAAAGTAGCTTAAGTTAAGCTGCTTTTTTGTTTATAAAAATATAAAAATGGCAGAGGATGCAGGAGTTGGACCTATATCATCGGTTTTGGAGACCGTTGTTCTACCATTGTATGATAATCGTTAATTCTAGATTTTTATAATATAAACTAAAAATAGCGATATGTAAAGGAAATATTTCAATTTAAGTGAAGTGTTTCATTGACTTTGAAGTTTATTTAATGTATTATTTTGTTATAAGAGTATAAGAATTAGTTTATGGGGAATTGGTTTAAATAGGTACGCTATTTTATATTCTTAAAATTCGACTGAACGGGGGACTAAGTTATGAATAATAATAATAATAAGGTCTGTGTAGATTTGATTGTACCTAGTATTGAAGAGAGATACAACGTATTTATTCCTGTTAATAAGAAGACTATTGAAATTATATTCTTATTAAATAAAGCTATTAATGATATGACTGATGGGAATTTTCCTATGTTAGATAGTTTGTCATTAATAAATGCTAATGATGGTACTGTTTATGATACTGGAAGTACTTTTTTAGAGAACAATATCTTAAATGGTGCAAAGCTAATTTTATTATAAAAACGAGGAGGTGAGACGATGAATAATTACACTTATACTGAAGCACAAATGGCAGAAGTTATTTCACAATTACAAAGTATTAAAGGCTCTATGGATGGTTTAGCTGAAAATATAAAGACTATTTTAAGAGATAAATTAATGGCTGAAGGTATTGTTGGTTCAACTGCTGATGTATTATTAGAAACTTTTGATGCTGAAGTTGTAAAACCAATTATCGGATATTCTGAAGTAAGTGATGCTTATATTAGCCAAAATCAACAAGTAAAAGATTTAGCTGACGAAACTAGTCGCCAAAATCAACAAATAGCTGGTATGTAAAAAAACAATATAGAGAGGATGATATAGATGAGAGAAACATTTAATGCCGAAGCTGCTAGAACTGCAATCCGTAATGCATCTTCTGAAATCGAAGAATTGATTAGAAAATTCCAAGAATCTCGTGAAGAAGTAAATCAACAAATGGGTGCTAACGTAGCTGTAAGTGCTGCAATGGGTGGACAACTTGGTGAAGCTGCTAAAAGAGCTTTCGAAGCTGGAAGTGCAGTAAACTTTGAAGAATTACGTGCAAAAATGGATAATTTTATAAATAACAGAGTTGAAACTATCGTTAAGAATAGTTTAGAAATGCAAGACGCTGCTCAATCTGTTTACGGAAACTAATAAGATTAATAATTTGTACTGCATATTAGATATGCAGTACATTATAAGTGAAAGATGTTAGTTCATCTTTTATTTATAATGTACTTGGAGTACGGGAGGGTGATATTATGGATTTTGCAACAAATTCAGGTTTATTAGAAGAACTTAGAGAACATTTAAATGATGCGATTACTACTATTATCGAAGAAGAAGGTTTGATTTTTTCAGGAATTACTGATCTTAAAGAATCATGGGATGGTCAAAGTTACGAGGCTTTTCGTGAAAAGTGTGAAACTTATAGACCTGCAATGAATTCTTTAATTTCGATTTTAGAGGCTTATAAGGATATGATAGATAAGGTTATTGTTGAAAGCGATCAACTTGTTAGCGATATTGCTACACAATTACATATATAGGAGGTGTTATTATGGCAGAAACATTTAATTCTGAAGGCGTAAAAGCAAAGATGTCTGAGTTGGAAACACATTTTCAGAAATTTGCAGAAACTTTAAAAGATATAAACACAACAGTGAATGAATTAGTTAATAATGGGCCAGATTCAGCAATATTTGGTGAAGTTGGAAGTTCTCTTTTAAATACATGGAATTATAATTCTAGTACATTTGGAGATTTTCATGCTAATTTTCAAAATTGGACAGAAGTTGTGTCTGTTATAGCGGCTAATAATGCACAATTTGTGGTAGCGGCTGAAAGTATTTATAGAAGTAATGGAGCTAATTTAGAGGGCGTTCAAGATAAGAGAGCAGCTTATGCTGCTGATCCAACTGCTTCAGAATATTATCAAAATGCTATAAATAAAGAAAATGATGGTGGGAATTGCCCTTGGACTTCTTACGAAGATGCTGTAGCGGCTGGAATTTATAATATTCGTACTCCTCATGAATTTTCTAGAGGTGGAGATGATAAGGAAAAATATGGTACTTATCAAAATTATTTGAATGCTATGTATGAAAAATATGTCACTAATGGTTTAGAAGCTGCTGAAATTTTTATAGGTGCTTATGGACTTGACGCAACTAGCAATGAGTGGATATCTGCTTATGAAGCTTTATCACAAGAGGCTAAAGATATAGTTGACAAAGCTCAAGCAGAACAAGGAGAAAATACTGGGGGAAGCGAAGAACCACCAGCTAATGAGCCAGAATCTGGAAGTGGAAGTAATTCATCTGCTCCTATTAAAGTAGTTTCTGGTCAAGAAGTTGTATTAAATGGTGAAAAATGTTACTTCCTTATGAGAGATAGTCAAGGTAATAATTATTATGTTAAGAGTACAGATGCAAATGCACAAGTATTTGTAGCTGATGAGAATGGTAATTTATCTCCATATTTAAATTATACAAATAACAAGATTGTATCTCGTGAAAGTTTTGTTAATGATCGAAAATATAATATGGATTACTATTGGAATATTGAATACAACAATGGTGTTACTCCTTATGACGATGTTGGTTCTACTGTTGATAGTTCGTTTACAGCTAATGTTAGTAATCCAAGTCAAGGAATGGTAACTTATAGTCAAGATTATCTACAAAATAATGCTACTACTTTAGATGCTTTTGATCGTGGAACTTACGGATTAGATGGTAATACTCCAATGCCAGAAGTTTTATATATTGCTCCTGGTCAAAGTATTAAATACGATAAACCTTGGGATACTTATGATAATAAAATATCAGGTGGTTCAAATGGTACTTATCTAGTATATGATTCAAGTAGTGATGCGTATTATGTTATAAAAGATGGTTCTTATTATTCTACACGTAGTAATGGTACTTTTGGAGCATGGATATCTCGAGAACAATTATTAAATGAAAGAACAACTATAACTAAGTAGAGGTGAAAAAAATGGATTATGATAATTTTGAACAAGTTGCAAAAAAGCTTGATGGCCTTGATGACCTTACAGAAAAAGCAAAAGAATTTCTTGATACTGAATTATTACAATTGAGTAGTGGTGATTTAACATCATTTTTATCAAAAATGAATACTGTGAGTACAGAAATTACTAATGCTGCCACAAGTGTACGTAAAAAAGGTACTACTTTAAGTAATATAGAAAATAATGTGAAGAACGGGGGATAGTTATGAATTATGTAAAAGCTAATAAAAAAATCCTACAAGATGCTATACAAAAATGCGATGAACTATCATCTGGATTAAATGATGTTATAGGTGAATTAGAAAGTTTATGTGAACAAGGTATTTCTACTTCGAATAAATGGAATGATGGTACTTATTGGAAAAAACATTGCACTCTTCCAATAGCTAGTCAATATGAAGATAATATAAATGAATATTATAGGGTTTATTCGGCACAAGAGAGTGTTGGTAAGTCAAAAGTTAGAGGGTATGTTACTGAGTATCAGGATACTTTGGCTGATTTACCTCAATTATCTTCTACGAAAACAAGTGTTGATGCTGTAAAGGAAAGATTAACGAATATTCTTAATTTAATTAATACATTCGAAGGCTTGGCTTCTGATGGCGGATTGAATTTGGATAAATTTATGGATAATTTAGATGAAAATTATTCTATTGAGACAATTACTATTGATGTTGATGGTGAACAGCAAGAAGTTCAAGTACTAATGTGGACTGATGAAGATGGTAATAAATATAATGTTTCTGAACTTATTAATGCATTCTATACTTATACAGGAATAACTGGAAGCAATGCTGTAGTTTTAGCTTCTAAAGGATTAAGTGATGCTGATTTAGAAAAAGAATTGAGTAATATGGTTAGTTCATCAGCTGGTGGTGTTGATAACATGCTAGAAAGAGGCTTCTATTCTGTTGCTCATCAAGAAGGTATCGAAGAAATGTACAAAGATGCAATGGGGAAAGACTATGTTGCTTCTGATGTACATAACGCTTATAATGAACTTTTATCTAAAAATGGTGTTGATGCAGATAAATATAATGCAGAATTAAATGGTACAACAAATTCAGCTGTACTAAGTGGAATGGCAATGTTTGGAGCTTTAGCAATTGGTCTTGGCTTTAGCTTAGAAACTCCAGCAGAAGAACCTAGTCAACCACCTGTTAATACTGGAGGAGGTTCTGGCGGTGGCGGAACTTCTGGTGGTGGAACTGGAGGAACATCTGGTGGCGGAGGTAATACTTCTGGCGGCGGAACGCCTGGAGGAGGTTCTGGCGGTGGCGGAACTAATCCAGAAGAACCAGAGGATCCAAAAGAACCAGAAGAACCAAAAGAGCCTGAGGAACCAGAAGAACCAGAAAATCCAGAGGATCCAGAAGATCCTGAAAATCCAGAGGACCCAGAAGATCCTGAAGACCCAGAAGATCCAGAGGACCCAGAGGATCCTGAAGACCCAGAAGATCCAGAGGATCCTGAAGAACCTCCAAGAGAAATTAGTGATGAAGATGCTGAAAAGATTCTTAAAGATATAGAGGAACTAGAAAAGGAAGAACCTTTACCAGAGTTAGAAAAAGATGTAAGAACTGTAGAGGATATAGATGCTCAAGCTAGAGATCAATATTATGCTGATACAGAGAAAGTTATAGAGTATCGTGTTCAGAACGTTGAAAAATACCAAGGTATGTCTTTAGAAGAAAAAATTAGTGCTTTAGAAGATGTTGGATATGATCATGATACAGCTGTAATACTTGCTGAAGATGATGCTAAAGGACAAACGGCTTATATAGTAGGAATGGATGAAAAAGAATTAACTAGAATTTCTAATGAAATTGCTAAGAACGAAGGAATTTCTGAATTAGATCATGATACAAAATATGATGATGGACATGATTTATCTTATGTTGAAGAAGGAACAATTAATGTAGAAATGAATCCAGTTTCTGAAAAAGTTCAAAAGGCAAGAGAAGAATTAACAACAGCTAAATATGATTACGATGAAGCTGTTACAGTAGCAAATAATGCTATTAATAAAGCTAATACAGCAAAAGAAGATTACGATAATATACTTAAAGCTATTAAGGAAGAAAGTGGAGATGATCCAAAATATTGGACAAAAGCTCAAGCTGAAGAACTTAATAAAGCAGCAACAAATTATAATAATGCTGTTACTGAAGCTAACGAGGCTAAAACTATAGCTACTGAAAAACAACTTGATTATGAGAAAGAAAAGGCTGAATACAAAGTTGCTTATGAAGAACATATAGAAGAAACAAAGAGTATTTTAGATGCGATTGATGATAGCATTGTACCAGGTGGTGGAGATGGCACTAATGTTCCAGTTGATTCAGGTGGTGCAACAGTTGATGAGAATGGAAATCTAGTAATAGGTGGAACAACTGAAGTAATAGCAGACTCATCTAATGAAGTACTATAAAATGTTGACTCTGAAACGTTTATAAAGAAATAAATATATAATATATAAAAGAATATATATAGGAGGATTTATATGAGAGAAAAATATTTGCCAATTGGAACAGTAGTTTTATTAAAAGGTGGTAAAAAAAGAGCGATGATTACTGGTTTTTGTTCAGTAGCTCAAGAGAACCAAGAAAAAATTTATGATTATAGTGGATGTGTTTACCCAGAAGGATATTTAAGCTCTAATCAAGTTTGTTTATTTGACCATAATCAAATTGAGAAAATTTTCTTCTTAGGATTTGAGGATGAAGAGGAAGTTGCATTTAAGGATAAACTTAATAAAATAGTTGCTTCTATAGAATCAGGAACCTCTTCACAACCTGAAACATTAAATATACCTTCAGAAAATTAAATTATAATTCCATTTATTGGTTACTAAATAAAACTTTATAAAGACAAGTAAGAAAAATAACTTATTTGTCTTTTTTTCTTTTCAAAGAAATTAAGAGTTGTTATAATTAGTATGGGTGAAGTAGAATGGGTAGAGTAGATAAAGTAAATTATTATTTAGATATTGCTGAAACAGTAGCAGAAAGAGGAACTTGTATAAGGAGAAATTTTGGTGCAATCATAGTTAAAAACGATGAAATAATTTCAACTGGATTTGTTGGAGCACCAAGAGGAAGAAAGAATTGTTGTGATTTAAATTATTGTACAAGAGAGAAATTAAATGTTCCAAGAGGTGAAAGATACGAATTGTGTCGTAGTGTTCACGCTGAACAAAATGCAATTATTTCGGCTGAAAGAAATAAAATGATAGATTCAACATTATATTTAGTTGGAATTAATTATAACGATGGTAGTTATGTAGAAAAGTCTAATCCTTGTGCATTATGTAAGAGAATGATTATAAATGCTGGAATTAAAGATATTTATATTAGAGATAGTAAAGAAGAATATAGACATATAGATGTTCAAGAATTTGTTGATAATGATGAATCATTAGAAGGAATTAAAGGCTATTAAGCCTTTTTTTTATGTCGAAGTTCTGCTATAATTGGTATTTAGGAAGTGAGACGTATGAAGTTACCAAATTTAAATGAAGCAAGAAAGAGAACAAATAATCAAGTTGATTATATTTATTTAGATCAGAGCTATGATGAAAATACTTTTAAAGGACAAAAATATTTTTTAAGAACTTATGGATGTCAGATGAATGTGCATGATGGAGAAGAAATTGCTGCTAGATTAGAGTCATTAGGTTTTGAAGCTACAGATACAATTGAAACAGCTGATGTAGTAATTTTGAATACTTGTGCTATTAGAGAGAATGCTCATGATAAGTTGTATGGTTTTTTAGGTCGTTGCAAACATGAAAAAGAAAAGAATAATCATGACTTAGTTATTGGAATATGTGGTTGCATGGCTCAAGAAGAAGGCGTTGTAGAGGAATTAATGAAGAAACATCCTTATGTTGATATTGTTTTTGGTACACATAATATTCATGAGTTACAAGAATTACTTTTAAAGAAAAATGAGAAACAGAATATTGAAGTTTATTCTTGTGAAGGAAATGTTTATGAGAATGTATCTTATAAGAGAGATTCTAATATTAAAGCTTGGGTAAATATTCAATATGGTTGTGATAAGTTTTGTACGTATTGTATAGTTCCTTATACAAGAGGTAAGCAAAGAAGCAGAAAAAGTAGTGAAATTATAAAAGAAGTAGAAGAATTAGTTAAGAATGGCTATAAGGAAGTTACGCTACTTGGTCAAAATGTTAATGCATATGGTAAAGAGTTAGATGGTGAGATGTCTTTTGCAGAACTTTTAAAAGCAGTAAGTGATACAGGAATTGCTAGAGTTCGCTTTGTTACTTCACACCCATGGGATTTTACAGATGAAATGATTAAAGTAATTCGTGATTGTGATAATATCATGCCTTATATTCATTTACCTTTACAATCTGGTTCTTCTAGAATATTAAAATTAATGGGTAGAAGATATACTAAAGAAGAATATTTAGAGTTATATAAAAAGATTAGAGAATGGGTGCCAAATTCATCAATAACAACTGATATTATTGTAGGTTTCCCTAATGAGAGTGATGAAGATTTTAAAGAAACACTTGAAGTTGTTAACGAGTGTAAGTATGATAGTGCTTTTACTTTTATATATAGTCCTAGAGAAGGAACACCAGCTGCTAAAATAGATGATAAAGTTACAATGGATGTAAAAGAAAAGAGATTATATGAATTAAATGAGTTAGTTAATAAATATAGTTTAGAAGCTAATAAAAAATATGAGGGCAAGATTGTTCCAGTATTAATTGAAGGTGTTAGTGAAAAAGATAATACTAAAGTATATGGTTATACTGATACAATGAAACTTGTTAATGTAGTTGGGGCTCAAGATAAAATAGGCGAAATTATTGATGTAGAAATCGTTGATGCAAAAAGCTTTAGTTTAGATGGTAAAGCTATATAGAAAATAGTAGAGATTAGTTAAAAAATGTAATATTTTTAACTAATCTTTTTTTTGACATGATATAATTATGTAGAATGGAGGTAGATAATGTGAGATGTCCTAAGTGTAATAGTGAAGTTTCAAATAATGTAAATATCTGCCCTCATTGTGGAAGTAATATTGTAAAAAATAATGGAATTAGATTAAGTAAAAGTATGAAGAGTAAAATTAATGCAATTGATAAGTCTTCATTAGTAGGGGGAACTGTTAGTAGTGGTTCGTTTATAAAATTAACTAAAAAGGTTCCTAAAAAAGATATTGCTTTAAAAGATTATAATAATTATATAGATTATAAAGAAGCTAAACAAAGAGAAAATGCTAGAATACAGAGACGTTTAAATGATAAGACAGTTTATAAAAGTCCATTGGTTGATCGTATTGTTAGTATGAGTAGTTATGATGATAAACAAGATAAAGTAGATAGACCCGCTTTTATTAATATTGTTAGTGTACCTAAGGAAAAGCGAAGAAATAGAGGAAATACTTTTAATGTATTTGCTTATGTTGTTGTTATTTCATTATGGTTGACTGCGATTTATTTGATTGTAAATGGAACTAATTTAAATTATTCATTTCATGAAAAAAAAGATGGTGTGGTAACGGAAAATAATAGTAATACAACTGTTGATGATGAAATGATTCAGTATGATGGAGTTTCTAAGTCTGGTCAAAAAGGTTTAAAGGGTAGTGAAGGAGTAACATCAATCGTATATGATAATCAATATTTAAAACAGTTTACTATTTCAAATGAAAAAGATGTTGAAAGACTTATTTCGACGGATAGTGTTAAACAAAAAGATCGTTGTCCGACAAGTATTGTAAATATAGAAAATGAAATAATAAATAACTATGGTATTACAGCAGTAAATTTCTGTGAGTTAGATGAAGATTTTGCTAGAGAACTAGCTAATGTAGTTAAGTACATTTATAATGAATATCCTAGTGCTAGAAAATATTTAACGAATTTAACTTTAGCTAATGTAGATAAAAATCAATCATTTATAGCTGCATTTATGCCAATATTTACTTTTGCGACTAGTAATACTGCTTCAGGTTATCCGGTTGCAATAAAGACACAAATTATATTAAATGCTAAATATTTTTTGAATGATTCAAAGATAAGAAGTTCTGTTAGTTATGGTTCAAAGAGTGGATATTTCCCACCTAATGCGACAAGAAGTAGTACAGTTGCTCATGAATTTGGACATTATCTATCTTATGTGGCGTTGCTTAACTATTATGGAACTAAACAGCTTAATTTTGTTAAAGCTAATAATTCAGAACTATTGTATAAAGTTTATGATAATTTCAATGAAGGTCAATTTAGTTATAACTTATTAGTAGAGGCTTATGGAATATATAAAAAAGAATATCCTGATGTATCGTTTGAACAATTTAGAAGAAGTATATCTGGTTATGCTGTGACTAAAGATGAGAGTGGAGCTTATATCTATGATGAAACAATAGCAGAGGCTTTTCACGATGTATATTTAAATGGTAGTGGGGCTAAGTATGCTAGTAGGTGTATTTTGAAAGTACTAATACAAAAATTATAGGAGGTAATAAAAAGTGAAAAAGATAATATTTATGATAATTTTATTTACCTTCTTTTTATGCAATGTAGAAGCTTTTAGTATAGATGTTGATAAAATTGATTTAAATAGCAGATCTAAGCAGTTAACTGATGAATTAGATAAAGCATATAAAATAGATGTTTCGGGATTTGATAGTAAAATAAATAATGATTCTAATATTGTCAATTTGACTAAAGAGTTTGTTTCTATTTCTTTAAGTAGTGATGATAAACAAGCAAAGAAAGAAAAATTAGTTGAAAATCTATATGTTAGTAATAGTAATGGCTTCGATACTTTAACTGGAAGTATGGCAATTGATTTATACTTGGATAGATTAGATAATTTAAAAATAAAAGCTGATACTATAAAGGATATAAAGACTAGTACAATAAATGATAATGATATTATGGCATTTGCTTATTTAGATGATTGTGAGACAGAATATGGAACTAAAGATATAATTATGGCTTTTTGGTTAAAATATAATGATTCAGAGTATGGTCTTTATTATCCTTGGTTAACTATAGAAGATGATTTAGAAGAATATTTTAGTAGTGTTATAGAAAAAGAAGACGATGGTAACATTATTGGAGGAAGCTATAGTAGATTATCAATAGATGGCGACAGCAATGAAGTAAGTAAAGACGTTTTAAATAACTTATATGAGAAAAATAAGAATTCTGTTGTACAGATAACAGGAATGAATAGCAATGGTTTAGGTGCTTATGGTAGTGGTTTTTTCATAACTGAAGGAGTTGTAGTTACTTCTTGGAATTTATTTAGACAAATACTAACCGATAGTAATTATGTTTATGTTAATGATGTAAGTGGAAATACTTATGAAGTTTTAGGTGTTGTGGCGGCTCAAAGTGACTACGATGTAGTGGTATTAAAGTTAAATAAAGTAGTTGGAACTAGTGTAATTTTTGGAAGCTCAGAAAGTTTGCAAGAAACTGATAAAATTTTTATGATTAATAGTATGGCTAATAGTAATTTTAGTATAAAATATGGGACTTTCTTATCACAAGAAAATGGTCGTTTGAAAAATATGTTTTTGTTAAATGAAAGTGATGTTGGAGCTTCTATATTTAATGAAAAGGGAGAGGTAGTAGCTATTAATACAGGAGATTTATTAAATTCTGATTTGTCGTATGCAAATAGTACTGTTTATTTACATAAGCTACAAGATGTTTTAGCTAAGCAAGGATATGAGAAAATAGTTTATACTAGCTTGGATTTATTTAGAGAAAACTATTATGTTAACGTTATGAATGAGAGTATTAGGAAAAATGTAGATGATAAAGTATGGGATAAATACAAAAAAATCGGTAACATTGAAGATAATATTTCTTTAGAATTAGTTAAGTCTTCTTATAAAGATGAAATACTTAGTTTAAGATATAAAAATAAAGCTGATAAGATGCTTGATTCAATTTATTTGATTTCTAATTTTGTAGAAGAACTTAATAGTCAGGGATTTAGGTTAACTTATGAAGATAACAATAAGAAAATATACAAAAATGATAAATATAAAATAGTTATAAAAGATAATTTTAATTATTTAATAGTATTAATGATGGGGATTTAATTATGAAGAAACTGAAATATTTAGTATTTGTTTTAATAATTAGTTTATTTGTTATTTTTGGAGTATCTTATGCAACAAGAGAGCAAATGAAAGATTTTAGTAATGATGATATTACTATGGAGTACGATAAAAGTTGGAAATTAAAGAAAAAAGAGAATGGAGTTAATTTAGAGCATCGTAAAACTGGAAGTGAATTAGATATACAAGTAATGATTCTTGATGATAATTTTATGGATATAGATTTAAAAGATATTATAGAAGATATTATTAATAGTGTAGAAATACAAAATAGTGAGTATTATCTAATAGGCAAGGAAAGCAATACAGGTAGTAAATATGATGAGTACTCTTATTTATATGAGAAAGATAACGAACAAGCAATGGTTAGAATCATTAAGAAAGACTGCAAACTAGTTTTGGCTTATTACGAAGCTGGTAGTGAGTATTATGATATTGTACTTGATAGTGTTGATACAATTTTGGAAAGTTTAGAAATTAAAACTGGAGAGAAAATTCCTAATTCTTAAAAGAGTTAGGAATTTTTAAAAGAAATAAGAGCATCATTAATTGATGCTCTTATTAAGATATATCTTCGTATTTTTGAACTTTGGTTTTTCTTAAAGATATGAGTACTATTATAATTATGAAATCAACAGCAAATAAAATTATTATTTTAGGATTTGTCATTGGATTCGTTGTTACGACAGATGATGTGTTTTTAAATTCGATATTATTTTCGTTAGCTGTTTTACCATTAAATAGATTATTTGAGTTATTATTAATAGCTTGATATTTATCACTTATACTTTGTTCTATACTATATTCTATGTTAATAGGAATATCATAGATTGTTATTTCTTCATTACTATCTAAAGTAAAAGTCGCTTCATTGTTATCATTAAATCTAAGGTATTTCTCTTCACCTTTGTATTTATATTTTTTTATGCCTTTGATACCTTCGATAGTTATTTTATATTCATAAGAAATATTAACAGGGGTTTCTTCGTTTTGAATATTATATATATTTATGTTTGTTGTTTTTACATTAGCTATATTATCATTCTCTTGAGGTTTTGAATTTATTGTTGTTTTTATATATTTTATATCTTTGCTAGCTTCGTTTTTTAGTATTTTAGTAACAAGTAATCCTGATAGGACAATTGTTAAAATAAGTGAAAATATTAAAAAAGCTAGATACTTCTTTTTCGTCATTTTTACCTTCCATTCTTCTATTTAATTATAAATGTTATCACTAAAATAATCAATTGTAAGTTATTATAAAAAATGCTAAAATATAAGCTGAAATGAGTGATTTAGATGTTAAAGATTGAGAAATTAACTGTAGTAACTGACAGTAAAGAGATATTGAAAGATTTTTCATTAACTATTAATGATGGAGAGACACACGTAATAATGGGACCTAATGGAGTAGGTAAAAGTACTATATGTCGTACTTTATTAAAAGATAGTAATTATGATGTTACAGAGGGTAGTATATTTTATAATGGGAAAGATTTAAGTGAACTTTCAACAACAGAAATAAGTAGAATGGGAATGATGATGATAAGTCAGAGTCCAATTGCTATTGAAGGTGTTACTAATGCTGAAATGTTAAGACTTGCTTTATCTGAAAGAACTGGAGAACATATTGATATATTTAAGTTTTCTAAAGAAGCTAAAGCAATTTGTGAGAAGATTTCTTTACCAGAGAGTTTTTTACATAGAGATATAAATAATGGAATGTCTGGTGGAGAAAGAAAGAAAAATGAATTACTTCATGTTTGGATGTTAAAACCTAATTTTTTAATTCTTGATGAAGTTGATTCTGGTCTTGATGTTGATGCCCTTAAAATAGTTGCGAATTCTATAAAAGAATATCAAAGCGAAACAAATTGTTCTATATTATTAATTACTCATAATCCTAAGTTACTTGAAATATTGAAACCAGATTATATTCATATTTTAAAAGACAAGAGAATTGTTCAAACTGGTGATGCATCTCTTGCAGAAATTATAGAAAAAACAGGATTTAAAGACGTTTCTGGGGAAAAGGTACTAGAAAGAAATTTGGAAAATGAATAGAATAATAGTAGATAAAGAAAATAATATAGAAATAAAGAATAATGCGGTTTCACTTGTTATTGAAGTTAATGAACTAGTAATAAATGTTAAAGGGAAAGTCTTAATAAATGAAATAGGTGTTAAAGATAATGAAGAATTAAAGTTAACTATTAATGTAGAACCAGATAGTTCTTTAATTTATAATAGGTTTATGTTACATAATAGCACGAATAACTTGATTACTTTGAATCAAAATAATAATAGTAAGGTAGTATTTAATTATTCAATGATTGCAAATGAAAAGTGTAATTTAGTAATGGATAGTAAGTTGGAAGGAAATGATAATGAAACTGAAATAAAGATTAAAGCTGTTACTGAGAATAATGGTAGTTGTAATATAACATCAACTGCTGATACAATGCCTAAGATAGAAAATAATAACTTGATTGAAAGTATTAAGATATTAGTTTTAAATAATGAAGAGAGTGTATGTATACCTAATTTGCTTGTTGCTTCTAATGAGATAGAAGTTAATCATGCTTGTACTATTAGTAGTGTTGATCCAAATTACTTATTTTATTTAAATAGTAAAGGATTAAGTAATGATAGTGCGATTAAATTAATAAAAAATGGTTATTTATTAGGTAACCTTGATATTAATAAGGAAATAAAAGAACAAATTGAAACTATAATAGGAGGTGAATAATATATGAATAGAGAAGATTTTCCAATGTTAAGTACTAATTATATCTATTTAGATAATGGGGCGACGACTTGGAAACCTAAATGCGTTTTGGATAAGGTTAATGATTATTATACAAAGTTTACAGCTAATGCTCATAGAGGAGATTATGATATTTCTTTAAAAGTAGATAATGAATATGAAAATGCAAGAGATTTAGTTAAAGAGTTTATTCATGCTAAAACAAGACAAGAAATAATTTTTACAAGTGGGACAACAGATTCTTTGAATATAATAGTAGATGGATTTTTTAAACCAAATTTAGAACCGGGCGATGAAGTTATTATTACAGAAAGTGAACATGCATCTAATGTTTTACCTTGGTTTAGATTAGCAAAGACGAATGGAATTGTGGTTAAATTTTGTCCACTAGATGATAGTCATTATGTTACTTTAAATAATTTAAAAAGTGTAATAAGTCCTAGAACGAAAGTTATAAGTTTGGCTATGATGACTAATGTTATTGGAGATTTAAGACCTATTAAAGAAATATGTGAGTTTGCTCATGAGAATAATATATTTGTAGTAGTTGATGGAGCTCAAAGTGTTCCTCATATAAAAACTGATGTTCAAGAGTTGGATTGTGATTTTTTAGCTTTTTCAGGACATAAGATGTGTGGACCAACTGGTATAGGTGTTTTATATGGCAAGTATGAACTTTTAGATGAGTTAGAACCTAAAAATTTAGGTGGTGGAATGAATGAATCTTTTGATACAGTAAATGATGTTTATTTAAAACCATTACCAACTAGGTTAGAAGCAGGAACACCAAATATCGAAGGAGCGATTGGTCTTGGGGCTGCAATAGAGTATTTGAATCAAATAGGAATGGATAATATAACTAAACATGAACATATATTGCGTAAAAGATTAGTTGACAAACTTAAAGAGATTTCACATATAAATTTAGTTAATGAAGAAAGTGATAGTGGCATTGTGGCATTTAATGTCGATGGAATATTTGCTCAAGATGTTGCTGTTTATTTAAATAAATATAATATATGTGTTAGAGCTGGTAATCATTGTGCTAAGATACTTAAAAATGAAGTAGGGGTAAAGAATACAGTTCGAGTAAGTATTTATCTTTATAATACAGAAGAAGAAATAGATAATTTAGTAGAATTATTAAAAGATAAGAATAAAATATTAGATGAAATGTTATAGTGGGGTGTAAACATGTTAGATCCAAATTTAAGAAAAGAAATTATAATGGAACATTATCTTAATCCAATCAATAGAGATACAATAGATGATGAAAGATATGTTAAAGTTAATTCGAATAGTGAGACTTGCATTGATAACATAGATTTATATATTTTATTTGAAGATGATAAGATAAAAGATATTCATTTTAATGGAGAGGCTTGTGCTATATCTACTTCTGCTACATCTATTATGATAAAATTATTAGTTGGTAAGACGATTGATGAAGTTAAAGAGTTAATGAATAATTATTATAATATGATAGATGAAAAAGAATATAATGAAGAAATCTTAGAAGAAGCTTGTTGTTATGAAGATATATATAAACAACAGAATAGAAAAGGTTGTGCAACTATTCCTTGGAAAGGAATAGAAAAAGCTATTAAAGAATATGAGAGTAAGAACCAATAAATGGTTCTTTTCTTTTGTATAAAACTATGTAGGTTAGGACATAATAATTGTAGAAAGGATGATACTATGAAACAAGTACCAAGTATGATTTCAACAAAAGATTTATCTTATTTAGAAGATATGTTTAATTGGCATTTTACAGCTGCGAAAAAGGCTGAATCTTATAGTATGGTTGTTGGTGATGAAACAATAAGTGAGTTCTTTGTAGATGTTGCTAAGAAACATAAAAAAGTTTGTGAAAAAATAGTAAAAATATTAGGTTAGGAGGAATAATATGGCAAGTAAAGTTTGTTGTGATGAAGTTAGTGTAGAAAAAACTAAAGAGATGAATGATCGTGATTATTTAGTTGATATATTAAGTTGTGAAAAAGACATTACTAAAAATATGTGTGTGGCTTTAACAGAAGCGAGTAATAGTAAGTTGCATGACGAGTTTTTTGAAATTTTTGAAACTGTAGAAGCCTTACAAGAAGAAGCTTATGTGTTAGCTTGGAATAATGGCTGGTATGCATTAGAAGAAGCTGAGGAAAAGAAAATTAAACAAAAAGAAAAAGAACTTCAAAAAAAATTAGAAGAACTATCTAGTTAAAATAATATTTTATAAATGTAAAAATGCAATTGTTAGTTACTTTTAGTAGTTGATAATTGTGTTTTTTTCTTGTAAAGTAATGTATAGTTCTTAATTGCTTGTATTTTCTAAGAATAAGATACTTTTATTATTTAAAATATAAAGAAAAACTTGACATAATTTATAATTTTAAATACAATTATATTATGAAAACGAAGGAGATGTTTATATATGAGTTTATTAGGAGCTATTAGTTTCTGTACAAAAACAGCTAAAATTTGGAAATTAGTTGGAAATATTTTAAGTATTTTTAAAATTGTTATTCCTATCTTAGTTATTATTTTTGGTATGATTGATTTAGGTAAAGCTGTAATAGCTAGTAAGGATGATGAAATTAAGAAAGCAGCAAAATCTTTATTAATGAGATGTATTGCTGGTGTTGTAATATTCTTTATTCCTACATTAGTTGGTTTCGTATTTACTTTAGCAGATGGATTCAATGCTGATGGTGATTATTCAGTATGTGAAACATGTATTACTAACCCATCATCATGTCCAGCTAAATAATAAAAAAATATTGTATTTAAAAAAGTGATATTTGTTTAAATATTGCTTTTTTTGTGTTATAATTTTTTTGATTAGAGGTGTTTTTTATGCTAAAAAAATTTTTAGTGATGTTTATAGTTATTTTTAGTGCACTTTTTTTATTAAATTTTGAAAAAGTAGAAGCTTATTCGACAGATGTTGGTTATAGTTTAGCTAACTATAATTCAACTAAAGAGTCTCAGGATTGTAAGTCTATATTTGGTGATCCTGATCAAGATGGTTCAGTTGCTAATTTCTTACAACAGATTTTTACTATAATTGGTTATACTGCTCCATTATTATGCTTAGTTTTATCAATTTCAGACTTTATTAAAGCAGCAGCTAGTCAAGATAAAGATGCTTTAATGAAAGCTGTTAAACGTACTTTTAAAAGAGTTATTTATGCAATAGTGTTATTTTTCTTACCATTGTTGATTAACTTTTTATTCCCATTACTTGGATGGTATGGAACTTGTGGAATTAAATAGGTGGTGACTTTATGATATATCCGTTATTTTTAATTGACGCTTTAAAAGAAGGATTTATTGGTATTTTATTAACTTTGGATACAATAATATATTCTTTAATTTCATCATCTTTTAAAGTTTTTATGGCAATAGCAGGAGCAAGATTGCTTTCTTCTGATGCTTATTTTGAAATAGCAAATAAGGTTTATATTTTAGTTGGTGTTATCATGCTTTTCGTATTATCTTATGCTATTTTGAAAGCAATTGTTGACCCTGATAATGCATCAAAAGGTGAATTTGGACCGAAGATGATAAAAAATGTTGTTATTGCAGTTATAGGTCTTGCCGTTTCTCCTGTTATTTTTAATTTTATGTATCAAGCTCAGGGTTTAATTTTAGAGCAAGATGTTTTAGGTAAAATATTTTTTAGAATAGAAAATACAGATAGTGTTAATACGAGCGGAACAGTTGAGGTTGGAGATGATTCAGTAAATGTTAGCACAAGTGTTAACCCAGATGAATATGTAAAAGAAATTGGTGGAGCTGTTACAGCAGTTAATTTATGGCAAGCATTTTTCTCACCATCAGAAGATAGCGGTAAAGAAGCAAGTGAGATAGTAGCATCAGCCGATGATTATTTTATTAGTGCAGCTGGATATGGTGCTTTGTGTGCTGGACTTGGTGTTGCAGCTGTAGCATCAGCGGCGATTCCTGTTGTAGGATGGATTATTTCCCCATTAGCAGCAGGAGCAGCAATAGTTAGTTGCGCAGCTTCTGTTATTGATGTTGCAAATGGTGTTCAAACAGCTAATCAAATAGATGGTGATATTTCTTTAGAAGAAGCTTATGCCATGGCGTCAGCTGGTGAAGGATTTGGTATTTTTACTGTATTCTTAAAGAACTATGTTGATGATGGAGAAATAACTTATTTATTTGGTATTTCAACAATTGCTGGAGCTTTTGCTTTATATGCATTTGTCTCATTTAGTATAGATATGGGAATTCGCGCAGCAAAACTCGCATATTTACAAATAATTGCTCCGATTCCTTTGGTAATGCAAGTTTTACCAAAATATAAGAAGAGTTTTGATAATTACATAGGCTTAGTTGTATCGACATTTATGGAAGTATTTATAAGAATTTCGGTAGTTTATGTTGTTGTATATATTATTTGTCACTTGACCGAAATGTTTTCATCCGCTTCCTTGTGGGGAAATGATGCTTTAAATGTTGCAGAAAAATTATTTGCTTTGGCTTTCCTTATTTTAGGTTTGATTGCATTCTGTCGTAAAGCACCTGAATTTATTACAAATTCATTAGGATTAAAAAAAGGCGATATGCATCTTGGTATAGGAAAGAAACTTGCTGATGGTGGTTTCTATGCTGGTAAAAGTATTATTGGTGGTGGAGTAACTGCTGGTGTACGAAATTGGCGTAATGGTACTAAAGAAAAAATGACAGAAGCAGATAGGAGAGCAAGAGCTTTATCTACATTGGCTGGATTTGGTTCTGGATCTGCACGAGCAACTGCGTTGAATTTTGGACCAGGTCATAAACCTGCGGATACTTGGAGACAATCAAGGGATATTGCAGAAAATGCTGCACAGGCAGCAAATGATGCTAGAGATACAAGAGATACTCGTGAAAAACGTCATGAAGAAGCAGTTTCAGCATTAAGTAAAGCAAGACAAATACAAGCTGCAGCTTTAAGAGATTTTACTACCAAAGAACAAGCTCTTGCAGCGGCACGAGCTTCTGGAGATCAAGCTGCAATTAATGCTGCTAAAACTGAATACGATGCAGCTGAAGCAGCACTTAAGTCTGCTGATGATGCAGTTGCTAAAGCAAGAAAAGAAACACTTGCTACTACAGCAGTTGGAAATGCTGCTAATGAAGCTGCTAAACGTATAGATGCATGGTCAATTGGTACAGTTAGTACAGCTAAAGAGGAAGCTAATATAAAATTTGGTTCTGCTCTTGATAAAGCTAAAACGGATGCTCGTAATGAAGCTTACAAAAAAGACAATGCTTCTAAAGCATTTAAACAACAACTTGAAACACTTGAAGCAACAAAAATTAGTGAATATAGAGAAGGATGGGACGATCAGTCTTATAATGAAGCTATTCGTCAAAGAATTAATGCAGAATTAACTGATTTACGTTCTAAACAGGAAATTACTGCTTTAGCTAGAAATGATGTTATTAAAGCTCAAGAAGCTTTAGATACTGCAAGAGCAAGTGGTGCTTCTGCTCAACAATTGGCTACATTACAGGCTGACTTAGATTCTAAAAAGAATGCTTTAACTGCAGCGCAAACAACAGAGTTAGATGCCACAACTGCATTAAATACGGCAAGAATAGCAGCTACTGAAAGTGTTGATGTAATTGCTAAACGTAGCGAAGGTGAATTAGCTCAAGCTCGTATGGACTTACAATCTAAGTTAAAAGCAACAAGAGACGCTATGGAAGCAGCAGCAGATGCATATGTAGCAAGAGAATTAGGTGATGAAACTTCTAACGTTTATACAATTTATCAAGATTTACTTAATGATAATGCTGCATATATTGCAGAAAATCTTACAACGAAATTTACTGTTGATAAAAATGGTACTCAAAGAACTGTTCAAGAAATTATTTCTTCTGCATTTGGAGATGCAGCAGCAGCAGGTGGTGGAATTAGTACATCTACTGCTAGTGGACAAAATAGTTTTGATTTAACAGTTAATGGTTCAACAGTTACATTTAATTATGACACTAGAGAGAAAATTAACAATCAGCCTAATCCTAATTATAAAAAATATGTTTCTAGTGATGGCTCAACAGTTTATGGTCAAGAGGAATTCTTCAACCACGTATTTGAAGTTCTAGATAAAGATAAGACTGCATCTGTTAAGGCTAAGACAGCTTCTGCAACTTCAGCAGATGAAGGTAAATTTGCTAGTAAACATATTCGTACAAGTCGTGAATACGTTGATAAAGTTACTCGTAAGCGTCAAGCTCAAGAAAATAAAGGTGGAAAGAAATAAAATAAATAGAAAGGGATGTGTGATAAATGAATACAAATTATTTGATTCCGGCAAACTCAAAGAAGTCTCAACTTATTTTGGGACTCTTTACACCATTTGATTTAATTATATTTATAACAGGTGTAGGTATAACGGTTTTATTACTTATGTTAATTAAATCAAATAATATTTACGTTATGATAGGGTTGGCAGCACCAGCAATGATATCAGCATTTTTGGTGGCCCCTGTGCCTCCTTATCATAATATTATGACTTTGCTTGGAAATATCTATAAGTTCTACACAGGAAGAAAAAAATATTATTGGAGAGGTTGGTGTGCTGGATATGGCAATAGAAAAAAATAATCCAAATGTTTCAGTAGAAGCTCAAAGCAGATATGCTGAAGATTGGGTACCTATAAAAAGTATTATGAATGGAATGATACAACTTGATAATGGTTTTTATGTAACTGGTATTAAAGTATCTCCTAAAAATATCTTTATTCTTGACCCTGGTGAAAGAGAAAATATTTTATTTAACTTACAAAATTTTTATAATATGATTGATTATGAATTTTGGCTTGTGGTAGCTGATAGACCTGTAGATATCAATTTGTATTTATCACAATTACAATTGCTTTATCAAAGGTGTACTGATGGAGCTATAAGAAAATTAATTATTCAAGATATTAATAAAGCTAATGCCTTTATGGGAGCTGAATATAATGTTGTTGATACTGAATACTTTATATTATTTAAAGAAAAGAAGTTAGAGATTGTTCAAAAGAAGATTCATAATTTGATTGCTGGACTTGCAAATGCTTCAATAAATTCAACACAAGTTTCTAACTCTGATTTAAGAATGATTTTAGATAATTTCTTAAATGGTGGTATGACAACTACTTTTGGGACGGTGAGAGTATAGTATGAATTTTAAAAGTGAAATCGCTCCTAAAGGGCTACAATTTAAACCAATGGATTTTATAATAAGTGGAAAATATGCAACAATTTTATCTGCGATAAGTTATCCAAAATATATAAATCCAGGATTTTTATCAAACTTAACGAACATTTCTGGAGTTAAGTTAGTTGCTAAGCATATTCCTATTGAATTTTCAACATTACAAAGTATGCTTAATAAAGAAATTGCAGACTTAAAAATGAGATATCAAACAGAGCATGATCAAACTATTCAAGAAAGAATAAGACAAGATTATGAGTCTTTAGAAAGTTTCATTTCTATGTTAGCATCAACACAAGCTAGAATTTTTGATTTTCAATTACATATAATGATAACTGCTAATAATGCGGAAGAATTAGAAATGAAAAAAATGCAAGTACGTAGTTATGTAGATGCTTTAGGCATGAGAGCAATTCCTTTAATGTTTGAACAAGAAAAAGTATTAAAATCAATTATTCCAATCTTCCCTAAACAAGATATTGAAGGAAGAATTGGTACTCCAATACCATCAATTACAATTTCTGCGATGTATCCTTTTGTATTTGATAGTATAAAAGATCCAGGAGATTCAACTTTATTTGGAGTTGATTTCTCAGGTGGAGTTATCTTATTTAATCAGTTCTTATATAAGATAAAGAAAGAACATAATAGAAATAATGCTAATATGATTATCTTAGGTACTTCTGGTAGTGGTAAATCAACTGCAGCTAAGTTACTAGTTAGAAGTCATATTAGAAATGGATATAAAGTTATTTGCGTCGATCCTGAAGGCGAACTTGAGGATATGTGTCGTAATGTTAATGGTAGTTATCTTGACTTAGGTAAAGGTGGAGACTTTGGTATGATAAATCCACTTGAAGTTGTACCTGATGCTGATCAAGAAGAACTAGAACAAGGTTTAGGTTATACTGTATTAACTCGTGCTTTACAATCATTAAAAGCCTTTATGAAGTATCTTACTCCTAGTATTGAAGAAGATGTTTTAGCAATGTTTAGTGAAGTTGTTCAAGATACTTATAAACGTTATAAAATTGATTTTGATACAGACTTTAGTAATTTAAGTTCAGCTGATTTTCCTACTTTTGATGATGTGTATGCAACGATAAAAGGACGTCTACTTTCTATGCCTGATAAGACAAGAGAAAGAGATGTAATGGAAAGACTTGAACTTAAAGTTAGACCATTAACTAAAGAATTAAGATATTACTTCTGTGGTCATACAACTTTAAATATTGAAAGTAATATAATCGTATTTAATATAAAAGAATTAATGAATAGTGATGAAAATATTCGTAATGCTTTATTCTTCAATATTTTAAAATATGCTTGGGGATTAAGTTTGGATAAGAATCAAACTACAGTGTTATGTGTAGATGAAGCACACGTATTGTTGTCTACAAGAAATGAATTAGGTGCTGAATTCTTAGCCCAAATTCAAAGACGTGCTCGTAAGTATAATACTGGTACAATAATTATTACACAACAACCAACAGACTTTGCGGCACCTAATTTAATCATGCATGGTAAAGCTATATTTGATAATGCTTCTTACTATTTGGTAATGGGTTTGAAAAAACAAGCTGTTGAAGATTTAGCTACATTAATTGATTTAAATGAAAGTGAAATAGATAGTATAAAATATTATAATCAAGGTGAAGCATTATTTGTTTGTGGTAGTAGACGTATGAGAGTACATGTTCTATGTACACAAGAAGAATTAGATTCTTTTGGTTCAGGTGGTGGATTATAAAAAGCTATATTATAATAGCTTTTTTCTTTTGGCTATTTATGATATAATTTTTGTGATATCGGTGGTGAAGTTATGGCTAATGATAAAGATAATATAGCGACAGTTACTTATGAAAAAACTACAGAAGATAGATTTGATGTAAAGCCTACAGAGCAATTAAAAGAACGTTTAGCTACACCTCAAAATGGTGAGTTAACTTCATCATCTCCTGATAAGTTAGGAGCCACAGGATATGATCCTAACTTACAACGTAATCCTGATAATGGGCAAAAACCAAGTGATATAGTTAGAAGGCCGAATTTAGATAACAGAAACAATTCAATGCCACAAAATGGTCCTACTAACAATTCTGCTTCTTCATTAAATAGTCCAAGAGAAGGAGCACCTGATCTTGGTAAAGATTATGGAGATTCTAGAGATCCTGGTTATAATGGATACCAAAATGGTAAAGATGTATCGAATGGTGCTAGACCTTCAAAAGATGTTCCTGAAAAAGATAATTCTGTGAAAAATGGTGTTCCTAATCAAGAAGTACCAACTAATTCTCATCAAGGTTTATCTAAAGATGGTGATGGATTAGAAAAACAAGATGGTTTAAAAAAAGATAAGAACAATGAAACTCCAGATGAAAGTAAAAAAGAAGAAAATAATAATCCTGATTTGAATAATGCTAAAGAAAGTGATTTACCTAAAGAATCTCCTGATAATAGTAATTCAAATTCAAATAATAAAAATGAAAAAAATAAAACTGCTGATGAAAACGAATCAAATAAGAAAGAAAAAGATGATGTAAATCCTGAAGCCCCAAATACTAAAAAAATTAGTCAAAGCCAAGAAGAAGGCAATGGTTATGGTGCTTTAAAGAAACCAAATGCTGGTAATACTGCTAATAGTCAAGATGGAACTGCGAGAGCTCGTCGTAATCTAGAGCATACTAGAAGAATGCAACAAGGGGATCAGGAATCACAGGGGGCTAGTGATTCAAAAACTAAGCCATCTAATCCTTTGACAAGGAAAAGAGATAGTGGTGGAATAAATAGTGATTCTAATAATAAAGGTAGTTTAGGTTCAAGAATTAAAAATGGACTTAGTAAATTAGGAAAAAACAGATCAAAAGATAGTATTGAAGAAGGCGGTAAAGGCGGTAAAAATCTTTCTAAATCGTTTACAGATAATATAAGAAAAATTGCTATGTTTTTAGCGGCCCATCCATATCTTGCTATTGTTATTGGTGTAATAGTATTATTATTCTTGATTTTGATAATTAGTTGCATAGATGATGAGAGTAATGGTGGTAGTGGAAAAGGTGCACATTGTACATATAATCTAAAGGGTGTAAGCACTACTGGAGAAGTTAAATTAGAAGGATTACAAGTAGAATTAATTAATTGTGATGGTACTGCTAGTAATTATACTGTACTAGAAACTGTTGATTTTGAAAAATATGTTTTAGGTGTTGCTTTAGCTGAAATAGGACCTGGAGCTCCTGATGAAGCATTTAAGTCTCAAATAATTGCAGCTAGAGGTTTCTCTTTAAGTAGAAATAGTGGAATGTGTCCTGGTAATCCAGATGGATGTTTTTATGGTTATAATGCTTCTACTGGCAAGATAAGAATGAGAGCTTGTGAAGCTGATCAGGTATATTGGGATTATGAAAAAGATATTTATAGACAAGCCCGTGGAGCAATTTCTTTATATTCTCCAGAAGTTACAAGTGGTACGTTATGGAAAGCAGCTTTAAGTGAAGCAGATATAGCTCGTTATTTGGAATTAGCTAATGATGTAAAAGGTAAAGTTTTAGTTGATTCTAGCGGAAATGTTGTTAAGACAGGGTATGTTGCCTCTACGTCTCAACAATTTATGAGCAAAGCTAATGAAGGTAAAAATTATGAGCAAATATTATCTGAAGTTTATACAGATAGTGATGGATTTAGTAATGGTCACTGTACATCGTATGGTAATATAGATTATGGAGATTATGTCTTATCTACTGCAGGTACTACAATATTACATGAACCAATTGGACCATTTTTACAAAGTAAGGGAACGAGTTTAGAAGAATTTAATGCATTGATAGCAAGTAATGTAGAAAAAGCCGGATTTGGTACTAAAGCTGGTGTTGTGGCAGCTGCAGTAACGTTAATTGGTGAACTTGGTAATAATTATGGTGTTAAAGTTCCTTATTATTGGGGTGGTGGACACTATGATGGAGTTGTTATAGGAGCTTTAGATACTTGGGGTAGTAGACAGTGCCAAACAGTCGCAAATGGTATTTCATATAATTATTGTGGATTGGATTGTTCAGGATTTGTACCTTGGGCGATAAAAAATGGCGGTTTTAATATGAGTCAGAATTTGGCTGGTAATTTTAAAAATTTACCAGGTGCTAAAAGAGTTTCTTTAACTAATAGTGCTGTTGTGGAACCAGGAGATTTACTGGAATCAGAAGAGCATGTAGTATTAGTTATCGGTATAGAAGAATCCTCGGGAAGTTATATATGTGCTGAAGCAAGTGGTAATTCTGAAGGAGTTCAATTTACAAGAAGAGCGTTTAATACTTCAGGATATTGGGGAGTTAATATGGATGGCTATTATGCAAATAATGTAAGGAGCAATTAAAAGTGAAGAAAAAATTATTTATATTAGTAGGATTATTGTTCTTATTGTGTGGTTGTACTGCTGAAGTTAACTTGGAAGTCAAAAATGATCGAGTAAGAGAGAATGTTACTATTAATGCTATTCCTGAAGGCGACTACACAATGGATAGATTGCCACTTGCCTTTAGAAACTTTATTCCTGCATATGCAAAAGACGTTCTAGCTGATGCTGAGCCAGATACAAAAAAAAGTGGTGTTTCTTACTATGAACGTAAGCAGGAGCAGTTAACCAATGGATATAAGTTTATCTATAGTTATAATTTTAAATTAAATAACTATAAAGAAGCAAGAACGGTAAAAAATGGTTTTAGATCATCTAATATATATGTAGATAATGTAGAAAAAACAATTTTGCTCTCAACAGATAATAGTGGTTTATTGTATTTTGAGGATTATCCATTTTTAACAGATGTTACAGTTAATATAAAGTCAGATTACAAAGTTGTTGAAAGTAATGCCGATTATGTAAATGATAATGTATATTCTTGGGAATTAAATAGGAATAACAATAATAAGAATATTTATCTTCTTTTAGATAAGTCTGCTAAATTTGATGAGGGTTATATAATTGATCCAGATGAAGATTATGAAGAACTTCCAGATGATTATGATGAAGATGATTCTAATGGTAATGGTGGTAATAGTACTAATGGAAATGGTACTTCTACTGAAAATAACGAAAAAGAGAACAAAAAGAAAGAATATAGTTCAAAAATAGAAGAAGAAATGAATGAAAATCCTTTCGTATTTATAGTGTTAGGAATAATTTTATTTATAGTCTTGATTTTAATATTTACAAAATTCGCTAAAATAACAAAGGTAAAATAATAAAAGGAGATAAAGGTATAAAACTCCTTTTATTTTTAATACTTTATGTAGTATAATATATTTAGATTTGGGGTGATTAATCCATGAAATTTCGTGTTTCAAGTAAGGATTTAATAATGTTTGTTATATTTGTTATATTTTTACTATATTTATGTGCTATAACAACAGCAAATATAAGTTCTTTTGGTAGAACTGGAACTTTTTCAGGATTAAATCCAATACTTGGATTAACAAAATATTTAGGAGCAACTTTAGTTTTATTTATTATATTCTTAGTTGTAATATTTACTAGTGTTTCTTCTTATGTATTTGATAGAAAAAAAGGCGTTGGATTTGAAATAGGTGAGAAAGAAAGTAAAGGATATTCTAGATGGTGTAAAGAAAAAGAGATGAAAGGCGATAAGGGTGTAGAAGTAGTAGATCCTTTAGAAAAAGATTCATCAGTAGCCGGAATTCCTTTAGTTAATGATGGTAAACATTTGTGGGTAGATAATGGAGAATATCATAACTTAGTAATAGGTTCTACAGGTTCAGGTAAATCACAAACGGTTGTTGAACCAATGGTTGAACTTTTAATTAAAAAAGGCGAAAGTATGATTATTACCGACCCTAAAGGTGAGTTATATAAAGCTGCTAGTACATATATGCAAGAAAGAGGATATAATGTAGTAGTACTTAATTTCCGTGAGCCACAAAATGGTAATGCATGGAATCCACTTTCCTTGCCTTATCAATATTATCAAGATGGAAATCTTGATAAAGCAATTGAGTTGTTGGATGACGTTGGTATGAATATTTTGTACGATCCAAATAATAAAAGTGGAGATCCATTCTGGGAGAAGTCATCAGCCGACTACTTTTCAGGTTTAGCTTTAGGTTTATTTGAAGATGCTAAACCAGATGAAATTAACTTAAACTCAATAAACTTTATGAGTACAGTTGGTGAAGAGAAGTTTGCTGCTAGTAATTATATTAAAGAATATTTTACTTTAAAAGGAGAAGCTTCTAATGCTTATATTTATGCGTCAAATACTATTAATTCACCAACCGAAACTAAAGGTGGTATTCTATCCGTATTTAGACAAAAGATAAGATTGTTTGCATCTCGTGAAAATTTATCAGAAATGCTTGCTTATAGTGATTTCGATATGAGAAATATTGGCAAGGAAAAAACTGCTGTATTTATAATTATTCATGATGAAAAGACAACATATCATGGTCTTGCTACAATATTTATTAAACAATGTTATGAAACATTAATCGATGTAGCTCAAAATAATGGTGGTAAATTGCCTTATAGAACTAATTTTATTCTAGATGAGTTTGCTAATATGCCTCCTTTAAAAGATGTAACAACAATGGTTACAGCAGCACGTTCTCGTGCAATAAGATTTACATTTATTATTCAAAACTTCGCTCAGTTAAAGAGTGTTTATGGTAATGAAGATGCTGAAACAATTAAAGGTAACTGTGGTAACTTGATATACTTAATCAGTACTGAGTTGGCAGCTTTAGAGGAAATTAGTAAGATGTGTGGTGAGGTTAAGTCTGGAGATAAAGATAAGACAGCTTCAACACCATTAGTTACAGTTACAGATTTGCAAAAATTAAAATTGTTTGAAGCAATTATTATTAGATGGAGATTATCACCATTTAAAACAAAATATACTCCTAATTTTCAAATGGATTGGGGACATGCTAAGCATGAAGCTGAGTTCCCATCAAGAAAGAAAAAAGAAGTTCAATTATTTGATGTAAAAGAATTTACTAAAAAGAAAAAGTCTGAAAAGATTAAAAATTCATTAAATGAAAAAGGACCAGGAATGGGTGGAAATCCATTTGGTGGAAGTAATCCGTTTGGTGGGGGCGCTAATCCATTTGGTGGAGCAGATAAGCCAGCAAGTAACCCATTTGGTAATATGGATAACAATTCAAATCCATTTGGAGCTGCACCTAAAAATGATGGTGGATTATTTGGAGGTCTTGGTGGGGGAATAGATTTAGATGCTATGATGAAGGATATCGATAGAAAGATAGCTGAATTAGATGCAGAAGAAGCTCGCCAAAAAGAAGAACAAGCTAAAATGAGAGCTAGTGAACCTAAATTAGAACAACCAAAAATGGATTTACCAGTAACAAATAATTTGAATACTAAACCTAATAATATGTTATTTGAAGAAATGCCAAAAAGTGGTGGTGTAAGCCTATTGGATGATAGAATCAGTGATGGTTTTATGAATGCTAATCCGAGTGAATTATCAAGACCATCAGTTAGAGAAGGAAGCTTTGAGGAAAAGAGTATTCGTGGGGAGCAACTATCAATAGATAGACCTCAAGTACAACCTAATACTATTCCTAGCAACGAATCATTATCTAGTAATATGAGTGGCTTTAATATTTTTGATACTATGAGTACAAAAGTACCACAACCAATTGACAATACAACTATGTTTGGTAATGATAAGCCAAAGATGGCTGTAGCAACAAGTAGTCCTTATGAGGAAGAAGACTTTAAATTTGATTCGTTGCCAAAAGTTGAACAAGCTTCTGTAATACAACCAACAATAAGTAGTGGAAGTGTTGTAAAAACTAATGATGCAAATAATTATAATATTTATAATTCTGTTCCTAATATGATGAATAGTGTTAGAGAAGAAAATAATAATGTTGTTAATGAGAGTTTCTCAACTGGTGTTGAAGTTTCTAAGGATAAGATTAATAATGTAACAGCTAAATTAAATGATTATAATGTATATAGTCAAAATGTTGCTCCTAGTACTCCAGTTAGACAGGAGCCAGTTGTAAGAAATGAAGTTAAAGTCGAAAAACCGAATGTAAATATTGATCCAGATAAAATAGTTATTAATAGTAATACTGCGATATCTGATGATGAATTTTTTGATGATTTCTTTGGAGATGAGTAATACTCATCTTCTTTTTTTACATAAAATATAAGGGGAGGTTTTAGATATGAAAAAAATTCTATTAAAAGATTATAAAGGTAATATGGGAACTTTCATTGATGTAAATTACAATGATAGTAAGATGGTTGAAGGTTCTAAGCATATTACTTATGAGAATTTATTAGTTAATCATAAAGAATTGTTAAATAAAAATGAAAAATATTTTATTTATTGTAATGGTGGAGTAAAAAGTAAGAATGCTGTAAATATATTAGAATTTTATGGTTATGATGTAACATTAGTATATAAGTAATAAATATAAAGTAAAGTAATGACAATTGTTCAGTGAACAATTGTTTTTTAGTATTAAATCCAATATAATAGAAGTGTGATGTATATGGAAGTTTTTGAAACATTAAAAAATTTAAATGATGTATTAAATGATTTTTTACTAAATGCAGGTGTTTGGGCACCAATTTTAAGTTCTGTTTTGATAGTGTTGGAAGGAATATTTGCCTTTTTACCTTTGGTAGTTTTTGTAACAATTAATATCTTAACTTTAGGACCAGTTTTAGGAGGAATTCTTTCTTGGATATTGACGACAATTGGTAGTTTTTTAGCATTTTATTTATGTCGTAAAGGGTTTAGTAAGTATTTTCAAAGATTTATTGGTGGTAAAGAGAAAATGAGTAAAGCTATGAACTTTATTGATAATTTAAAATTTAAACAGTTAGTTTTAATAATAGCAATTCCATTTGCTCCATCTTTTTTTATAAATGTAGGAGCAGGTTTATCTAAAATTCCATTGAAAAAATATTTATATGCTTTGTTAATAGCAAAAATATTTGTAATAATTTTTTTAGGATATATCGGATGTAATTTAGTGGAGTGTTTAACAAATCCTGTAATGTTTATAAAGGTTGTGTTACTTGTAGTTGGTGCTTATGTTTTTGCACAGATAATAAATAAAAAGTTTGATTTAGATGAGAGGTTTTAATAATGGATTATGTTATTTTAATATTATTGATTGTACTTATAGTTTTGATGGTACTGAATTTATTAAAGAAAGATGATGATAAGGATATTGTAGAAAGATTGGGTAAGTTAGAAAAAAATGTAAGTAATGATTTAGCTGATTTTAAGTTTGATATTAATAAATATATTACAGAAGATTTTAATCAATTAAATGATAAGATAGAGAGAAAATTAATGATTATAAATGATAAGGTAAATGAAAGAATTGATCAAAATTTTGAAAAGACCAATAAGACATTTAATAATATTTTAGAAAGACTTACTAAAATCGATGAAGCACAAAAGAAAATAGATAGTTTATCAACAGAAATAGTTGGATTACAAAGTGTACTAACTGATAAGAAGACAAGAGGAATATTTGGTGAAGTTAATTTAAATTATATATTGTCATCAGTATTTGGAGAGAATAATAAAGGTATATATGATATTCAACATACGATGAGTAATGGAAGTATTGCAGATTCAATTTTATATGCACCAGAACCTTTAGGAACTATTTGTATTGATAGTAAATTTCCTTTAGAAAATTATGAAAGAATGACAGATAAGAGTTTGTCTTCTATAGAAAGAGAAAGTGCAACTAAATTATTTAAAACTGATGTAAAGAAACATATTGATGCAATAAGTAGTAAATATATAATAGCTGGAGAAACGGCGGATGAAGCAATAATGTTTTTGCCTGCTGAAGCGATATTTGCTGAGATAAATGCATATCATCCAGAATTGCTAAAATATTCATATGAAAAGAGAGTATGGATTACTAGTCCAACCACTTTAATGAGTACGTTAACGATTATTCAAATGATTCTTAAAAATATGGAACGAGATAAATATGCACAGATTATTCATGTAGAATTAAATAAATTAAGTAAAGAGTTTGTTAAATATCGTGAAAGATGGGATAAGTTATCAAGAAGTATAGATACAGTAACAAAAGATATTAAAGAGATTAATATTACAACAGAAAAGATAACAAAAAGATTCGACTCAATTAATAGTGTAGATGTTGGATTGATAGAACAAAATAGTATAGAGGAAGAGTAGTATTTGTAAAATATTATAGAAGTTTAATTTATGAAGAATAATAGTAGAGTAATAGTTTTAACATGGTTAGTTATTTTTATGATGATTGTTTGTGTAGGTGCTTATTTTTGTAGTGCTTATTTAAAGAGTGAAGAAGAAAATAGAAAAATATTGGAATTCCTAGAGCAAGAGGAAATAAGACTGATTAAATTAGAAGAGGAAAGAATTGCTAATTTAGAGAAGATTGCTTATGATGGAGTAAATGCACTCTATGAAAACGATATTCCTAGGTTGAAAATAACTGATGAAACTATCAATGATGTACAAGCAAATTTATTAGAGATTTTAGATGAAGAATTAAAAAAAGAACTTAGTGAAAAACTTGAAGAAATTGTTAAATTTCGAGAAGTAGAAGCTTTAGTAAATAAATTATTGGTAGATGGAGTTTTAGTTTCTAATTATGATGATGACGATATATCAGATTTAAAGGCAAAATGCGAAAAATTAAATTTAGAATGGCAGAAAGTATTTGAAGATGATATTGGTAAAATAGATAAACAGAAGAGTAATATATTGAAGGCAAGAAAGAATGTTAAAGCTTTATTTAGTGATAATAATATGACGAAGGTAAAAACTAACGTTACAAGAAATATGTATAATACAGCTAATAAATCAGTTAATGGATTGTTACAGAAAGACTTAATTAAAGAATATAAACCTTATTTAGAAAAAGTTTTAAAAGTAGTAGAAGAAAATGAAGAGAAAGCTCGAAAAGAGAAAGAAGAAAAAGAGCGAAGAGAAGCAGAAATTAAAGCTGCTTGGGTAATTTTAAAGACGCCTTATATTAGTCAAACAAGTAATAAAGTCTATAATGGTTGTGAAGCTGCTTCATTGTTAATGGGATTACAATATAAAGGTTATTTGAAAGGAATGTCATTACGTACATATGCTGAGGCTATGCCTAAAAGTGACAACCCTCATGAAGGATTCGTAAGTGATATTTTTAATTTAGAACCAAGAGATATTCCACATTGGATTGCACCAGATGCATTAGCTAGGTATGGGCGTAATTCAAGTGGTTATAATGGAGTTTCTGATATTACAGGAGCTAGTGTCGATTATTTAAAGAAAGAATTAGATAAAGGAAATCCTGTTGTTGTTTATATTACAGGTGGCAATTTTGCTGAACCTAAAAATTTTACAGATGAAGTTCCTGTTAATTTCCATGTTGTTTTATTAATAGGTTATAATCCGATTAGTAAACAGTTGGTTGTTAATGATCCATGGACAAAATCTAGTGATGGAAAAATTTATGTTTCTGAAAGTAAATTTACTTCTATATATAATGCGGTAGGTAAAAAGGCTGTAGTAATAAGATAATTAACGAAACCAAATAAGAATGAATATACTTAGAAATAAGCAATAAAAGGAAAATTTATATAGTTTATTTTCTGAGTATATTTTTTTTAGTGTTTTTAAAAGTTCAAGTGAAATAATTGTTGATATGGTTATACTGATTATATTTGAAATGATATAATTTTGATAATTTAGTAAATAAATGAGACCAGGTATAGAGTTTATAAAAAGAATAGGGATGGTGATAATTAATGAATAGTTTAGAGATACTTTTTTATTAAAGTGAAGAAGAGAAAAGATAAAAAGATAAATACATAGTGGAGATACTGAGGGAATTATACAAAAAAGAGTAGATAGTCCTAAAATAAGAGCTGTTTTATAAGATAAATCTTTATAATTTTTAGTGCTATTTTTATTAGAACTTAAAATTATTATTAAAGAAGTAAAAAGATATGATAAGGCAACTACTTTAATACTTGGTGTATATTTAGGCAATAAAAAATAAATAAGTGAATTTATTATGGAAATTAAAATAAATATTTTTATATATTTTAAATGGCTTTTATATAAGTTGTTTTGGTTGTTTAAAAGCGGAGTTGGAAGCTTATTTTTACTTTCTTTCATTTTTCTTTTTTCTTCTTTAATTGAACTTTTTATTGAGTTGATTTGTTTTAGATAAAGTAATATGTCTTTCGTTAAATATAGTAATATTGCTATTATAAGTGAAATGTTTAATAGAGAGATTAGATTTGAATTATCAAAAATGTCTGTATTAAAAAGATTCTTATATAAATTAATATGAGATGAATAAGAGATTGGCAAAGTGTTAGTTAAAGAACTTATAATACTTAGAATAATTGATTTTATTAATTGCATTTTATCACCATTTTCTAATTTAATAATATTTTATATTGAAGAAAAATATACTTATGGTATGAAAAGATTAGTTTATTTATTGACAGGTATTTTTTGTTGTGGAATGAGTTTAAGTATCATAGTTATATATTTTAATTTATTATTATATGGTTTTAGTTTTTGGTATTTTATTAAGATGATTTTGAAAACTTGGGAATTTTATTTGGTATTTTTGGGTATTTATCTCATAAAAAAAGATAGATTTTAGTAATCTATCTTCATAGCATGTTTTACTTTAGCCATTTGTTCTTTAGCTTTTTCACGAGCTTTTTCAGTACCTTTATTCAATATTTCATTGACAAGTTCAGGATTTTCTTCGTATTTTTTTCTTCTTTCTTTTATATCGCTTAAGAATTCATTCATTCTTTCAATTAATTCTTTTTTACAAGCTACACAACCACGTTCACCTTTTTGACATTCAGTACAGATTTTATTAATATTTTCTTCAGTATTTATTAATTTGTGGTAGTAGTAAACCATACATACATCAGGATTAGCTGGGTCATCTTTTTTAATTTTATTTGGATCCGTTACAGCCCCCATAATTTTTTTCTTAATAGTTTCTTCATCGTCAATTAGATAGATAGCATTTCCTAGACTTTTGCCCATTTTATCATTGCCATCTAGACCTTTGATACGTTTAGTCTTTGAAAGGTATCCTTCTGGTTCTTTAAGTGTTTCACCATATATTGAATTAAATTTACGAACGATTTCACGACATTGTTCAATTAATGGTAATTGGTCTTCACCTACAGGAACAAGTTCTCCATCAAATGCAGTTATGTCTGCTGCTTGAGAAACTGGATAACCTAGGAATCCATAAGTTATACTTTCACCATTGTTACCAAACAATTCTTTCTTTTGAGCAATTTCAGATTTAACTGTTGGGTTTCTTTGAAGACGAGAAACAGTAACTAAATTAGAATAAAATACTGTTAATTCAGCGATTTCTGGTATTTTTGATTGAACAAATAAGTTAACTTTTTCTGGATTAATACCAATAGCAAGTAAGTCAGCAGTTATTTCTTTAACATTTTTTCTTACTTTCTCAGGATTATCAAAGTTATCTGTTAATGCTTGAACATCAGCAATTTCTAAATAAAAATCATAGTCATCTTGAAGCTTTACCCAATTTTGTGCAGCTCCAAATAAATGTCCTAAATGTAGATTTCCTGTTGGTCTTAGACCTGTTAAAATTGTTTTCTTCATAGTATCACTTCCTTTAATGTATTTTAACATATTATGTATAAAATGTTAATTATAATCAATAATAAAAGTAAAGGAGAATGTTTATGAGAAAATCTATTCTTTTCATTGTATTACTTAGTTTTTTGTTTTTAATAACTGGATGTATGGGGAATAAAACAGCTAAAGAGGCGGTTAGTGATTACTTAGAAATGTATGTTACATTAGATAGTAAAGTAGTTGATCAATTGAATGAATTTGTTGAGAATGAAGATTTAACGGAAGAACAGAAGTTGGTATATAAAGATATTTTAAAAAAGCAATATAGTACAATGACTTATAATTTTTTAAGTGAAACTTATGATGGAGATACTGCTTATATTAAGACAAAGATTAATGTAAGAGATTTGTACAAGGTACAGAAAGAAGCTTTAAATTATTTTAATGAACATAAAGATGAATTTAATGATGAAAATGGTTCTTATGATAAAAGTTTATTTTTGGATTACAAATTAAATGAAATGAAAAATGCAACATATACTAATTCATATGAAATCGAATTTAAAGTTATAAAAAATGGGAATAACTATGAAGTGTCACAATTAGCGAATGAAGATTTAGAAAAAATACATGGTATATATAATTACGAAGAATAATTCCTTAAGTGGAATTTTTTTTATGATTTTAAGAAAAATGTTCGACTATTGTAGATAGAATCTCTATATATAGTCAATGGTTAAAATATGGAAGATGAATTTATAATGTATTTGTAAGGTAAGAGAGCAGCAGGAAGTAGTTGGTGTAATATGAGAAAAATTGAGTCGGTCGAATGCTGTTTAGGTAAAAGAAGCAAAAAAATATTAGTTGGAATGATTTTTTTATTTTTATGTCTAATATTAACTATTACATTCAGTGCAAATGTAACCTATGATCATGAAATAAAAAGTGTTTCTATATCTTCTGATGGTTGGAATGAAAATGAGAATAAAAGAGAACCAGGTAGTTGGAATTTTGTTGAGTCTGCTGCATGGACTGGTTTAAATAAGACACAAATCCAAGTTAATATAGATACAACATCTAAATTAAAAAGAACAAATTTGAAAAATTACGATGTTGTATTAACTCTGGATGTTTCTACAAGTATGGCTGGTGAAAAGTTTACTAAATTAAAAGAAAATACTCATAAATATATTAATGAAATCTTAAAAACAGAGGGAAATCGTGTAGCTATAGTTGAATATCATTCAACTGCTAGTGTTTTGACTGGTTTCACGAATGATGCAGATAAGTTAAATCAAATAATTGAAAATTTGAAATTAAAATGTGAAAGTAAGGTTGTTGATGGTACAAACCGAGAATGGGGATATTGTACTAACTATTATGATGGTTTGGTAAAAACGCAGGATATATTGGAAAGTTATACGTCAGATGAAAATCGTCAGTTAGTTGTCTTATTTTTAACTGATGGTGTAGCTAATAGAGATACAGGATTGATTAAAAGTCAATATGATGTATTAAAAGATAAATTTCCAGATAGTGTTATAAGTGGGATTCAATATGAAATGGGAAGTAACATAAATAAATATTTAAAACTTGCTAGTGATTACCAATATGATGCTGATATGAATAATCTTTATGAACGTTTTTATGAAGCAACATATCGTGATGATGTAGAAAAATATGGGGAATTTGAAGTAACTGAAACTATTGCACCTAATTTTTATGTTGAGTCAACGAATGATATATCTGTTAACAAAGGACGTGTTGAATTAGCAGAAGAAAATGGTGAGCAAAAAATTATTTGGACAATAAAAGACAAATCTGAATTAGTTAATTTTAATACTGGTGCTAATGCAAAAATGTTTATAAATGCGACTTATAAAGGACAAAGTGAAACGAAGGCTTTTTATCCAACTAATGGAAAAAAAACAATTAAATTTAAATTAGAAGATGATGAAAAGGTAACAACTAATGAGAGTGAAAAAACGCCAGTATTACAAAATGTATTTGAAGTAAAATACAATCCTAATCTTCCATCAGATTGCAAGAATTTGTTATATAACACAAACATCCAATATTATCAACCTTTCCAAGTGGCTAAAAAAAATAATGGTTCTTTAGCTTGTGACGAGTATGTATTTAGAGGATGGGAGTATACAGAAGATGCGAATGATGTAAAAAAAATAAGTGATAATATGTTCACAATGCCTGCACAGGATGTTGAAATAAGAGGTGTATGGGGAACATTAAATATTTCCAAAAGTTCGGAAGGTCAAGTGGCTGCTAAGAAAGGATTCTTATATGATGTTGTAAAAAATGGTGCTGTTTCTGATAAAGATATCGATTTTAAATTGTATTCTTCTGCGACAAACGGACGTGGTAATTATTTTCAAGGGACAGAAGAAAAAGAAGATTCAATTTATTATTATCGAGGTGCAGTTACAAATAATAATGTCTTATTTGCTGGCTTCTGTTGGAAGATAGTAAGAACAACAGAAACTGGTGGCATTAAACTTTTATATAATGGGATAGCAAATGGAAATAAATGTACTGACGTAAAAGGAAATGCATCAGTAATAAATGGAGGAGCCAAAGTAGCATTTAATCTTGAATATTCTGATGCTAAATATTTGCAATACGTCTATGATAATGAACATTCTTCAACTGTAAAGTTAGTAGTAGATGATTGGTATAAAGAAAATATAGAATACAAAGGATATAGTAGTTATTTAGAAGATACAATATGGTGCTCTGATAAAAGCTCAAGTAAATTGTATGGAAATTATACGTGGTATGGTTTTGCATTAAGAGTCTTTTATAGGAGAGAAAAACCTATATTAACTTGTGAAAACGATGATAGCTATACAGTAGATAGTAGTAAAGGTAATGGATTGTTAACTTATCCAGTAGCACTATTAACAGGTGATGAAGCACAAATGGCAGGACAGGCATTTCCTGATCATAACAATCGTACTTTTAGTAAAGACTCTTATACTCAAAGTGATATTGAATATTGGCTACTTTCTCCATGGACGGTTGGTGGTGAAGGTACTATCTCATCTATTGCCTTATCTCGTGTAATGACAAGTGGTGGTTTGAGTGGTTGTAGCTCTAATCAAGTTAATGGTGTTCGTCCAACAATTTCGCTAAAGCCTGATACGCTTTATGCTTTAAAAGGCAGTGGAGAAGAAGGAAGCATTACAAATCCATATATTATTGTAGATGGATAAATAAGTATCATTATTTGTCATGTTATTTAGTAAAATTGCGAAAATATGTGTATAATGAATCATTTGATTGCTAGAAATTTACTATGTAAGATATTTTAGAGAACAATACACATAAAAAGATAAATATTTATAGAATTGGAGGGAAAGGAGTTAGGATGAAAAAAATTAAAAGTAAAAAGACTATCTTATTTATAATGTTTCTGTTAGTGATGTTGATTTCTTTGACTTTATTTTCTTTTACTAAATCAACTGAGATAGATTATTTAGATAATGATATGCAACTTGAATTAAATAGTTCATTAATCTATTACTTAAAGGTAACTTATGATGGAGTAGATAGAGATTCTTATGATTCTAGGGTTCCTAAAGAAGGTGTGACTTCTAAGTTATTGAGTGGATACATTTATGTAGAAGATAAGATTCCAGGAGGATTAATGTTTGATGGATTTATTAAAGCCGATGATGGTACTGTTGGTGTTGTAAATCCAACAACAGGTAAAACTTGTCACGGATATATAGTAGATGAAGTAGAACCTGGTAAATCTTATACTATAAATGATAATGGACTATTCTACGATGAGACTACTAGAACAGTTAGTTTTAGGGTAAAGGAAATGCAAGCTGGTTGTGAACTAATTGTAGGAATCAAAACAATAACGCCAGATGCTGTAGATGATCCTAAAACTCCTTTAATTGAAACTAGAAGAGATTTTTATAATTTTGCAACGGCGAGGGAAGAAAATTTATTAAAATATTCTAATATCGTTCATTCTTTTATTCAAAAAGGATCTAGTGATATAGAATTAAGTAAGGTTACTTATCAGTATGAAGGAGATGTACCTAGTAATGCACCAAAGTTACCAGAAGTGACTTCTTATGCGCCTAATGCATCAGTAAGTATTGCTTCTTTTCCATATCTAGAAGGCTATAAATTTAGTGGATGGAAAATTAAGACAGAATCAGGTACAATTGTTCCGGCAACTTCTATATCATTTATAATGCCAAATGAAGATGTAATACTAACTGGTTCATTTGAAACGTTGACTCCACATACAGTCACTTATGAAGTAACAGGAATACCTGAAAGTATCTATACACCACCAGAAGAAAAAATATATTATAAAAATCAAATCGTTACTTTGGATACAACTAAAGAAGGCGAAGTAATAAACGGTTATCGTTTCTTGGGTTGGAAGTACTCAGATATTATAGTAAATAATGATGAATTTATAATGCCAGATGAAGATGTCATAATAACTGGCGAATTTGAAGAAGTAAAATATAAAGTAATTTATAGTTTCTATGATGTAGGTGCTCCTTCTGATAGTGATTCTCTATTACCAGATACTAAGGAATATCGTCCAGGTGATGTTGTTACATTAGATTGGGTTAAGTCAGAACCAGAGGGGTACAAATTTGCAGGTTGGTATAAAGATGATAATTTTTCGATGCCAGATGAAGATGTTGTCATTTATGGAGAGTGGGCATTAAAATTGGAAACTTTTACACCTACTATAACAAAGGAGATTATCGATAAAAAAGATAAATACAGTAAAGGAGAAACTGTAAAATATAAGATTACTGTTACGAATCCTGAAACTTTTGCTATTAATAATATTCAAGTTAGAGAGAATAATAGTAAAGCAAAATTTGTTTTAGGAGAAGGCTATACTGTAATAACAGATCTTAGTGTATCTATCCCTATAATACAGGCAAATACTAGTGTTATTCTTTACTCTCAATATACAATTACAGATGAATCAGGAATGGTTACAAATGAAGTAGAAATAACAGGTGCTTCTGTTTCTAATAACCATGAATTAAATACGGAAGTCGAATATAAAGCAAGAGCTAGCTTTAATTTAAATGATACGATGATTAATATTTGCAAGGTTGTAAGTAATGATTTATCCAATGATGATATCTTTAGTTTTCGAATAGAAGGTGAAAGATATGATAGCACTATTAGAGTGTCGAATGGTGAATGTGAAAGTGTTTACTTAGATGAGGGAACTTATAAAATATGGGAGGTTCCATCTCAAGAATATAGTTTAGAAAGTATAACTTTGGATAAAAATGGTGTTGTTACAAATATAAATAATGGAGATGAAGTATCTTTAAATTTGGGTAGTGCTTTGACGTTAACATTTACAAATAAACACATAAAGAAAAACTATTTTCATTCTAATGGAGAAATTATAAATAAGGTAGAACCTAGAATGTTTACTGTTACCTATACAGATGGGTTCGGTGGAGTTCTTTTTGAGGACCAAGTATATAAAGTTGCATACGGAAATTTAATTCCGCCATATCAAGGAGAAACTCCAGGTTGTTATCCTCATCCTATTGTTGCAGAAGAATTTCTTTGTTTTATTGAATGGAATAATATGGCTTTTAATAATGTTTATAATGATATGAGTATTGTACCAATTTGGTCCTATTCTGTAATTGGACCGGCTGCACCAGATGGTGACGAACCTGCCGATTTACCAGCTATAGGAGGTGAGTAACAAGATGAAGATGGATTTTAAAAATATAAAAAAGAAATCAATATTATTTTTGATTCTATTATTAACTCTTGTAGTTGTAGGTGGAACAATTGCTTACTTTAGTGGAACAGGTATTTTTAAAAATGAATTTACAACATCAAAATATAAAATATCTATAGAAGAGGAATTTTATAATGATTGGGGAACTAAGAAAGTAAGTATAGTTAATAAAGATTCTGTAGATGTTGTACTTAGGGTCTCTTACGACGAAATATGGACAAAGTTAAATGAAGATTCTAATACTATAGATTATTTGAGTAATAAAATATACGATTCTGATTTAGAAAGAATGACTGATGTAGTAACAAAACTGTGGACGGATGATTGGGAAAATAATTTTATTGATGGTCATGATGGTTGGTATTACTACAAGAAAGTATTGAAAGCGAATAGCAATGTACAAATACTAAGTTGGATAGACTTAAATGTACCTTTATTAGAAGATAATTCTGTTTACGAAGAATACAGTTATGCTGATTATGAGCTAGTCTTCAAGTACGAAGCAGCTCAATTAAAAGAAGAAGCAATAAAGGAATTGTGGGGATTAGATGTCTCCATAGAAAATGGTAATATTACATGGCCATTTAATTAATAATGGTATCTAAGCTAATACTTGGCTGGTATTAACTTTTGATATAGATAGAAAAAGGAAAGGAAGTATAAAAAAATGAAAAAAGACAAGCAAAGAAATAAAAAGCCATTGATCGCTTTAGCAGCTTTAGCAGTTGTTGGAGTAATAGGAGGAGCTTTTGCCTACTTTACAAGTGAAGCAATATTCAAAAATGAATTCGAAACTGAAAGATATCATTCAGAATTTATTGAAAAGTTTACTCCACCAGAGCCAGGAGATCCTAATTCACCAAAATGGGAACCAGGTTCAACTTTAGAAAAAGTTGTACAAGTAAAAAATACTGGTGATATTGATTTAGCAGTACGTGTATCGTATACAGAAGAATGGAAACCAATTGAGGGTGCTAATTTATCTAATACTCTAGAATATAATGGGACAACAGAGAGAGTAGTTAAATTAAATGGTGGAATAGAAGATTCTTTATTATGGAAAAAGGTAGGTACAGAAGATAATACTGATATTGAAAATCCTGTTACTTACTATTATTATTTAAAGAAAGTAGGAAAAGGAGAAACAGCTCAATTTATTGATTCTGTAACTTATAATAAACATGTTAATATCGATTATGATGCAACTTATTTTATGAGCTATAAGACCAATAGAAATGCTACTGATGAAGAAGAAGCTCCAACAGAAGTAGAAGTAGTTTATAATAAAACAACAAAAGAATACGAACTTAAAAATCCTGCTGATCAAGCAAAAATTGAAGGTAAAAAACAAGTTTCTATGAGACAAGTTTACGACTCTAAAACAGATGGTTATGCAGGAGCTAAATATACTTTAACAATTAAAGTAGAAACAGTTCAATATGATTTCTATAAAGATGCTTGGACTGGTGCTCCAGATATAGCTTAGTTCTAGTTAAATAAAAATACCTGATAAAGGAGGTAACCATGAAAAAGATAATATATTCATTTTTTATAATGTTGGCACTTTTGTTTTCTTTAAACATAGTAAATGCGGAAGAAAATAGGTTGTATTTTACAAATAATGGTGATCGGTTATACTATGATAGTTCTTTATATGATGGTGAGTATTTTATGAAACATTTAAAAATGATTCCAGGAAGGTCGTATGAAGATACTTTAAAAATAGAAAATGCAACGAATTATGATTATAGATTGTATATGAGAGTTAAGAATGAAAATCAAAATGAGTTGGCACAAGAGTTACTTGATAATATAAAGATGGAAATAAAGTTAGATGGTGAACTTCTTTATACTGGATTCGCAAATGGCTTAGATTATTCTCATGATGGAGTAGATTTGACTAATATGGTTTATATTGGTGAATTTAAAGCTGATACTAGTGGTGAAATAGTTGTAAATACTAAGCTAAGTGAGGAATACGCAAATATCGATAATCATGAAAGAGCTTCTATAGACTGGGAGTTTGTTGCTGAATATAATGATTTAGTAATTCCGATTAATCCAGATACATCAAAAGATAAGGTTGGTTATTATGTTAGATTTCTGTCAATATGTACAGTTATTCTTATAGCAATATTTATAGGAATTAAAGCATTATTAAAAAGAAATAAAATATAATTTACCTTAAAAAAGAGCATCGCTTTTAATAAAGGCGATGTAGAATATATGAAGAAAAATAAAATTAAAAACTATAAAAAATATAAACTATACAAACTACAAACTAAAAATACTTCATATATTCTACATGGCTTTTATTATGTGAATATTTTACTAAAAGAATATGTGTGATATAATTTTAGTAGGAGAACGTATCTATGCAGTATTCATTATTAGACAAATATAAAATGTTTGCTTTGCAACATCGTAAGATAGTTGTTTTTTCGTTGTGTATTTTAATCTTTAGTGTGTTTATTTATTGTTTTAATGATGGATATTCAATGAGATCAGAAAATGATGAGTTTAGTGAAATTCAAAGTTTTATTGATGAGATTCGTGAAAAAGATAAATCTCTAAATAGTAAATTAGAGGTTGATATAGTAAGAAAGAATGTTAAAGGTATTGACGTTTCAGAATTCCAAAGAGATATTGATTGGGAGAAGGTTAAAGAATCTGGAATCGATTTTGTAATGATAAGATGTGGGTTTAGAAGTATGGTAAAGGGTGACATTCGTGAAGATCAGAAATTCAGATATAACATAAGTGAAGCAAATAGATTAGGAATTCCAGTAGGTGTTTATTTTTATTCAACTGCTATAAATAAAAAAGAAGCATTAGAGGAAGCAAGCTATGTTATTAATTTGATTAGTGATTATGAAATTACTTATCCAGTTGCTTATGACTTTGAAATGTTTAACGAAAATAGAACTGAGGGACTTAATGATAAAGATATAAATGATAATGCTATCTATTTTTTAGATTATATAAGAAGTCATGGTTATCATGGAATGCTTTATAGTAATTTAAGAGCTATAAATTATCATTGGGATTTGGAAAAATTTAAAGGCTATCCTTTATGGTATGCACAATATATAGATACATCAACTTATGATGATGATTATGTAATGTGGCAGTATGCAGATAATGGTAGAGTAGATGGAATAGTTGGTAATGTTGATTTAAATGAAGGCTACTATGCCTATGAAGTTGTTAAATAATATGAGGACGAATAAGTCCTTTTTATATGGTAAAAAGACTCCTTTTATGTTAATATAAAAAGCAATTTATAGGGGGATTAATATGAGTCAATTTTCACTTAATATATTTTTTGGTCAAATGCAAAGATTATCAGGACAGAAGGTACAGGGATTGTTAAATAAATATGAGGATGATTTAAAGAAACTATCTTTAGTAGATGCTAATCAAATATTTAACTTTTTAGACAAAAAGTTTGAAACAATTGAAAGATGGCATCAAGGTCCTGGAATGGTAGATATTTTAACATTTAAGAGAGTTGCGACAAGAATTCCAGAGTTATCTAGATATGTTTTTGAAGAAATAGAGAATATGAATAATTTACATCCAACTATTCAAGTAGAGGTAGCTTTCTTATTTGATGAGAATGAGAGAATGAATCTACTTAGAAACTTCGGAAATAAGTTATCTTCAATTTTTGTACAAGAATTGATACTTGCTTTAAATAATGAAAATCAAGCTAGAATGATGGTAGAGTATAAAAAAACTATTTTAGCTGGCGGTTTAAATTTACTATTATCTTTTTTAGGTACTTTAGAAATTAGTAATCAAAGAAAGTTTTTACATATTATAAAAGAAGAAATATGTAATATGGAAACTAAAGATTTTATAGCAATTGTATTAGGAATTTATAGTGAAAATATAGAGTATTTCTTTAATGAATATTGTGAGATTATTGATCGATTTGAGGACAATGATATTATAGATTTTTTATCAATGTTACAAGGAGATGGACTTATCTTATTTAGTGAGATGTTTAAAAGTAGGATAGCAAATATTCCTGCATCTGCATTAATGTATAAATTAGGAACTAGTATAGATGATGAAAAACAATTATATAAAATATGGTCAAATAATCAAGATAAATTAAATGAATTGTCTGACAACTATTTTAATTTAGTAGTAAGTCGTTTAGATGATGAATCAAGATTAAACTCACTTACTGATTTTAAAGAAAGATATAATAAAATGGGTGTGGAAGAGTTACTTGATTTATTCATGTTTGATAAAGATGAATTTAAAGTTAAGTTATTTGTGGAATATCAAGATAGAATAAATACTATAGATGATAAAAAGTTTGTTAAATATATAAATGAAAATATTAATGATGCTAGTTTAAGAAATAAATTGTTTTTACTTTATAAAGATAAAGTATGTAAGATGAGTGATGAAGACTTTATTTATTTTGTTAGTAGTTATTGTGAAGTTAATTTGAAGTATGTCTTTGGGGATCTTAATGAAACTAAGAAAGGATTAGTAGATTATATTTTTGCTAATTTTAATGAGAGATTAAAAAGTGTCGGGATTGAATCTATTCCTAAGTTATTCGAAGATAGTCATGCGTGTTTACAACATAAGTACTTAGAAATCTTAGATGAGAATATTAAGAAGTTAATTTTAGATAAAACATATATAGAGAGATTATTAAGAGCTGTTTGGGGAGATTCAAGAAATGAGATTTTAGAGTCTTTTCCTGTAGAATTCGGTAGTTTAACAGCTGAAGATTGGTATGGATTACAAAATGTTATTGGCAATCAAGAGTATAAGTCTGTAGAGAAATATTTAATAAGCTGTCAGGTAGATGGTTTTGATTTTATTGATAATGAGAAATTATTAAGTAATAGTAACTTAAAGAGAATGTTTTATTATTTTGAGCAAAATGTTCAAAGTAAACTTTTATCTTTATATACTGAATTAGCAGAAAATAAAGAGAATGATAAGTTACTTGCAATATATGAAGATGTAATGACTAAAGTTATTGATGAAGATACAGAATATGTTTTGAGTAGTTATAGTATAATGAAGCTATTAGTTTTACTTAGAGTTTTGTTGAAATATCATATTATTAATGATAAAGATGATTATTATCTAATGTTTAAGGAATTATATTTTCATAAGTTAATTTCAAAATTAGAAATGGAAAAGCAAGAAAATGTTAATTTAGTTAAAGATAGTTTATTTTATAGATTAATAAAAGGAAGTATTAGTTCAACAAGTTTAATGTCCATTCATACTTTAAAAGGTTTAATATTTTTTAGTAAAAATGTCATTAGTATAGGTGATAGAGATAATATTAATGTGTATGCTCCAGCAGAGATTGAAAAGTTTGTTGTTAATTTAAATGAAGAACAAGTAGTATCTCTTAATAATAAGTTGTTTAAGCAGGTTTGTAAGTATTTATTTGATAATTATAAAGATGATAATCCTACTAGAGAACAGGTTAGAAATTTAGCTATAAGACTTTATATGAGTGTTGGATATAATCATTCGAAAAGATTAATTGATTTACATGTAGCATTTACGAGATATGAATTTATCTTTAATGGAATTAATATAAAGAGAATTAAGATGAATGAAAATGGCGAGCCAGCTATAAATAAGAAATTAATAGATTTCATGTTTGGTAGTAATATGAATGATGATAATACTAATATAAATAGATTATTACAAGATAAGATTCCAGGTTTTGAGCGTAAGTTTGCCGAGATCTATAATGGGTGGGAGACGATATATCAGAATTTGAATGGTAATGTAACAGTAGCAAGAATTTTAAAATGGTTTGAAGATAATAAAATATTATTAAATCCTGATGAGTATCGTTTAGCAGCTGTTATTGGAGAAATTGGAAATGATGAGAAGAATTTGTTGAAAGCAAGAGAACTTTATGCCGATATGAAACAACGTAAATTTTCAACTATTCCAAAAATTATGGGAAGTTATAACGATGAATACACTTATGAAATGTTAGATTTAGATGATCCTTTAGGATTAGTAGTTGGTTATATTACAAGATGTTGTTTCTTGATTGATGGGGCTTCACGTACAGCTTTATTTCATTCAGCTCAAAGTAAAGATGGAAGAATCTTTATAGTAAGAAAAAATGGTGAATTAATTGCTCAAAGTTGGGTTTGGAGAAATGGGAATTTAGTTTGTTTTGATAATGTCGAATCAAGAGGTAGCTTTGATTATAATATTCTTTTAGAAACTTATAAAAAAGCTTCGAAGGATATTATAGCAGTATCAAGTAAAAATGAGAGCACAAAGGAACAGGTTAAGTTAGTAACGTTTGGTGGAGGTTATTCGAAAATTGCTAAACCAAAAGAAAAAGTGCCAACTGGTAAAATTCATACACCAAGAGTAGAAAAACATGTATATAGTGATGCGGAATATGAGCAATTTATATTAGCAAGTAATGGAGAAAGTGAATTATATTATGGAGATGTTCGAGCAAATTATGTTGATGCAAGAGGTAATATAGAAAGATATAGTCGCTTATCTTTATTAGAAAGAGAAGATAAATCAAATATTATTAAGAAAATAAGAGAAATTGATTATATAAAGAATGGTAATATAAGAGAGATTGATTTTAATGCTTATAAGTATGCTGCTTTAGCAGATGATTGGTATTTATTACTTACTAATACTGGTGAAGTTGAGTGTGTATTATTAGATACTGACGAAAGAGCTCGTGAAGAAATCTACACCGAAATAGATAATTTACCTAAGATATTTAGTGAAATGGGAATTGGTGATGAAGCTAAGAGTGTTGGTGGAAAAGTACTTGCTTTAGTAAAAGGGAGTGACATGTAATGGAAGTAGTATTAGAAAATGCTAGAGAGAAGTTTATATATCCTAGTAGAAATTCATATTATGAAGGTATGAGTAGTGATGGATTTACAGCTCTTTTAAGACTTATTGGTTATGTCATTCCAAATAAAGTTACTCCAGAAGAATTGTTAGTTTTTATTAGATTTTTGATTATGGATTTAAAAGAAGAGAAATGCCGATTTTATAATTCAGAAGAGTTTAAGAGAAGTTTTAATGATTACTTATCAATAGTAGGTAATGTCGAAATGTGGATGACATATATACCAAGTTATTTAAAAGTGGTAGCCGAGCCAGATTTTTATAGTGAATTTATAGAATTATTTAAGAGTGCTTTTTATCAACAACGAGATGATGATAAAGATGATGAATATGGTTGTGTTGAAATAGAGAAAGATGTTATAGATATATCTAGAAAAGATAAAGCAGAAGTTTTAGCGGAACTTTATAATCATGCAAAACCAATAGGTATGGGAATTGTACAATATGATCCTACACCAATGACTATAGAAATTGCTAGAGTAGTATTAGAAAAGATGGGACCTTCTTTTGGTTATTTAAAAGGAAGAGCTATGAAAGTTTATTTAGGTGAAGATGAATTGTATGTTGGAAATTATAATAGAGATAATGATGAAGATGGATTAGCTCAGAGAGCAATTGCTAAATGTAGGAACGTAACATGTGGCGATGGAACAAAGAAATTAATTTTAAAAAGCGAAAAATAAGGACTTAAAGAGTCCTTTTTTTCATATGATTATTTAGGTGATAGTAAATGAAGAAACTTATTTTTTTAATTTTCTTATGTTGTCCTTTTTTCGTTTATGGAATAAGTGCTAGTTCTTATATAGTTATGGATATGGATAGTGGAAGAGTACTTGAAGGAAGTAATACTGATAAAGTTAGTTTGATTGCTAGTACAACGAAGATTTTAACTGCAATAACAGCTATTGAGTATGGAGATTTAGAAAGTGTTGTTAGAATTAATCAAGATGTTTTAAAAGCTTATGGAAGTGGAATATATGTACAAGTTGGTGAGGAATTAACTTTAGATGATTTATTATATGGTCTTATGCTTAGAAGTGGAAATGATGCAGCTTTAGCAATCGCTTCTCATGTTGCTGGTTCGACAAGTAGTTTTGTTTATTTGATGAATGAAACGGCTAAGAATATTGGAATGGATGACTCAAGTTTTGTAAATCCTTCTGGTCTGGAAGAGAATGATGGTAGCGCTAATATGTCAACAGTTTATGATATGGCAAAATTAACGCAATATGCGATGCAAAATGAAGATTATAGAAGATATGTTAGTACAAAAGAAATTACAATTAAGTCTAGTATGAAGACATATAAATGGCTTAATAAGAATAAATTATTAAGAAATTATGAATATTGTACAGGTGGGAAGACAGGTTTTACAGAGAAGGCCCGAAGAACTTTAGTAACAACAGCAAGTAAAAATGATATGTCGTTAATTGTAGTTACTTTTAATGATGGTAATGATTTTGCTGACCATGAAGATTTATATGAGAAATATTTTAATGAATATGAAAGAGTAAAGGTTATCGATAAGGAAGAGGATTATGGAGAAGATTATAAATTAAGGAATGATTTTTATTTGGTGAAAAAAGATGGTGACAAGATAGAGACTAAAGTAAATAAGCTTAGTACTAAAGATGCAGTAGATGGAAGTGTTGTTGGAAATATAGAAGTTATTTTAAATGGTGAAGTAATAGGTAAAAGAAATTTGTATTATGAAAAGGCAAGTGTTCAACAGAATAAGAGTTTTTTGAGTAAGTTGTTAGATTTTTTGAAATTTTGGTGATTATATGATAAATAAAATATGGTTTTTACTTATTTTTATAGGAGTGTTTTTTTCCTTTATTAGTGGTAATGATACTATGGGGGATGTCATTTTAAATACATCTTTTGACGCTTATGATTTGATACTATCGATTGGCCCTTTACTTGTTTTGTGGTCAGGAATTATGAATATTGCAAGTAAGAGTGGGCTACTTGCTAAATTTAGTAAATTATTAAAACCAATACTTGGAAGATTGATGCCAACAGCGAATAGTGATAAGGCGATGGAGTATATTTCATCTAACATTGCTGCTAACATGTTAGGACTTGGTAGTGTGGCGACTCCTGCTGGTTTAAAGGCAATGAAAGAACTTGATAAGGTTAATAAGGATAAAACTAGGGCAAGTGATGCAATGATTACTTTTTTGGTTCTTAATACTAGTGGAGTTACTATAATACCGATGACAGTTATTGCTTTAAGAAAAGCTTATGGAAGTATTAATCCTACAGCTATTATAGTACCAAGTATTATAGCAACTATGATAAGTTCGATAGGTGGTCTTACATTAGATTATTTAATAAGGAGGAGAAATGCTAAATAATTATATTATTCCAATTATTGTGATAGTGATTCTTTTCTATGGTTTTATCAAAAAGTGTGATATTTATGATGATTTTATTGAGGGAAGTATTGAAGGATTAAAGATATTAGTTGATATAATACCAGCGATAGTAGCAATGATATTTGCAGTGAATGTCTTTATAGGAAGTGGAATTTTAAATACATTTGGTGGTGTTTTAAAAGATATTGTACCAATGGTCGTTTTAAGACCTATTAGTGGAACAGCGACCCTTGCAGTTTTATCAAATATTTATAAGATACATGGAGTTGATTCGTTTTTAGGTTTTTTAGCTAGTGTGATACAGGGAGCGACTGATACAACAATTTATGTTTTGGCATTATATTTTGGCAGTGTAAAAATAAAGAAAACAAGGTATGCTTTATGGGTTGGATTATTTGCAGATTTTTGTGGAATAGCAGCAGCATTTTTGATTGTACATTTCTTTTTCTAGAAAATTAGAGTATAATTAAGATGGTGTTATTATGGAAGATGTAAAAAAGATAAAATGTAAAAAATGTGGAGCTATTAATGTATATGGGGCTAAGACTTGTGTAAAATGTAAAGAAAAGTTAACTAATGGGATGAAAAGTTGCCCTAGATGTGCTAAAAGAAATAAAGCTGATAATATTAAATGCTCAAGTTGCGGTTTTAAATTTAGTAGAGAAAAAAGTGCTAAAAGAAGTTTTACAATTAATTTAATTATTTCAATTTTATTAATGGCAATTATGTGTGTATTAGTTGTCTTAGATAAAAGTGGAATAGTGTCGAATATTAGTAAGATTGTTAAAATAATAGCTACTTTGTTGGTACTTTATTTACTATTTAGTAGTTTTAATTATAATAATAAAGATAAGATTAATTATTCGGCAGAGAGTGAAATGTTAGAAAAGAATAAAGTTACTAATAGAATGAAAATAGTAAGTAATATTGTTATTGTAATTGGTAGTGTTGTTGTGTTTGCGTTATTAGTATACTTTTATTTTCATAGATAGTGGAAAGTTAGTACTTAAAAATAATAAAGTAAAGAGAAAAATTTCTCTTTTTTTAAATTTTAGGTTATAATTGAGTAATTGGACGGAGTGGTGTTTATGGAACGTTTACAAAAAGTTATCGCTAATATGGGGTATTGTTCTAGAAGAAAAGCTGAGGAATTGATTTTAAATAAAAAAGTTTATGTTAATGGTGACTTAGTTACAGAATTGGGAACTAAGGTTAGTGTTAATGACGTTATTGTAGTTGAAGGAGTAACTTTAAATAAAAAAGTTAAGTATGAATATTATTTACTTAATAAACCAAGAGGAGTTATATGCAGTGCTAAGGATGATAAAGGAAGAAAAGTAGTAACTGATTTGATTGATACTAAAGAAAGAATATATCCAGTAGGAAGATTAGATTATGATACAACTGGATTACTTATTTTAACTAATGATGGAGATTTTGCTAATATATTAATGCATCCTTCTAATGAAGTAGAGAAGACTTATTTAGCTGTTATTGAAGGAATTATGACTACTGAAGAGATTTATAAATTAAAAGGCGGAGTTACTATAGATGGAGTTAAAGTTGTTCCTAAAAGAGTTAAGATAAAGAAAAAAGATGAAGTTAAAGGCAAAGAAAAAGTTGAAATAACAATTGTTGAAGGTAGAAATCATATTGTTAAGAAGATGTTTGAAGCTGTAGGTCATCCTGTTGCAAAATTAACTAGAGAGAGATTAGCTTTTTTAGATGTTAAGGGATTAAAATCTGGTGATTATAGATACTTGACGATGAATGAAGTTAAAAGATTGAAAGCATTAAAAAAATAAGAGTTTTCTTGTAAAACTCTTATTTTTTATACTTAAATTAAGCAGCAATTTCAGTTTCTTCTTCAACTTCAGTAGTTTCTGCAACTTCTTGAGTTGGGAATTCAATAACTTTGCTTTCTTCAGTTTCAGTAGTAGCACTAACTTCAGTAACTTCGATAGCACTAACTGGACAAGCTGAAGCTGCTTCTTTTGTAGTTTCAGTAATTTCTTCTGAGATAACTTTAGAAAGTCCTGCATCAGAAAAATCGAAATTTTCAGGTGCGATAGCTACACAAGCACCACAACCAATACATGTATTTTCATTAACTTTAATCATAATAATTCCTCCTTCATAAATAATAACAACAATGATGTAAAAAAGCAAATAAAATATTCGCAAAAAAGCTCTATATATGGTATTATTATAGATAGTAAAGGAGTGGGCGTTATGGAATCAAGACAATCAAGAATGAATAAGTATTATAATGAATCTAGTCAAGAAATTACAAGCACAAACTCAAGAACAAATAGAAATAAAAATTTATATAAAGAAGTAAGTAAGTTAGAATTAGAAGACTTTGATTTAAATAGTAATGCCTCTGTCATTGGAACGAATACAGATAATATAAATGTAGAAGAAATTAAAGATATATTAAGTAAAAAATATAAAGATGGTACTCGTAAAAAAAGCTTTGGTGATACAGAAGAAATTTCCTTACCAAAGATTAATTTAGATGAGACAAGAGAATATGATCTTAATTCTATTTTAAGTAAAGCTAAAGAAAAGAAAGAGAATAATTACGAAGAGGAAAGACTAAAAAAAGTAAGAAATTACGATATTTTAAAAGACTTAGATATTATCAATAAAGATGATGAGATTGAGGAAGAAGATTTAGATCAAATTATAGAGAAAAAAGAGACTATAAAAGCCGAAATTGGTACGGAGAAAACAAAGGAAGAATTAGAAGATTTGATTGATACTATTTCAGCGAAGGAACTTATTAAAGAAGAGGGAGAATTAATTGTTACAGGTGAAATGGATCCTCTAGATATTTTAAGTGACTTACGTGGCGATGATGATTCAACGAAAGTTATGGGAATGTTGGTTCATGAATTAGAGGAAGCAGAAAAAGAAAATAATAGTGCATTTAAAGAAGATAAATCGATAATGATTCCTTATATTGATGACGATAGTGCAGAAGAATATGAGGAAGATGATGAGGAAACTGAAGAAACTGATGAAATTGAAATTACTCAAGTCGATTTAGAAAATATTGATAAAATAAAAGATGAAGAAGAAAAAGTAACTAAGGTAAAAGAAAACAAAGATAGTAAATTATATGATTCTTTTATTGGTAAAACTACAACATTTACACAAAGTGACTTTGATGATTTTGATGATTTAAAAAGTGATATGGGTGTTACAAAAGTAATAGTAAAGATATTATTATTCATAATAGTTGTACTATTTATTGCAGGGGTTATATTTATTTTACATAAACAAGGACTATTTTAATATAGTTCTTTTTTTTGCATAAAATTTAATATGAGAAGAAGATTTAAAAGAATTAAAAAAAATAACAAAAGAAATTATTTATATATAGGTCTTATGATAATTCTTTGTACTTATATGATTGTTGATTATATTGGTTGTAGACTTACACCAATAGTACATAATATAATTGAAATTAATGTTAATAAGAATGTTCATAATTATTTGTTTAATATGTTTAATACTGATTTGCTTACGAAAGATGAACTTATGAATATAGTAGAGATTAATAAGAATAAGGATGATGAAATCATATCTGTTGATTATAGGTTTGACTTGGTTTATAAAAATTTGAGTGAAAAAATGGCAGAAATGTTCAATGATGTTAGGAATATGGATGTGAAAATGGAGTATTATGATTATGAAAATGGTTTATTTTTTGTGCCTTTAGGAATAATTGATAAGGGAAATATTTTAATAACAGATTTTGGCTTTAAATTGCCTGTTAAGGTAGTTTTTTTCACTGATATAAAGATGGGATATAAAACAAAGGTTACTTCTTATGGAATGAATAATGTTTTAGTGGAGTTATATTTAGTTGTAACTGTTTGGAATACTGTTTTAAGTCCTAGTTCTTTTTATGATTTTGATAATACTTATGAAATAGTTGTAGCATCTAAGGTTATTATGGGTAAAATACCAGTTTTTTATGGAGATAGTATAGAGAAATCTAGTTCAATTGTATCTAGTTAAAATGGTTATTTTGTGGTAGTATGTATATAGTAGGTGATAATATGCCAAATGAAGGAAATGTATTTATTAATGAAGCTTTGAATGAAGGATTTAAACTTTATATAGAAAATGAAAAAAAAGAATATTCTTTGGACTACAACAAGTTTTTGTGTTGTATTGTTAGAATGCTTGTTATAGTTTATGATAAAGATGTATTAGTTAACGCTTTTCATTCTAATGATGTAAGTTCTTTTGATAAAGAATTGGTTCGTTATGGTTTTAGTGATGTTGATGTAATTAATTTTAAAACAGTGTGTGATAAATTTTATAAATTTGACTTGAAGCAGCAAAGTAAAGCTATTAAGAAGAAAAATAAGTTTTTTAACTTGGTTCAAAAATATTTGATTGATATGATGAAATGTAAAAATAACGCTAATTCAGTTAATAATGAAGAAAATAATAATTTTTATGATCTTTTGTTTACAGCTAATAGCAAGGATTTTTATAAAAAAAGTACTGCTGTGATGTTGGCATATAATCCTTATGAGATAGATGAATATGCTAAAAAACAAAATTTAATATAGTTGGGGGATTTTTATGAGTAAGACAATTAATGTTAATAATGTAGAATATGATGTTATAAAAGATGTTAATGAAGCAATCGATGTTGAATTGTTGAGTGAAAAAATAACTGATTATTTTGATAATTATGATTATATAGTTGGAGATTGGGCTTATGGAAAGCTTAGATTAAAGGGATTTTATAAGTCAGATAATAAAAAATGTAAGAAGATTAATGATATTGCGGGGTTAGAAAGTTATATAGAAAATAATTGTGCTTATGGATGTAAGTGGTTTCAAATTCAAAAAAAAGGAATTGATAAATAGAAGTTATTTTGCTATAATGAATTATAGAAAAGAATAAAGAATAGAGAGGGATTGCAATGCCAGAGAAAATCTCGATTTTGAAGGAGTCTGGTGAAACACTGAATTCAAATGTAGTTTCTGTGTTTTTAATACCTGATACTCAAAAAAGATATATTATTACTACTGAAAATGCTGTGGATCCTCATGGACTCACTGTTTTGCATGTAAGTGAAATTGTCGATGGAACATTACAAAAGGTTGCAACTGATGATGAATGGTCATCTATAAAGACAATAATGAGAGCTATAATCTCTGGTAATGTGGGGACTTTTAAATATTTACCAGTTATAAGTAGTATAAAAGCTAGCGGACAATATTCTAGGGATATTTCAGTTAGTGCATCTGCTTCTAAACAGATGATAGATAATTATGCAATAGGCGAAAAAGCTAGTGAAGCTGATATTGGAGTAGGAGATCAAAGTAATGCAGGTGGTGGAGTAATTGCTCCGCAAAATATGATGAATCAACCTGATTTAAATATTCAACCTAGTACAATTTTTCCTACAGGAAATATTACACCTTCAGCTGATAATGAGTTGATGCCAGGGATTGCTGAGGTTCCTAATAATATGGGAATTAATCAGAATGATAATCCTATGCAACCAATGTCTTCAGTTGATTCTGGAATGATGAATCAGCCAGTTAATGAGGTTGGTGTAAGTGGGGTATCTGTTAATGGGGTATCTCAAGATCCTATGATGAATCAGAATATGCCAATGTCTCCGATTGTAAGCGGAGATATGAATGGGGCTGATAATGTAAGTTCTGGTGTTCAAGTAGCTGTTCCAACGCAGGTTGTTCCAAGTGCGCAAATCGTTCAGGAAGCACAAATGCCTGCTAATACAGAGATAAGCTTCAATAGTAATGCTACTCCAAGTTTTGCACCCAATGCTAGTTTGGATGAAGTTGTTGCTGGTGCACAACAGATGTTTATGGAGGGTGTAAAAAGTTTAGTACAAACTATTCAAGAAAAAGTATATAGAGATTTATATGCTAAAGAAGCTGAGTTAAAGGCTAAAGAAGCTGAATTATTGCAAAAAGAACAAATGTTAAATAATCAGATGGCGATGATGAATAATGGTGGAGTAAATATGATGGCTCAAAATATGCCGATTAATCAAGGGTTAGCATCTGGTGTTATTCAAGTAGATTCCGTGGGAACTCCTGTTGATATGAATCAAAATATGATGATGAATAATCAAATGGCAGGTATGGTTACACAACAAGCTCCAGTAAATCAAATGGGTGTAGGTATTCAATCTCCTATGCAGATGAATGGAGTTGTTCAAAATCAACCAATAGTACAAGCAGTTTCACCAATGGTCAGTGGACCAATGAATGTTTCTGCTAATAATGATGTTATATAATATATGGTGACAAATTTAAACTTTAAGTGATAATCTTAAAGTTTTTTTATATATTTATAATATGAAAGATATATTAAACAAATTAAAAGAGTATTATGGATTAGATGTTCAAGATTATGAATGTTATAAAGATGGGATAACATTTTTTGTCAATGGGAATTATTATTTATTTACAAAGTGTTTGTTTGAGGAAGAATATTTAAATGATATTTTGGAATTATGTAATTATGTTAGAAGTAGTGGAATAAAAATCCATGATTTTGTTTACAACAAAGAATATAAGTTAATATCAGATGGTTATGTTTTATTTAAAATAAATGTTTTTATAGAAGAAATAGATTTCGATGATATATTACTTTTTAAAAGATTAGATTGTAGTAAGTATTTGAAAAAATATGTTTTTATGGATAAATTTTGGGAAGACAAAATAGATTATTTAGAGATTCAATTAAGCGAATTGTCTGATAATAAGCTTCTTAACAATAGTTTTGATTATTATGTTGGTATAGCGGAGATTTTAATACTTTATCTAAAGAATAATTATGATAAAGAAAAAATAAAATTATGTTTGTCTCATAGGTGTTTAGAATGTTTAGATACTTTAGAGTTTTATAATCCTTTAAATATAAGTGTTGATTTACCCTATAAGGATGTTGCAACTTATTTGAGAAGGAAAAAAGATGTATTGTTATTAACTTCGATGATTGATGAATCTTTAAGAGATGGTAACTATGGTTATTTTTTTGCAAGAATGGTTTTTCCTTTTAAATATTTTCATGAAGTTGAGGGAATATTGGTTGATAAAAAGTCTAATAGAGAGTTGATTGAAATAGTTAATAATGTTGATAATTATGAAAGGTATTTATTTGATATGGAGAAAATGTTTGGGATTTTTTTGTTTGAATGGGTGAAAGACAGTATTAAGCCATAAAAAAAGTAATTAAACTGTTACGTTAATTACTCCTTCGATTTCTGGAATATCAGCTTTGATGGTTTCGTATAGTCCGTTTTTTATTGTTTCATCAGAGAACATACAAGCTTGGCATGCTCCTGTTAAGCGGACATAAACTATTTTATCTTTATAATCGATAAACTCAACATCTCCACCATCCATATTTAGGTAAGGTCTAAGTGTATCTAGAATTTCTTTAATATGTTCAATTGTCTCAGATGATTGTGTATTATTGTTGTTTATCATTTTTTCTTCGGTATTATTCATAAGTCCATTCCTTTCTGTATATTTTTAAATTGCTTTTAATACTTAGACAATTATACCTTATAAATTATTTGGTGTAAATAATTTGTTGTGGTATAATAACTTTTGTAGAAGAGGTGTATTATGCCAAAATATAAAAAAGGAGATATAGTTAAAGGAAAAGTAACTGGTATTGAAAATTATGGTATTTTTATTTCATTAGAGGATGATAAATATACAGGCTTAATTCATATTTCAGAAATTTCAGATAAGTTTGTAAGAAATGTTTTTGATTATGTTCAATTAGATGAAATTATAAATGCCAAAGTAATAGAAGTAAATGAAAGTAATAAGCAATTAAAGTTGTCTATTAAAGATTTTAACTATCGTATCGATGATAAACGTAATTTGGAAGACAAAAATGGTTTTTCACCATTAAGGGAAAAACTTCCAGAGTGGATATCTGAATATAAGGAAAGAGCAAGGAATTAATTATGATTCTTTGCTTTTTGTTTGTAATGGTTGAATTTATTAACTGGTGGGTAATAAAAAATTACTCCGAAATTACTCTGAATGATGGGGAAATAGAGTAATTTTTGATTAAAAAAGGAGATTAACACAAGAAAAAAAGCCTTATTATAAAGGCTTTTGTATTCTTAAATGGTGCCCAAGGCCGGACTTGAACCGGCACGAGGGTTAAATCTCGCAGGATTTTAAGTCCTGTGCGTCTACCTGTTCCGCCACTTGGGCAGCACCTGTGTCTTTTCATAAGACTTCTTGAGTATATCGCATTTTTTTTTGTTTTGCAATACTTTTTTTGAGTTTTTTTAAAAAATATTAATAAAAAGCATATTAATAGTAAGAAATTGAAAGTTTAGTAAATTTTTTTTAATTTTTTGTTGACATTAGAATTTTTATTATGCTATAATCAATTTGTCGCTGGAAGAAAAGAGCGAAACGGAGGAATACCCAAGTCTGGTTGAAGGGACCGGTCTTGAAAACCGGAAGGTCGTGTGAGCGGCGCAGGGGTTCGAATCCCTTTTCCTCCGCCATTTAATTTATTTATCGCGGGATGGAGCAGTCTGGTAGCTCGCCGGGCTCATAACCCGGAGGTCGTTGGTTCAAATCCAGCTCCCGCAACCATGGCTCCATAGCTCAGTCGGTAGAGCAGAGGACTGAAAATCCTTGTGTCGCTGGTTCAATTCCCGCTGGAGCCACCATGGTCCGTTAGTCTAGAGGCCTATGACGTCTGCCTGTCACGCAGAAGATCACGGGTTCGAATCCCGTACGGACCGCCATTTTGAATATTAAAGTCTTAGAAATAAGACTTTTTTTCATGCTTTTTTTTAAGTCGGTGTAAAGAATTTCCGGAGAAATTTTTAAAAAAAGTACGAATGCAACAATCAGAGATAGGTCTGTAGAAGAGCATAGGTTTATTAGTGCAGAAAACTCAAATTGTGAGATTTGAGAGAACTTAATTATGTTAATTTATTAATTTTCTTTGTTCTACACAAATAAACAGAATGTAAAAGCTTATTTTAATATTAGGCAAAATATTATATAATTAATATAGTTGAAAGTAGTGATATTAATGCTAAATATAGGAACATACAATGCAAAAAAAATTAATGGAGGATTAGTCAGCACCAATGAAATAAATTTTAATGACTATGTTGATGATTATAATCTCACAATGAATAATAACTCAAGGGAAGCATCATATGATTCGATTAATCTTGATAATTTTATAGATTCATCAGAAGAAAATGTATTTTTAGAACACAATGAGATGCTTTACAATCCATTAAATAATCAAATAAATGCAGAGGAACTTTTTAAGGCCACGTCATCTAATGTATCAGAAGAATCCATATCAGCAGGGGATGTTTATTCATTAACATTAGAAAAATTTCAACCTATAATAGAAAATCTTAAAAATACATTATATAGTACTGCTGCGTCGGTTGCTCCTGCATCTCAAACCGCTATTGATTGGATTGGTAACAAATTAACTGATGTTGGAGATTTTTTATGGCATTCAGTAACACATCCGCTTGAGACACTGAAAAAAACTATGGCATCTCTTGCAAATACAACAATAGGTTTAGTTCAAGGATTAGGAGAATTTGCGGAAGCTCTTGTAGATACTGCTGCGATAATTGGAACAATTTCAAAAACTTCACTTTATGCTTTGTTTGACGGATTTAATTGGTTAGGAAGTAAGATATTAGGTTATGATTTTCATTCACTCACAGTTGCTAAATGGAGTCAAACCATGAATTTCGTTTCTACTAAGTATGTTACTAATGCATTTGATAGCTTTCATGCGAATAGTCAGATAGGAAAATGGTTAGATGATAATTCATATGGTCCATTTAAATCGACTGGAGCAGTTTATAAAGTGGCGGATGGTATTGGATATATTGGAGGAATAATACTATTAACGCTTGCAACAATGGGTATAGGTTCAGTAGCCACTGCTGGCGGTGCTGCTAGTGGAACCGCAATTGGAGCAGGAGCATCTGCAACAGCTGCAACTACAGCAGGAAGCAATGCTGGAGTAATTGCTACATATAATTTAGGAAAAATGTTTACAATAAATTTAACTCAACAAGCTATAACATCTGGTGCTATAGCAGCAACTGCAGGACTTGGCAAGAACACTCAAAATGCTTGGGCAGATGGAGCGTCTTTAGGAGAAGGACTAGCTTACGGAGGAGCAATGGCTGCATGGGAAGGATTTGAAATGTTCCTAGGAGCAGAAATAAATGCCTTAAAACTCTCGGGATTAAGTGGACTAAAAGGACAATTGGCAACAACAGGAACACATGTATTATTGGATACAATTGATGGTGCATCAGGGGTATTTGTAAATCCATTCATGCAAATGATATACAATCCAAATGAAGGTAATATGGAACAAATAATGTATCTAGTAAATCATGATGAAAATGGAAATCAAAAAAGTAACAAGACGTGGGGTGATTTAACTTTTACTGAAAAATATGACGCAATGTTTAAATATAATGGTGGATGGGGTGCTGTAGGAACACAGGCAATAAGTGCAGCAGTTATGAGTTTTATAACAGAAACCCCTGATCTAGCAAGAGCAATAAAACCTTTAAGTGCTCTAAATGCTTTAAGAATGATAAGTGATTTAGAAACGAAAAATAATGTTCAACTATTCACTCTTGAAGAATTAGCTGCGATAAATAAAGGAGAGATAACTTTAACAGCTAAAGAAATAGAAGAGATTTTACAAGACAAATTAATTGCCAAACAACTTGCTTCCCAAACTGTAGATGTTAATTCGGTAGATCCTGCTAACCAACCAACACAAAAACTAATGGATAATATTCAAGTAGATCCTGCTAACCAACCAACACAAAAACTAATGGATAATATTCAAGTAGATCCTGCTAACCAACCAACGCAAAAACTAATGGATAGTGTTCAAGTAGATCCTGCTAACCAACCAACGCAAAAACTAATGGATAGTGTTCAAGTAGAACCAGTTAGTCAACCAACGCAAATACCAATTGATACTAAACCTTTAGATAACATAAGTCCTACACAAGTTGCTCAAGAAAATAACCTAAATAATTTAATAAACAGTTATTTAAATCAAGATAAAGGTATTCACCTTGTCCAAAGCGGGAGCACAGGAAAATCTTATACTTTATATAGCGATTATGCAGAATACTTACAAACACAACAAGCTCATATTCAAAGTGTAGTAGATTCCTTAACTCCACAAGAAAGGGATATCATAAAGATATATATTTCAGAGAATGATTTTAGATCATATCAAAGTATAAATGGTTTTGCTAGGAATACATTATTTGAATATGAAACTGTTGGGGAACAGCAAGTATTAAAAGAGGTAAGGCTTTTTGGAATAGGTGGATCGTCCCATTATAGTATGGATGAATTTATAAAAAAAATAAAAGCAAAAGGATTAAGTCTTTCTGATTATGTAAAACAAACCTCTGATGATTTCTATACATTAAAAGGAGCAGTAGAAAAGAGCTTGTTACCAGAAGATACAATTTTATTTAGAGGAGTAAACGATAATTTTTTAAGTCAGTTTGGTGTAGAGCGATCATCTCCATTTGCAGAAATAAAAAAAGCTATAATGGATAAAGGTCTTCTGGTAGATGATGCATTTTTAAGTACTTCAGCTACTCCAAGTGCTACCCCTTTTAAAAACAAAAGTATTCAAATAGTTCTTAATTGTGAAAAAGGGACACCAGCTTTAGATTTTTCTAAAGTAGGAGGCCTAGATTATGAACAAGAAATATTGTTGGCTCCAGGGCAAGCATTTCGTATAACAGGAGTAGAACAAGTTGGATTAGGAAATACAATAAGAATATATGCTGATAGTATACCTCAAACTACAGTATCTGATTCAGTTGCTGATAATATCACATCTTCAGCAGCAGATAATCTTGCGTCTGCAACGAAAACATTGACAGGACAATTTAGCTCTTATATAGACTCTGCACCAATATTTAAGGATATGAGCGAATTAACAAATTATATTGGAAAAAGAGCACATCAAGTTACTAATGGAATTAAGCCATCAGCAGAAGGAATTAGTGAATCGGCAGCTGCATTATCGAAATATCTTGATGGTTATCTGGCTAATGGTAGTACTTCTGGGTATTTTGAATTATTAAATGCAAGTGCAATGGAAATTGATAGTGATATAAAAAGTTTAATCTTACAAGAAACAATAAATAATAATAAACAATTACGTCAAGTAATATTTGATCAAGCAGATTCTGAAATAAAAGCAAGTTTAGAAAATCTGTTTGGAATCACAGATGATGCAATTGTAAAAAAAGTAAAAGCAGCTTTATTAGGTGATTCATTTGTTGAAGCAGGAATTGGAGCATCACATAATTGGGATGAATTTATTTCAATTATGGATTCAAATTTCAAGACTAAAGTTCAATCTATGATTGATAGTGGCCAGGAACCTGTTATTTGGAGTAAAATTGACGATGCCTATCACGAGGTGATGAATGGACACTACACAACAATTGAAAACACAACAATAGGTGGAGAAATGTACTTCTTAGATTTAGTATATTCAAACTGGAATAGTGCCACAAATGGACCGATGCTTGAAGATTTATGGGGCAAGTTATCTAAGTCGTATGCCAATGCTTGTTGTGAAGCAGTAAACCCTAAAACGGGTACAGCATTTACATCAATAAAATTTTTATATCCAGAGTCATATCAAATGGATGATTGCTTCGGAAATCTATTTAAAACAGTAGAATTTCCAGAAATATTATCTCATTCGACAATTGATACAATTACTATGACAAAAGTAATTTCCGGCACAATGCAAGAAGTTGAAAATGTAGATATAGATATTTCGGATATTATTAAGTATTATCAAGCTCATGACGTTGGATTAGGAGCAGATGATATTCAATTGACTGAAGAAGTCTTTAAAATGTTCCAAGATAAAGTTAAGGAGGCGATGCAATAATGATAGAAACGTTTAACAAATTAAGAAATGAATTTACTAAAAAACATAATAGCTTAACTTTCAATCCTGCTGAACTTGATAAGTTAAACTATGAGGAAAGAAAAGCCATTGAAGACAAACTGCTACGACTATGTAAAAGTGGTTCAATCGATTGTTTTAAATATATTCCTTATATGAAATATGCCTTACCAGAAAAAGAAATAGATTTTAATTTAATAGAGTCATTTCCTATTTTTCATCAAGCAACTATAAGTTATGCTTTGTTTCAAAGAACAAAGAGTATGACTTATTATGAAAAATTAGTAAAATGTGCTAATTTAGATATAAAATCTTTTGGTTTATTAATTAATATGTACGCAGAGGCAGAAGATAATAATTTAAAATCATCAATAAGAAGCTCACTAGAAAATATTACTTTAGCTGCAACAGGTCGTTTTAAAACTCAATGTGAAGCACTAATAAATAGAAATATGAATGGAGATGGAACTATTACTATGAAACCCGATCAAAACGAAAAAGATGAAATTCAATCAACAAGATTTGAGAGTGAAGGAATTAAAGCTTATACAAAAGAAGAATATTTAGCTAAGTTGGCTGCTGAAAAGGCTCAACCAAACAAAAAATTAGATGATATGTTAGAAGCAATAAAAGCATATGAAGACAACGGCGAATCAAAACAAAATTTTAAAAAGTAGAAGAGTAAAATTTTTAATAATATAGAAATTGATAATGTAACATATTCCGCTTTAGGATTTGTCATAGCTGATAAAGACTACTTACTTGATGTTTGTAGTCAATTGAATAGTGGTTGGAGAATGAAATTCGTTTCATTCTTTTTTCGTTTATCAAAAATAATTATACATGTTTGTTTTTTAATTCTATTTTACTAGTATGATTATTTTTGTTATTATAAATTTTAATTATGAAGGTGATTTTATGAGTTGCGATTATTATATTGATGGTATTACGTTTAAGTTTAATGAAAATATGACGCTTGAATATATAGATGATATAGCTTTTGATTATAGTTTAGAACGAGTTAATGCTTATAATTCGCAGATTATTTGTGATTGTGATGCTCTTACTTCTTATATTATAGAAAACTTGAAAGTTAAAATGCCAGAATTTCAGGTTTATGATTTGTCGCAATGCAAAAGTAACCAACTTGGGGAACTTGTAGAAATGATAAGTAAAGGTCCTTTATTAGTTTATGGCATTGAAAAATATTTAGATTTTTTGCAAAAGGAATTTTATAATAATCGAATGTTTTCTCTTTTTGGAAAAGAATACACAGAAGCACAAAGAAGATTTTATACAGCTATAGAAATGGGTAGAGATTCATTTTTTTCGGCGAAGAAAACGAAAGTTATATTTCTTATGAGTAATTGTGAATATAATGCATTTTTAAGTTTGGCTGATGATTTTGCTTCCTATTATCCTACATGTTTTGATTTTAATAAGACTTTATTGGCGTCAGAAGGGTTTGATGGTAGTTTGTTTGAATATTTGAATTTTCATAAAAAAGGTCTTAGATTAGTTAAGAAGGATTGGATGAAAGATACAAAAAGTGAGTGATTTATATATGTGATACTTAAAATTTTTGACATAAGGAATTCATTTTTAAAAAGAATTTGGTTGATACTGAATTATTATTTTGTTGAGATAATAAATATTGTTTAAATTTTTGTATATAAAAATGAGTATTGTGATAAGAGAAGAGCAGTAATTTTCAGAAAAAATATTGTTGATAATAATGTTTTTTTACATTATAAAGTAATAAATTTAAAAAAAATTCATTTTTTTGTAAAAAAGTATTGGACTTTTTTAAAATTTAAGTTATAATATGAATGTCCTTGGAAAAAGAAGGACTGGTCATAATAAAAAAATGATTAAAATAAATAAAAATTAGTTGACAATTAAGTATTAAGTTGGTATACTTAGACATGTCCAGAGCAATTTCGGGCGATTAGCTCAGTTGGTTAGAGCACCTGCCTTACAAGCAGGGGGTCATAGGTTCGAGTCCTATATCGCCCACCATTTTTTTTGCCGACATAGCGTAACTGGCAGCGCAACTGACTTGTAATCAGTAGGTTGGGGGTTCGACTCCCTCTGTCGGCACCATTAATTGTGGGAGGATAGCGAAGTGGTCAAACGCGGCAGACTGTAAATCTGTTCCTTCGGGTTCCATGGTTCAAATCCATGTCCTCCCACCATTTCTGTATTGCCTTGTAGCCAAGTGGTAAGGCATCAGACTTTGACTCTGACATTCCGATGGTTCGAGTCCATCCAAGGCAGCCATTCTTGATCCGCTAGCTCAGTCGGTAGAGCATTTGACTTTTAATCAAAGGGTCATGAGTTCGAATCTCATGCGGGTCACCATTTTAGAGTATTAAGTCCATGTATTTGGACTTTTTATTTTATATAGATAAATCTTTATTTTAGCATAAAAAATGTAAAAAAATAAAGAAAATTGTGATTTTTCGTAAAAAATCTCTTGCATTTTGCATAAAATAAAGATATAATGAGTTTGCGTTTATGAAAAACGATCCGATTGAATGCGCTCATAGCTCAATTGGATAGAGCATTTGACTACGGATCAAAAGGTTAGGGGTTCGACTCCCTTTGGGCGCACCACTTATTAATCGAGAAGTAGCACAGCTTGGTAGTGCACTAGTTTTGGGAACTAGGGGTCGCAGGTTCGAATCCTGTCTTCTCGACCATTTAGTTATTAACTCCTTGTAAAAGGAGTTTTTATTTGGTTATTTATGGACAAATTTAATTTATATTTATATAATCTAGTTAAGGTGAGGTGTAGGTATGGTTAAAGAGTTTAGGCCTGAAGGTACACAATGTATGCTAATGAGTACAGACAACGTTATGTCATCTGTTCCGTGTACAAATAATTTTGAAAAGTCTTTATCTTTACAAAATCAGATAGAATATTTAGCACAAGAGTTTGATAGTGATCAAAAAAAGTTAGGTAAATTATTGTTTAATGCTTTTGTTGGTAGAGAGAAATTTATAAAAAGAGAATTTATTGCGACAGGAGCTGCAGTTGTTTCAGGAGTTGCTTGTTATTTAGCTGCTCAAAGTGTACCAGTTGCTTTAGGAACAGGATTTTCTACTTGTGGAGTTGTTTCTTTATTTTCTTATATTTCTTTTTGGGAATCTAATGAACGTAAAAAAATAAGTGGATATACAGAATGTACAGAGTATGAAAAGGCGTTGTTGAAAGCGAAAAAGCAAGAACTAGCAAAACTTTCTAATGAAAGTAATCATAATGATAGAGATATGAATAATAAAGCCGATATTTATGAAGTTAATAATGAAGAATTAGAAAAAATAAAAGAAGCAATAAAATTAAGATATTATTATGGTTTTAATAAAAAAAGAATTATTGGTATGTATAGAAAAGGAATTCTTTTAGAAGTATTAAAATCTTTAGATTATTCTGATGAAGTTATTGCAGAATTTATAATTTATATTGAAGGTGTTGTTACTGAAATAGATAGGGTTAAGGAAAATAAAAAGTATGAAGCAGAAATGAAACGAATGGCTTTTAAAAGGCGTGTTTCTGATTTCTTTGCCGATTTTTAGTTTAAACATAGGAAGAGATAATTATATTTCTTCTTTTTTTCTTTATAAAATGATACAATTATGTTAGGCGATATTATGAAAAAGATATTAATACGAGCTATTGAATTATATCAAGTTACTCCATTACATTGTCATTCGATGTGCCGTTATACTCCTACTTGTTCAGAATACATGAAAGAAGCAATAAAAGAATATGGAAGTTTTAAAGGAGTTTATTTAGGTACAAAAAGAATATTAAGGTGTAATCCTTGGGGTGGATATGGGTATGATCCAGTTATTAAAAACGAAAAGAATAAGGAATGATTTTATGAATAAAGAGAAGGTTTTAGATAGTTTGTCTTTTGTTGTAGGAGCAATTACGATAGTATGTGCTGTTATACTTAAAGATAATATTGTTATGGCAGGCATAGTAGCTGGTTGTGGAGCGAGTATTTATGGCTTATTAAAAGCGTTAGGAAAAACAACGTATGGTTATATAATTTTAAGTGTTGGATTAGGTTTAGTTGCTTCATTAACTTTATATAAATTTAGTATATTAGATAGACCTGATGCGTTGACTTTTATGATATGTTTAAGTACATTTTTATTAATGTTAGTGACTTTTATTTTTGATTATCTTAATAGAAAGGCTATATTTAAATTATATAGTTTAAAATGTGAAGCAGAGGTTATTGATTTAGTAAAAAATCCTAATACCAGAAAAGACTACTTTCAAGTAATGTGTAGTTATGAACTTAATGAAAAGTATTATACAGTAGGTACACCTGGATATATAGGGAGATTTATTCCAAAAATGGGAGACAAGATAAATATTTATGTTAATCCGCTAGATAATGCTGATGTTTATTTTGATAAAGATATAAAAGAAAAAATTTATGAAACGTTATTGGGATTGTTTCTGATGCTTGCTTCGTTGATTATTATAATTACTTTATTTATATAGGTGATGTTGATGCAGAGGATAGAAAGGGCTTTTTCGTTACTTCATGAGCTAGATAAAATATATAAAAGTGTAATTGATGATTCACTTGAAGGTATTTCGGATATTGATGGTTTGATTGCACAAATGCTAGAATTTGAAAATGTAAATGTTTATCAGGATGAAGAACGAGATATAATTACAGCTATTATAAAAAGTTTTTCGTTGAAGATAGAATTAATTAATAAAATTATTGATTTTAAAAAAGATATTTCAGAAAGAATGGAAAATATAAGAAATGAATTCAAGCTTTTAGAAGCTAGAAGGTTTGAAATTGTTAATAATTATGTGATTGGTACAGTAAAAAAAGAAGATATAGATTCTTTCGAAAAAGTGTTTTTAAAGTTTAGAAATAAGCTGTATGCTATACCAATTAGTGATAACAATATAATGGAAATAGCAAAAATGAAAAGTAAAATACAGCACTTTGAAACGGAAGTTTTAGAAGATGAAGAGCTTTTAAGGGTTGCTTACTCAAATAGTAATTAGTTATATAGAAAAGTTATATCAGAATAATTTTTCTTTTTTTTTACCATAATAATGTTATAATTAGTACATTCCCTTTTAAGAAAGTAGTGAAAAATAATGAAAAAGGAATATTTAGTAGTTGCTGTAATACTAATGATTCTTGGGATAAATTGTCCTAAGGCATTAACAGTAGGTGACTGCAAAGTATTAGCTTCATTTAAATTAAGCTCAAGTTTAGATGAGGAAAAATATATTTGTAAAGGTAACAAATATGGTGAAGTTACTGATGACATTTACTATTCAGGTAGTGGGAACACTATTGTTATGAATAATTTAAATGCTTATTACTTTACCAACTGGGATGAATATGATGTAACAATAGACTTACATGGTAAGAATAATGTTTCAATGTTACATATAAGTGATTCTAAATTTAAAGTAAGTGGTAGTGGGTCTTTAAAATTTAAACAAAATTCTTTTGTAAAAAAAGTTATAAATGGGGAATCTGTTTATCAATATGTTTATAAAGATAAAGCAGTATTAAACGAAGATAAAAAAATATATGAGGGAACGACATTAGAATTTGAAGAAAACTATGAATTGCTAAGAGAAATAAATAAGTTACCAGAAGAATATAATTTAGAAGATTATGTTAAGATAAGTGCGACTGATTATACAAAGATGACTAGTGTAGTAGTTACGGAGTCGTGGATTAGTCAACATATTGAGACAGAACTTAATACTTCTTTGATAGATGGTTTTGGATATATTGAGTATATAGAACCTAAAGAAGATGAATCGAAAGAGAATAAAAAAGAAGAAACTAAAATAGTAAATAAAAATAGTACACAACTAGAAACAGATAATGTAATTTTAATTTCAAATAAAAAATTAAAGAAACAATATAAATTAAAAGAAGAAAATCTTAAAGAAAAAGAAGTAGCAACTAAGGTTACTCAATCAATTGAGGATAAAGACTTAGTTAGTTTCTATGATGTAAGTGTCTATAATGGTAAAAAAGAAGTTTCTATGAAAAATGGAAAATATACAATTAAAATTAAATTAGATAGTGACATAGATAGTTATGAAAACTACCAAATAATCTATGTTAATGATGATGGAGAAATTAAAGAATATATTGATGGTGTAATCGAAGATGGTTATATTGTTTTTGAGACAACTCACTTGAGTCAATATGGTGTTATTGCTAAACCAGTAGAAGCCGATATTGAGTTGGATGTTGATATAATTAACCCAGTTAAAAAAAATAATATCAACTATGGAAATATATTTAAAATATCTATATTGTTGTTCATTGTTATTACAACTATTTGTTTAATTACTTTTATACTATTAAAGAGTGACTTATTAAGTAAGAAAAAGAAACGTAAAAGAAAGAGAGCTTGAGTTATTAAAGCTCTTTTTCTTTTGTAATTATTTTTGTTAGATAGCGAGATGTGATATAATAATTTTGGTGTTAATATGAAATATTATTTATATTATTTAGGAATAATCAATTTAGCTGGTTTTATTTATTATGGAATAGATAAAATGTTAGCTAAAGGAAAGAGTAAGAATAGAATAAGTGAAGCTTGGTTATTGTTACTTGGTCTTGTTGGAGGTTCACTAGGTAATATATTAGGTATGCATATGTTTAGACATAAGACTAAGAAAATAAGATTTTATTTGGTAAATTTTTTATCTTTAGTTATTTGGACTTTTTTTAGTATTATGTGTTTTATAAATAGGTAGGAGAAATAATTATGGAGATGAAAGTACATTTACACTCTGACGTTTTTGAGATAGTTAAGAGTGGGGTTAAAGATATAGAAGTTAGAGTAAATGATGAAAAAAGGAGAAAACTTAGAGTTGGAGATACATTAGTATTTTTGAAAAGGCCTTTAGAAGATGAAGAGATACGTGCTAAAGTAGTTGGTTTAGAATATTATGATTATTTTGAAAATTTAGTAGATAATTATGATATGAAAAGAATATATTTGGAAGATTATACTAAAGAAATGTATCTAGAGGAAATGGCAAGATTTTATACTTTAGAAGAGCAGGAAAAAGATGGTGTAGTTGCCATTCTATTTGAGAAGGAGTAATCATGAAAAGAAGTGCAGGTATTTTACCTTATCGATTAAAAGATGGAATTATAGAAGTTTATTTGGAGCATCCTGGGGGACCTTATTGGGAAGGAAAAGACTTGTGGAGTATTTGCAAGGGTGAATACAAAGAGGAAAAAGCGATAGATGCAGCGATAAGGGAATTTAATGAAGAAACGAGTTTTACAATAGATAAAGATGAATTATTTTTTATTGGCTCTATAAAGTTAGATTCAACTAATAAATTAGTTACTGTATTTGGGACTAACAAGAATTTTGATGCGAGCAAAATGAAATCTAATACTTTTATGTTAGAATGGCCTAAAGGTAGTGGAACATTTCATGAATTCCCGGAAATGGATGAGGGGAAATGGTTTAAAGTTGATGATGCTTATAAAGTAATTTTTAAGGGTCAAGAAAAGATTTTAGATAAATTAGTAGATATAATTAGTGATACTTTAAAATAAAATATTATGGTAAACTAATGTTTAGGTAGGGTGATGTTATGATACCATTAAGTATGGTTTTCTTGCTTTTTTTAATATATGCTTTCTTAGGTTGGTGTATGGAAGTTTGTGTAGCTTTACATGATGAAAAGAAATTAATAAATAGAGGTTTTTTAATAGGACCAATATGTCCAATTTATGGAGTTGGAGTAGTTTTAATGCAGATTTTACTTTATAGATATATGGATGATCCAGTAGTGCTATTTGTAATGGCTGTGTTAGTTTGTTCATTTTTGGAATACTTTACAGGATATATAATGGAGAAATTATTTAAAGCAAGATGGTGGGATTATTCTCATAAGAAATTTAATATTAATGGAAGAATATGCTTAGATAATTTAGTAGCTTTTGGAGTACTTGCGTTGTTTGTTATGTATTTAGGGAATCCTTTCTTTTTAAATGTTTTTAGTAAAATTAATATTGTTTTATTAAATGTAGTCGCTGTAATACTTTGTATTTTATTAATTATAGATGTTTGTATTTCTTTTAAAATTATTAACGGATTTAAACATGTAACTAATTCAGTCAAAAAGGATAATACTGAAGAGATTACTAAGAGAGTTAGAGAGATGCTTATTAATCGAGGTGGATTGTATAAAAGACTTGTTTCAGCATTTAACTTTGAAACAAGTGAAATGTATTTAAAAGAATTGACAGCTAAAGTAAAGACTAATATAAATAAAGCAGTTCTTTCTTTAGAAGAGGAAAAGAATAAAAAAATAAAAGAAATTACTAAAGAATATAATAGTAGGATAGATGATATAAAAAGAAAATTTGATGGTCAAAAAAATAATAGTAGTAAAAGAAAACAAAAAACAAAAGAAAAAGACGAAGTAAAAGAGAATAAAGTAAAAAAGACAGATAATAATAAAAATAAAGAAATTAAATAAAAAGTAGATGATAGAAATGTTGTTTAAAGGTGGAAATAATAAAAGTGTATTTGATAAAATTGATGATTACTTGGTAAAGCGTGGACATGAACTTGTAATGTCAATTTACTTATCTAATTATAATGGTAATAATATTTATGTAAGATTTGATTATATAAGAAAGTTAGCTGTTTATAAGATTGTTTGGGTTGATTTAAATTTCTTTGATGAAAAACATATTGAGGATTTTATTAGTATTCAAATGGTTACTAAATATTTATCGTTGAAAATTGTGGAAGTAATGAATAAGATTGAATATGATAATAGTTATAGTTTAGATGACGATATAATGGGAGATAGAGTTGAAATACTTAGCTATTTTAAAGAAGAACCTAGAGAATTTATTTTTGATAGATTTTTACCATTAGAGTGGGAACAATTAATTGATCCGTTAGCTTTAATATTTTCATATTTGCCTAGAAGTATGGAAGTTTTCTTACAAGAAATATTTGCTAAATTTGATGGAACAGAAGAAAAATTCAATTATACAAAACCGATTAAGTTTGATTTGTTGAATGGAGATTCCTTAAAAATGTTTAGAGCAGTTAGTATAGAGGCTGGGACAAGACTTTATGATAGTGGGAAGGTTACTTTTTTAGAGAAGGTTGATAATAAGTATCTGGCAATTGTGGAAGATAATGGACCACATTTAATATTGTTACAAAGTATTGATAATGAATATGTCTTGATGTGGTGTGATTGTAAAGCCAGCTATTATTGTAAACATATATATGCTGCTTTATTAGCTTTAAGAAACAAGAAATTTAATAGTTTCTACAAAGTTAAATATGTTGGCAAAGAGGAAACTTTGTTAGAAAAAGTTACTTTAGGGACATTTTATTATGCATTTGGAATAGTAGATGATAAAATCTTGTTGGTTACTAGCGATGGTAAGTGGTTTCCGACTCAAATTATTCAGAATGGTAAATGCGTTTTTGAAGTTATTGAAGATGATGATGAATGTACTTTATCTAAGGAGTTAGAGAAGTATAAAATTAAGTAAGGCACTTTTAAGGTGTCTTTTTTTTCGTGATATAATCTTGTGTATGATATAATAAGATAAGTAGGTGGTACAATGTTCGGTTATGAAAATTTTAAAGCTAAGATGCAAAGAAATAGCGAAGAGAAGGTACAAAATGTTCTTTATGCTTCTTGGTATGGTAATACAATTTATGTTTTTTTAATAATGGTAATATTTATTAATTTTATTGGAATTTTAATGGGACGTATGGGTGTTGATAGAGTTTTATTTGTATGTGTTTATTTTTTTATAGTGTTTGCAGCAGGAGTATATGTAGGAACAAGGAAAGCAGGATTAGCATTAAGTGAGTCAAGAGTGACTTATGTTCGATTTAGACATTTTGGATTTAGAGAAAAAGAAGTATTTGAGATTCCTTATGAAAAGATTAAATCTTTAACTGTAGTTAAGTTTTTAAATGTAAGATTGGTTAAGATGTCTTTTATATCGAATACTGGTAGATTTGAAAGAGTTAAGTTTTTATTTAGTTCTTTTCTTGTTGGACCTGGTAGTGGTGATTTTAAACGCGATGGCGAAAAAATATATAATAGGTTAAGAGAGTTACAAAAAGTTATTGATAGAGGTGATTTTTAATGTTACAAATAAAAAATTATAGTTTAGAGTATGTAGAAGGTAAAAGAGTAATAAATAATCTTAATTTGTCTGTTAGAGAAGGAGATATCTATGCATTTGTAGGAAGAAATGGTGTAGGTAAGACGACAACAATAAAGTCGATTGTAGGGATTAATCACATAACTGAGGGGGATATACAATTAGATAAAATAAGTATTTTAAAAGATCCTTTAAAATATAAGAGTATGATAACTTATGTACCAGATAATCCTATTCTTTATGAATACTTAACTGGGGAACAATATCTTAATTTTATTGCAGATATTTATGAATTAACGTATAAAGAAAGAGAAGAAAGAATAAAAGAATATGCTGAGAAGTTTGAATTATTTAATGAACTTGGAAATCTAATAAATAGTTATTCTCATGGAATGAAACAAAAATTAGTTTTAATTGGAGCTTTTATGCATGATCCCAAAATGTATGTTTTAGATGAACCTTTTGTAGGTTTAGATCCTAAAGCAACCTATGTTTTAAAGGAGATTTTAAGAGAGAAAGCTCGTGAAGGAAAAATAATATTTTTTTCAACACATGTTTTAGATGTGGCAGAGAAACTATGTAATCGAATTGCGATAATAAAAGATGGTAAATTAATAGTAGATGGAGATATGGATAGAATTATAAAAGATAAAACTTTAGAAGAAACATTTATGGAGCTAGTTGTCGATGAATAAGTTTTTTAAGTTAGTTTGGGTTAATTTACTTGGTCTTTTTGATATAAATAAAATACTTGTGGCAAGAAGTGAAGGAGTTAAGAGTAATTTAGAAAAGAAAACTATAATCACAGGTATTATTGCAGTTATTTATGGTTTTATCCTATATCGATTGTTTATCTGGTTTAATTTTGAAGATAAGTTTTTGATACTTAGTTTAGGATTTTTGATAAGTAGTTTATTATGTTTCTTTATGAATTTATTTATAATAGAACCAATAATTTTAAAAAATAATGATAATGAGATGTTGTTTTCATTACCAGTTACAATAACGCAGATATTATTTAGTAAATTGTTTATTATTTATTTAAGAAATATGTTGTTTGTTAGTATTATAATGATTTCATCTTTCTTAAGCTATGGATATTTTGTTAAAGATATGGGAGATACTTTTGTATTGATGGGAATTATAAGTACTTTAATGATTCCTTTAATACCGATAGTTTTATCTACTATTGTGGTTTATGTTAATGATTATTTTAAAATTAGAAGTAATAATAGTAAGTTATTTAAGATATGTAGAAGTTTTATTATTTTATTAGTTATATTAGGTATAGTATTTTTGCTTAGTGGAATAAGAAGTAACGATGTTAATGAAATATTTTCTTCCGTAGTAAGCAAAGGACATTTAATTTATTTTGTTAGTTGGTTATTTGATAAAGCTCTTTCTACAACTAATTTATTTTGGTTTTTGATTTTAATTGGGATATCTTTTGTAACGATTTATTTATATACTTTAATTGTTTCAAATAATTATTTGAGAATTTGTTCTTTATTAAAAGGACATAAAAAGAGTGAAGCTTTTGTTTATAAGAAAAATCTTAATTTACATAGTTTTTTTGGAATGGTAAGAAAAGAGATTATATATTTATTTAATAATAAGTTTTACTTGTTTAATTCTTATGGAATTATGTTCTTGTTTAGTGTATTATTGTTTGTTGCATTTAATTTATTTGACATTAGTCGTTTTTATGAAATTGAGAATTTTAAGTTTTATCTTAATTTGTATGTTCCAACTCTTTTAGTTCTTTTTGTTAATATGTCAGGTTCAGCAGTTTCTTCTGTTAGTTTAGAGAAAAAGAACATAGATATTTTAAGAACTATGCCAATTAGTATGGCTCAGATATTGGGGGCTAAATGGTTGATAAATGTACTAATTGGAAGTGTTTTTGTTCTAGTTAATGGAAGTATAGTTTGGTATTATCTAGATTTAAGTAAGTGGAGTGTTATGTTTAGTTATTTAATCCCTTTTGTTTCACTGATGTTTATAAGTTTAGTTGCAATCATATTGGATTATCGTTTTATTGAAAAAGTTGAAACAGATGATAACGCAATAATTAAACAAAGATTTATAGGTATGGTACCACCATTCTTAGCTATTATAATTGGTATAGGGCCTTTGTTTATAGCGGCTTACAAGAAGTATAAGTTGTTGCTTGGAAGTTACGTATTAGCGATGTGTATTGGTATGATAATCTGTTTAATTTATTTACTTATTTCAAGAGAAAAGCTGTTAGAAAATTTGAATAAAAATTAAGCTTGACTAGTTTTTAAAGCATTTAAAGTAATTCGTATTTTGAGTTGCTTTAAATGCTTTTTTCTGTTTAAAATTTGTATGGTCAATGATATAATAGAAGATGAAAGATAAGAATAGAAGGTGTGCTATGAATTACGATAAAATTGTAGTTGGGGCAGGTATTAGTGGACTTGTTAGTGCAGTTACTCTATTACATGCTGGATATAAAGTATTACTTTTAGATGAACATAATAATGTTGGAGGTATGTCTAAAAGAAGAAGAAAAGGTCGCTTTGAGTTTGGAGGATCAATGCATGATCTTTATTTAAGTAAAGCTGATGAAAATTATACTATAAAAAATGTTTTGAAAAAATGTAAAATAAAAGATAATTTAGAATGGTCTAGTTTGCCTTTTTTAGGTCGACTAATTACTGATGATTTAGATGTAACTTTGCCATTTGGAATTGATTCTTATATTGATCAAATAGAAAGTATAGTTCCTGATTCGAAGAATTCTTTAGAAATATTTTTTAATTTAGCTTTAGAATGTAAGGAAGCTTTAAATTATATAAATCAAAATATTTACGATATTGATTACGACTATTTAAAAAAAGAATATAATAATTTTACGAGAATTGCCAATACTTCAGTTAGTAAGGTAATGGACGCAATTGGTGTTCCTTTAAAGGCTCAAGAGTTAGTAAATGCGATGTGGATTCTATGGGGGAGTAGCGAAACGGAGATATCTTTTGTAACTTATGGAGTATTTTTATATAACTCCTTAAGTGAAGGGTTACGTGTTTTGAATCATGGAACTTATGATGTAGCTATGTGTTTGGCGAATCATTTCTTAGAATGTGGAGGAACTTTAAAATTAAATAGTAAAGTAGATAAGCTTTTAATTGATGATGGAAAAATAAATGGAGTAAAGTTAGTAGATGGAACAAGATATTACTCTAATCATGTTGTCGTTAATTCTAATGAGAGATTAGTTTATGGAAATTTAGTTAGTTTGGAAGATGTACCACAAGATGCTTTGAAAAGTATAAATCAAAGGGAGTTCGGTGGAAGAACATTTACAATACATTTAGGATTGAACAGAACAGCTTTAGAATTAGGTTTAGATAATTACTTATATTTTTTATATGATTCAATGGATACTGATGTAGAATATAAGAGAATGCAAAGTATAAATTGTACTAATCAGGTTGCTATTGTTCATAATAATGCTAATAGAAATGCTAGTGAAGAAGGTACTTGTTTCATTACTTTGAGTACAGTTTATTTTGGAAATGTTTATTCTAAATATGTGATGAATGAAGATATTAGAAAATTAGAACAAGAGATAGCGTATAATTTGATAAAGGCTTTTGAAGAGTTTACGAAAATTAATATATCTGGTTTTATTGAAGAGATGGAAATTTGTAGTCCTTTAAATAATGCTCAAAAAAGCGGTTATTATGATGGAGCTGATTATGGTTTTGCATTAAGAGGTTTGGATGATATATTACCAAGAATGTTAAGTAAGAAAAATGAGAAATATATAGAAGGTTTAGAAATAGTATCAGGGTTTGATGGTGATGTTTATCATTATGCTTCTTCTTATGCAGTTGACTTAAGAGATGAGTTTAAAAAAATCAAAACTGGTGGTGAAGAATAATGGAAAAATTAGATAGTCTAAAGAATTTTGATGAAAAAAAGTTAGCTAAATTAGGTAAAGAACGTAAAGAATGGTTAAGTAGTGGAGAAGATAAGGTTATTAAAGGAACAACAGAGATAAATAAATTAGCTGATTCGATGTTTCAAGAAAAGATTATTGTTAAAGTAAAAGCAATCTTAAAGGAAAATGAAAACTTTAAAACAATAGTATTAAGCAGTTTAGAAGGACAAGAATTGCCAACGTTTAAAGCGGGACAAAGAATAGCTGTTACAATTACTAAAAACGATAAGGAATATACAAGTTCTTTTAGCTTATCTAGTAATCCTGTTAGAGCAACAAATGGAGAATATCAGATTACATTTAAATACGATGAAAATGAAGCTGTTTCTGAGTATTTGTTTAATGAAGTAAAGAAAGACGATATAGTTGTTATTTCTGGACCTTTTGGAGATTTTTATTATAGTTCTTTAATTGATGAAGAGAATGTAATAGCAATTATTAGTGATAATGGTATTGCACCAATTATGGCGATGGCTCAATCAATTATAAGTGGAATAGAAGATTTTAATTTAACAATATTTTATAGTGAGAAATATGAGTCTGATTTGATATTTAAAGAGGAACTACTTGAATATGCAGAGTCATCTAATAAAATAAAAGTAAATTTTGTTTTAAGTTCTGATGTTAAAGAAGATATGATGAATGGTTTTGTATCTTTAGATAAAATAAGAAAAGAATATGTTGAAGGTAAAACAAGTTTCTTTGTTGCAGGTAGTGAAGGATTGCTTAAGTATTTAGATAACGAGTTAAAAAGTTTAAAGTTACCTAAGAAGTTTATTAAATATGATAGTTTTTTGCCTAGGTGTAATATAAAAAAGACACGTAAATATAATTTAACTATATATATTAATGATTTAAAATATGAAGTTCCATGTTATAATAATAAAACAATTATTAATGCGATATATGAAGCAGGAATAAGTATACGTAGTAGATGTCATAATGGAACTTGTGGATTATGTAGAAGTGAACTTGTTAAGGGTGAAGTAAAAATTGTTAATGATAAGAGAATTAAAGCAGATAAAACATATAATTATATTCATCCTTGTTCCACTTATCCTCTTAGTGATATCGAGATAGTTGTTAGATAGAGTGATCTAATATGAAAGAAAAAATACAAAATAAATATATTGCATGGGGATTGACTTTGTTTTGTGTATGTTCTGCACTTATATTGTTATTCTTCGTAATATATAGATGGGATTATATATTTTCATTTATTAAGACTTTGTTTAATATATTAATGCCTTTTATATATGGTTTTGCAATTGCATATCTTATGAATCCTGTTGTTACTTTCTTTGAAGTTAAAGTATATAAGAAATTGATTAAGAAGATTACGAAAAAAGAAGTAAAAAATAAAACAGCGAGAATTTTATCATTAGTAACTAGTACAGTAATATTCTTAGGATTGTTAATAACTTGTATTAGTTTCTTATTCCCAGAGATTTTGAAAAGTTTACAAATGTTAGTAACTAATATGAATGTATATCTTTCTAATACAAAAGAAATGATAATCGATTTATTTGGTGGTAGTGAAGAGATTAGAACTTTAATTAATGAGAATTATGGAAGATTTTCAGAATTTTTAAATACATGGTTAAATAATGGGGTATTTAATGATGCAATGACTATACTAAGTAATGGTATATTCGGAACACTTAAAGTTATTTATAATTTTGTGATAGGGTATATTATTTCTATTTATGTATTGTTTGATAAAGAAAAGTTTAAAGCACAAATTAAGAAGTTATTGTATACTATTTTTGATAATGATAGAGTTAATGTTATTATTGAAAACACACTATATACTGATAAGATATTTGGCAATTTCTTTAGTGGAAAGTTGATAGATAGTTTAATTATTGGTGTTATATGTTTTGTATTTATGGTAGCATTTAATATGCCCTATGCTTTGATTGTAGCAGTTATTGTTGGTGTAACAAATATTATTCCTTATTTTGGACCATTTATTGGGGCGATACCAAGTGCATTTTTAATTTTATTGGTAGATCCAGGCGCTTGTATTGTATTTTTAATATTTATAACAATCTTACAACAGATTGATGGTAATATTATCGGTCCTAGAATATTAGGTGGAAGAATTGGTTTAAGTAGTTTCTGGGTATTGTTTTCATTATTAATATTTGGGGGACTATTTGGTTTTGTTGGAATGTTATTAGGTGTACCAATATTTTCAATCATTTATTCTTTTGTAAATGGTTTAATTAAAAAAAGATTAGAAAGTAAAAATTTGCCTGTTGATAGTAAAGATTATGAGAAGCTAATTAGTGTTGATGAGAAAACAGGAAAACCAATTTATATTAAATAAGAAGACGAAGAAGAATTTTATAATTCTTCTTTTCTTTTCATAAAAAAAGCTAGATGATATAATAGGAAGTACGAAGGAAGATAGTATATGAGTAAACATGAGCTAGAATTAGTTGAACTAACTAATATGTGTATGATTAAAGATGAAAAGACGCAAAAAGTATTAGTACAAGTTAGGGATAAAAATGACTGGGATGGTATATCTTTTCCTGGCGGACACGTAGAAGTAGGGGAAGCAATAGTTCCTTCCGTTGTTCGTGAAGTAAAGGAAGAAACAGGTCTTGCTATTTCTAATGTTATTCCTTGCGGATTTAAAGATTGGTATGATTATAAAAAAAATAAAAGGTATTTGGTAGTATTTTTTAAAACTTCTACTTTTAGTGGTGAATTGCTTGCTAGGAGTCATGAAGGTATTAATATGTGGATGAGTGTTGATGAAATAAGAAAATCGCAGACTGCATCTGATTTTAAAGAAATGCTTGATCTATTTTTAGGGGAATCTGATAAAAGTGAGTTTTTCTATATTGATAATCAACTCGATGATGAGAAAGAACGATGGGAGAAAAAGTTTTATTAGATAAGGAAGATGTTTATGAATTTTTATACGCCAAAAGAAGTAATGTATTTGATGGATAATATTAAATATGGTTGGTATGATGATGAAGGAGTTTTTTATAGTAATTTAAGTAGTAATAATTGTTCTAAATATAAGCTTAAGAATCCGAAAGATATTATAACAAGAAGAGCTGGAATATGTTGGGATCAAGTTGAAGTCGAAAGATTTTACTTGAGTAATCATGACTTAAATATAAAGACTGTTTTTATGTATTATGAGGATGGTATAAATGATGAGTCTCACACCTTTTTAACTTATCAAATAGGGAATAAGTTTTATTGGTTTGAGCATGCTTGGGAAGAGTACGCTGGTATTCGTCAATATAATGAGATGAGTAGTTTATTGCAAGATGTTAAATATAAGTTTACTGCTAATTTGATGGTCGATAATTATAGGGATGAAAAGATTCATTGTTATATATACAAAAAACCTAGAGAAAGCTTAAATGTTGCTGAATTTTATGAGTTTTGTAAGCAAGGTGAAAAGGTTGATTTATGAGAAATGAAATATTAAAAAATTTGGAACTTCAATTACCAAAGGAAGAGTATGAAAAAATCAAAAATAAAAATATTCATTTAGGTATTTTTAGTGAACCATGTCTTAGTTTTATGTTAAATGGTAAGAAAACTATTGAATCAAGAATCAGTAAAAATAGAATTGCTCCTTATCAAAGAATTTCTCAAGATGATATTGTAGTAATAAAAAAATCTGGTGGAGGATTAGTTGCTTATTTTACAATTAAGAATATTATTTTTTTTGATTTAAATGAAATTAGTATTAACGTAATTAAAGAAAAATATAATAAGGAATTATGTGTAAGTAATGAATTTTGGGAACAGAAGAAGGATTCTTCTTATGCAACTTTAATATTTATAGATAAACTTGTTAAATTGGAATCTTTTAAGATAAATAAAAAAGGTATGCAGACTTGGATAGTTTTGAATAAATAAAAACATAATCAATGTGATTATGTTTTTTAGATTTCGTTATTTTTAATTTTTTCAACAAGACCATAAACCATAGAAATACGAGTTGGAATTATATATTTTGCTTCTAAAATATCAGCAAGTGATTTTACGCATAGACGCATTCCACGAGCTCCACGCCACCATCCATCGTTGTTTGTTCTTTTACATATTTCATCTAGAGAAGTTTCATAAAAGAATTTGCGGTCTAGAATATCCATGGTTTCAACATCTAAGGAATAAGGTTGTAGGGGATTTTTATAAAATTTATTACTTTCAACAGGATAATTCAGTTCTTCATAATAATAGATATAGTCACCACCAGCTAAAATTAAAAGGTCTGCTTTATTTTTAGGAATATTAACTAACTTTTTAGTTTCTTTGACCATAGTATCATAGTCAGTTGAAGCTTTATCTGTTCTTAGTTCAGGGAACATATCCGTTGTATCCATAGCTCCAAAGGGTGAATTAGCTTTCTCGATAATATGTCCATTTTCAACTATAGATAACTCTGTTGATCCTCCACCACCAATCATAACAGCAATTTTATCTTTATAGTCGATGTTAGCAACAGCTCCGTAAACAGTAAATTCATTTTCCATATCAGGTGTTACAATTGTAAAATCAAGTCCTGTATTTTCTCTCCATTCTTTGTACCATTCATCTTGTTGTTCATTAGTTAAATTTCTGAAAATACTTGTTCCGAATACATAAGTTTTTTCTAGCTTGTTAGTATTAACAAAGTCAAATAACTCTTTTTTATCTTCATCTGTTATTTTATTTGCAACTTTATAGTGATTCTTTAGTTCAATAGTGCGACGTCCTAAATCTATAACTTCATCATTTTCATAAAGATAGGCTTTAGAGTTTGTACTACCAATTTCAATAATTATAAATTTTTCCATAAATATGTTCCTCTCCTATATAAGTTCATTTTATCATAAATGGATGTCATCTATTATATTAATAAATTATAATAAGTCAGTTTGTGATGAAAAAAAGTTATTTGTTGTTGGTAGTTTTGATTGTTATAATATGATGACAGAGAAGAGGAAGTATAAAAGATGGAAATAAATAGTGAATTACAGAAATATATAGAAAATAATATATTAACAGAATATAGTAAAAATGATGAAGGACATAATTTAGAACATGCAATGTATGTAATTAGAAGAAGTCTTATGTTTGCTAATAATGTAGATGGTATTAATTATGATATGGTTTATACTATTGCAGCTTATCATGATGTAGCCGTATATGTTGATAGAGATAACCATGAGAAGTTATCTGGTGAGAGGTTATACAATGATTCTAAGTTAAGAGATTTCTTTAGTGAAGATGAAATAAAGATAATGAGTGAGGCAGTAGAAGATCATAGAGCTAGTTTAGAGACAGAACCTAGAAGTGTTTATGGTAAGATTGTATCTTCAGCTGATCGCAATGTTGATTTAGAATTACCTTTAAAGAGAACTTTGAGCTATAGAATGAGACTTGAGTTAGGAATGTCAATGGATGAAGTGTTAGAAGAATCTAGACAACATTTAATGAGTAAGTTTGGCGAAAAAGGTTATGCTAAAGAAAAAATGTATTTTGAAGACTCAGAATATCGTTTATTTTTAGAAGATATAAAAAGATTAACGCAAGATAAGGAAGAATTTAAAAGAAAATATATTGAAGTTAATCATCTTGAAGGAATATTTGATAATGATGATATAGATGATCGTTTAAAGAATATATTTATGTTAGTAAGAAAGCATAATCCTGAAATGTCTTTAGATAGTTTGTTATGTGCAGTATATAAAAAGAGTGAATTAAATGAATCTTTTGAGAGCGTTAAGAAAAGAATTTTAGAAGCTTGTGGAATAGATGAATTTGAATATTATTTAAGTGATGTTAATCCAAAGTTAAGAGAATATGTTCAGAATAGTATTTTTCCTAAATACGAAGATAATGATAAAGCACATGGAATTATTCATATAAAAGAAGTAATTAGAAGAGCTTTTGCTTTAAATGAAACTTTAAAATTGAATTTAGATAAAAATATGATTTATGCAATTGCGGCTTGTCATGATTTAGGAAAATATATTGATCATACAATTCATGAAAAAATAGCTGCCAATATTTTTATAAATGATGATAAAATGAAAGAATTCTTCAGTGATGAAGAGAGAACTATAATAAAGGAAGCTATAGAAGATCATCGTTCATCTAAAGATGATGAACCAAGAACAGTTTATGGGAAGTTGATATCTTCAGCTGATAGAAATACGAGAATTGAAATAGTATTTATCAGAAGTTTCTTTGTAGCTAAGGAAAGACAACCTGAAAGTAATATAGAAGATTATTTAGATTATACTTATAAAAGATTATCTAAGAGATATGGAGAAGAAAATCCAGAAAATATGTTTTATGAAGATGAGATATATCAAGTATTCTTAAGTGATATGAGAGATTTACTTAAACACGAGGAAGAATTTAAAGATTTGTATTGTAAAATAAATCATATTACTGATAGAAGTAAGACAGTCGACTTCTATGAAGGAGAAGTTAATTATATAAAAAAGTATAATAGAGGTGGTAATAGTGATAAATAATGAATTAAAGAAATACATTGAGGAAAATATATTTCCTATATATGAAAGATTTTATTCACATGGAATGTTACATGTGAATAATGTTATAAATAATGCGTTGATGTTAGCTGATTGTTATGATTTAAATAAGGATATGTGTTATGTAATGGCTAGTTATCATGATGTTGGTTTGAAGATTGATAGAGCTAATCATGAAAAAGAATCTGGAAAAATTTTTATAGAAGATGATGCTATGAAAAATTTTTTTAATGACGAAGAACGAACGATTATAAAAGAAGCTATAGAAGATCATAGAGGTTCAAGAAAAGAAGAACCAAGAAGTATTTATGGTAAAGTTTTGTCTGATTCTGATAGAGATTTTGATATTGAGTTATTAGCAAAAAGACAATTAGCAACTTCTGTAAAAAATTATCCTGAATTAAAGACAGGATTAGAACATTTTGAACGTTGTTATGCTTATATAAGTACGAGAATTAATGGAGAAGGCCATTTCAATCTTTGGACTAATAATCCAGAGTTGGTGAGACAAAGAGAAATTTTTGAAAAGCAATTTTTAGATAAAGAGTATGCTAAGAAGATTTATTTGGATGAATATGCACGAATTGAGGCAGATGGAACTATTGGTAAAATAATAAATTATTATGAAGATTATTAGTATGATATAATAAATATAGGTGATATTATGGATGAGGTTATAAAAAAGATAAAAAATAACATGGAAATAAAAAATAATTATTTAGCTCCATACGCATGCCTTGATAGTGAATCTTATCGTTTTAAGAATATAATCGATGATGATTTTAGGACACCTTTTTATCGCGATTCTGATAGAATAGTTTATTCTTTATCTTATACAAGATATATGGATAAAACACAAGTGTTTTCGTTTAATGAAAATGATAATATAAGTAAGCGTATGACTCATGTTCAAATGGTAAGTAAGGTTGCTAGAACAATTGGTAGAGCACTAAGACTAAATGAAGATTTAATTGAAGCAGCAGCACTAGGTCATGATTTAGGACATGTACCATTTGGTCATGAGGGTGAAAGAATCCTAAGTCGTATTAGTCAAGAATATGGAGAAGGCTTTTTTAATCACAATGTTCAAAGTGTTAGAACACTTATGAATTTAGAAAATAATGGTGTAGGTAGTAATATATCACTACAAGTGTTGGATGCAATAATGTGTCATAATGGAGAATTAGAGTTACAAGAGTATCGTCCGAAGAAGAAAACAAAAGAAGATTTTTTAAGAGAATATCAAGATACTTATGTAAATAAAAATGCGGTTAAAAATTTAGTTCCAATGACTTTAGAAGGTTGTGTAGTTAGAATATCAGATATTATCGCATATATAGGAAGAGATATTGAGGATGCAATTAGAATGGGTGTTATAAAAGAAGAAGAAATACCAAAAGAAATATCTTCAGTATTAGGGTTAACAAATAGAGAAATAATAAATACTATAAATGTAGATTTAATTAGCCATAGTTTAGGTAAAGATTACTTATGTATGAGTGATGAAGTATTTGAAGCAATAAAGAAATTAAAACAGTTTAACTATGATAATATATATACTAAAGTTAATAGTGCAGAAAGAATTATGTTATATGAAGATATGTTTAGGAAAGTTTTTGAAAAATGTTTAAATGATATAAAAACAAATAATTTAGAAGGTCATATATATACTATTTTCTTAAATGATATGAGTGAAGAATACTTAAATGATACTAGTGATGTGCGAAAAGTAATTGACTACATTGCAGGAATGACAGATGATTTTATCGTTAAAGAATATGAAGATATAATAGGATAACAATAAATTCTAATTGATTTTATATATTTTAAATAATATAATTTAATTAGTAATAATGTAGTGAGGTGAATACTATGAAAGATAGTAATAATAACAAGTTAATGGTTGTTAAGCAGAATGTGAAAAAGACATTCAATGATGGCACTAAATTAATTGTTAGATCAACAAGTAAGTTGAATAAAATAAAAATAGGTGGAATAAATGGTTTACATATCTTAGGATTAGTTCTTTTAATTTTAGTACTTTTCTTAGGATTTAACATTTTTAGCTCTCCTAGCTTAGATTATCCTGTTGTTTATAATAACAACGAAGGTGACTTATATTTAATGGGAGTTAAAGTAGAGTCACAAGAAGATGGAGTAAAATTAGCTAAGAATGAAAGTGCAAGTAATGTAGTATACGCTAATGAGTCAGATAGATATGTATTATTTCAAAAAGAACAAAAATTATATTTATATGATTCTAAAAATAAAGAACAAACAGAAAAGATTATGGATGACGTAATTCAATTTCAATTTACAGAAGACGATAAATTTGTTATAGCTTTAGATAGAGATAAAAATTTGAATGTTTATAACTTTAAAGAGACAATTAAAATAGAGAGTGATGTAGCTGAAATACTAGCTGTTTCTAATAGTAAGATAGTTTATGATAAAGAAGGAAAAATTTACGTAAGAAGTATTAATCCTAAAAAAGATGATAGAAATAAAATTACAGAAGATTATGACAATAGTTTAACTTTTTCTAAAGATGAAAGCAAAGTTCTTTATATAACTGAAGAAAAAGACTTGTATGTTTATAATGTTAAGAAAGAGAAAAATGAAAAGATAGATAGTAATGTTTTATCTTATTATTGTGATAATAATGCTTGTGAAAAAATGTTCTATGTTGAAAATGAAGACGGCAAGACAATAGAGTATTATGATGGTAAAAAGAGTACTAAGGTAGCAAGTGATATTTATAATGTAAATGCAAGTGATACAGATGAGAAGAAGATAGTTTATTCTACTTTAAAAGATGGTAAGTATAGTTTATATTATCAAGTAGTAGGAAAAGAAGAAGCTTTAATCGAAGATAATTTATCTAGTATAAGAACTGTTAGAATTTTTAAGGGAAAAGAAATATATTATATTACTGGTAAAAATGTTGCTAGATATGTGAAGATAAATGGAGATAAAATAGGTAAAGTAACCGATTTAGCAAGTGATGTTACAGGATATTTCCAAGTTTATAAAAATGGATATGCCTTTGTTGGTGATGTAAGTAAAAAATCTAATGGCAATTTATATATGGTTAAGAATGGAAAAGTTAAAAAGATAGATGATACTGTTAATAGTAATACTTTAACTGTTAATAAAGCTGGAAATAAAATTTATTATTTAAAAGACTACGAAACAACTGGAACATTATATGTTACAGATGGTGGTAAGGGTAAGAAAATTGACGATGATGTGTATACTTTAGAATATGTTAATGATAATTTAATATACTATATAAAGGATTATAGTACTTCTAAGTCAAGAGGAGACCTTTATAGATACACTGGAAAGTCAGTAAAAATAGCTGAAAATGTTACAAGAGTAGCAAATGTACCAGTAGTATTTACGTTAGATTAAAAAAGAGGTGTAAAAGACCTCTTTTATTTGTGTAAAGATAAAATAAGTAAAAAAGTACTTAGATATGGTAAAAGATGCTATAATAGTATTACGTTTTAATTTAGATAATTAAATTTGGTGATGGTTTAATTAAAATGATAAATAAAATAAAAAAATGGAGACATAATAAATATAGTGAGGTGGCTTATGGAATATAAAGTATATGATTGTGATAGCTATAGAATTCATACAATAAAAACAGATAAGTTTAAGAATTGTTCTATGGAAATAATGTTTAGAAATAAGTTAGTTAAGAGTGAAATAACTGAGAATAATATGTTAGTTGATATGTTAATGCATTCTAGTAAGAAATATCCTAAAAGAAGAGATGTTGCAATAGAATTAGAAAATTTATATAGTTCTTATATAAGAGGATGTACAACTAGGTTAGGAAATAGCATAGTACTTTCTTTTGTTACAGATTTTTTGAATCCTAAATATTGTGAAGAAGGTTATTTGGAAGATGTAATTGGTTTACCTTTTGAGATGATATTAAATCCTAATGTAACGAATGAAGAATTTGATAAAAGAAGTTTTAATATAATAAAAAATAGAATTAAGAGTGATATTGAATCTTTAAAAGAGAATGCTACAAGATATGCATTTAGAAGAAGTTTAACTAATATGAATCCAGATAGTCCTAGTAGTTACCATATGACTGGATATTTAGATGATTTGGATAGTATTACTCCTTCTAGTTTGGTTAAGACATATCATAATGTCCTAGATAATTATGTTTGTGATATATATGTTATTGGGGATTTAGATATGGAGAAAGTTGTCAGTCTTGTAAAAAAGAAATTTAAGATTAAGACAATAAAGGATGAAAAAATAAATTTATATGTTGATAATAGTGTAAGAAGTAAAGTGCAAGATATTTGTGAAGTAGGTAATTATGAGCAAGATTCTTTTGTAATGCTTTATAATTTAGATAGTTTAACTAAGAGAGAAAGAGATTTTGTAATTCATTTATATAATATTATATTTGGTAATGGTGGATTAACTTGTAAGTTGTATAAATATTTAAGAGAAGAAAACTCTTTATGTTATGTTGTTTCAAGTATGTATCAAAAGTATGATGGCTTACTCATGGTATATGCTGGAATTGATAAGAAGGATAAGAATAAATGCGTTAAGTTAGTGGAAAAAGCGATAAATGAAATGATTAAAGGAGATTTCTTAGATGAAGAGTTAGATAATGCTAAGAAGGCGGTTATATCTTCTATTAAGATGAGTGAAGATACAAATGGTGGTATTATTAATAACTATTTATTTAATGATTTAGATGACTTACCTTTATATGATGAAAGAGTTAAAGAATTTAAGACAGTTACTAAAGAGGAAGTTATGGAGCTAGCTAGTAAGTTAAAGCTTAATACAATATATTTACTTAGTGGGGAGGACAAATAATGCAAGAGATAGTTTTAAAAGGTATTGATGAGAAGATATACTATGAACAATTAGATAATGGTCTTCCTGTATATATGTTAGTTAATGATAAAGTAAACAATTTTTATATGACACTAAGTGCAAAGTATGGATCAATTGATACGGAATATAAATGTAAAGGTGATAAAGAGTGGACGAAAGTTCATAATGGTGTGGCTCATTTTTTAGAACATGTTAATTTTAATGAAGGGGAGAATGAAACAGCTCACGAATATTTTAATAAGCTAGGTAGTTCTATTAATGCCTTTACCACATTTGATTTTACATTGTATGAAGTATTTGCTTCGTCTGAGTTTGAAAAAAATTTAAATCATTTATTAGATTATGTTCAGACTCCTTATTTTACAAAGAAGTTAATTGAAAAAGAGAAAGGGATTATTGTCGAAGAAGTTAAGATGGGTAAGAATAATCCTGGACATAAATTATATTATGGAATGAATGAAGCGTTATTTAAGAAGGATAAGAGAAGATATCCTGTTACTGGGGAAGTAGAAGATGTTAAAGCAACTACTGTAGAAGAGTTGCAAAATGTTTATGATACTTTCTATCATCCAAAGAATATGTATATGGTTATCACTGGTAATTTTAATCCTTATGAAGCGATTGGTATTATTAAAGAAAATCAATCTAAGAAAGAATTTCCTGAATATAGATATCCTGTTAGTAGGTTGGAGAAGGAACCTAGTGGAGTAAATGATGAGTATAAGGAAATCGAAGCTAATGTGGAAATTCCTAAAGTGAAGATTTGTTATAAAATGGCAAAGAGTGATTTTGGAGATATTGATGATAAGTTACTTAATATTTACTTGAGTATTATTTTAAGAAATAACTTTGGTGTTACTTCAACTCTAAGAGAAGATTTGCTTGAGAAGGAACTTGTTGTTGCAATCGGTGCTGGTCGTGATATCTTTAAGGATGTTGTAACGATTGAAATTAATGTTGAGACAAAATATCCAGATCAAGTTATTCCAATTATTAAGGATAAGATGGAACATTTAGAATTAACTGAAGCTGATTTGAAACGAAGAATTCGATGTAATATAGCAGCTTTAATCAATGATTTTGATGATATAGAATATGTTAATACAGATATTGTTGATCAACTTATTACATATGGTAAGGTGTTTGATGATATGTATGATAAGTACAATAGCATGAAGTTAAAGACTGCGAAGGAAGTAATGAGTAATATTAAGTTAGATAATTCTAGTACTGTGTTATTAGTTCCTTTTAAAAATTAAGTTAATAAAAAACTATAGATTGATAGAAAGTCTATAGTTTTTTATTAACTAAAAAACTTCACATAATGTGAAGTTTTAAAGTTACTATCTGTTGTAGTACTCAACGATAAGTGTTTCGTTAACTTCTGCGTTAAGTTCAGATCTATCAGGTAATCTTAATAATTTACCAGACATAGTTTTTTGATCGAATTCAACATATGCAGGACGAGAAACACAAGTTTCAACTGCTTCTTTAATAGCTGGATGTTCTAAAGAATTTTCTTTAACAGCTATAACATCACCAATTCTAACTTGGTATGAAGGAATATCAACTTTAACACCGTTTACAGTAATATGTCCATGATTAACTACTTGTCTAGCTGCTCTTCTAGTTTTAGCTAAACCTAAACGATAAACCATGTTATCTAATCTAGATTCTAGTAAGCAAAGTAAGTTGTAACCAGCTTTACCTTCTTTTTTAGCAGCTTTATCAAATAATTTATGGAATTGTTTTTCATTTAATCCATACATTAATCTGATTTTTTGTTTTTCAGCTAATTGGATACCATATTCACTTGATTTTCTTCTCTTGTCATTTCCATGAGCTCCAGGAGCATATGGACGTTTAGCTAATTCTTTTCCATTTTCAAGGATAGAGAAACCTAAACGACGAGATTTTTTGTAAACAGGACCAGTATATCTTGCCATTTATAATTCTCCTTTCTATATATTTTATGATATATAGGGTTGCTATTTTAAAATTATAGGGAGTTTATTTTGATATTTTTTCTAAGGCAGCCTTAGATACTCATACACCTTACGGCAATAAACACATTAAAATTTTAGTAATAGCGCTGCCAAATACATCGCATAATTAATTATACATTAAATATAGAAAAAGTCAAATGAAACCAGACTTTATCAAGGAAAATTGTTATTTAATGCTTTATGTTGCTATATCTAATATTTATAATGGTATAACTAAATGTTGTGTTTTATAGAAAAAATAATTGGATATTTATATTTAGTTAAATTTTTGATGTAAAAAATAGAGATATAATAGGGGGAAAATAAATAATATTCTTTTTAAGAAAATTATAGTTTAACTTTAAGTTTTTGTATAAAAAAAACATAAATTAGTTAGTTTTACATGAATTCTATAATGTGCTATTTTATTTCTTGATACATTTATTGCAGGTGTTTCTCCTTCTAAATAATGGCTAAAATCTTTAATGGGGGTTTTGGTATAGAAAGAAGGTGTATGATATGAACAAGATCGAAAGAAAATTATTTACAATAGTTTATATTCAACTTGGAATTATCATTGCTTTAATAATAGAGATATTATTAAAATAAAAAAACATCTGTATTAGAATCAAAAGATATCTAATAGCAGATGCCAACCATCTAGGAAAGCATCAAGCCATACAATAAATGTATCGCTATTTCATGTTTTCCTTCCTATTTATTATATATTATTTACTGAATATTTGCAATTCTTGGACTCTAGGCATGAAATGTTAATTGACAATTAAGTTAACAAATTAATTTTAAGAATTTGTTTATTAATCTATATTTTGTTTTTAATATGTGATATTATTATAATGTGATAGATTAGAATAGGAGGAGTAATTATGAATAGTATGATTTACTTGCTTGCAATGAGTAGAACTGCTTATATATTAGCTGGAATATCATATTATGTAGTGTGCACTTTAATCATAGTTATTGGCCTTAGTCTAATTTCTAAGAAATATAGAAAACGTTATCAAGATGAAATTAATATATTAGAAAGAGATAAAAATTTAATAATATCTTCTTCTATTTTGAGTGAACTTAATAAAGTAGAAGCATTAGTTAATAATGAGAAACTACAAGAGTCATATGATGATTGGCAGAAGAGATTTAAGGAAATAAAAGATGTAGAAGTTCCTAAAATAACAGATGCTTTGATTGAAATAGAAGGATGCTTTGCCGATAAAGATTATAAGGCTTTAAATGATAAAATTGCTAAGGCAGAATTGGAGATATTTTATTTAAAAACAAAGGCAAACTTTTTGCTTGACGAAATAAAAGAAATTACTTTATCAGAAGAAAGAAATAGAGATACAATTACTAAGTTAAAAACAAAATATAGAGAGATAATTACTAAATATAATAAAAATAAAAATGATTATAAGGAAGTTTGTGCCCCTTTAGAATTACAATTTGAAAATGTTGATAAATTATTTGCGGCATTTGAAGTGGCTATGGAAGCGAATAGTTACGAGGAAGTAGGAAAGATTGTTAAGGGCATTGATGATTTAGTTGGTAACTTGGCTATAGTATGTGATGAAGCTCCAACAATAATATTGATGGGTAAAAACTTGATTCCTAATAAGATGAAAGAAATTAAAGCTATTAATGCAAGATTAGTAGGAGAAGGATATAATTTAGATTATTTAAATTTAGATTATAATATTAGTGAAGCTGAAAAGAAGATACAAGATATATTTGCAAGACTTAATGTTTTAAATGTAGAAGATTCAATATTTGAACTTAAAACTATTTTAGATTATTTTGATGGCATATATAATGACTTTGATAAAGAAAAACAAGCTAGAAAGATTTTTGAAGAGTACATAAGAAAAGTCTTAGTTAAAGCTAATAAGTTAGAAAAAATAAATAATGGATTATATAGAAAATTAGATGTAATTAAGTATAGCTATGATTTAACAGATGATGATGTAAAAGTTATTGAGATAATTAAACAAGAATTAATTGCAATAAAGAAAGACTATAATGAAATCGTAGATGCACATAGAAATAAATCATTCGCTTATACAAGATTGGGTAAAGAAATGGAACGTCTTAATGTAAGATTATCTAAAACAGAAGAAAAGCTTGATATGGCATTAAAGAGTTTAGGTAGTTTAGAAGAAGATGAACAAAGAGCTCATGAGCAATTAGAAGAAATAAAAGAGATTTTAAAGAAAGCAAAAACGAGAATTAATAGTTATAAATTACCAGTCATTCCAAATAGTTATTATGTTCAATTATCTGAAGCTAATGTAGCTATTAAGGAAATGATAAAAGAAATGAATAAGTCACCAGTATCAATAAAAACGTTAAATATTAGAGTTGATACAGCAAGAGATTTGGTACTTAAATTATATAATACATCTAATGAAGTTATAAAGACTGCTGCAATGGCAGAAATAGCTATAATGTATGGTAACAGATACAGACCAGTTAATCGTAATTTAGATGTTGAATTAACAAGAGCTGAAGAATTGTTCTTTAAGGGAGATTTTAAAAGAGCTTTAGAAAATACAATAAGGTCAATAAATGTTATAGAACCTGGTATTCATGAAAAGCTATTAGAAACTGTTAAAAGATAAGGTACAGAGATGTACCTTTTTTCAATTGAAAAATGATAGATATAAATCTATCATTTTATCTTTCTTGAATTTTTACTAATTTTGCTTGAATAACTAATCTAATTCCAGAGTCGTTATAACAAGTTGATAAAGTAAGTAATTTATCATTTGGGGTTACATCAACTCCAAAGTCATAGATACTTCTGAATTTCATATTTTTAGCGAATGATTCAAATGATTCATCACTACTGAAATCAGTTGTTATATAGTATGATTCAGCTTTTATTTTATATATTGAAAATATTTGCCACATTGTATTATATTTTATTGTTGAAAGTTGAATTATTTGATTTTCTTCTTTTGTATACCAAGTTGGATCTAAAGCATTTGTTAGTGAACCAAACATAACTCTATCTTTTCGACCATGACCATAGATTATAGTGTTTTTACTTAATTCATCAAAGTTATTTCTAAAATCTGCATATATCCATCCAGCACTATTAGATGATCTATCGTAAGCATGTTTTAAATAATAATCATTATTGGTAGTTTGAACTACAGGATAGTTAACATTTGTATTATTAACAATTAGCCAACCAATCGTATCTTTGTTCTGCTTTTTTAAAGAAGTGAAGTCTACTGATGATAGGGGAGTATTTAAATAACGCCAATACATATTTTTTTCTTCCGTGTTATTTTCATTTTCTTCTGTTTTAGGTTCTTCAATATTGTATAAGTCTCCACCATCGATTGCTTTTATTTCAGTATCAATATTTAATGAATGACTTAGATTGTTAATTGAAGCTCCTTGGATAAACCAATTTACAATAACTAAACTAGTTAAAAGAATAACTATTGAAGATGCAATAACACTTAGTTTATATAGTTTGTATTTCTTAGTCTCTTTAGGAGCTAATTTATAGTATAGTTTGTTTATTGCAAATTCATTTAATTTCTTTTGATATTGCAAGTAGTTATTTTTACTAATTTGAACACGTTCAATATGTTTAAGTTTATTAGCAACCATACTATATTTTCTTACAGATTCTGGAGATGTCTTACTAAGTGTTGTTAAAGCCATTTTATTTAGATTATATAATTGACGGCCAAATTCTTCACTATTCACATTTAGTTTAATATCTTTAACTTTAGAAATATCACGTGGTTTTATTAAAGATTTTTTAGAAACTTTATTATTTGCTTCTTCAACTTTTGTTACTCTTTTAGAGTGATATGTTTTTAATGAATTGTTATTGTTAATAATATTATCTAACTTTATAATAACAGTATCATATAAAGACTTCTTTTGTTTTAAAGCAGGTAATTCAATGTTTTTTTCATCAATTGCGGCTCTTAAATCACTAATTTTAAATCTTATTGTATCTCCAAGACTTATTTTTTTCTTAGGAAGGTCCATATTATTTAGTGAATTTTTCTTTTTAGGAAGGTCCATATTACTAGGCCTTTCTTTAGAATTTAATAATTTGAATTGTTTTGTTTTACTGAGTTCTTCTTCACGTTCTGCTTCTTCAATTTTAAATTGTAAAATAGCTGTACGTTCTAAATCAGATAATTCAGTACGGGGATTTATTTGTTTAATATGAACTTCTGTATCTTTAGAATTATTCTTTTTGTTTTCATTCATATGAAACACACCTCTCTATCTTAAAATATTATAACACATTTAGAAAAATAAATTATAAAAATAAACTAATATTTTAAAATTTATGGTATACTCTAAAAGAGAGAGTGATGTTATGCCAGCGATATTAATTACTTTAATAATAATTTCAATAATATTATTAGTTATTGTAAGTGTTTATTTAATTATAAAAGCTAAGTTAGAAACTTTATCAAAGAATGTTTTTGGTACCAGTAATATTTTTGAAGGATTCAAAAAGCAAGAAATGGAGATTGCTAATACACCAAAGTCTGTCTCTAGTTTGGATAGTGTAGAAGTTCCTAAAATACTTAAAGATTTCCCAAATCTAAATATAGATGAGATTAAAAGTTTGGCTCAATCAGCTGTTATTTTGTATTATAAATCTTTAGAAAAAGAGAAACTACAAGAAATAAATAATGCTAGTGATAGGTTAAATAATAAGATTAATTTAGAAATAGAGAAAGTAATAAAAAATAATATAAAGTATAGTAATGTTAAGATTCATAGAAGTGTAATAAATTCTTATAAAAAGAATAAGGGAGTATGTACTATAAAAGTACAAACTTCTTTAGAGTATATTTCTACGAAAGGAAAAGAAACAAAGAAAGTTCAAGATAGAGTAAATACAGAATTAATTTATGTTTATGATGATTCTTATTCGAATGAATATAATGGAGTAAGTTTAAATTGTAAAAATTGTGGGGCACCAATAAAGGAATTAGGAACAAAGAGTTGTCCATATTGTGGAACTGGTGTTGTCGAGTTTGTTGGAAAAGTTTGGAAAATTGATGATATTTATAATGTTTAATCTATAGTTTGATTTTATGAAATGAATCTTTCTATAGATTTTTTCTTTTGGATATAGATAATACTAAATAATTGTGATATTATAGAGAACATTACGTGATAAAAGGAAGATGAAAATGATGAATTTAGAAATGACTTTTTTAAAACAACAAGAGATAGAAGGAAGCAGAAGCTTTGGTAGTTCTTCTCAATTAGAAGCGTTAGTTCGTTATGGAGTATTGGCTGCTAATACAGATTTGGCTATTTTAATGGGAAGCAATATGCCTAGATTTGATTCTTATATATTAGGGGATAAGACTTTAAAAGGTAGAACAGGTTCATATTATACTCAAACATTAATTTACGATGATAGTGTTCAAGTAATTTTGAATGCTGGTGAAAATATGGCTGTTGATGTAGGAAATCGTGGAGTAGGAATTAGACCTGTTATAAAATCAGAAGAATTAGTTAAGATGGCTTTAAACTATGCTAAAGATGGTGTTAATGGAACTAAGATACTTGAATATGGTGAGTATCCACAATATGTTGTAAATTCCGATTTGGCAAATATATTGGAATCTTTGTATGTTAGTGATAGTTTATCTTATACTGGAAAAACTTACACATTTGATGGAAGAAAATACAACGAAAGTATTAAGCCATTTGAACCAGTTGAATATGCTGAATTCGAAGTAAATGGTAAAAAGTTTGTAAGAGTACTTGCAAATCCATATGATGAATATGGCTGTAAGTTGTCAAATGGCTCATGGTATCAAAGAAAAGATGGGATTTGGTTAGAAGTTGATACAGTAAAATGGTTAATAGATGAAAAAAGTGCTTCTTTAGTTTCTCTAAATTGTTTACTTGCTGGAATAAGATTTAATGACCCATGTAAAGGATATGATGGAGATATAAGAAATACTGAAATGTATAGATATCTTAATACAATAATGAAAAAAGATTTATTTACGATTGCTCCAAAAGTTAGAAAAAATCCTAGTGATAAAGCAAAAATGTTAGAAAAAAAAGATATTTAATTAGAAATTGAAATAAATTAAAGGCTTCTTTAATAATTAAACTTGTAATTTAGAATCTTCTGTGGTAGAATCTTAATTGCTTCAAGGAAGAAAATCCGCTGGAATATTAAAAATCTATGATTTTTGGGTAAGTAAATATAGAAACGAAAGGATGTATAATTATGGCTAATTTAGTAGACAAAATTAATGAGAAGCATGTAAGAAAAGACATTCCTGAATTCCGTGTTGGAGATACTGTTAGAGTTGACGTATGGGTAAAAGAAGGTAAAAAAGAAAGAATCCAAGCTTTTGAAGGACTTGTAGTTGCTAAAAAAGGTGGAAGTGTTTCTGAAACTTTCTCAGTACGTAAAAAATCTTATGGTATTGGTGTAACAAGAGTATTCCCAGTTAACTCACCAGCTATTGATAAAATAGTAGTAGTTAAGAAGGGTATGGTAAGAAGAGCTAAACTTAACTTCTTAAAAGGAATGAAAAAAGAATACAAAGTTAAAGAAAGAAATTAATTTAACTAACAAAGGTAGCATAGCTATCTTTTTTCTTTGGTAAACTTAATGTCTTTTAAAGTTTTTAATGATTCAGAAAAGTTAGTGACATGGTATAATGAATATGAGAGGATAGATGTAAATGAACGTAGTCAATGTATTAGAAAGAATCGAAGAAAATGGTTTTGAAGCATATATTGTGGGAGGATATGTTAGAGATTATGTATTAGGTATAGATTCTGGAGATATTGACATTTGTACTAATGCAAGAGTTAAAGAATTATTAGATATATTTGATGATATAAATTGTACAAGTAATGAGTATGGAGCTGTTAAAATAATTACTAATGAGCTTAGAATAGATATAACTACATATAGAAGAGATTTAAAATATAATGGAAGTAGAAGAAGTGTAGAAATTGAATATGTTGATAATTTGCTAGATGATATAAATAGAAGAGACTTTACAATGAATACTTTATGTATGAATAAAGAAGGAAATATAATCGATATTTTAAATGGTAAGAAAGATATAGAGAATAAAATTATAAGATGTGTTGGGAATATAAATGATCGTTTAAATGAAGATCCACTTAGAATGCTTAGGGCAGTGAGATTTGCAACAGTACTAGAATTTAAAATAGAAGAAGATTTATACCAAGAATTAAAAAATAATAAAGAATTGATAAATCAATTATCAAGAGAAAGAATAAAAGAAGAATTAACTAAGATACTAGTAAGTCGTAATGCATTAAAAGGACTTGCTATGTTAAGAGATTTAGGCTTTTTGTCTGTTATTGGGATAGATTACGATGAAACGTTAGTCCAAGTTAGTGATATTTGTGGAATGTATAGTCAGTTAAAAATAATAAAAGAATTTCCTTTTTCAAAGGAAGAAAAAGAGAATATAAAAAATCTCCAAAGTATCTTAAATTATGGTATGATAGATGAAAATATTTTATTTACATATGGCCTTTATATATCTATTGTTGCTGGAAGTATTATAGGGGTTGATAAAGAATATATTAGTAGTTTAGATAAGAATCTTCCTATTAGAAGGATTAAAGATATAAAGATAACTAGTGAAGAAATATGTGAAGTATTAAGTATTAAACCTAATAAGATCATTCATTTTGTATATGAAGAATTGAAAGATTTGATACTAAAAAAAGAGTTGGTAAATGATAATATTTCTATTAGAGAATATTTAGTTAATAATAGAGAGAAGTGGATATTAAATGAAGGAGAAATTAAATAAATTATTATCTTCTAAAAAGTTAGTTGTAAATGATTATTTAATTAAGGTGGCTTTAGGAAAGAAACTAAATTTAAATGAATTTTTAGTACTAATGTTTTTTGATAATAATTTTAATGGTATTTTTGATATTGACTTGGTTAGTCAAACTATTGGACTAAGTATGAATGATACAATGGAAGCTTTTAATAGTTTGATGTTAAAAGGACTTGTTAGTTTAGAAAGTGTTAAAGATATAGAACAAAGAATGAATGAGATTGTTAAGCTAAATGGTGTTTACGAATATGTTATAGATAATATGGAAGAGGAAGTAGAAGTTCAAGTTCAAGAAGATATTTTTAAAACGTTTGAAAAAGAGTTGGGTAGAACTTTGTCACCAATGGAGTTAGAATTTATCAATGCTTGGGTGATGAGTGGAACTCCAGAAGAACTTATTCTAGGAGCCTTAAGAGAAGCCGTATATAATGGGGTTAGACAGTTTAGATATATAGATAAGATTATATATGAGTGGGGTAAAAAAGGATTTAGGACGATGGATGATGTTAGAGAACATTTAAAAAATCGTAGAGAAGAAAAGAATAAAGATAAGGTTATTAGTAAAAAAGAACAAGAAATTTCAGATTTTGATTGGTTGGATGCTTAATGAAAATTAATAATTTTAATGAAAAGTTAGATAAGATGATACCTGATGCTAAATGTGAACTTAATTATAATAGAGATTATGAATTGGTTATAGCAACAGTTTTATCTGCACAATGTACTGATAAGAGAGTTAATGAAGTAACTAAGGTGCTTTTTGGTAATTATGATATTTATGGATTGGCAAAAGCAAATAAAAAGGATATAGAGAATATTATTAGAAGTTGTGGTAGTTATACAAAAAAGTCATCTTATATAATAGATATAGCTAATTCTTTAATAGAAAATTATAATGGAGTCGTTCCTAATAATAGGGAATATCTAGAAAGTTTACCTGGTGTTGGGAGAAAGACAGCGAATGTTGTTTTATCTAATTTGTTTAATGTACCAGCGATAGCTGTTGATACACATGTTGAAAGAGTTAGTAAAAGATTAAAGATAGCTCGTAAGATGGATTCTGTTCTTACAGTTGAAAAGAAATTACAAAAAATAATTCCAATTGATTTGTGGAGCAAAAGTCATCATCAGATGGTATTGTTTGGCCGATATATTTGTAAAGCAAGAGGTCCTTTGTGTGATAAATGTTCGTTCTATGATGATTGCACAAGTAAAGATAAGAAAGTCATAAAATAGGCTTTCTTTTTGTATGTTTTTATTTATTTGGTTAACACTAATATTGGGTGATTATGATGGATAAGGAAACAGAATTTTTAGAATATATTTATCAAAATGCTAAGATGGGAATAATAGGAATTGATAATATAAAAGGAAGTATAAATGATGGTGAATTATTAAGTACAATAAAAGAGCAAGAAAAAGATTATTATAATATTTGTAATAAGGCAACAAGTATGTTATTAGAACGTGATCAATGTGTGAAAGATGTAAGTGGTATAGCAAAAGTTATGACTTATATTGATGCTAAAATGAATACGAAAGATGAAACTTGTAATAATACAATTGCTAAAATGATGATAAAGGGAAGTAATAAAGGGATTATAGAAATTCAAGAAAAGTTAAATAATTATAAGGATGTAGATAGAAGTATTACAAAATTAGCTAAGGAATTACTCAATATTGAAAAAAGGAATTTGGATAATTTAAAAAAATATTTATAAAAAATAAAGAAGATACTTGGATTGTTATTCGTATCTTCTTTTTAGTTTGTTACTATTTTAGTATTTCATAAATTTCGTCAACTGACTTTTCTTTCTTGTGTATATGATAGTTTGGTAGGAGATGTAAGTGGAAGTGTTTTACTTCTTGAGCATCTCCATAGTTAACTGTAAGAGTTAAACCTTTAGAGTCTAATTTTGTCATAAGTTCTTTAGTTAATTTGTTTGCTATATTATAAATATGTGTTACGATTTCTTCACTTAAAACTGTAAAGTCTTCATAATGTTCTTTTGGGATGATTAGAACATGTCCATCAACGACTGGATTTATATCCATGAAAGCTAGGACTTTATCATCTTCGTAGATTTTTTTAGAAGGAATTTCTCCTTTTATTATTTTACAAAATATACATTCATTCATTTTTATCACCTAATAAAATGGTATCAAAAAATAATAAAAAGGTAAATGTTTATTGATAATATTTATTTTTCTAGACATTGAATAAAATGATAAAATATACTATAATTAGAACAGAATAGAGGGATTTTAGTGATGAGTATTAAAAGATATATATTTATGTTTATAACTTTATTTGTTTTATTCCCTGCTTTAATTAATGCTGCAACAGAGTTGGGTGCTTCAACACAGAGCCCAGTTGTTGGTACTAGTTTTTATGTTCAATTAGACTTGAATTATGAACCATTAACAATAAGAGATTTACATGTTGTAATTGAGTATGATAAGAGCTACCTTGAATTAGAAGGTGTGAGATGGCTTCAAAGTGCTGGAACATATAGAGATGAGAATGGTAGAATTTATATCGATAAAGAAGAGGGCAATGATTGGAGAAGCGGAGCTGCGATGCAGCTTAAATTTAAGCCTTTAATAGATGGTACTTCAAGAGTAGAAATAAGAAGAAATGGAGATTCACATTATTCTAATGGAGATGTTATAGGTCAATCTTTTGCTCCTGTTTCTATAAGTGCTGTTAAACCTAGTTCTTCAACATTAATAGGAAGTCTTTATGTTAAAGGGTATACAATGTTACCAACTTTTAGTAAGACAACCTATGAATATAATTTGACCGTTCCTTCTGATGTTACACAAGTTGAAGTTGTTGCAACTAAATCAGATAGTCGTCAAACTATAACAGGAGCGGGACGAAAAGATTTGGTTTATGGAAATAATAGGGTACGTGTTGTTGTTACTGCTCAAGATGGATCATCTCGTACCTATCAAATAATGATTAATAGGACTGATAATAGAACTGGTGATACAACATTAAAAAGTTTAAATATTACTAATACTTCATTACAATATGAAAGTGGTAAAACAGTTTATGAAACAACTGTAGGTAGAAGTGTTGATAGTGTTTTAATAAATGCTCTTACGACTGACCCGAATGCAACTTTAATTGGAACAGGTGAGAGAAAATTAGAAATTGGTCAAAATAAATTTACTTTAACAGTCACATCTTCTGGTGGAAAAAGTCAAGATTATACCATTATAATAAATCGATCAACAGAAGAAATAGATGTTGTTAGTGAAAGTAGTAAATTAAGTAGTTTAATAGTTAATAATTTAAGTTTGGATTTGTCTGGTGATAAAGATAGATGGCTATTTGGAGTTACTAGTGATTATAGTAAACTTAATATAGAAGCTACTACGATAAGTCCTACGGCAAAAGTTGAGATACTAGGTAATGAAAATTTAAAAGAAGGAATAAACGTTATAACAATTAAGGTTACGGAAACGAAAGGTTTAGAAGAAAACTATGATCCTGAAGAAATTGAAGATGATCCAAATCGTGTTACAGTTTATTCAATTATTGTAAATAAAAATGTAAGTAATGCAACGACAGTTAGAGATTTAGATGATTTACAATACACAGGAAATATAATTTATAATACAACTAATAATACGAATAACTTAATCCCTAGTACAGTAATAAAAATGTTAAAAGATAATAAATCTAAATTATATTATAATGTTGTTAATATATATAATGGTTTACTTTATCAAGCTATTTTAGAAAATAATTTACCTGATGGAAGTGTCGATGCAACTTTTAAAAGGATAGCAGAAAGTCCTTTAACTTATCAAACTAGTTTGCCTAAAGATACAATTGTTACAATTAATTTAGAAGAATATTTTGCAGATGGAACAGCTGTTAAAATTTATACTTATAATGAGGGCGAGGAATACAAGTTACTTACTGATGGTATTTCTATGAAGAATGGTTATATTACTTTTACAACAAATGGAGATACAAATTATGTTTTTACAACTGTTAGTTTGGTAAGAGAAATGACACCTTTTGAAAAGTTTATAAATAAATATAAGAATATTTTCTTAGGTGGAATGGGAGTATTAATTCTTGTAGGATTAGGAATTTATATTATAAATAAAATGAAGAATAAAAAAGAGAAAAATGAGCCATTATATTAATGGTTTTTTTCTTTATATTGTGATATGATTGTTTCATACTAATTAATGTTATAAAAGGGTGGTTGTATGACAATAGAAGAAGTAATTGAAAAGGTTAAGTCTTATAATCCTGAAGAAGTAGATAATGTTAGAAAGGCTTATGAGATAGCTTGTTTAGCACATAAGGATCAGAAAAGGGAAAGTGGAGAACCTTATATAATTCATCCTTTAAATGTTGTTATGAATTTAACTGAGTTTAGAGCTGATGGAGCGTCTTTGTGTGCTGGAATGTTACATGATGTAGTAGAAGATACAGATTATACATTAGAACAAATTGAGGAAATGTTTGGTAGTGATGTGGCTTTATTAGTTGATGGAGTTACAAAGATTAGTAATTTGCATTTTAATAGTAAAGATGAAGCAACTAATGCTAATATAAGGAGACTTATAAATAGTTTAAATGATGATGTAAGAATTATAATTATTAAATTGTGTGATAGATTACATAATATGCAGACTTTAGAGTTTAAAGCTCCAGAGAAGAGAATTCGTAGTGCTAATGAAACTTTAAATATCTTTGTGCCTTTGGCTTATTTTATAGGAGCTTTTAGAATTAAATGCGAATTAGAAGATATTTGTTTGTCTTATTTAGATAAAGAAACTTATGACGTTTTAAATGGTAAGATTGAAGATATAGATAAAGATTATGAAACTTGTAGAGAGTTAGCTATTAAGCAAGTTAGTGATGTTTTAAATGAAAATGGTATTAAGTTTACTTATCGTATAAAAATATTAAATACATATCATTTGTATTGTAAATTAAATAAAGGATATCGTTTAAATGATATACATGATTTAGTTAATTTTAAAATAATTTTAGATGATAATGAGGATCCTTATAGAGTTTTAGGCTTAATTCATAAATTATATACACCTATGAATAATAAGTTTAAGGATTATATAGCACTGCCTAAGACGAATATGTATCGTTCTTTACATACAACGGTCTTTGGACCGGATAATCATCTGTTACAATTTCAAATAAAAACACAGAAAATGGATGATATTAATAGTATAGGGCTTGCTGCTTATTGGAAATTTTATGAAGGTGAAGGTAAGCATAGAATGCAGCAAGAGTTAAAACTTAATTACCAGTTCTTTAATACTTTAAGAGATTTAAATTCAGTTATTACAAGTGATTCAGTATTTTTAGACAGAGTTAAGGAAGAAATATTCTCTAATAATATTTATGTTTATACTTTAAGAGGAGACATATTTGAGTTGCCAAATAATTCGACGATAATTGATTTTGCTTATAAGATTCATTCTGATATTGGAAATCATTTATATAAGGCTTATATTAATGGTAAAGAAGTTAAGTTAACACATAAGTTAAATAATAAAGATAGAATTTTACTTATTCAAAAAGAGTCAGCTCATCCACATGAATCGTGGCTTGATCATGTTGTTACTTCAAGAGCTAAGAGAAAGATAAAAGAATATTTTAAAGAAGAAAAATAAAACAGTTAATTTAATGAAATGATTTTTATATTATTTTATTGATTTGTTTATATACATGTGTTATATTTTATTCATAAAGTAAAGTGGTCGTTTGAAGTTTTTTGCTTCGAATGATAAGTTTGAGTATTGTATTTTTTGGAAAATTTTTAAAAGAATAATTTAAGTATTAAAAAATTAGAGATTAGATGATTAGTATACTATTGAGACTTTTTATTTTATAATTAATGATTTGATAGAAAGTTGATAGATATTATATCGTTTTAGTTTAGTGAGTTTTTTAATACTTTTTTATGTGTTAAAAATTATTATTTATTTTAATCTCTATATTAGTTTCTTTGTTAAGCGATTTTATTTATACTGATTTTTTATCTATTTGTTATAGAAAAAACATTTAAGCAATTTAAGTAAATGTAGAATACAGGATTAAGAAATTAATAATAAAACTACAAACTACCAAAATAAATTATCAATACTTTGTTTTGTATTCAGTATTACTTGTAAAATATGCCTTAAGTGTTTTTTTTATGGAAAAATGTTTTAAAAATGAAAAGATGATACAGTTTATTCAGTATCATCTTTTATATAATCTTCAATTATTTCTTCTTTATTATCTTCATCGTATATGTCATCCCATGGTAGTTCGTCTTCTTCAATGGCAATTTTTACTTTACCTTCACCAACTATTTCGACTCCAATTTCTTTTTCGATAGTTAATGTAACGTCGTTGCCGTTAATTTTAACATCTTGAACAGTTGGTTGTCTTAAACTTCTAACTATTATTTCATTATCATGATTAAGGGAATCAACATCTTTTACTCTTAAACGCATTAATTCATCATAGTTAAAATTTCTTGTAGTAACAGCTGTTTTTGAATCCTGATCATAAGAATACCAAACATTAACATCAAATGAACCATTAACTGTTACTTCATTTTTATTATTTGTACCAGAAAAAGTGTGGTTAATTACCCAGCATCCTAATACTGTATTAGGAGTATTCTCAGGAGTTAAGCTGAAATTTTTTTTAAAAGTTTTACGTCCTTTTCCTACGATAGTTTTTGTTACTATCTCTTTATAATTAGACATATTATTCACCTCTAATTTAATGTATGCACGAATTGCGTAAATATTGATAAAATAATGCTTTTTTGCTATTATTTAATAGTGTTAACCAAAAAAGGTTGACAGCATATAATAAATTTGTTATATTAATATCGCTAAACAAAGGAGGGAATCTATTATGGCAGTTAAATTAAGATTAAAAAGAGGCGGATCTAAACAAAGACCATTCTATAGAATAGTTGCCGCTGATGCTCGTAGTCCAAGAGATGGAAGATTTATCGATACAATCGGTACTTATAATCCAATCCCAGCAGAATACGAAGTAAATATTGATGAAGAAAAAGCTATGTACTGGTTAACTAATGGTGCTCAACCAACTGACACTGTTAGAAGTTTATTAAGCAAAAAAGGTATTATGGCTAAATATGCAGACTCTAAAACTAAAAAAGAAGGTAACTAATTATGGATTTAAAGGAATTTACTTTATATTTAGTTAAGAGTATTGCAAAAGAACCTGATATGGTAAGTGTTCAACAATTTGGTGGTGAAGAAGATTCTACTATCTTAGAAATTATTGTTCACGAAACTGATATGGGTACTGTGATTGGACGTAATGGTAAGATGGCTAATGCTATTCGCACATTGGTTCAAGCTCATGCTTATATTTTAGGTTTAAATAAAGTTAAGATTAATATTGATTCATTTTAAAAATAAAGAATGTATGTAAATTTTATAGGTTACAATACATTCTTTTTTTGTTTTTTGTTAACGATTAATTTCTAGTTGCTCCTATTGAATAACTAAGAAAATTATGGTATTCTATAATATGTAAGATAGAATAGAGGTACGATATGAAAAGTTCATTAAAATTTTTACTTACATTTGTATTTATTACTTTTATTTTTAATATTTTATGTATTAGTGGTGTTCAAGCAAGTGAGATAATTGCTGAAAACGCTATATCTTTTATGAAAGACAATAACATTTTGGAAGACGAAGAATATTTTTATATGTTTGGTAAAATGTTAAATGGAAACGATGATTATGATATTGATAGTTTTAAATATAATATCTCTATCGAAGAAAGTAATATAAATATAGATGTAACTTTAAATGATAAGAAATCAGGGAGCATTGAGAGGACTACAACATTAACATTAGAAGATGGCTTAATTAAATATGTTAACAATAATGAAGTAGATTCATTAGAATCTAGAATTGATACAGTTATATTGAGTCAGTTAATTTATTCGATTGGCGGAGCTAGAGGCTATGAAAAAGATATTTTATTTGATTGGATGAATCAAATAGATTTAAAGAAAGTGAATGCAGATGCGGGAATAGATTTAGCTTATGAAGTTGTTAAATACGAAATAGAACAGGAAGGAAGAACATACGGGTATGAGGTTAGTGTTCCTAAGTCTTATACAATAGATGTTAATAAAGTGACAGAAGAAATTCCTGAAAAAGATACTGTTGAAATAAAAGAAGTAGAACCTGGTATATCTAGTGTATCAATGATGATTTATGCAGAAAATCATAGTGGAGAAATGTGTAATGTATATCGTAGAGATAAAAATAGTCAATTTGAATTGGTGGGAACAGTTAGTTGTAATAATGGTCAGTTTACAGATATTAAGTTGAAAGATGAAACCGTATATTATTATACGGCTGCTATTGAAAATAAAGTTATGTGTTCTCCAGAAACAGAGGTAACTACTTTGAAATCTCCAGTAACTGGTGCATTTATTCCAGTAATTGGTTTTCTAGTTTTAGTTACACTTGGAGCTGCTTTATACAAAGCTTATAAAGATAATAAATTATTTAAGAAAATATAATCAAGTGGTGGAGTTATGAGAGATAAGAAATTAAGTTTAATCGCTATTCTATTTATCATACCTTTTATATTACTATTTAGTTTTAATGTGTTAGATAGGTCGAAAATAGAAATAAGCGAAGTTAATAATATAACATATTATAGTGGAAATGAAAGTGGCGACAGCTACGAAATACAACAGGTTAAAATGTTTGCAATAGATTTGAAAGTTAAAGGTGATTATGATGAGAAGATAAAGTCAACGCCTTTGACTTGCAAAACTGCTGTTAACAGACTAACGAAATTAATTTATATTGATGGTGAAGAAGAGCTGGGATATAAATATATTGTGTATAAAAATCCTGCTGGTGAATTAATGAAACCTACAAAGAAAGGTTATACATTTATAGAATGGACAAATACAGATGGTGAAGTAATTGATGAGAATTCTATAATAGATTCTACTGAAGATTATCCGGTATATGCTCAATGGAATATAATTGTTAGTCAATTAGAGGTTGATCCTAATGGTGGAACTTGGAATGAAAGTGTTGGAAATCAATCATTTAGTATGGAATATTCTGCTAAGAAGGATATAGAAGACCCAACTAGAGTTGGTTATACATTTGATAAGTGGGAATTAACAGGTGCAGATAGTACACTTGAAGAGAAAGTCTTCACAATGGGAACAGAAGACGCTTTATTAAAAGCGATATATAATGCTAATGAATATACATTAACAATAGATCCAAATGGAGGAAAATATAATAACACTTCTGAGTTAACGAAAATGACTATTAAATATGATTCTAGAACGCCGATTCCTAATCCAACAAGAACAGGTTATACATTTATAGGTTGGACGGTTTCTGCTGGGGAGCTTAATGGTAATGAATTCTTTATGAATCATACAGGAGATGTAACATTAACGGCTAATTGGCAAATTAATTCTTATAAGTATATTGTTTATCATAGTCAACAGAGTATTGATGGCACTGCTTATAATAAAGTAGCAAACGATACTGAAGCAGGTGAGAGAAATTATGGAACAGTATTGTATCCTAATGTAAAATCTTACACAGGATTTACGAGTCCTAATAGACAAACTTTGACTATTCAAGAGGATACTGATCCACCTGTAAAAAACATCTTGGATTATAAATATGCAAGAAATAGATATGGATTAACTATAAATCCGAATGGAGGAACATGGAATAGTACTTCTTCAAATTCTTCTATTCAATTGTATTATCAACAAACTTATAATGTAGCTAATCCAACAAGAACTGGTTATAATTTTACTAGTTGGACAAAGACAAGTAATGATAGTACTTTAACAGATAGAGTATTTAAGATGGGATTAGCTAATACGACTTTGACGGCTAATTGGACGCCTAAAACTTATACATTAACTTATGATGCAAATGGTGGAAGTGTAAGCCCTCGTTCTAAACAGATTAAATATGATCAGGCTTATGGGACATTACCAACTCCAACTAAAAATGGGTATCGATTTGAAGGATGGTATACGGCTGCATCTGGTGGTACAAGAGTAACTGAGTCAACAATTCATAGACAAGATAAAAATGTTACCATATATGCTCATTGGAGTAATACACCTCCAACAGTTAATATTAGTGTTCAATATGCTAATGGTAGTGGAACAGCTGGTTCACTAGTAGGTGGAACAGAAACAATAACTGTCACTGTTACAGCATATGATCGTGAAGATACTTATCCATCAATTACTTGGAGCTGTAATGGTGGTAATATATGTCCAACTGGAACTATTACTCAAGTAAGTAATTCTAATGGTAGAGCAGTATATAGGATTATTGCTAGAAAATATGGTGCTAGTACATTCTATGCTACAGCAAGAGATAAAGCAGGGCTAACCGCTCAAACAGGAACAGCTTTAATTGTATATGGTGCAGGTGGAGCTCTTTCAGATACAGTTTATTATACAAATACAACTTATGATAGTGGTTGGTTTGATGTTCTAGAAAGCTGTTATATTTCTAATTTCTCATTTACAGTTAAGTTCGCATCTGGCCATAGTAATAGTAGCTATTCTGATCCTGATGTTATGGTTGCTTATGGTAGAACTGAATCAGGAAATATTGTTGAATTATATAGGTGGACAGGAAATATGCTTTCTGAATATCATCGAAGCGATTTAATAGAGTTTAACAAATATAATAATCCGTCAAATAGAATAAGGCAGATTGGCTTTTATACATATTCTCCTCATTCTAGTTGTGCTAGAGATGCGGTAATTACTTATTCAATTGAATATAATTTTGATCTTAACTTAATAAATAGCAGATATCATTCAATATATGGATCTCTTGCAAGTACTATTGGTAGTATAAGATAATAGTCATATTGTGATTAAAAGTTATATGAATTATAAATAAAAGTGTAGATATAATTATCTACACTTTTTGTATTTTATTAATTATTCTTAATAGTTTATTTCTTGCCTTTACTTAACTATGATAGTATAATTTAGAAAGAAGGATTGGTGTATATGGAAAGAGTATATCCAGAGCATGTTGCTATAATTTTAGATGGTAATAGAAGATGGGCTAAGAGAAGAGGATTGCCTCAATTAAAAGGTCATCAAGCTGGTTTTGCTAATATAAGAGAAATAACTCCTTACATAATTGATAAAGGAGTAAAATATTTAAGCGTTTTTGCTTTCTCAACAGAAAATTTTAAACGTACAGAAGAAGAAGTAAAATATTTAATGGATTTATTTGTTTCTTGGTTTAAAAAGGAAAGCGAAAAGATTCATAAAGAAAATATAAAAATTATTTTTTCAGGACGTCGTGAAAATTTAAGAGAAGATGTTTTAGAAGCAATGGATTATATAACTGAAAGAACAAAAGATAATACAAAAGGTGTTTTTAACATATGCTTAAATTATGGAGGTCAACAAGAAATAGCTGATGGAGCTAAGAGACTTGCTCAAGATGTTCAAAATGGTTTAGTAAAAATAGATGATATAGATGAAAAATTAATGTATAAATATATGTATAATGAATTGCCTCCAATTGATTTGTTGATTAGAACTAGTGGAGAATTACGTATAAGTAACTTTATGATGTATGAATTAAGTTATGCTGAATTGTATTTTCCAGAGGTTTGTTTCCCAGATTTTAGCAAAGAAGAATTTGAGAAAGCAATAGATAAATACAATGAGAGAGAAAGAAGATTTGGAGGAAATAAATAATGAAACAAAGAGTAATGACAGCTGCTGTTTTAGTAGCTATTGTTCTAGTATTATTTTTAATACCATCTAATTTTGCAAGAATTGTAATGGCATTAGTTTCAGCTATAGCTTCAACATTAGCATATAAAGAAATTATTGATTTAAGAGAAAGTAAAAAAAATCCTTATCCTTTTATGATGAAAGTAATAGGATTTGTTTCTATGATTTTAATAGTGTTTAATAGTCTTTCAACATCAAGTTTATATACTGGTATTTCTTCATTAAGTGTATGCTTAGTAATTTTAATATTGATTATACCTAGTATTTTTGATAAGAAAGGTAAGTATACGACTAAGGATGCATTTTATCTAATTGGGACAACTATTATGATAGGTTTATTCTTTAATATATTAATGTTATTATTCTTTGTTAATAAATGGTTATTATTATATTTACTATTAATAGGAACAATGACTGATACATTTGCTATGTTAATAGGATGTTTAATAGGAAAACATAAATTAATCCCTGATGTTTCACCTAAAAAATCTGTAGAAGGTAGTATTGCTGGTTCATTAGTAGCTACTATTATTGCTTCAATATATTATTATAATGTAGTTACCAGTGGTATTAATTTAATTGTTTTAATTGTTATGACTTTAATTTTGTCTGTATTAGGACAATTAGGAGATTTATTCTTTAGTAAAATAAAAAGAGAAAATGAAATTAAAGATTTTTCTAATTTAATGCCTGGTCATGGTGGAATTTTAGATAGATTTGATAGTATGACTTTTATTGTATTTGGTTATATTATAATTATGAACATAATGAATATTATTAAATAAGTAAGGTGGTTTAATGGAGACAATTATAAATATTATATTATTCATATTTATTTTAGGTGTTTTAGTTTTAGTGCACGAGTTAGGACATTTTTTAACAGCTAAAAAGAGTGGTGTATTTATTCATGAGTTTTCAATCGGAATGGGCCCATTAATTAAGACATTTAAAGGTAAAGATGGAATAAATTATTCAATTAGAGCATTACCTATTGGTGGTTATGTTCAAATGGCAGGAGAAATATACGAGGATGACGATACAAATGAGATTCCTAAAGAACAATTTATGTGTAATCGTCCTTGGTATCAAAGACTAATAATATTGGTAGCTGGAGTTTTTAATAACTTTGTTTTAGCTATTATATTGTTATTCTTTATTGCTCTTATTTGGGGAGCTCCATCATTAAAGCCAGTAATAAGTGGAGTAGAAGAAGGATTGCCAGTAGCAGAAGCAGGAATTGTTGCAGGAGATGTTATTACTGAAGTAAATGGTAGTAAAGTTAAAACTTGGGACAAAGCTCAATTGCTATTATTATTGAAATCAAAAGACGATACATATAGCATAACTGTTAAACATGAAAATGGTAAGTATGATACATACGATGTAAAACCTAAAATAGAAGAAGATGAAGACGGAAATGAATCAAGAGTTTTCGGTATTCAAATAAAATCTGAAGTTGAAAAAGGTTTTGTTCCAGCTTTAAAATATGGCTTTCAAAAGTTTGGTAGTTTAATGGAACAAATGTGGTTAACGTTATCTAATTTGTTTACTGGTGGACTATCTATTAATAACTTATCTGGTCCAGTAGGAATATATACTGTAGTAGGAGAAACACGTAAATCAGGAATTCCAAATGTAATTTTCTTGATTGCGTACTTGAGTATTAATTTAGGAATTATGAATATTTTACCTATACCTGCATTAGATGGTGGACATGTATTATTTTTAATTATTGAGTTGATTACTAGAAAAAAAGTAAATCAAAAAGTAGAATCGATTACAACTACAATATTCTTTGTATTGTTACTACTATTGATGTTATATATAACAATACATGATATTATTACTCTAATCTTATAGATTTATTTAGGACTTCGGTCCTTTTTTCTTTGACTATATTATCTGCTTAAGGTATTATATAGCTTAAAAAGGAGAGGTTGGTATGATTTTACCATTTGAGGTTCAAAAAGAAATTAATGATTTTTTTGAAGATATAAGGGAACTTGGTTATAATTGTGAATTTACAGAATTTTCTTTTGCTCGTGGTAAAAGAAATTATGATAATATAATTGGTAAGTTAAGTAAGATTGATTTGCCAGATCCAAAATTGATAAAGTATTCTACGATGAGCTTTGAAGAACTTATTAATATATTAAGTGAGATATTAATAAAAATATTTGGACAAGATTATAAAGGAAGAGTTAATCATTATAGTAGTTTGGTAAGTTTAGAGAAAATAGATAATCCTTTTGATGCTGTTACAGAAACAAATTTAGTTAATGGTGAGCAGGTACCTACTAAAATTTATATAAGTGATAGTTGTAAATCAATTCAAATTGTTAGTACTGGTCATGAATATGTACATTGTTTATTGTCAAAATATGATATAAAAGGATTTAATGAAAAGATAAATAGTGTTCACTATAAAGAGTTATTATCAATTGTTATTGAATATATTATATGTTATGAGTTAAGTAAAATGTTAAAAGATGAAAAGTTAAATGAAAAACATAATTTAATAAGAATTAATCATGATAAAGAACAAGCTCTAGAAAGAGTGGAGTGTATTTCTTTAATACCTCAATTGTCAAAATTAGGAAGAATAGATGCTATTACATTAAGGTCTTATATAGATTATCAAGAACATAATTCATTTTCGTATATTTTGTCTGATATATATTCTTTGTATCTTTTAGATGTTTATAAAGATAGTCCAAATAAATTGATGGAATTAATAAAAGATATAATAGATGGTGATAAGTGTATTAATGATTTAATTAAATATTTTAATCTTTCTTTGAGAAATCAAGATGTTTTAGGTAAGTATGATTCTGTTATGGTTGATGTATCTAAAACATTACATTTATAGAATGTTGGTGTTACGATGATTGAGTTTTATTCCTTGAGAAAATTATTAAATGAAGGTATTGATATAAATCCTATAATAGATGAAATTTTATTAGTTACTATTTCAGCTAAAAGTACTTATCCTGAATATGCGATATGGTTTATGGAAAAACATGTTCCAGGTATTTATATAGGTGATAGAAATACAATAATTGCTGTCCATAATAAAAAAGTTGTTGGTGTAGCTAATATAAAGAGTAGTGAAAATAAGTTATGTACTTTGTACTTTGATCCTAAGTATCGTCGTCAAGGATTAGGAATTAAATTAGTTGAAAAATCTTCGGATGATCTTAAAACTAGTAAACCATTAATTACTATGCCTTCTTCTTATATTCATGATTTTAAAAGAATTATAAAAAGATATGGTTGGGAACTTACTGACTGTATTGATGATTGTTATAAAAAAGATATTAGTGAATTAGTTTTTAACGGAGAGTTAGTTGGAGTTAATAAAGAGTTGACTAATGAGGAAAGATTAATTTTAACTTACAAGCATACAAAAGATAAAAATATCTTGAAATTATTAAAAAATCCTGTATTTTCAAGAATTAAGATATGTTTTTTTAAAAAAAATGAAAAAAAGTAGAAAAAGTATTGTCAAATTAAGTTCATTGTGATATATTTAATTTGCTTACTTTTATGGCGATGTAGCTCAGCTGGCTAGAGCATCCGGTTCATACCCGGCAGGTCGAGAGTTCGAATCTCCCCGTCGCTACCAATTAAGTTAAATGACTAGAGTAGAAATGCTCTAGTTTTATTTTTGTGTAATTAGGGAAAAAGTGAAATTAAACTAGGAAAATTTTTTTGTGCTTTACAGCTTCAAGTTTTAATTGTTGAATAAAATTTATTTTTTAGAGATAATAATATTATAGTAAAAATAAAGGAAGATGATATTTTATGCTTGCTGATATACTATTAATTATTTTTGGCTTTTTTATTCTAATTAAAGGAGCGGATTTATTATTACAAGCAGCTACTAGTATTGCTAAGAAGTTTGGTTTATCAGAAATGTTAATTGGACTTACTGTAGTTGCTTTGGGAACTTCGTTGCCAGAGATATTTATAACGATTACTTCATCACTTGGAGGACATTCTGATTTGATTATTGGAAATGCTATAGGTAGTTGTATTTGTAATTTTTTATTAGTTATTGGTATAACTAGTTTAATTAGACCAGTTAAGTTTGATAAGAGAATTGTTAATAGGCATTTACCAATTGGTCTAGGAGCGATGTGTCTATTATTATTTTTAGGTAATACTGATAAGGTGGGAGATTTAAGCACAATTACAAGATGGCAAGGAATAGTTTTACTTATTTGTACAATTATTTATATTATTTATACTATTTATGAAGAAAAGCAAATATCTAATAATAAGATTTCTAAGGAAATTAAAGAAGATGTTAATGAAAAAGGAAAACATTCTGTTTTAGTTATTATAATTTATATGGTTCTTGGTATTTTAGGTTTAAAATTCGGATCTGACTTCGTTGTTGATAGTTCTATTTCGATAGCTAAGATTTTAGGATTATCTGAAAAGTTTATTGGAATGACTATTGTAGCTATAGGAACAGCGTTGCCTGAAATCATTACAGGTATTTTAGCAGCTCGTAAGAATGAAACAGACTTGTTACTTGGAAATATATCTGGTTCTAATATACTTAATTTGTGTTTACTTATTGGACTTGGAGCAGTGATTAATCCTCTTATATTTACTTCTGATTTTAATATAAGTATATTGATTTTAATATGCGTTACTGTTTTGTTACAATTTGTAGCAGTTTTAAATAAGAAGAGTGAGTTAGATTATAGAAAAGGAATGATTTTAATTTTAGTTTATATAATTTATATATTAGGAATGATATAAAAGGAATAGAGATATTTCTTTTTTTATTTGTTAAGTTTTTCGTATATTTGATAAATATTAAAGTTATTTCACTTTAATCAATAGGTAAAAAATGATAAAATGGAAGTGGAGATTGATGAATATGAAAAAAGAAAAAATGGATGAAAAAGTTGTTAAAGAAGACAATGTAATAAAGGAAGAAAGTAAAGTAAAAAAAGTAATAAAAGAAATAGTTCCATACATTATTATATTAGTAGTAGTTGTTTTAATTAGAACTTATTTAGTTACCCCTATTATGGTAAATGGTCCTAGTATGCAACCAACACTTGATGGTGGAGAAGTTATGATATTAAACAAAATTCCAAATTCATATGAAAGGTTTGAAGTAGTTGTAGTAGATATTGGTAATGAAGATATTATAAAGAGAGTTATTGCATTACCTGGAGAAACTATAGCTTGTGAACATGGTATTGTCTACGTTAATGATAGGAAGCAAGAAGAAGAATATAGCAAAGGTATAACAAGTGATTTTGAGAAGGTTACTTTAGGAGAAGATGAATACTTTGTTATGGGTGATAATAGAGAAGACTCTTTAGATAGTAGAAGACTTGGATCTTTTAAAAAAGAACAAATTAAGGGTTCAACTAGTATAATCTTATTTCCTTTTAATAAAATAGGAAGTATTAACTAAAAATTAAAAAGTATGTACACTTTAAGAAATTGAGAAAAATAAATAATCTTAGTTTAGATTAAAAATAAATGGAGAAATAAAAATATGGCTTATAATGAATATATAGATACTTTTTTATGTTCACAAAGTACTGGAGCATATCATATGATTGTTTTTGATATAGTGAATAGTAAAAGTATTAATCCAAGTGAGAGAAAAATTATTCAAAGAAAATTAATAGAGTTAATGCGATTGGTTTTTAATTATCTTAGTAATTTAGAAAAAATAACTGGTAAAGATATTTTAATTAAAGATCAAAATTTTTATAGATTATGGGAGCAGAAAGAAGGAAATGTTGGGTATTTAATGGATCCTATATTATTTGGAGATTGTTTAGGTTTTACAATTTATCGAGACTCTTTAGATAAAGATTCGGTTATAGAAATATTTAACAGATACAAAGAGCAACTTGGAATAAATGTAGATTTTCATATCGCAGATGGTTATTATGAAACAAATGATTATAGTTTAGGAAAGGAAAAATGCTTTAGAGGTTATTGTTTTCAAATATTGGAGACAGCTCATAAAAGAGAAACAGAAACAGCTCTGAAAAAAATGTAAATAGTACAAGAAAAAATATATTTATTAAATGTTAATTCTAGAAAAAGGTTAATTAATTTAGAAAGATAGGAAATATTAATATTTACTATTTTTTTTATGGAAAAAAATTATATATTTGATATAATATTATCGTAAATTTTATGTTGAGAGGAGTGAATAATGGCGTAACTAAGTAAAAGTTTTAATTTATAAGAATGATGATGGAAAAATCATTACAAATTCATTTTTATAATGGTAATAGTAAGAATATTACAAATGACATTTTTATGCAACTTACAAGAATAGATTGGCATAATAGTAAAAACTATATTTTTAAAAATATTTTTTCTTATTGCTGATACATTATCAGTAATAGATGTAAATCAAAAAATTAATAATTAAATGGAGGAATAATAATGAAATTTACTAAAAAATTAATTGATTCAAAATATGTAAAGAAAATTATATGTATTTCAATGGCATTGTTTCTTGTGTTTAAATTAATAGCTCCAACTTTTGTATATGCAGATATTAATAGATTCAGAGTTTCAACATCTGAAGAATTTATTGAAGCTGTTAAAAAGATTAATGATGGAGCTGACGATGCAGAATATGTAATAGAAATGTTAAATGATATTAAAATTACAAGTAGAGTATTTCTTAATCATAACTCTTCGTTAGAGTTTAAAAAAGGCAAAACAACAATTTACGGAAATAATTTTGTTCTGAATTCATCTTATCCTACTGATACTTTGATTCAGGTAACCGATAATGCTATTGTAAATCTTGGTTCAGCAGACGAACCTGAAAAAAGCAAATTATTTGTGAATGAAACAGATGCAACAACTACTACTCATCCTGACCTTTTGGGAATAGTAGATTCAGCAACTGTTAATGTTTATGATGGTGTTGTTTTCCAAAATAATAGTCCAATTGGTAGACCAGGTGGAGCGATTTCTGTTGGAGAATTATCTGAAGAAACAAATGCAAAATTAAATATGTATGGTGGAATAATTAGAAATTGTAAAGAGACATTTGTTGGCTATGGTGGAGCTGTTTTTGTTGGCCCTGGTTCAACATTTACTATGAATGGTGGTATAATCGAAAATAATACGTCTAATTATGGTGGAGGAGTCTTTAATGTGGGCAACTTTACTATGAATGGCGGAGTTATTCAAAATAATGTGGCTACTCTAAGCGCTGATGATATTTACTCAGAAGGAAATATGCAACTAAACGTTGCTGCAAATAAAGATAATGGTTTTGGTAAGCTTTTATCAACTAACAAACAAATTAATGGATGGTTTGTTGATTTAGATGATGCTTGGAATGGATTAGAACGCTGGACTGAAGAAGATTATGTTGAGATAACTCCTGAAGACGCATCTAACTCTGAAGCTATTGGACTTAAGGCTGCACATACTTCAAATGTTAATGTAATATTTAACGTGAATTCTGGTGTATGGAATGATTCAAGTGATAAATTTGTAGAAAGTTCAAATAATACATATTTAGAAAGTATTCCAGCTGGAAGTACTTCTGCTAAACCTGTTGAACCTACAAAGACAGATTATGTATTCCTTGGTTGGTATACTAAAGATGGTGAGGAATATAATTTTGATACTGTAGTAAATGAAGATATTACACTTTATGCAAAATGGAAATACAATAATTATAAAGATTATGTAATACTTGATAAAACTTATATAATAGCAGATGGATTTACTGGAGCTGGAGAAATTATTACATCTGATGGAAAAATTAAAGAAGATGTTACTTTAGCAATTGAATCTTATAATAGCTTTAATAGAGAAGTTGGTAAAACTGACATTCCTGCATTTGCAGAGAGTGAATATAAATTTACAACTGGTATTGGTGCCGATGAAATTCAAATTGCACTTCCTGATTTTAGTGGTTATGGTATTGGAGATTATTGGTATAAAGTAACTGAAATTACAGGAGATACAGCAGGTGTTACATATGATACAAACGAGTATTTTATGCATATTGTTGTAGCCCATGTTGATCCTTTAAATCCTGATGATTATGGAGTTACTCAAATAACATTACATAAGAGTGCACCAAATGAAGATGGAACTTATGTAAATAATGAAAGTGAAAAATCAACAGGTGTTACAAATAATTATGCTGCAGGTTCAATTTTAGTAACAAAAGATATTAAAGGTAACTTTGCTGATCGTACAAAGAAATTTGATATTGTAGTAACTTTTAATGCACCTGAAGGAAAAACTGTTAAAAGTGATATTTATTATAGTGATGGAACAGTTGCAGTTGCAGCTGATGCTTGGAATGATTCCGTAGCAGAAGTTACAATTGAGCTTGGTTTAGGTGACGTTGTTGAATTTAAAAATATTCCTGCTGGTGTAACATATACAGTAGCAGAAAAGGATTATTCTTTAGAAGGATATGAAAATCCTGTATATACAATTGATAACGAAGAAGATGGCGATGTCATAAATACAGGTAGTGAATGGAGTGCAAATGGTGTACAAGGTACAATTACTGATGATGCCGATAAAATAACAATTACAAATGAAAAGAATGCTACAATTGATGTAGGTGTATTCTTCGAAAATTCACCATTTGTTGCACTTATTTTAATGTCTGGCGCTATGTTAGTAGTTATGATTGTTGCAAGACGTCGCAAAGTAATTGATGAAGAACAATTACTTGGTATGTAACAAAATTAAAAAGGAAGAATCTATGAAAAAACAAATAAACAAAGAGGATGTTTTAACCTCACTAACTGATGATCAAAAGAAAGAAGCTGCTATAAAAAGAGCGAATAAAAGACTTATCTTTGATACTGTCAGAATGATTATTATTCTCGTTGTTGCTATAGTAATATTTTTGATATTTTTTGGTCTTAAAGTTGTTGATGGTAACGGAATGTATCCTGCTTTGATGGATGGTGATTTGACATTAACATATAGTAAGGCTAAATATGTAAAAAACGATGTTGTATTTTACAAAGTTGATGGGAAAGAATATTGTGGCAGAGTTGTTGCAAAAGCTGGTGATAGTATTAGTTTTTCCGACGATGGTAAATTTTATGTTAATGGTATGGTGCAATCAGAAAGAATTGCATTCCCTACAAATATTTCTGAAAATGCAGAGAAAAAAATGATTGTTCCTGATAATAGCGTATATATATTAGGTGATTATAGAACATCTTGTGTTGATAGTAGAACTTTAGGATTTATTTCATTAGATGATGTTGATTCGAAAGTAATTGCACTTTTACGTCATAAAAAAATATAATATTATGGAAAGTTTGATTAAAATGAAAATACTTAAAGCATTAAATTGGACATTATCTCGTATTATTATTTTATTAACGGTTATTATTTTACTTTTATCAGGTTATGTAATTTGGTCGAATCATAGAACATATGAGGACTTGAGAAATGTATATGATAATCTTATTCAGGTAAAACCTAATGAAGATAGTGACATTAAAAGTGGATTTAATGAATTGAAAGAAATCAATCCTGATGTTTATGGTTGGATAACTCTTGATGGTACAAAAATTGATTATCCAATTTTACAAGGGGAAAATAATTTAGAATATATTGACAAAGATGTTTATGGAAATTTCTCACTTGCAGGAAGTATTTTCCTTGATAGTAGAAATCGTAATGATTTTAAAGATTCTTATTCTCTTACTTATGGTCACCATATGAGTAATCATTTAATGTTTGGTGACTTGGACTTATACAAGGATAAAGAATTCTTTGAAACGAATAGAACTGCTACACTTATGAGTGAAACAGATATAACAAAAATGACTGTTTTAGCAGTTCTTCAAGTTCCAGATAGTACAGATGAAATTTTTGACCCATCAATGTGGGGAAATGATTTAACAAATCTTGGAAAATATATTCAAGATAATGCTGTGCATATTTGGGATGATGCTATAAAAGAACTTCTTCTAAATCCAACAACTACACAAGCTGTTGCTCTTGCAACATGTTCAGATGGTAGTACTGGGGATAGGACGGTAGTTATTCTTATAGCACATCGTGATATAGTATCAGAAGATACACCTCCAGATACAGGAGATTCGATATTTAATTCACCAATATTTTGGATAATATCAATTGTGATATCTTTAATCGGATTAATCGTATTTGGAATACTACTTTTAAAAAATTCAGATAAAAAAAAGAGGTCAGATTAGTCTGATCTCTTTTTTGCTATAATTACAAGTCTGCCGTTTTTTAAAGTGTATTCACAGGTTGATAATGTGAGTAATTTCGTATCATCATCAATTGTTGTATTATTACTCCAAATTGAATATTGTTCAGCTGTTGCCAGATATTTCTTGGCAGTAATATTATCAAATGAAGTGTATTTATAATACGGGAATTTTTTTGCCTCTAATTCAGATATCTTGAATACCATTATTACATCATAAATATCTGATGTTGTAAGTGTATTAAAAGTAATATGGTGATTTTCTTCACGAAATTGTGATGATTTAAATTTTTGAAGGTCAGAAAACATAGTACCATTTTTCATATTATGACTGAAAATTATTATATTATCTCCATTTGGAATTGAGGAAGTTGCTGCGGCAAAAGGTATTCCACTTTTATCTTCCTCTTTATAGAAATTATGTTTAAGATAAAATTCAGGATTGTATGGACTTTGCATAACAGGGTAATCTATATTTGTTCCATCAATAGTTAACCATCCAACAAAATCACTATTTTTTTCTTTCAGCTTTAAATATTTTTTATTTTCTGTCTCTGCTTGAGATGGTGTATTTTCGATTAAAGATTTTAATTCTTCAAACTGTGAAAGTGTTTTTTTCTTTTCGTTATAAATTCTAAATAATTGAAAAGTTGAAAATATCAATATACACATTAAAAGTAAGCTAATAATAACTAATATTTTTCTAGGTATTTGCATTTATAACACTCCTTCAAAAGTATTATATAATTTTTTTATAAAGTTGTATAGTAAGGAAGGTTTGGCAAGTATGTAAGTATAAAAAGAAGAATTTTTTTAAATATGTTTACTTTTTGTAAGGGGACTTATACAAAGCATTACTTAAAATAATAAATAAGTCTCATCTATATGTTTAAAAACGATAGGAAGAAGCAATTAAGATACTATAAAAACATAAAGTTATGTTATAATGATAAGGTAATTAACTCTATAGAAAAAGGAGATTTTTTATGAAAAATAACAATAATAAAATTAATGACGAAAATGCTCGAAATTCAAACAATATAAATTGGTATCCAGGGCATATGGCTAAAACTAAGAGATTAATTAAAGAAAAGTATGATTTAATTGATATAGTTTATGAAGTTATAGATGCTAGAATGCCAAAGTCATCTAAAATAAAAGATATAGATGAATTATTAAAAGATAAACCTAGAATACTTATTATGACTAAGAAAGATTTATGTGATTTAGAGGTTACTAAGAAGTGGATTAAGTATTATGAAGAATTAGGCTATTATGTTATATTAGCTGATTTATCACAAAATAATTCTGTTACGGAGATAGTTGATTTAACACATAAAATTACAGCAGATTTACAAGAAAAGAGAGAACAAAAAGGTTTAGCTAAGAAAGAAATTAGAGCTTTAGTAATTGGAATACCTAATGTAGGTAAAAGTACTTTAATAAATAGACTTGCTGGTAAGAAAGTTGCAGTAATTGGAAATAATCCTGGAGTAACAAAGAATTTGTCTTGGTTAAAAACTAGTAGTAATATATTATTGTTAGATAGTCCTGGTATATTATGGCCTAAGTTAGCAGATGAAGAAGGAGCTTTAAACTTAGCCAGTTTATCGGCTATACCTTCAAGTATTTTACCAGTAGATAAAGTTGCTATACATATTTTAAATAAATTAGATAAGTATTATCATGAGCAATTGAAGTCTAGATATAATTTAGATGAAGTAGACAATGATGATTTAGTTACCGTATATGAAACTATTGGTCGTAAAATGGGTGCCATTATATCAGGTGGAGAAGTAGATTATGATAGAGTTAGTAATCTAATATTAGAAGATATAAAAAATGAAAGAATAAAGAATATTACATTTGATAGGATTGATGATTAATGATAAATACAGAATTTCTAAATCTTTTTTATAGAAAACTTGATTTGGGAACAATGCCACAAGATGTTCAAACAAGTTTTTTAGCTTCTATTACAAGATATTTGGATCATGGAAGAAAAGATGAAATAAACGGAAGAACTGTAGGTTTTGTTTCTAAACAATTAGATTCGTTAATAAATTTGTTGGAATGTATTGGATTTAGTAAACAAGAGATTGTGCAAGTTATAACTAATTTACCATCAATTTTAAATACTGTTGACGATTTATATCATAAATATTTGTTTTTAGGTATTTTAGAAAACGAAACTAATGATTTTAGAAAAGGAAAATTGTTATATAAGACAAAAGATTTTATGGTTGGATTGACAAAAATGTATGCAAGATATAGACTTATTGAAGAGTCAGGTTATGACACATTTAGATGGAATTCACTTGTACATGCTAGTGATAAAGAATTTGCGAGTATTTTTGTTAAAGGTGCTTATGATAAACCATATCAGTTGTTCGAAGCTGAGGGTGGAGTTTATGAATGGTTAAAAAAAGTTGATATAAATGATTTAGATATAGATGAAATAAAAAGAATGCCTGTAAATGAGGAGTTGGTAGTAAAATATGAAGGAAAGAGTCAAGAAACAATACGAAGAAGTTGATTTATTAGCTAATGAAAAAGAACTTTATAAAGAGGGAATTACTTTGATTGGTGGCGTTGATGAAGTAGGTAGAGGACCACTTGTTGGCCCGGTTGTGGCGGCTTGTGTTATTTTACCCGTTAATTATGAGCTTGCTGGTTTAACTGATAGTAAAAAACTATCTGAAAGAAAAAGAGATCAGTATTATGATATAATTATGAGAGATGCTATTAGTGTAGGTGTTGGAATAGTTGATGCTAAAATAATAGATGAAATAAATATCTTAGAAGCTAGCAGATTGGCTATGAAATTAGCTATAGACGATATGGATATTAAACCAGAATTCGTTTTAAGTGATGCTATGAAGCTAACTAATATTGATATTCCTTATAAAGATATCATTCATGGAGATGCATTATCTTTAAGTATTGCAGCTGGTAGTGTTATAGCAAAGGTTACAAGAGATAGAATGATGTATGAATTAGATAAAAAACATCCTGAATATGGGTTTGCTAAACATAAAGGATATCCAACTAAAGCTCATTTAGAAAATATAGAAAAGTATGGTGTTTTAGAAAATTATAGATTTTCATATAAGCCAGTTAGTGAAGTAATGGATAAAATGAAAGCGGTGATAAAATAATGAGAATATTTTATAATAATGTTTTTAAGAATTATTTTTTACTAACTATTGTCTTATTTGCTCAAGAATTAATTTTTAAATGGGTGACAGCATCGCCTATACTTGATTGGTCTACATTACGAATATTTATTGGACTTAATGCAATTTGTTTAATTGCCAGTGCAATATTTTCTTTTACTGGAAGAATAGTAGGTAATATTTTATCGTTTGTTTTTGCAAGTGTTTGTGCAATTTATGGTATAGTGCAAGCAGGATTTTTAAATTATTTAGGAGTTTTTATGTCTTTTGGAACAACTTCTCAAGCAGGAGCTGTAAGAGATTACATAATGGACTATTTAGATTCATTTGAATGGACATTTTGGTTAATTGCATTACCATTAGTGCTTTTATTAATTTTCTATGTGTTTATAGATCACAGGATTAAGGTATTGGAAAGAAATGATACGATAGATTTTGCAGATAAATTTGATAGTGAAGATAGAAAGAAAAAGAACGATCAAATCTTTGCTAAAAAAAGAAAAAGTAGAATTATAAATGCTAAGATAAATGCATTTGTTATTGCAGCTGTATTTATTGGAGTTTATATATATACATTGAATGTAGGGTTTATGCAAAATGAACTACAATTAAAATCAACAAAAGAATTATTTAATAATCCAGATATGCCTAATATTGCAATGGGTCAGTTTGGTTTTACGATGTATTCTATAGTAGATGTTAAAGCTGTATTAATGCCATCTAAAAATGTTGAGACTACTGAGTTTGACAATAATTATGAAAAGCCAGAGCAAACGATAAGTGATTATACAAGATATATAGATGATACAGTATGGGAAGGCGTAATTGCTGAAGAAGGTTCATCAAATAAAAAGAAATTAAATAATTACTTTATAAGTCAGAAAATTACTGATAAAAATGAACTTTCAGGTTTTTTCAAAAATAAAAATCTAATAGTTATAATGATGGAATCAACAAATACAATGTTAATTAATGAAGAGTATTTTCCAAATGTTTATAAATTGTATAGTGAAGGTTGGGCTTGGGATAATGCATATAGTCCAAGAAATTCTTGTTCTACAGGAAACAACGAAATGAGTGGAATGGTTAGTTTATATACAATAAATAATACTTGTACAGCTAATAATTATAAAAATAATATTTATCCTCAAGCTATTTTTAATTTATTTAATAATGCGGGGTATACAACTAGTAGTTATCACAACTATACAGATCAGTATTATGCAAGAACAACATACCATCCAAATATGGGTAGTGGTCACTTTTATGGAGTACAAGAACTTGGTATACCATATAGTAACGTTTATAAGGAGTGGCCTAGTGATGTTGAATTAGTACAAAAAGTCTTACAACAAACAGCAGATCAAGATAAATTTATGGCATGGATTACTTCTGTTTCAGCTCATCAACCTTATACACAAAGTAGCGAATTAGGAGATAAACACCTTGATTTATTTGAAGATACTAATTATAATATCTCAACTAAGAGGTATTTATCTAAGTTAAAAGAGTTCGATTTAGCTATTGGTGCTCTATTAGATGGATTAGAAGAGCAAGGCAAATTAGATGATACAGTTATTGTTATGTATGCTGATCATTATCCTTATGGATTAACTAATAGTAGCTTAAATGCTTATTTTGATTATAATGTAAATGTAAATTATGAAGTTGATAGAACACCGTTTATAATATATAATTCAAATATTCACCCCGAAAAGCATAAAGAGTATACTTCTTATATGAATATTACACCAACTGTTGCTAATTTATTTGATTTAGATTATGATCCTAGGCTTTATGCTGGTAGAGATATTTTATCTCCAGATTATGAAAACAGAGTAATATTTGCTGATGGTTCATGGCAAGATACGATAGGTTTCTATAATGCTTCAACTGGTAAAATAACCTATAATGAACCTAATACTAAGTATACACCAGAAGAATTAAAAGCAATAAATACGGATGTAAAGAATAGAATTAGTATGTCTAATTTAGCAATAAAGGAGAATTATTTTAAATATTTAGAAGATGCTAAAAATGAATATAAATTAAAAATAGAAATGCAAAATGATGAAGTTCCTGTTAGTGAATAACAACATGATTAACATATAGGAAGGACTTGATAATATGAAAAAATTAGTTATAGTGGAATCTCCAAGTAAAAGTAAAACAATTGAAAAGTATTTAGGCAGTGATTATAAAGTAGTTGCTAGTATGGGACATATTAGGGATTTGGCTACAACTGGTAAATTTGGTTTAGGAGTAGATGTTGATAATGACTTTGCTCCTTCTTATATTCCAATGAAAGGTAAGAAAAAGGTAATTACTGATTTAAAAAAATTAAGTAAAGATGTTGACCAAGTTTATTTAGCAACCGACCCCGACCGTGAAGGAGAAGCTATTTCGTGGCATTTAAAAGAAGCATTAGGATTAACTAAGGATTATGAACGTGTTACATTTAATGAAATTACAAAAGATGTAATTGTTGATGCATTTAATAATCCTCGTGATATAGATGTTTCTTTGGTTAAGAGTCAAGAAACAAGAAGAATACTAGATCGTATAATTGGTTTTAGATTGTCTAAATTAATGCAGTCTAAAACTGGTGGTAAGAGTGCTGGTAGAGTACAAAGTGTAGCTTTAAAACTAATTGTTGATAGAGAAAGAGAAATAGAAGCTTTTATACCAGAAGAATATTGGTCAATAACAGCGAAGTTTACAGAAATGGATGCTGACTTAGAAAAATATAAAGGTAAAAAAGTTGAATTAAAAAATGAAAGTGAAGCTGATCATGTAATAGAGTCATTAGGACCTGATTATCATATCAGTAACATTGAATGTAAAGAAAAAAATAAGAAAGGTGTTATGCCTTTTAAGACTAGTACTTTACAACAAACAGCAGTTAATAAATTAAATTTTGCTAGTAGTAAGACAATGCGTATAGCACAAAAGCTATATGAGGGTATTGATATTGGTGATGGCCCTGTTGGTCTTATTACATATATGCGTACAGATAGTGAGAGATTATCACCAGTATTTATTAATGAAACATTTAAGTATATTAAAGAAACTTATGGGGACAAGTATGTAGGTGCTGTTAAGAAACCTAAGAAAAACGAAAATTCTCAAGATGCTCACGAAGGTATTCGTGTAACTAGCCCTTATAGAACCCCTGAATCATTAAAGAAATATTTAAGTGCTGATGAGTATAAGTTATATAGTTTAATTTATGCAAGAAGTTTAGCTTGTTTGATGGCAGATGCTAAAGTTAAGGCAACTGCAATTACATTATTAAACAATGATTATGAATTTAAAGTAACAGGTAGTGTTTTAATTTTTGATGGTTACTTAAAAGTTTATGGAAATTATGAAACATCTGAAGATGTTATTTTACCTGATTTAACTGGAGTTACTGTATTGAATGCTAATGAAGTTATTAAAGAACAACACTTTACAAAGCCAGCTCCAAGATATACAGAAAGTTCTTTAATTAAAGAATTAGAAAAGTTAGGAATAGGTAGACCTTCTACATATGCTACAATTATGGAAACTATTAAAGCTCGTGATTATGTAGTAATAGAAGATAAGAAGTTTGTTCCTACTAAAATTGGTATTGAAACTACTGATAAATTACAAGAAGGATTTAGTGATATTATAAATGTAGAATATACTGCTAATATGGAGAATGATTTAGATGAAATAGCTGAGGATAAGCTTAATAATGTTGAAGTACTTAGAGAGTTTTATGATAAATTTGAACCTTTAGTAGAAGATGCATTTAAGAATATGGAAAAGAAGGAAGCTGAACAGACAGGAGAAAATTGTCCAGAGTGTGGAAGTCCTTTAGTAATTAGAACTGGACGTTATGGAGAATTTGTGGCTTGTTCAAACTATCCTGAATGTAAATATATTAAGAAGGAAGAAGTCCAAGTTAAAGAGATTTGTAATTGTCCTAATTGTGAAGGAAAGATAATTGAAAAGAAAAGTAGAAAAGGTAAAGTTTTCTATGGATGTAATAATTATCCAAAATGTAAAACAGCTTATTGGTATGAACCAATAGATAGAAAATGTCCAGAATGTGGAGAAATGTTGGTTCAAAAAGCTAAAAAGGTTGTATGTAGTAGTTGTAATTTTGAAGAAGAGTAAAATCTTCTTTTTTCATAAGAAAAAGTGATCATTTTTGATCACTTTTTATGGCTTGATTTATTTTTCTTAGAGTAGGAGCATGTTCTATTTTTTCTAGAGTATTAAAGAAAGCCATGAATTCTTCTTCTGTAATAATATGAAATCCATTTATGTAACAACTTCTGCTAGAATGAACTGTGTCATATGGTGGAACATCTAAATCTTCTGTTTTACTATAAGTAATTCCTGGTTGATGAAATGAGTCATAATCTCCTGAAGCAATTTTTCTTTCAACCGCTTCACGTTTTTCATTAATAAAAGTTTCTGTTAGTACTGTATATCCTAAAAATTTAGTTAAATCAGAATCTGTGGAAGATTTGAATTCTCTTTTGTAACATAGTTCATTTTTTTTATATACTTCTGTTGTGGTTAATCTTTGTGTACTACTTGGTTTATTACTAGAAGCCCATACATAATTTGTTGCTTCTTGATAATCGATGACGATTTGTTCTCCGTCAAAAGTAATAACTTTTTTCTCTTGATGATGACCATTCCAGCATGTGTAATCAGTCATGATTGCTAAATCAGTAATATGTAGTGTAAAAGTGTCTCCATTTTGTTTATTAATGATAGTTATTCCATTATTGCTGATAGATTCAATATGACCAGTTTGCTCTCCATAATATAATTTGTTTATAATATAGTCTAAGGCTTCTTTGTTTAGTAGTCTTTCTTTTAGAATGGCGGTTAAATCTTTTATTGCATTTAAATTATCTTTTTTCTTTTTGAATAACATTAATATTCCTCCTAAGTGTTTTATTATAATAGCATAAAAGATTAAAAATAAAAAGAATTTATAATTGTAAGATCAATTGATTTATTAAATGTGGTATTGACCATAGGTCATAAAAGAATTATACTATACGTATAGAAAAGAGGAGTTTATATGAAAAAGAAAATATTAGGATTTTTAGTTTGTGCTTTTATGATTTTAAGCCTTACTGGATGCGGAAAAGAAGAGGAGAAGACATTAACTTGTAAGCAAAATATTACTCAATCTGGTATGAGTATTGATATGTCTAGTATTGGTGTTTTTGAAGGAAGTAATTTAAAAGAATACAGATTAGAATATGTATACGATTATACTGAACTTTTTAAACAAACTGGTGTTGAAGTTACTGATGAAGTAGCAGAACAAATGAAAGAATCTGTAAAAACACAATTGGAAACACAATTAAAAAGTCAAAAAGGTTTAACTTTAGGAGATATTAAAAATGATGGTAATGTATTTTCTGTAACTATTACTTCTGATTATGAAACTTTAAAGAAAGAATATCCAAATGGATTTAAAAAAGATGGAGAATTTACTTACGAAGGATTCAAGAATGAAAATACTAAAAATGGTTTAACTTGTGAAGAAAGCTAAGAAGATATAGAAATATATCTTTTTTTAATTTCTATAAAAGTGTGTATCTTGACAATGTAAAATTCCTATATTAAAATTTTATATAGAAAATTATATAAGGTAGGTAGTGTAGTTTTATTATGAAAATGAATATGAATAATAATTTTTTTCGCATGGTATTAAATAAAAAATGGAAGAAAGTGTTTTTGGTATTTGTTTTATTAATACTGTGTGTAGTGATTACTTATACGTTTAGTGTAAATGTAGTGTATGACCATGAAATTCCAAGTGTTGAAATAACTTCAAACGATTGGAGTGAAAATGAGAGTGAACGTGCAGGTGGCAGTTGGCATATTGATAAAAGTGCTGAGTGGACCGGATATAATGAAGCACAAATAAAGTTTAAATTAGATACAACACCTAAATATACTACTGATGAAATAAGAAACTTTGATGTTATTTTAACGCTAGATGTTTCAACTAGTATGGAAGGCGAAAAGATAGAAAAACTAAAATCAAGTGCTAATAAATATATAGATTATATTTTGAAAGATAGTAATAATCGTGTTGCTATCGTAGAATATCATACAAATGGTAGTGTTTTATCGAATTTTAGTAACAATAAATCATCCTTACATAATGTAGTAAATAATCTCAGTTTGAAATGTTCTGATACTGCAGGATGGTGTACGAATTATTATGCTGGTCTGGTTAAAACTGGTGAAATATTAAATAATTATATTCCTAATAATAACAGACAATTATTAGTATTATTTTTAACAGATGGTCAAGCAAACAGAGATAATTCTCTTTTGAAGGGGGAGTCTGAGACTTTAAAAGAGAAGTTTCCTAAGATGCTAATTGCTGGTATTCAGTATGAAATGGGAAGTGAAATTAATTATTGGTTAAAACAAATTAGTGACATTCAGTTAGATGCTTATGTTGATGATATTTATGATAAATTTTTTGAAGCTACTTTGATATCGCAAAAAGAATATTTGGAAAAATATGATAAGTTTGAAATAATTGACTATATGACTAAAGATTTCTATGTCAATTCAGTTGATGATATAAAAGTTTCAAAGGGAAAAGTAAAACTTAGCGAAGAAAATGGCTTTCAGAAAATAGTTTGGACTATTAGTGATGTTGATATTGATTCAGATTTTTTTTCTGGTAGTAGTGCTCAAATGGTAATAAATGCGACTTACGTTGGTCAAACTAAAACACTCGGCTTCTATCCAACTAATGAAAAAGAAGTTATTAAGAATAAATTGGAAAATGATTTGAAAGAAGAAATAGATGAAAGTCCTAAAACACCAGTATTGCAGAATCTTTATTCAGTTAATTATGATCCTAATTTACCTTCAGATTGTAATAATTCGTATTTGATAGAGACAAAATTACATCCCGTATATCAAACTGTCTCAAAGTCTAACGGAGATTTAATTTGCGATGGGTATATTTTTAAAGGATGGGAATATGATGAGTCTACAGATGATTTTGAAAAGATAAGCGATGATAAGTTTATAATGCCAAAACATGATGTTGTAATAAAAGCTGTATGGGGAACTTTAAATATAACAAAAAAAATGGAAGGAACTGTATTTATAAAGAGAGATCTCTTGTATGATATAGTAAAAAAAGGAGCTGCTTCTGATAAAAATATAAATTTTAATTTGTATTCATCTGACACTAATGGTAAAGGTAATTATTTGTATGAAAGTACACAGTATGACAATTATCCAATATATTATTATCGAGGGGAAGTAACTAATAATAATATAATATTTGCGAATTTTTGTTGGAAGATTGTACGAACAACTGAAACAGGTGGGACAAAGTTAATTTATAATGGAAAAGCAAGCAGTAAAAATACATGTAATAATTCAGTTTATAGTACATATATAACTACAACTTCATTTAATTCATCAGATAGTGAAGAAAAAAAATATGGGTATATGTATGATTCTACAACGTCTTCTAATATAAAATTGGTATTAGAACAATGGTATAAAAGTAATATTCAAGATAAAGGTTATAGTCAATATTTAGAAGATACTATATGGTGCGTTGATAGAAATGGCTCTAAAAGTGTTGTTAAACCACCAGTAACTACTCCTTATATATATACAGGATTTGGTATTAGAAGTAAATTAAATGGTGAAAAACCATCGATAACGTGTTCATTAAAGGCTGATAGTTATACAACAAAGACTGGAAATAATTCTAAAGGCAATAAGTTATTAACATATCCAATAGCATTATTAACTGGTGATGAGGCACAATTGGCAGGATTTGCTTGGATTGAAAATAATAAGGTTGGAACATCTTTTACATATAATACAAAATCATATCTTTATACTGGTGCAGATTATTGGTTATTATCACCATTTCAATTTATTAGCAACTCGTTTGTATCGACTGTTTCTTCGAAGGGGTCTTTAAATGCTGCTATTGCTTCTACTAAGTATGGTGTAAGACCATCAATTTCTTTATCTGCTAGTACAAGAATATATTCTTCTGGAAATACGGGAGAATTAGGTAGTACCTCAAATCCATATATTGTTTACGAAGAATAAGAAAACGGATAAATTAAAATAGAGGTGAAATATATTGAAAAAAATTAAATTTAATAGAAAATATATAATAATTCTTATTATATTATTAGTGATTATTGTTTCATTATTTTTGACTTTTACTAAGACAACTGAAATCGTGGAATTAGAGAATGGAACTCAAGTAGAGTTAAATAGTGAGTTGATATATTATTTAAATGTGAGTTATGATGGTGTTGATAGAGAATCATATGACTCTAGGATACAAAAAGATGGAGTGTCATCAAAATTATTTAGTGGAGATATTTATGTGGAGGATAGAATTCCAGATGGCCTTGTTTTTCAAAATTTCATTACGGTGGAAGATGGTACTGTTGGTGCAGTTAATAAAGTTACAGGAAAAGCCTGCTCTGGATCAGTAGTTAATGAAAGTGATCTTGGTGAGTATTATACAGTAAATATTAACGGATTACATTACTCTAAAACGACTCATACTGTTAGTTTTAGAGTAAGAGATTTACAAGCTGGCTGTCAGCTAACTATAGGAATTGTTACAAAAACACCATCTAAGGTAGATGATTTGTCTACATCTCTAGTTGAAACTAGAAGAGACTTTTATAATTTTGCTAGTGCCAGAGAAGACAATTTCTTAAAGCAATCTAATACAGTTCATGCTTTTATTCAGAATACTCTTCCAAATTTATATAATGTTACTTATGAATATGAAGGAACAATACCAAGCAATGCTCCTAAATTACCAGACGTTTCTTCATATGCTGCTAATGCTTCAGTTGGTCTAGCTCCACATCCTTATTTAGAAGGATATGAGTTTAGTGGTTGGAAAGTAAAAAGAGAATCAGGAACATCTGTAACTTCTACTAAGACATCTTTCATAATGCCTGCTTCAAATGTTAAAGTTGTTGGTAGTTTTACAAAAACGACTCCTCATAAAGTGACATATCAAGTAACAGGTATTCCCCAAGATGTTTATATGCCGCCTGAAGAGAAATCATATTATAAAAATAAAATAATAACATTAGATACGATGCAGTCAGGGGATATAGTTAATGGATATAGGTTCTTAGGTTGGAATTATACTAATATTATAGTTAGTGATAACAATGAGTTTACAATGCCTGATGAGGATGTTTTAATAACTGGTGAATTTGAGCAAGTTAAATATAAAGTTATATATCAGTTTTATGATACAGGTTTACCACCTAATAGTGATGAGTTATTGCCAGATACAGAAGAATATATTCCAGGTGATAAAGTAACTTTAGAAAAGGTGAAAAATGAACCAGATGGATATAAATTTTCGGGATGGTACAAAGAAGATAACTTTGAAATGCCAAATGAAGATGTAATTATTTATGGTGAGTGGCAATTATGGAATGGGGATATTCATCCAAAAATAACAAAGGAAATTATATCAAAACAAGCCTATTATAAAAAAGGAGATATTGTCAAATATAAAATAGTTGTAAATAATCTTGATATGGATGTTGGAAATTTAATTAATGTTACAGTAAAAGAATTTAACGAAAAAGCAAGATTTATTGATGGCGAAGGATATATTGTAAGAACAGATCATTTGGTTTTAATTCCTGTTATTGAGTATGACAATCCTGTAACAATATATGCTGAATATGAGGTTACAGATGAAGTTGGAACAATTGAAAATATTGTTCAGATAATTGGTGGATCTTCAGTTAGTGGAGCAGAACTTGATCCAATTAAAGAGTATATTGCTAAAGCATCATTTGATATATGGCCAGAATTAAAAATTAGTAAAAAAGTATCAAACGAAGATAGTAATGATAAAGCTTTTCAATTTCATATAACAAGTGATAAAGGTTATGATAGTTGGTTGAATTTAACTAATAATGAAGAGCAAGTATTATATTTAGAACCAGATGATACTTATTACATTAAGGAAGTTGTACCTCAAGAGTACACATTAGAGAGTGTTACTGGAGATATTAGTGGCAATGGTGAAAGTATTGAAATTAAGCTTGGCGAAAAATACTCTGCTGAATTTACTAATAAACATCATAGAAAAGGTTATTATCATTCTGATGGAAGAGTTTCTAATGAAGTAAAAGAGATTATTGACGATAGACCTGATAATCCTGGAGGAGGTCCTTCTACTACTTCTTTAACAGTATTAAAAGTATGGAATGATGAAGGATTTGAAAGCGAAAGACCAGCAAGTGTTAGTGTTCAGCTTTTTAGAGATGGTGAGGCCTATGGTTCTCCAATTACATTAAATGATGCTAATAATTGGAGATATACATGGAAAGGCCTTAATTCTAGTTATACTTGGACAATTTATGAGGTAGATGTTCCTGATGGATATACAACATCTATTTCTCAAGACGGGTCTACTGCTACTATAACGAATACTTATAATCCAAGTATTCTACAGCCACCATCCCCGTCTCCTGATCCTGATCCAAATCCAGATATTCCTGAAGAGCCAGATCCAAATCCTACACCTGCCGAACCTGATGATCCTACACCTCTTTGATGTCAGATGGTAATGAATTAGTGTTACCTATAAAAGATAGGAGTAAGTTATGAAAAACAAATTAAAAAATAAAAAATCTTTAATATTTATTCTTTCTCTTTCATTCATTCTTCTTATTGGTGTTACTTGGGCATTCTTTAGTAATAGTTATGCTTTTAATAATAAGTTTAATGTTGCTAACTACGATGTTCAAATAGAAGAAGTGTTTAATGGAACTTGGGGAGTAAAACAAGTTAATATTGTTAATAAAGATGAAACACCTGTTGTATTAAGAGTTTCTTACAATGAGATGTGGAAGTTAATACAGGAAGATGAATCAATTATTTTCTTAAGTAATAGATTAAAAATCAATGATGAATACATTGATGTTGTTGATAAAGGTTGGACAGAAGCATGGCTAAAAGAGTTCGAATTAGGTA